>Ga0310695_10000038_pt1 | contig 319137 bp, 245 predicted proteins | sample RumenRJG_04DNA_FD_203882 | JGI IMG/M metagenome (GOLD analysis project Ga0310695, IMG submission 203882) | Bovine rumen microbial communities from Lethbridge, Alberta, Canada - RJG_04 (v2) (version 2) | ecosystem: Host-associated > Mammals > Digestive system > Stomach > Rumen | place: Canada...
TGAACTGATATCCGAAGATACTGCTGCATCTCTGACCCAGTGTTGAGTCGATAACGGGTGAAAGCATGGAGTCAAATTTCTCCATGATTGAAAAAATTCCTCCAAAAGGTGTGAGTTTCTCAGATTTTATTTGTACCTTTGCCATGCCTTGTTACGATTTTCGCTTGTTTTCTAATTGCAACACTAAGATAAGTGAAAAATCTGACACGGCAAAATCCTGGGCAACTTTTTGTTGCTCAGGAACTTATAAATTAATTTAAATCAAAGTGTTGCGGAATTAAGGATTATAAGTTCACCACCTCTACTGTGCTGCTCGAGGAGTTGCCTTCTTGGTTGACTCTAATCTGCACTGGAATCTTCTCTTTCAGCTCCTCGATGTGGCTGATGATGCCCACATGGCGGCCGGTTTTCTCATATAGAGTGTGCAGCGTGTCGATGGCCTTTTGTAGGGGCTCGCCACTGAGCGTTCCAAATCCCTCGTCGATAAAGAGCATCTCCACTCTGAGCTGCTGAGCGATATCGCTCAATGCTAGCGCCAAAGCCAGCGACACGATGAAGCTCTCGCCGCCCGAGATGGTGCTGGCAGGCCTTCTTGCATAGCCTTCGTAGGCATCTTCCACAAGAATAAAGAAGGTCCCCCTTTCCACGGTGAGTCTATATCGGTTGGTGAGCGTCTTCAAGAAGGCGTTGGCCGAGTGGATGAGGTTCTCGAGGATGTAGCTCAGTGCAATGTTTCGGAACTTCTTGCCCTTGTTGTCGCCCAGGTACTTGCTCAGCTGTCCCCATTTGTCATATATTTCTTTCTTTTTGTTACATTCGTCAAGTAGCTTGCTCTGTTGCTGCTTTAGGCGCTCGTCTTTTTCTAGCTTCTCCTTGATGCCGCCCATTTGTTCTCCAAGCTCCTTTACGGCCTCATCGACCTTGCTGCTCAAGGCATTGAGCGACTCGCTTGTTTCGTCTTGTGCAAACTCAGGCTTCTCATCGTTGTGGGTCTTGAGTCGGTTAGTGCAACCATCGACCGCTGTTTTAGCTTGCAACACGTTATCTTGAATTTTCTTCAGTGATTGCTGCAATGCTGCGATGTCGCCCAGGCTGTGCTGCGACAGTGTCACTAATGTCTCAACGGTGAACGACGGGTTGTCCTCAAGCCACCCTTCGAGCTGTGTGGCCATTTCGCTTTCAGTCTTTTGTGACTGCACGATTTGCGCTTGCAGTGTCGCAATCTTGGTGTTCAGGTCATTGGCAACCTTTGTCAACTGCTTTATTTCTTTCTTGCTGGTGACACTGGCGTCGCGCCACTGAGGCATAGACTTGAGAATGTCGTTGAAAGCGCTTGTGGCGTGGTCATGTTCGCTCAAGGCATTATCAACAGCGGTGACCTGCTGTTGTTCGTCCTCGACAAGCCGCCTAAACAGCTCTGCCGCCTTTTTAAGCTCTGCCGCAAACTGGCGTGGCTCGGTCTTCCAGTCGTTCTCCCAGTCGCCGGCATTAACATGCTTCTCCACCTCGCTTTGGTGACCGGCGAGCTCATTGCGTTTTGTCTCGATGATTCTGTCGCTTGACTGAATGTGGGCCTGGTGTTTGCCTATTATCTCTTTTATTTCATTGAGTCTGTTGTTTGCAGAGGTGAGCTCTTGCTGCAGTTTTAAGACTAGTTTGTTTTGGTCATTGCGTTCTTTCTCCTTGGCCTCGCCAGCGGCAACTTGCTGGTTAAGTGTGTCGATTTTATCATTGTTATGGTTTTGCAATGTTTCAAGCTGCTGCTTGGTGTTGTCGCTAAGAGTGTCGATGCCACATTCTCTACAAGCTGCAAGTGCTTTTAGTGTGTCTTTTTCAAGCAGTTTCTTGTACTTGTTGAGTTCTTTGCCTTTGTCGGTTAGCTGTTTTTGCTGAGCTAGGATTTCGGCCTTTGTGGCATTAACCAAATCTTTCTTTTCCTCAAGCAGCTTGTCAAGATTTTTGAGCTCATTCTCGGCTTGTGCGAAGATGTTGTCGAGCGCATCCTCATGTGGCAACTCATGGCTAATCTTTTGCTGGCACACGGGACACACGTCATTCATTTTCAGTTTGGAGCGCATGTTCTTAGCCCACTTGTCAACGCTTTCGCGCAGCTTGTCGCACACTTCTTTCTCGGTGTCGCGTTTCACTTGCGTGTTGCTGCTCTCTTCCTCTTGTTGCTTGAGTTTTTCTTCGAGTGTGGCAATGGCCTCCTGGGTTGACACGATTGTGTCTTGGGCGTTTTTCACCTCGTCATCGCTCTTTTTTAGCGAGTCAATCATCAGCAATGCAGTGCTAATGCTGGTGGTCGTTTTGGCGAGTTGGTCTTTTCTCTCACGCAACTCGGGCAGTTTCATTGCAGCAAGCTCTTGCTCAATCTTGTCGAGCATTTTTTTAGCGTCTTTTACTTCTTCATCTTTAGTGTTGAGAGCAATTTGTGCCTCTTCAAGTTTTGTCTTTAGCTCGCCGTTAAGTTTGCGCTTTGTCTCATCAATGCTGGTTTGCTCCTTGTTGATGCTGTCCTGGCAGTTGATGATTGCCGTGAGATGCGCCAGGATGGTCTGCTCGTTAGAATACACATTTTTCTTGCTCTCTTGCTCTTTAATGAGCTGTTGAGTTTTTCTCAGTTGCTCTTTCTTGTGCTCAATGTCATTCTCGAGCCATAGCAGTGCGGCTTTAGCCCTCTCAAAGTGTGGCAATAGTGCGTCAAGCTCACTTCTGAGTCGGTTTATTTCATTAGCAGCCCTGTTCTTGCCGCTAAGCCAGCTGCGTGCTTCGATGGTGTCATTCCATTTCTTGACGAGTGCGGCGTTGTTCTTAAAGTCCTCACTTTCTTGCTGGCGTTGTGCCTGGACAAGTGTAGCTTGCAACCTCTCAAGTTCCTCTCTGAGCAACTTGTCGTTGCTTAGCCATTGTATTTTGTGGCCTATTTGGGCCTGTTGCTGTTTCTTGATTATGTACTCGGCGTCGAGTTGCTTCATTCGGGTGTTCATCTGTTCCAATTCCTCGCTGGTGAGCACTTCGATGCCTGCCAGGCGCTGGTTGGCGTTCTCCCAGTCGCGTTTCTTGCTGCTGTAGATCTCAAAGATTTTTACCCCTAGTTTTGTGTAGGTGTCAACACCCGTAATCTTCTCAAGAATCGAACTCTTGTCTTCGTCCTTGCTGTTGAGGAACTTAGTGAACTCTCCCTGTGCCAGCATGGTGGTGCGGCAAAACTGCGTGAAGTCGAGTCCCACGGCTTGATTTATCTCCTCATTGATTTGACCCTCTTTGTTGAGCAAAGTGTCGTCCCCAATGATTTGTAAGGTTCTTTTACTGCTTTGCAGGGTTCCTGTGCGAGCTCTTGTCACGCTCCAGGTGGCAAGGTAGCGCTTGTTGTTGCGGCCTTCGAATGAAAGCTCTATTGTGGCCTCTTTCGTCCCTCGTCGCATGATGAGCCTGGGGTCATTGATTTTGACCTCTAGCGTGTTCTCGATTATTGTGTCCTTGTCTTGCCTTTTTACCACCTGAGTGCCCTCCATGCGTGGTGTGTTGCCATATAGCGCTAGGCATATAGCATCGAGTATAGTAGATTTGCCAGCACCTGTCTTGCCTGTAATGAGAAACACTCTGGCCGAAGCAAGCGGTTCTTGCTCAAAATTGATAGTTGCATCTTTGATAGATGCTATGTTGTGCATCTTGAGGTTTAGCAGTTTCATAATGTCATCAATTGTTGTTTTCTTGGTATAGGTGGGTTCTATAAATTAAGATAAAGTATAATAGTGTTTTGGTTGTATTTTGTTTTCTGTCGGCATCTTTTTATTTAAAGTCTTGAAATGTAGCCCGCTACTATTCTTTAACTTTGAATAAAAACCTGCTCGACATAAATTCAAAATCCATCTCAATTAATTTATAGAACCCACCTGTAATGCCTCTAGTGCTTCGTTGAACATTTGTTCCATCTCTTCATTAAATGAGCCAGCCACATTACTGATGTAGCGTTTTGCAATTTCGATGGGTGCAATCTCTTGCAATTCCTGCACGGTAAGTGCTTGGCCCGTAGTGCGTTCACGGTCTTGGCGTTTTGTGTTGATGTGGCACACCCGGCACGTCTTGCTGGCAGCAATGCTTTGAGCTTCTTCGTTGGCTCCCGCAGGCAGGAAGTTTTCCACTTCAACATTGAGCCTGATGTAGGCGGGGATGTCGCTGGGGAAGTCCTCAAGCAGCCGTTTTGCTTCGTCCCACGTGGCATTGTAGTCGCCAGGCAACGACACCAGTGGCCGTGGATTGACAATAGATATTTCGGTGACTCTGGGCAGTGCCCCATGGCTGTCGATTTCCACCAGTGAGATGCTGTGGTCGTAGTTCTCGTCAAAACTCACCGCCAGTGGCGTGCCGCTATAGCGCATGCGGTGCTCGGTGTTGTGGATGAACTGTGCATGGTGGATGTGCCCCAGTGCCAGGTAGTCATAGCCAGTGCCAAAGTAGATATGCTCCACAGCATCAACTCCGCCCACTGTCTTTTGTCCCGTAAGGTCATGGCCAGTAAAGTTGCACCCCTCCACGGTGGCGTGGGCCATCATCACCACAGGAAGGCTGCCCGTGTTTCTTTCTTCAACCATTCTCAGCAGTTGTTCAAAGAACCCCTGGGGGATGTTGCGCTGGTAGGCATAGGGCACCGCCACCACCCATCCCTTGCCAGGAATCTCGATAATGTGGTTGCTGGGGTTCTCTTTGTCGATATTGCCAATGGCGTGTACTTTGAGTTCGCGCCAGGGGGTGTGGAAGATTTCATGCTTAGAGCTGCTGTCGTGGTTGCCGGCGGTGATGACGATGGTCATCTCGGGGCACGCCCGGTGCATTGCCACAATGGCGTCGGTAAACATGGTTTGCACTGCGGCGCTGGGCTGTGAGGTGTGATACACGTCACCGCTGAGCACCATCGCGTCGGGCTGTTCGTTCTTAATAATTTCCTCAATTTGACTGAGCATCGACAGTTGCTCCTGGGTGCGGTCATAGCCGTAGAGCGTGTGCCCAAGATGCCAATCGCTGGTGTGTAGAATTTTCATTAATTTTTAGTTGGTAGTTAGTTTTTAGTTGTCCTAGATTATCTAGAATTCTTTATCAATTACTTCTCATTACTTATCACTGAATTAAACGCATCCATTATCACCGTGGGACGGTGGTTCTGGAATGCTCCCAGTGGGTAGTGACCCTCGGCTTCGGGAGCCCAGTAGAACACGCCGGGGCAGTTGCCGCCAGTGCGGTTGCGTGCAGCATCAATGAGGCGTGTCATGAATGCCTTGCCCGCCTCGGGTCGCCGTGCCTCATAGCCTGTCTCGACTATCATTACCGGGCAGTGATACTCCTGTGCCAGAGTGTTGATGTTCTCAATCACGCGCTCAAGGGTCTCGTCTTCGCTCTTGGTGAGTCCGGCGTCCATGTCCCAGTAGGGATATACGCTCACGCCTATCATGTCGTAGTGAGCCTTATACTTCTTTAGACCGTTGAAGATGGTGTGGTAACGGTCGATGTCGCAGGCGGCGTCGAGGTGAACGATGCAGCAGGCATGAGGATATACCTTCTTGGCAGCACGGTAACCTGCCTCGGTGAGGCCGGCATACTGCTTCATGTTCTCGGGAGTGTGAGCCATGGGCCACAGGAAGCCGTTGGTGGTCTCGTTGCCTATCTGTATCCATTTCACATCTACGCCGTTATCTTTGAGTAGTTGTAGCGTCTGGGTGGTGTGCATCGCTAGGGCGCGCTTCATGGCTTCGTAGTTGTAGTGGCGCCAGCGTGCCGGGATGTTCTGCTTGCCAGGGTCGGCCCACCAGTCGCTGTAGTGGAAATCAATCATGATTGCCATGCCTAGAGCCTGTGCGCGCTGTGCCATGGCCAGCACGTCGTGCATGTCGCACTCGCCGTCACGAGGATTGACCCACACCCTGAAGCGTGCCGCATTAAGCCCTAGCTCGCTCATGAGCGTGATGTTGTCGCGCTCTTGGCCAGCAGCGTTATATAGTTTCACGCCATTGCGCTCAAGCTCGCTGGTGCCGCTGATGTCGGCCCCTAACCAAAACTCCTGTGCCGCAGCACTAACAGCTATGACACAAGCAACAAGTATTAATGCAATCTTCTTTTTCATAATATATAGGTGGAAAGGGGAAGGGACATCGTTTATCGTTTATCGTTTATGGAAGACAGTGGTGAGATTATGGGTATTACAACCTGTTGACTCTCTAGCGGACAAGGCACGCCTTGTCCCTACACAATCCTTAACACTTAATCTATGGTGCTACAGCGCGAGCCGCAGACCAATGAATGGGTAACTTCTGCCCTCGTTCTGGTCCATATATTTTATCTCACATTCCTCGGGCGAGCTCTTCCAGCTGCCATTGTAGAACGTGGCTGAGGGGCGAGCAAGGCCTGGGCCAATGTCGGCCGACGTGGAGCGAGTGCCGTCGTCATACTCGGCACACCACTCACTCACGTTGCCGCTCATGTCGTAGATGCCTAGCTCATTGGGCGCCTTAGTGGCCACCGGGTGGGGCTTGCCGTCGCTGTTGCCTTCATACCACGCCACCTGGTTGATGTCGTTGCCGCCAGAGTATAAATATCCCTTGCTCAAGTTGCCGCCGCGGGCAGCAAATTGCCACTCGGCAGCGGTAGGAAATCTAAATGCCTTGCCTGTGAGTTCGTTTAACTTATAGATGAAGAATATGCAGTCTTCATATCGCACATTCTCGACGGGACCGTTGTCGTTTTTTACCTCACTAGGATTATCCTCCATCACCGCTTGCCACAACGCTTGGGTCACCTCGGTTTGACCTATGTAATAGGACTTTAAAGTCACATGCTTTTCATCATATTGGTCATAGCCAACACGATTAGTGGTTGTGAATGACCCACCATCAACAGGCACCATCTCAAACGTCACTCCCTTTACCGTGAAGGTGAGGTTCTTTCCTGCCGACGCTTTTTTACCTTTCTTGCCGTTTTTGGTGACTGCGCTCTTAGCCTTGCCTTTCTTAACCCTGGCCTCAACCACAGGTGTCGTGCCAGCCAAGAATAACGTCACCAGCGCTATAATCCATAAATTGCATTTTCCGAGTTTCATAATTATAGTTTTTATTGTTAGGTGTTTTTTTGCAAATATATAAAAAAATCTCAATATCACCTCACAAATTACCCATAAAACGAAAATAATTATTATTTTTGCAAAAGAAGACGAACCAAAACAGATAGTCATGAAAAAGAAGTTATTTTTATTATTAGCAATGATAACACTGATCAATAGCGGCTATGCCCAGGTAGTGCATCCATTCAGAGCCGAAAATGTGTATAACACCCTAAAAGAAGGTGTCGCTACCGACCTTGAGCACCGCAACGACATTGCACGCCTGTTGAGCACTATGGACACGTTGATTACTGGCAAGGTGCTATATTGGTGTGACGGCAGGTATGTTTTCACAACAAGATATGATCTTGACGTCAAAAAGATTGTCTCAGGATATGATTACCATTCCACCAAAGACGTTGTGCCCACCAAAGATGTTTTTTGGTTGAATGTCGATGGCGGCAAAATAGTGGAAGAGTATGGCGACAAACTCACAGTGACAGTAGAGCAAATAGGCCAATACACCATGCTCGTTTACCGCGACACACAGAACCATCCGGTAAAGGCATTTTACAGCATCGAGGAAAAAGAATGCAAAACTCACAGTTGGCAAGACTATATTTTCATCCACTACATCCTGGCAGGAAACTACTATCTTGAGAATGACAAACACTCGGTGTTTGGACCGAAGATGGACTTTTATGAAGGCAGCAAGTATGACTACGACCCAGGAATCTTCCAGATAGAATTTGTGCCCGAAACCAACCTCATAAATGTCAGTTATGGCAAAGGCAGGGTGAGCCACGGCAACCCCAAAAGCCCAAAGCACGGCAAAATGCCTGGAGGTGGGGGCGCAGGAGCCAAAATGGGCCCCATGAAATGGCAGGTTCAACTCACCTCGCAAGGGCTTCTGGTAAAGATTGTAAAAGATCAGCCTTTTGTGGATCACAATCCTCGACTCGACAACAAAGATAATAACGTGCTCACCAAGGTGCAGTGTCCTTGGCAAGGCGTTGACGGTAAGTGGGCATTCGCTTCGGTGTTGCCACTCACACATGAGTTGCTAAAACTATTTCCAAAAGATGCTCTCGAACTCATGTGTGCCGAGATTTACGCCCGCCATGGGACAGCTTTCGATGACACCGAGACACAAAATTACTTCAACGCGCAAAAGTGGTACAAAAAGAGTAAGTCTCCAACCGAACTCTCCGACATCGAGAAATTCAACGCAGCCCTCATCAAGCAAGTGATGGCAGGAGAATGATAACTCTAAAAAGCTTTCTTTTTTGAGATTAAGATTGTTTTTATTAGTGAACAGAGATACATACAACCAATACCCACAAAATTATTATAAACTACTATGAAACAAAGAATCTTCCTATTGGCCACAGCAATTGCCATCTTCACATTCGCCGGCAACGCTGCTTCCCGCTTTCCACAGGAAAAACAGATGAAAGCCCTGTTTGAAAATGGCATAAAAGCTCAACTTGAGCACCGCTTCGATAAGCGACAGGTGCTTGACACAAAGCAGTTCTTTACCAATCACAGACATCTTTCCTACGATGGTCTAGAACTATGCCATATTGAGACTAATAATAAAGATGGTCTCACACTCTCTGTAGAGAAACTGGGCAATGACACCGTGCTTGTATATCGCAATGCCATTGACGACCCTGTTGAGGTCTATTACTACACTAACCGTTTACACTCTGAGGTTGAATTATCAATCTACGTTCAGTATATCTTGGCTGGGAACTATATGCTTGCCAATGGAAAGAATTCAATTTTCGGAGTGTGGCAAGATTTTTACACAGGAAGCAAGTATAACACCGATCCTGGAGTATATCGCATTATAAAAATGGAGAAAGACAAAATAAAGATTATCCATAGCTTTGAACGTGTGAGCCATGGAGATCCTAACTCCCCCAATCTGCCGGGAGGCGGTGGTGCTGGTGCCATCTGCCCATTCTTAATGTGGGAGCTAAAGCTCACTGCCGATGGCTTATTGGCACAAGAGACTTATGGCGATAAATTTGTTGACCACCGCCCTCGTCTCGCAGATGGCAGCAACATGCTCACCAAGGTGCAGTGCCCGTGGAAAGGCATCGACGGCAAATGGGCGTTCACTTCGGTGATGCCACTCACACACAAATTGCTCAGACTCTTCCCGAAGGATGCTCTCGAATTAATGTACGCTGAAATCTTCGCTCGTCACGGCAACACCTTCGAAGATGACAAGTATCAGAAATACTTCGATGCTCAACCCTGGTACAAGAAGAACAGCAACCCAATGGAACTCACCGACATCGAGCAATTCAATGCCGACCTCATCAACGAGGTGATAATGTCAATGTAACATTAACTTTTTATGGATATTCAACGCAGTTTATTCGACGATTTAGATAGTAATCTCAATGAACAATAATATCAGCTACATTCTACCATTCACAGTAAGCGCCAAAGCAATTAATTATATTGCTGAAATTTCGGCTCAAATTGAGAGGTACGCCATCAGATTAGAACAAGCTGATGGATTAAGACTTCGAAAAGCCAACAGAATCAAGACCATACATAGTTCTCTGGCAATTGAGGGCAATAAACTCACTGTAGGTGAAGTTGAAGATATTATTAACGGCAAGAAGGTGATAGCACCACTCAAAGAGATTCAAGAGGTTAAGAATGCCATCCGCACCTACGAATTATATAAAAGTCTTGACCTGTTCAATATAAAGGATTTATTACGAGCTTATGGTGTAATGATGGAGACTCTAGTAATAATTTTTTTATTTTTGTTGTTTTTTATACTGATACTTTAAAGCATGAATGTTGACAGTGATTTTAATCATCCCATAAAAAGGACTTTTGTTTCTTTCTTGACTTTAATCGCAATCTCATTTTTGGGAGGGCTTTTAGCATATTATAAATTCAATAAATATTATTTTCTCGTATTTACTATTTCATTTATTGTTTTTTCTTTTATCTGTATAGTAATTCTGAATAAAAAACTAACACATTTAGAACGCTCGAAAAATCAAGAATTAAATAGATTGCAATTTGAATCAGATAGAAAAATCAATTCTTTGGAAAAAGATATTGACGTATTAGACTGTCAATTAGAGGATGTTAATAGAAATCAGACAATTGACACATACTATAATGATGATGTGTCAATACTTTTGTCAGAAATAAAAAGAATTAAAGAACAAATTTTTAGAATTGCAAAAAGAAAAAGATATTCAGACCGTGATAAAAATCTTTTATCTGGCATTGACGAGTGTAAAAGAAGTATTATAATCATAAGTAGAAAAGCAATCAATGTATCTAACAAAAAACTGAATGACATTAACGAAAAACATATTGCAGAGATTTCTTCATTAAAAAACTTATTAAGTATTGAAAAGGCTGAAACTAAAAGATTAAAAGACAAGTTACATGTAATTATTAATATTAATAATGAACAGAAGAAGACAATTAAAAATTTGCATGATGAGTTTGAATGCATCTTAGATACGAAAACTCCATTCAATAAAGTTTCAACTCTTATTGCAGATAGCATTGGTCTTATTTTTAAGGAAGGAGAAGACTATTTAAGAAATAAGTCACATCCTGCTTTTGCATCTGCTAACGAGGTTAAAAAGTTCTATAAACAAATTGCAAGAGATTATATTATTAAATTTAAAGAGATGCAATATCGTTATGAGTACTTAATGAATCTTTTCCCTGAACTTGTTGAATATGTTGAAAATGAAGAGGACTTATATCTCATTGGCGATGACGCCAATTTAGAAGAATTTATTGACGAATTAAAAGAGGAAAAGGATCATGCTCGTGACTATCTTTCTGATGAAGAATGGCTAAGTTTATCTATAGAAGAGAGAAATCAACTTGCATTAGATAAATACATTAGAAGAGATAAATCAAAACTAATAATTGGTCTTGAATATGAAATGTATATTGACTACCTATTAAGAAAGGATGGTTTTAAAACGAAAGCATTTGGTATTGAAAGGGGATTAAACGATTTAGGTCGAGACATAATAGCCACAAAAAACTTCAATGGAGAAGAATTTGTTTACATTATTCAGTGTAAAAATTGGTCTTCTTCAAAAGTAATTCATGAAAATGTTATTTGTCAAACTTTCGGTACAGCGATTGAATATGAGCTAAACGAACAACATAATGGTTTATTTCCGCCTAAAGTTATACCTGTCTTATGTACGACTACTGCAATTTCTGAAACCGCACAAAAATTTGCAAAAAAATTAGGGGTAGAAATTTGGGACACACCAAAAGGTGAATATCCAAGGATTAAATGTAATGTTAATCCATCAACAGGAGAAAAAATATATCACTTGCCATTTGACCAACAGTATTGGAATACGAAAATAGAGAATGACAATGAGTTTTATGCTTGGACTGTTAAAGAGGCAACAAGTGCAGGCTTCAGAAGGGCCTACAGATTCACTGGTATTTAATTAAAATGAATTTCTAGCAATGAACATTCAGCGCAGTTTATTTGACGATTTTGAGACTAATGATAATGTGGTAGAGCCGAAACCTGTGAAAAAGGAGCAACTCACTGGCGATGAGGCGCGTATCATTGAGTTGCGCGAGACGTTAAACCGGCACAACCACAACTATTATGTGCTCAACCAGCCCACCATCAGCGACCAGGAGTTTGACCACCTGATGCGTGAGTTGCAGGACCTGGAGGCGGCACATCCCGAGATGGCCGACCCCTTGTCGCCCACCCAGCGCGTGGGCAGCGACCTCAGCCATGGCTTTGAGCAGGTGATTCATGAGCGCCCCATGATGTCGCTGGGCAACAGCTACAGCATCGAGGAGGTGCAGGACTTTTTGCGTCGCGCTAAAGACGGCCTCGGTGGCGAGCCAGTAGAAATAGTGGGCGAGATGAAATATGACGGCACGAGCATCTCGGTCATCTATGAGAACGGACGCCTGGTGCGCGCCGTGACCCGTGGCGACGGAGTGCGTGGCGACGATGTCACCGCCAATGTAATCACTATTCGCAGCCTGCCATTGCAGCTGCCACAAGGCATGGACTATCCCGCTCGCTTTGAGGTGAGAGGCGAGATATTGCTGCCGTGGGCACAATTTGAACGCCTAAACAAGGAGAGAGCTTTCAACGAGGAACCCCTCTTTGCTAACCCCCGCAATGCTGCCGCCGGCACGCTGAAGCTGCAAAACAGCGCCGAGGTGGCTCGTCGCGGTCTTGACGCCTATTTCTACTTCCTGCTAGGTGACAACTTGCCCTTCACCACCCACACTCAGGCTATGGATGCCATTCAGTCGTGGGGCTTCAAGGTGGCTCACACCGAGGTGCTAGAGTCGATTGATGCCGTTGCCAGTTTTATCGAGCGCTGGGATGTGCAGCGCAAGTCGTTACCCGTTGCCACCGACGGCCTGGTGTTCAAACTCAACTCCTTGCGGCAGTGGCGCAACTTGGGAGCCACCGCTAAGTCGCCACGCTGGGCAATAGCCTATAAGTTTGCCCCCGAGCGCGAGTGTACCAAGCTCAAGTGGGTGAGCTATGAGGTGGGACGCACGGGCGTTATCACCCCCGTTGCCAACTTGGAGCCAGTGCTGCTGAGCGGCACCATCGTCAAGCGAGCCTCACTACACAACGAAGACATAATACGTCAGCTCGACATTCACGACGGCGACATGGTGTATGTGGAGAAAGGCGGAGAGATTATCCCCAAGATAGTGGGCGTTGACACCAAGCAGCGTGAGCCTGGCGCCCAGCCCATACAATTCGTGAGCCATTGCCCAGTGTGCGGCACCCCGCTCAAGCGCATCGAGGGCGAGGCGGCATGGGTGTGCCCCAACAAGTGGGAGTGCCCACCGCAAATCACCGGGCGCATCGAGCATTTTGTGGCTCGTCATGCCATGAACATCGACGGCATTGGCGAGGAAGTGGCAGTGCAGCTGCACGAGAGTGGCCTTGTCAATGACATCGCCGACCTCTATGACCTCACCCAGGAGAAGCTGGTGAGCCTCGACCGCTTCCAGCTCAAGAGTGCCCAGCGCATCATGCGAGGCATCGAGCAGTCGCGGCAGGTGCCTTTTGAGAGGGTGATATATGCGTTGTCGATAAATTTTGTGGGCGAGACCATCGCTAAAGTGCTGGCTCGCCATGTTCACAACATCGACACCCTCATGAGCATGAGTGCCGACGAGCTGGCTGCCATTCCCGAGATAGGGCCAAAGATAGCGCAAAGCATAGTGGAGTATTTTGCTGTGGAGAGCAATCGCGACATTGTGGAGCGGCTGCGATGGGCAGGCTTGCAGATGGCACTGAGCCAGGAGGAACTTGCCAGCCGCACCACCAAGCTCGAAGGCAAGAAAATCGTTATCAGTGGAGTGTTTCAGCATCACTCTCGCGAAGAATACAAGGCGATGATTGAGCAGAACGGTGGCAAGAACGTGGGCAGCATAAGCAAGGCCACATCGTTTGTTCTCGCAGGTGACAACATGGGCCCCGCCAAGCTCGAGAAGGCGCAGAAGCTAGGCATCGACATCATCAGCGAAGACCAATTCCTGGAAATGATAAAATAATTCAAGTTTGGGGTAATTTTGAAACTTGAGTTAAATAACTAAAAACTTTAAGCTGATAACTCAAAACTTTTCTTTACCTTTGCAGTTTGGTAATAAATTGCTGCGCAAGAATGAAACACTTTGACTTTAAAAAGAACATTTATTCACTCAGTGCCGAGCTTGGGGTTCCGTTTGGAATTCTGTTGTCGATGCTGGCAGTGACGCTGGTGTTCTATGACAGAGTGCCATTTTTGAGCGTGCTGTCGTTGTTGCTGATGCTGGCGGCGCCAGTGGTGTTGTTCCTGTTTCAACGCAAGCGGTTTGTTGCCCTTGAGGGCTTTGCCATATACAGCGATTTGTGGGTCTTGGCGATTTTTACCACATTAGGCGGCTCGCTAATCATGGTGCTGGTAAGTTACTTGACAATCATCTACGCAAGGCCCGACTTCCTTTATGAGCAGATGCGGTATTTCCTTGACAACGCTCCAAATGTCGATGCTCAGACAGCTACCACGCTAGAGAAAATGATCTCGCACCGCGCCTTGCCGTCGCCACTGGAGTTCAGCATGATGCTATTTTGGATGTTTGCATGCTTAGGAAGTTTGGGAGGTGCCATCACGGCATTTATAGCAAGCAAGATACCCTATAGACAACAATAAGACATCATCAAGACGTCATTTTTTAGAACACTACATAATATGGACATTTCGGTTGTAGTTCCTCTTTTCAACGAAGCAGAGTCGCTGCCTGAGCTGGTGGCGTGGATAGAGCGTGTGATGAATGAGCACAGTTTCACCTACGAGGTGCTCATGATTGACGACGGCAGCACCGACACCTCGTGGCAGGTCATCAAGGAGCTTAGCGAGAAGAACCCTTGCATCAAGGGTGTTCACTTCAGGCGAAACTATGGCAAGTCGCCGGCTCTTTACACGGGCTTTGAGCGGGTTAAGGGCGATGTCGTCATCACGATGGATGCCGACCTGCAAGACTCGCCCGACGAGATTCCTGAGCTTTACCGCATGATTACCGAGGAGGGTTACGACCTGGTGAGCGGATGGAAGCAGAAACGCTACGACCCGCTGTCGAAGACCATCCCCACCAAACTTTTCAATGCCACGGCGCGCAAGGTGAGTGGCATCAAGAACCTTCACGACTTCAACTGCGGCCTCAAGGCCTATCGCCACGAGGTGGTGAAGCACATCGAGGTGTATGGCGACATGCATCGCTACATCCCTTTCCTTGCCAAGAATGCCGGTTTCGACAAGATTGGTGAGAAGGTGGTTAAGCACCAGGCGCGCAAGTATGGCAAGTCAAAATTTGGCCTTGACCGCTTCGTCAACGGTTACCTCGACTTGATGACGCTGTGGTTCCAGTCGAAGTTTGGCGTCAAGCCCATGCACTTCTTTGGGCTGCTGGGCAGTCTCATGTTCCTTATAGGTTTAATTGCCGTGATTGCCGTGGGTGCCATCAAGCTCTACAACATGCACGCCGGCAACCACTACATCCTGGTTACCGATTCACCTTATTTCTACCTTGCCCTCACCTGCATGATACTGGGCACACAGCTCTTTCTCACAGGCTTCTTGGGCGAGCTCATAGCCCGCAATTCACAAAGCCGCAACCACTACGAGATTGAGGAGGAAATAAGATAGTAAGTGTTAAGTGTTAAGTGTTAAGTGTAAAGTGTTAAGTGTTAAGTGTAAAGTGTTAAGGGTTAAGTTAAGTTTTTAAGTTTTTAGTGATGAGCAGGAGATATAGTTTTAGATTGACTCTGGTGGCTATCGTGGCTATGGCATTGATGGCGGCTTGTAACAACGACAACTGCATTGGCAACAGCACTGGCATACCGCTGGCGGCATTTTATGAAGGCGACGAAGCGGTGCAGGTGCCTAATCTCACTGTCTATGGCATTGGAGCCCCTAACGACAGCCTCATCATTGACAACACCACTGCCAGCCAGGTGTATTTGCCGCTGAGCATCACCAAGAACTCTTGCCAATATGTGCTCAACTACAACACCGATGGCATTGCCAACGACACCATCACACTGAACTATAGCGAGACACCCTATTTCGAGTCGCATGAGTGCGGAGCGATGTATAACTTCAACATCACCTCGTGGGAGCACACCCGCCACGCTATCGACTCCATCGCAATTCCCGTTCCCCTAATAACTAATGCCGACGTTGTCACCATTAAAATCTACATGCAATGAAACAAGTCTTGATTAGCATATTGTGTGTTGCTTACATGATGGCGGCTGCCGGCATCATGCGCGCACAAGACCAGCAGCGCAAGGTGACGCCCGTTAAACCCTCGACCAACAAGGTGCTCACGCCGCCCAAAGGCACCGACGAGAAGATAATTCAACAATATCTGAGTGGCGACAGCGCGCAGGCGCGGGCGCAAGAGCGCAAAGACTCGCTGGCTAAAATCTATCCTCGCTATCCCAAGCTCACCGAGCTGTCGCTGGGTCTGAATTTTGGCGATGCCATTGTCATGGCGTTTGGCCAGAAGTATTCCTCGTTTGGAGTGAGCGCCACACTCAACATGTGGAACCGTTTTCAGCCCATGATGGAGCTTGGCATAGGGCGCGCCAAGGACACTCCCGACGACATGGACTACACCTACTCGGGGAAAATAGCACCTTACGTGAAGATTGGCGCCAACTACAACTTCCTCTTCAAGAGCGAGCCTAGATATCAGCTTTATGCCGGAGTGCGGCTGGGATTTAGCACCTTTAAATATGACATTAACGACATTGTCATCAACAATCCCTACTGGGGAGAATACCAGAACCTGCAACTCAAGGGGCTAAGCTCTAACGCCTTGTGGGGAGAGGCTCTGGCAGGACTTAAAGTGAATATCGCCAGCAACTGGTCGCTAGGATGGGAGGTGAAGTTTCATGGAATCTTCAAATACAAGAAAAGCGAAAACGGCAAGCCGTGGTACATCCCCGGCTATGGCACGCGCAACGGCAAGTGGGCCTTCGGCCTCTCGCTCTACTACACCATCCCCCTGAGCCGTGACCGCTGGCCAGTGAAGGAGGAGAAGAAAAAGAAATAAAGGGGAGTAAAGGAATTTTTAATTCGTTCCTGTCACTCCCCGTTATTCTTGGTTATTTCTTGTTACTAGCCCAGGCTGGCGAGGGCTTGTTCATATTCTAGCACGAGTCGTTGCATCACTATTGCCACTGGCTCGATGTCGTTGCCTTTGAGCAGCGACGCCACCTGGCCTATCTCTAACTCGCCATTGTCGATGTCGCCATCAAAGATACCTACTTTAGTTTTCCCTATGCCGATGATTTCGAGCAGCTCCTCGGGAGAGGCGCCGCGGTTCTCGGCCTGCTCTATGGCATCGTAGAAGCCACCTTTCACCAGGCGCGTGGGCGAGAGCTTGCGCAGCAGCAGCTTGGTGTCGCCCTCGTTGAGGTTGAGGCAGCGACGCTTGAATGCCTCGTGAGCGCCACTCTCTTGAGTGAGAGCAAAGAGGGTGCCAATCTGCACACCCTCGGCTCCGAGCACCTGTGCTGCGAGCATCGCCTCGCCACTGGCTATGCCACCAGCGGCAATCAGCGGCAGTGAGGTAGCCTTGCGAGCTGCGGGAATGAGACACATCGTGGTTGTCTCCTCCTTACCGTTGTGACCGCCAGCCTCAAAGCCCTCGGCGACAACAGCATCTACACCAGCCTCCTCGCACTTGCGTGCAAATGTGGAAGATGCCACTACATGTGCCACCTTGATGCCTCGCTCATGGAGCCACGAGGTCCACTTCTTGGGGCTGCCGGCACTGGTGAATACCACCGGCACCTTCTCCTCGGCAATGACCTGCATGAGCTCGGCAGAGTTGGGCTTCATCAGCGGCACATTCACACCAAAAGGTTTGTCCTCTACAGCCTCCTTGCACTGCTGTATGTGCTCACGCAGCACCTCGGCAGTCATCGACCCTGCCCCTATAAGTCCCAGTCCTCCAGCGTTGCTCACTGCCGACGCTAGTTTCCATCCACTGCACCACACCATGCCACCGGCAATGATTGGGTATTCAATTCCAAAAAGTTCGGTTATTCTGCTTTTCATAAATATATAAGTTTTTTATATGCAAGCTAATGGGTTAAACAAGAAACAAGCTCCCCTATTGGTGAAGGTAAAAAACATGCTTTGTATCTCTTTGCGACCTCAAATATACTGCTTTTTTACAAAACGGCACCACCCAATAGAGGGAGTTTGATGGCGTTTTGTGGCAAAAAAAAGAAAAATCACGGTTGTTTAACATGATTTGTTTTTGATGGGCAGTAATATGGCACAATGGCACCTTAATTTTGCAGTGTAAAATAAAACAAGGCGCATCAATGTGCCACAAAAACGGAGGACAAAACTATGAATTACAACGCAACATCATTATCGGTCAACGACCAGATTTTTGCCACTCTCGAAGTGGGCGGAAAGACAGTGGCTAGCATCAGCAAGTCAAATTTCTCGAGCATTAACGACATTGTGCGTTTCGTCTGTGCTATTGCAGGACGCTTCATGGGCTTGGCTCGCCTTAACATACGCAACAAGACGCAAGGCTGGGCCATGAACCTCTCGCTTGCTTCTCGCCAGAGCGCACCGCGCCCCTCATTCCACGCAGCATTGCCTGCGCAATACCGTCAAGCTTCATTGTTCAACTGATAAGAAACAAAATATGCCTTAAATCAATGCCTTGAAAACACTGACATTACTCGTAAATTTGTTCGACTTCATTTTAACCGAAAGACCCTCCATGTGAATGGCGGGTTTTCTCGTTTCCTACATGCTGTGTTGAGCTTGCTTGCGTGCTATTTTCCCTGAGTCGAGGGTGCTGATGGTGCTCATGGCGATGTGATGTGGCATCTCGGCTCGTGAAAGGCGAGGGCAGAGCCAGGCTTTGAGAGCACTTGCTGGCAGTGTAGAGCCAGGTGCGATTTCCACTGTTGCGTTCAAGACGGTGCCAAAGTGGGGGTGTGGCGCAGCAGTCACTACCGATGTGATCACCTCGGGGTGCGAATTGATGACTTTCTCCACATTCTCGGGAAAGACATTCTCGCCGCCGCAAACCACCATGTTGTCGCTACGGCCACGATAGAAGTAGCAGCCTTGGCTATTGCGATACACTAGGTCGCCAGTGTTTTGCCATTTGTTTTTGAGACTTGTCATAGCCCATGCTGAGCGCACCCACAGTGCCCCCACGCCATTACTGTCAACCTCCTCTATCTTGCACTCCACACCACTGATGGGACGCCCTATAGTCACTTCTTCATTGCTTGAGAGGTCTTGCGGCGTGGCTATCATGAAAAAGCCTGCCTCGGAGGTGCCAAAGAGGTTGTAAAGCACATTTCCTAGGTGATCATGGGTGACAGAGGCCCATTTCTTGTCGAGGCGGTCGCCGCCACTGATGATGCACTTCACTGTTCTCATCAATGCCGGCGCCTCATCATTCTGCCACAATCGTGCGAGCATGGCGGGCACTACGGGCACTACTTCTATCTTCTCGGTGGCGATGATTTCTAGAGCGTTATGGGCATCGAAATGACTCATCAGGCACACCTTCTTGCCCATTACTATCGACATGATGAGCGTGGCGAGTCCGAAACCATGATACACTGGCAGCGCAAGCAACACGCTGTTGTGCTCGTCGAGTCGCAGTTGCTCGAGCAGGGCATAGAATGGTGGCAGGAATTGCATGGCAGCCATTTTCCTGGGCGCTTCTTTGCTCTTTCCGCTAGAGCCTCCAGTGAAGACCGAGATTTCGCCACCCCGCATGATGCGTGGCAGCTTCACGTCTATGTCATGGGTATTGTTGAGGATCTCTTGATACAGGTCGTCGCTTTCTCTGATAGGGCACGGCAGGCTGGCATTGTTGTAACGCTCTTTCATGACGGCGTCGCCTATGAGCATATCCATTCTGTTTCTCTCTACTTGTTCTTTGAGCACAGTGGTAGCGATGTCGGTGTTGAGTAGTTTCATCTTCACTCCCAGCCGTGACAGGGCCGGGAGCAGCAATGCCATGGCGGTGTGATTGCGACAAAGCACCCCCACGCGCATCCCTGCCTTGAGGCCATAGTCGCGGTGTAACACCTTGGCAAGACGTGTTGCGTGGTCATAAAATTGTGTGTAATTGAGTCGCTTGCTGTTATGTGTCAATGCGCAATGCTCAGGGTAATATTTTGCGGCAAATCGCAACAGTGCCATTAGCGAGATGCCGTCACGAAAGAAGCTCCCGAGCAGAGTGCAGAGCCCACCTGGGGTGAGGATGTGCAGTTTCATCAGCTTTGAGATTATAGTCCTGTTCATCGCTCTAGAGTGCCCACCACGGTTTATAACGGAATTTTTCACTCATCGCCAACTTGAGCAAGATGCATGCTGCCTCATGGGCAGAATAGGCTGGCAGGTTTTTATAGGCCTCGTTTACATCGGCCATGGGAGTGTGTACCAGTGGCATATAGGCAATCTTCACTTTCACTCCCAGCTTCTTGTGCTCATGGTGGGCTGTGCGGCACCAGGCGTTGGCGGCGCATTTCGAGGCGTGATAGGCGCTCCAGCCAGGCACAAACGGATAGCGGCTGCTCACCGAGGAGGTGTAGATGATCTTGCCACTGGCATTTCTGAGCGCTGGCATCAAGGCCAGCGATAATGCCACCATCGAGCGGTAGTTAAGGTCCATGGTGCGGTCAAAGTCGTGCATGCGCTCAAGAGAAGAAGTGATGCTGCGCTTTATAGACTTGCCGGCGTTGCAAAAGAGGAAAGACACTGCTGGCAGCTTGGTCCTCAATGTCTCGCACCATGCGTCAAGTTCTTGTCGTTGCCTCAGGTCTAGGGCTTTGTAACGAGCTTGGCAGCCATTCTCGTGAGCTTTGCGGCACAGCAATTGTAGCTGTTCCTCGTTGCGGGCAATGAGCAGTACATTGGCCTTAGCGGCAATCAGTTTAAGTGTCAGTGCTTCGCCAATTCCCGAGGTGGCTCCAGTCACTACCACCCACTTGCCGCCAAAGGTCTCGGAGAGCTTTGCTTCGCTTATCGATTTGGGCGGATAGATGATATGTTTCCAAAAAGAATTCAACATATTGCCGTTGTTTGGTCGTTACAAAAGTACTGAAAATCTTTGGAATAAAGACACTATTGCTCTCATATTTTGTCAATCAATGGTGTTTCGCTGTCTCTCATGGGGGCGTGTTACTAAAAAAACTGGCAGCATCCTAGTCAATGTGGATGCCGCCAGTAAGAAATCAGGAAAAGTCAAGGGCTTTTACTTGATGACTTTAGTGGTCACCTTAGAGCCGTCGTTCATTTCCTTGACCACGATGTTCACGCCAGGGAATGGTACGTTGCTCTCAACGCCTGCGGCATTGTAGAAGCGCACACTCTTAACGCCTTCCTCAAGGTAGATGTTGTTAATCGCCGTTGTGGGAGGCACTTCGGTGACTTCGGTAACGAGCAACTTGTAGTTCTGGAATGGGTAGTCATAGTCCATCATGCTGATGCCGCTGGGGGTTGCCCAGGGCTCCTTGATGTTGATAACACCCCTAACAGTATATTGCTTACCATCCTCAAAGTCATAGCTGAAGAGGCTATTGTCAACGGTGCAGCTCTGTCCCTGGGCACCGCCCGGGGCATAAGCGCGCAGGGTGTTCTCGCTGGCCTTGTAATAAGCCTTGCTCACGATGATCACCTCGTCAACCTTTGGAGAGAATGGGTTGGCAAGAGAGTAGCTTGCTGGCTCAACTGGCTGGGCATCTTCAATCATGGTGGGAGTTGTCGAGATTGTGAGATATGGGTTCAGGTTCTTGCCACCAAACACTCCGCTCACACGTCCGCCCTTGAAACCGAGGATGTCCTGGCCGTCGTAGTAGTTGCTGCTGTTGAGAGTAATCCAGTTGTCATTGCCATCGCTGGTGAAGTACTGCTTGGTCACATCGCTCTTCTCAACAACGGTGAGGTCGTTGATAACGGTGTAATCGACACCCCCAACACCGCTTGCCAGGATGTAGCTCAGCTGTGTTCCACCGTTGATTGTGAGATACATGTTTTCGAGATCGACGGTGAGAGTGTATTCACCGGCAGGAATCTTCATAGCGCTGTTGTCCTTGTAGTCAATGGGCAGCTGGGAGTTCATGGTAGAACCAGTCACGAGGAAGTCGTAATAGCTCTCGGCCATGAAGCGATAAGCGTTGACAGTGTTCCAGTCGTCAGCATTAGCACCAAGCTTGTGGGTGAAGGCAAAGAAGCCATAGCCAGCCTCGATGTCGGCAATGGTCACCTGGGCGGTGTAAATCTTGCCGTTCTCGGTAGTCATCTGCAGGCCATCGTTGGGAGCGAACTGGGTGTTGCCGTTAATCTGGCCAATGACAAAAACATCGGCCTGTCCAACCACATTCACGTTAATCTCGCCGGTGGCGGGGTTAAGGGTGATGGTAACGGTGTAGGTACCGGGCTTGACGTTTGAAATAATGTAGTTATCGGCTGGATAAGAAGGATTGTTCCAATTCTTGTCGGTCACAATCTTGAACATCACGTCGCCCTCGAGGTGGGTGGGCTGCGAGGTCCAAGTGTAGATGCCGCCGTCGCCAGCGGTCATCTCGCCATTGCTGTTGTTCACATCCCACGGTGTCTCCGAGCCAAAGAGAGCAGCAGGCTCACCAGCCACAGTGTAGGTGTGACTGGTCGATTTGAAGGTGGCACTAACAACCACATCGCAGGCGGGCATGGTAAATGTATAACCATTTCCTGTAACATTGGTTTCTATTTCAACACCAACGATTGTAACATCAATAAGTTCAACAATGCCTTGATATGTGGTTTTAGGACCTTCAACAATTACATAATCACCCTCTTTTAAGCCTAAACTTTCAAAGTTGTTAGTGTTTCCTTCTTTGTCGAGAGTTCCATAAATGAAAATCTCACCTGTATTATCTGCCAAATAGAGGTTTCCATATTCCATGCTACTAATATGTGTAATTTTACCGCTAACGCGATAAATCATATCATCAGCTCCAGCTATGACTTCAGCACATGTTACTGAGTTATAAGCGGGCATTACCACAAGTTCATCGAGCTCATAGCCCTCGTCGGGGGTAACGGTCACATTCACCTCTGTGCCATAGGCGGCTGTAGCGGGAGCGCTAACGGTGCCATGCTCGGTGGGGGCAACGGTGATAGTGTAAGTGGCAGGCTTAAATGTAGCCGTAATAGTCACATTGCCACCAGGCATAGTGAACTTGCCGTTCTCAATAGGAACCGGCTGGCCACCCTCGACTGTGTAAGTAAGCGTCTCAAGCTCATAAGCTTCTTCAGGAGCAACAGTCACAGTCACCTCAGAGCCATAGGCTGCTGACTCGGGAGCGGTAACGGTGCCATGCTCGGTGGGGGCAACGGTGATGTTGTAAGTTACAGGCTTGAATGTTGCGTTAACCACAACATTGGCTGCCGGCATGGAGAACTTGTTGTCGGTCACGGTAACGGGGTTGCCGTTGGTGTAGGCCACACTGAGGCTCTCGAGCATGTAGTGAGCGTCGGGGGTAACAGTGAGGGTCACCTCTTGGCCATACTCGGCAGTGGCGGGAGCAGTAACGGTGCCATGCTCCGATGGGTTCACTGTGATGGTGTACTGTACCTTGCCGACAATCCAGTGCACATGCACGTCGGCCGCTGGCATCACAAAGGTGTAGGTGTCATTCTCAGCTGGAGTGAGAGGCAGGTTTACCTCGGTGGTGCCTTCTTCGTAAGTCGCCTGCAAAGTGGTAATCGCATAGCCGGTATCGGCACTGGTTATGAGAGTAACGGTTTCACCCATTGAGCAGGTGCTGGGAACTGCCTGCACAAAGCCGTGGTCGCCATCGATGGCTTCTTCAACTTCTACATTGTATTTCTTCAGCTTGAAGGTAGCATGGATGGTAATGTCGAAGTTTGGCATATTGAACTGGCCATTCTCAATGGTAATCTCAGGCTCATGAACGCCGCCGCCGGCATCGTAGCTGTAGTAGAGCTGGTCAAGCTCATAACCCTTGTCGGGAGTCACTGTCACAGTAACAGGGTCGTCATAGTAGGCTGTGGCAGGAGCCGAAATCGAACCGTGCTCAATTCCGTCGGCAATCCCGATGGTGTAGAGTTTTTTAGTGAAAGTGGCCTCGATGGTCACGTCGCGCGCCGGCATCTCAAAGGTGTAGATGCCATTGCCCTGGGGTGTGGGGGGGATAGCGTTGAGAGTGCCGCCCTCAATCCAGGTGACCTGAAGATTTTCAACCTCATAGCCTGGAGCGGGGGTCACAGTCAAGGTCACGGTCTCCTGATAGCTGGCTGTGGTCTTGTCGCTCGTGACGGTGCCGTTCACGATGTCGGGTGAAATAGTTATGTTGTAGTCAAGCACCCCCGAGAAGTGGGCTGTGATGAGCACATTGAGTGGAGCGTCGGGCATCGTGAAGGTGTAGGTGCGCGTCTCTTTAAGGCTGGCAGGGTCGTCGCCTTGCAGCTCAATCTTGTAGCCCACATTGGGGCCATCGGCTTTCAAGCCGGGAGCTTGTGCATTTCCTGGATCGATTGTTGCCTCGGCCACGATGTCGCTCTTGGCAATCTGGTAGCCGGCATCGGGAGTTACTGTGATGGTCACCGTCTCGCCAGCGGTAGCCGTAGCTTTGTCAACAGTCACCGTGCCGCCAGTGGTGGGTGCTACCGTGACATGCTGCTGAGCCCACGCTGCCGAGATGCCACAGGTGAGCATCACAAGCAGTAGCAGTAATTTTTTCTTTATTTGCATTGTTTTGATAGTTTTATTAAGGTGGGCTCAGTGAGTCGAGAGCCCACCTATTTATTAATAAAGTTATTTTATCACTTTTACAGTGCGGGTGGTGCCATCGGTGAGGGTAATCACTGCGATGTTCACGCCGTGCCAGGGCTCGCTGCTGGCCATGCCACTGAGGTTGACATACTTGATGTCGGCCACGTTGCCCTGAGCAATGATGCTCTCGATAGCGGTGGGCACATCGCTTGCGCCAATCATGAGCATGCGTGGAGCACCGGCAACCTGAGTCATGGGCAGGTAGCAGCGGTGGGCTGCCAGAGTACCTTCCTCACTGCGGTAGAAGGTGTTGTTGTAAAGCACATAGCCCTCGGTGATGTTTTGATCCTCATCGCTACCCACGAGCAAGCTGGTGTGAGTGCTAGTCTCGCCGGTGTAGAGGGTTGATGACAGCTGCTCGGCAGCATCCTCGCTATAGAGCAGCACGCCCACGCCAGCAGGGATGTAAGTTACAGGCTCAATGGCAACATTGTTGCCCTGAACACCAGTCACCACATAGGCAGTCACACCCTCGGGCAGAGTCAGGTTGCGGGCACTGTTGTAGTAGGTAGCCCACTGGCTATTGGCAGTAAATGCCACGCCCTCGAGCACCACAGTCTCAACAGCTACAGTATAAGCGGTGGGATAAAGCTGAACTGTACCATTGTATTCACTAACGACACAAGTTATGTCATATTTCGAATCAAGGTCTGTTGGATGGTCAACATCGGTGAAATATGTGCGTCCAGTGATAGTGTTGCCATTGGCATCAGTGATAGTGAAGTTCCTGTTGTTAACTGTCGTGATAGTTACATTCTTAACGATGATATATTCATTATCGTTGGCAGTAGTTATAGCGTTCACGCTCTTATCAACTGGTGAGACTTCAACAGTTTGTTCGGTAGCAGCAAGGCTTGATGGATTTTTTGCCTCAAGCAAGCCGTTGTAAAGGGTGGTGGTAGCAGTCCAATTAGCTGCCAGCACTTGTCCCTGCTCAAAACCGGTGAAGTCTTCGTTACCATAAATCAATGCCGAACCAGTGTCATCCTTGACGTAGAGGTTCCTGCCATTAACGTAGGTAACAGTGACATTGCCAGTGAACACAAATGTGGTGCCCTCATCAAGGCCTTTATATTCGGCAATTGTTGCCACGCTCAAAATCTTCTTAAACTCCTTGCTTGCCACATTACTGAACTCTTCGCCCTTAAAGGCTTTAGCCTTCACTGTGGTGGTCTCACTAATGGTGAATGGTGCCTGATAGAGTGTAGATTCTGCTGTCGGGTCGGTTCCATCGAGAGTGTAGCGAACATCAGCCTCGGTATCATCACAACTGATTGTCACAGTAGTGCTGCCCGAGAATGGCGAGTCGCCCGAAATCACTGGAGCGGGCAATGTTGGAGCCACTTCTCCACTCTTCTTGTAGAGCTGGATGGCCTTCTGGCCAGTGTAACTTGCACTCTTGTAGTAGCGGAAGCGGGTTTGGTTGCTTGCTGCGTTGTAGCGAAGGTAAGCACCACCGCTTGAAACGATGTCGGCATTGCCGTCGGCATCTATCGAGACGGTGTTGGTGTAAGCATTTGTTGCGCTGCTTGCCAAGCCATTGGCATCGCTTGTTTGACCAATATATTTGCCGCTGGCACTCTTGAAGGTTCCAGCATCGGCATCGTAGGTGAACACGGCTGCATCAACCTCAGTGCTTGAGGGTATTGTGTTATTGTTGATAGTCACAGCAATACTGTTGCCCACAGCGTCAAGGGTCTCAAGCCCGCCATTAAATGCCAAATTGCCGTCCTCATAGACGATGAGGTAAGTGCCACTGGTAAGGTCGGCGGTCGAAGTCACCTTAACATAACCGCCTTCAACCACGGCATTGTTGTCGGTAACAACAAGCGTTGTCAATGCGCTGTTGATGTTGAGTGTGAAGTTGCTGGCAACCTTCATAACAAAGTTACCATTAGCAACGATAGGAATCTCGGTTCCCATATGCTCGGCCTTAATCCAGTAACCATTGCCACCGTGCCAAGTGTTCCACTCGTCAACGAAGCCAAACTCGGTATCTGCCGCCATGTCCATGGTGATAGTCCAGCCGTCGTTGGTGGCTGTTAATGGGGTCTTGGTGGTCCAGTCATCATTAGAGTAGCTGCCCTTCATGTAGAGCTCTGCGTCACGGTTTACCGTCAGCTTCATGTCGCTACTGATAACAAAATCATTAATGCCAGCCACTTCCAGCTTGAAGTTCTTGCCATTATCAGTATTATCCAAAGGCAAGTTGTTGTGTACATTGCCATTAACGCCATAGTAGCTACCTCCGTCGGTAATAGTGCCACCATACCATGTGGTTACATCACCATCAACCTTAATGATTTTAAACTCAACGCCCTCGGCAAGCTCCACATCGTTCAGGATATAGCTGCCATCGGCACGCTTAGTGAACTTATAGTCAGGGTCTTGCTGAACCTATACGCCATCATTTTCGTTGAACGAGCCCACTAAGTAATATTCTGGACCGGTAACGGGCGTAACATCGGTGAACTCAATAGGCAGAATTTGAGCGTTGCCATTGTAAGCACCCACTACACCTGTAACATCAAAAGTCTTGCCCTCGGTTTCGGTGGGCACTGTAGCACCCAGGCTGTTGTGGAACGACACGTTCACGCCGTCCACCACCAGGTTGGTGCCATCGATAGCGACATTCTTCAAAACAACAAAGCGTCCGAAGTTGTCGAGCGTCACATCACCAGCAGCAATCTCAACCGGGATCAGGCCAGTGTTTCGCATGGGGGCTCCGAAGCCAGCGGGATTGGTCATCTCGGGAGCGCCATTATATACTGCTCTTGTGCCTGTGAAACCACTGGGGATCACATCGCCGGCAGTGTAGCTCTGCCCAAGGCTTCCATAAATGAGCATACCCTTCAAGCCATCTTGCACATAATGGTTGTTGCCATTAGCATTTGATTTAATATACACAAGGTTGTCGGTAGTATATTTGAAGTTAGCGCCAGTGGCAAGGGCATTAAACTCTGCTATGCTGGCAATTGTGTTAATTGCAGTGAAAGTCTTGGTTGCGACATTACTTGTCTCACCATTAAGAACTGCTATTGCCTTGACAGTGGTGGTAGCATTAATGGTGAATGGGTCACTGTAAAGAGTGCTTGAAGTAGATGGATCACTGCCATCGGTAGTGTAATAAACCTGTGCGCCACTTGTCTCGCAATTTATCGACACCTGAGTGCTACCCTCAAAGGGCGTGGTGCCGCTAATCACTGGAGTGGCGACAGAGGAAGGGCCGCTTGGATTATTATAGAACGTAATTTTAGTTAATTGCACATAAACATTTGAAGAACCACAAGTCACATTGAAAGTGAGCTTATAGTAAGCATTCGTTACCCATTCTGTGCCTGATGTCGGAGTAAACTCCAACACGCTATTGGCTGAAACCGAAGTTTTTGTGATTTGATCCACAACATTACTGAAAGAAGCATCAGTCGCAACTGTCAGTTTCACAGAATTCAATGTACAAGTAATGGACCCTATTTGCAGCTCAATCTTAGAAATTGCACTGCTCATAGCAGTTGTAGAATAAGCATCACGATCCACATTTGTCAAGTTTTTACCACCAATTCGCCATGGCGAAATAGTGGTATTTCCCGTAACCTTCCAAGACATGCCATTTTGGGTGATGTCTGATTCAGTTGCATATCCATTGGAGCCACCTGTTACGGTACCATCCAATGTATAGAACACCGTGTCGGCTGCCCATCCCACACCGGTGGCGAGGAGAGCCATCATTAGAATTGTTAGAACTTTTTTCATAAACAACTAATTGTTAAAGAATTTAGAATGAAAGAATCGTTGGTTTCACATGATAATATAAATTGTTGCACAGTTAATATTTTTCTTTTAAATATTCAACAGGCTAACAACTTTTTGTTATAATTGTGGTGGCTGATTGTTATCGAACGCGGCAAAGCCGCGCACTACGTAACACGACAGCCGCCCAAAACCGCCTCCCGCCTCCACCGCCTCCCGCGCCCGCCGTCTCCCGCGGGCGCCCGCTGGTCTCTTCCCCGTTGTCACTTGAGCGTGACGCTGCTCCCTGGGTTGCCGTTGTGGAGTGGTTTCGGCTGGTGTTGTGTTGGTGTAGTGCGAGATTTATCTCGTTCATCGCTTGCCGTGCCGTTTTTTTTCATAATTTTGCACTATGAATGACGACCGTGATAAAAGAAGACGAGAGTGGTGGCACCGGCAGAAGACCCCGCCGCCTTTAAATCCCTCTAACCACCGCCGCAAGGCTGGCCATGACTATCGTGGCACCTGCATCTACATGATCACGCTTGTGGTGAAGGACCGCAGCCCTCTGCTAGGCACCTTGCGTGCGAGCGACAACAACCATTCAGAGCCGTGGGTGGAATTCACCGCCCTTGGCCATGAGGTCCTCAAGTTGTGGCAAGGCATTCCCAACTACCACCCCGAAATCAAGATGCTGAGACTGTGCATCATGCCCGACCACATTCATGGCATTTTGCATGTTACACAACCCCTTAGCTGTCATCTTGGCAATGTGATTAACGGCTTTAAGAAAGGCTGCAACGACATCACCCGTGAGACGCTGGGTGAGGTGCTGTGGGAGCCAGACTATCACGACCGCATCCTCAGCGGCAAGGGTCAACTCGATGCCATGTTCCAGTATATCGGCGACAACCCCCGCAGGTTGTGGATAAAACGCACTACCCCCGAGTTTTTTACCGTTCACCGCGACATAGCAGTGGGCAAGAGGCGCCTTGCGGTTGCAGGCAACACCTTTTTGTTGAATTACCCGCTCAAGACTGCTGTCATTTGTTCGCGAAGCATGAGCAACGATGACATAGACCGGGCAATCTATCAGCATCTGGTGCTGGCACAGCGCGGCTATGTGTTTGTGTCGCCTTGCATAAGCCCTGGCGAGAAGCGCATCATGAGGGCGGTCTTCGATGCTGGCTTTCCACAAATCGTGTTGCTCGAAAACGGCTTCTCCAAGATGTGGAAGCCTAGCGGCGCCCAGTTCGACGCTTGTCACAGAGGCCAGCTCCTGCTTGTGGCTCCGTGGGAGCACCACAGCCAGCGCACAACCATCACTCGTGAGCAATGCCTGGAGCTGAACGCTATTGCGCAGGAGATTGTGGCGATGCTCACGCTCGATTAGACAATTCTCACCTCATTAGCGCAACTTTTATTGCAACAGTCAGGAAAACTCACTACCTTTGCGCTTGTGTTTAAATAATCATCTATCAATGATAAGTAAAAATCAAGCTTTACAATGGCTTAAGTGGGGCGCATGGGTTGTGGTCGTGGCTGCTATTGTCTATTTCTTGAACAAGAATGACGGCAGCCAAGAGCCAACCACCGCCTCCACAGAGCAGTCGCAACCGCTGGCTGCCACAGAGCAAAACACCAGTCACACTCCAGTGCCTGGGTATAACTACGAGACCGTGATGATGCCCCAAGGGCTTAGCGATAATGTGGTGAAATATAAAGGTTTTACTGTGCATTTCAATAAGAACCGCCACATCCCCAACTGCGTGGTTTATGAGATTACTGCCACCGAGGCTAAAGGACGTCGTGATCGTGAGGGCGACTTTGAGCGCGACAGCAAGGTGGCGGGCTGTCCCAACTGGTGGGACTACCGCGACTCGGGCTACGACCGTGGACACATGGCACCTGCCGGCGACATGAAATGGGACGAGCAGGCCATGAACGAGACGTTCTATCTCACCAATATCTGCCCGCAAGACAACGAGCTCAATGCGGGCATGTGGAATGACATCGAACTCAAGGTTCGCGAGTGGGCACGCCGTGACAAGTCGCTGATAGTCATTACTGGCCCCATCGTTGATAAGAACCCCGAGACCATAGGTCAAGACATGGACATCGTGGTGCCCGAGGCTTTCTTCAAAGTGGTGCTCTCGCACAAGACCACGCCCATGAAAGCCATCGCCTTCATCTGTCCCAACCGGGCTTGCGGCGGGTCGCTCAAGCGCTATGCCGTGAGTGTCGATGAGGTGGAGAGGCGCACCGGCATGAACTTCTTTAACGCCTTGCCCGACGACGTGGAAGAAAAGCTGGAATCGACCTGTAATATCAACCAGTGGCTGAGCCGCTAGAGTTTGGCATCGTTTTTGCTACAGGCATGGGTGACAATGACTAAAATTGATGTGGTTATGAACAACAAGTTGACTAAACTATTGTGCGTGATAGCTGCCATCGTGGTGGTGGCGAGTAGTGCCACTTGCATCAATGCCCGTCGCAAGAAGCATGACAACAGGAGCGAAAATCTTGTAGGGAGGGTGGATAACACATCGAGCGGCATGAGGAGTCTCACCGACGTGAGAATAAACTCAAAATACCGTAACACCACCAAGCGCTACAGTGCCATGACGGTGAACTTCAACCCCGCCTACCGGGTGCCCAACTGCGTGAGCTATGTGCTCACCAGCAGCATGGTGAAGGTCACCGATGGGCCTGATGCCGAGATGCGTCGCAACTACAAGTTCAACCGCGACCCCTCGGTGGCGGGCTGCCCCGAGTGGTGGGAATACAAGAAAAGCGGCTATGACCGCGGGCACATGGCACCTGCCAACGACATGCGCTGGAGCCGCCAGTCGATGAGCGACTGCTTCTTGATGACCAACATCTGTCCGCAGGACCATGACCTCAACGGAGGCAGTTGGAACAAGCTGGAGCTGAAAATACACTCCTGGGCAAAGACTCACGGCACTATCATCATCGCTACTGGGCCCATCTTCAACGGCTCTAGCCAGCGCATAGGTCAAAACGGCGACATAGTGGTGCCTAGTGGCTTCTTCAAGGTGGTGCTCGACCCTGCTAGGAACCGTGCCATAGGCTTCATCTACGACAACCATGAGGGTGGGGGAGGAGTGAAGCGCCACGCTTGCACCGTCGATGACGTGGAGCGCATCACTGGCCACGACTTCTTCAGTGCCCTGCCCGATGGCGTGGAGCGTGCCGTTGAGAGCACCTGCAACTTCGACCAATGGAATTAGATTAATGCTCAACGCACAATGCATTTCTAGGAAATCTAGCGGACAAGGCACGCCTTGTCCCTACTTAACACTTAACATTTTACACTTAACACTTATCAATAAATGGACACAATCTGCGCAGTATCTACACCCCACGGCATGGGAGGCATAGCGGTGATAAGGGTGAGCGGCGATGACGCCCTCGACATAGTGCAACGGCGCTGGCAAGGAATGCCCATCGCCGGCATGGCGAGCCACACGGCGCACCTGGGGCACCTCCTCGACTCGCAAGGCGAGATTCTCGACGAGGCAGTAGTCACCATTTTCCGCGCCCCACACTCCTTCACTGGCGAGGATGTGGTAGAAATTTCGTGCCACGGCTCGATGTGGATACAGCAGCAGGTGGTGGCGACGCTCATCGACGCCGGTTGCCGTGCCGCAACGGGTGGCGAGTTCACCCAGCGCGCCTTTGCCAACGGCAAGATGGACCTCTCGCAGGCCGAGGCCATAGCCGACGTGATAGCCTCGCAGTCGCGGGCTTCGCACCATGTGGCGATGAACCAGATGCGCGGCGCCTTCAGCCGCCAGCTCACTGCGCTGCGCTCGCAGCTGCTGCAGTTTGTGTCGCTCATCGAGCTAGAGCTTGACTTCAGTGAGGAAGACGTCACCTTTGCCGACCGTGAGCGCCTTACCACACTCGCCACAGACGTGAAAGCCGTTATCGACTCGCTGGCACAGTCCTACCAGGCTGGCAACGCCATCAAGAACGGGTTGCCGGTAGCCATCGTGGGAGCCACCAATGCCGGTAAATCCACCTTGCTCAACACCCTGCTGGGTGACGACCGTGCCCTCGTGAGCGACATCCAGGGCACCACCCGCGATGTGATTGAAGATACCGTGGTGATGGGTGGCACGCTGCTGCGGTTTATCGACACGGCAGGCATCCGCGAGTCGAGCGACGTGATTGAGAGCATGGGCATAGAGCGCTCGTTCAAGAAGATGGACGAGGCGCGCATAGTGCTGTGGGTGATTGATGCCACCGCTCCCATCGCCGAGATAGATGAGTTTTATGCACAAATCAAGCCCCACTGCCGCGACAAGGCAGTGATTGCCGTGGTCAACAAGATTGATGCCAGCGCCACGCTGCCCATTGTTGAAAAACTGAAAGGACTAGATGTTGACGTAGTGCAGATTTCGGCGCGAGAAGGCACAGGCATAGAGCACCTTAAGCAAGAGATAGTTGCCACTGCCGCCCTTCCGCAAGTTACTGACGAGAACGCCGTCATCGTCACCAACTCACGCCATTATCACGCCCTTGTGCGAGCTGGCGAAGCCCTCGACCGCACCCTGCAAGGCCTTGCCATGGGTCTGAGCGGCGACCTCGTGAGCCAGGACATTAGAGAGTGCATGCACTATCTGGGCGAGATTACCGGCGAGATTAGCAGCGACGACATTTTAGGAGAAATCTTCAGTCATTTCTGCATCGGCAAGTAGCCCCCCATTGTCGAAGTCAGGCCCTTAAGCGCATTGACTACAAACGAAACTATGCATAATTCTATTATGATAGTTTGAAAAACTCCGTTACCATTGCTATGAGTTGTTCACTAGAAAGATTGGGGATGCATGTTTTTTCTATCAGGGAAAATGCTTCTTTGTTCTTGCTGATGACATACTTACGTTCTTTGCCGTCAATAGTTGCAAGGAGGTGGAAATTGCCTTTGTACGCTTGCTCAATACGGATATTGGAAACTGTGTGCCCATTGATGACTTCTGGTGAAATATCAGTTTCTTCCCACTCACCCCATGCCTTCAAATGATTGATGATGGTAGTCTCCACCCTGCCCGTCCACTGTTTTGATACACCGTATTTCGTGGCTATGGTACGGAATTGCTTCAGGGATGCCACCACATCACGGATGATGGCATCAGGACGGCGGATTCCGTTGTCACGAGCAAATTGGATAACATCGTCACGAGTGATGTTCCGCAACTTTCCTCCAATCATCAAACAATGCTCCTTATTGGGCAGATAACCGCCTGTATCAAATATATAAGTCATATCGTAGGCAGGTGAGAGTCGCCATGTGCCTTGACGGTTCATCACGAAAGTGAAGTTTTTGTGATGGTCGTCGGTATTATTGGCAAGGATATTAAACACCATTCGCCGATAAAGTTCCTGACAATCCACTTCTGGAAGATGCAGTTTACGGCATACGGCAAACAACTTTTCGTAGGTGTCGGCTTCCGGATCCATTGCCGCCAATGTCTGGGTATGCAACTTTCCCGTTTCGTTACGATCGAAACGCTTAGTGAGGAAATGGTTTACCCCATCCACTTCAAGCAGACGAGACTCCATCATATTGATACCAGCCGTCAATGCCATTTCATAATAGGTCTGTTCCAATTCGGCTGACGACCGAGATTTATCACCAAACTTCAATATGTAATAGTCCAAGTTTGGCTCCACGTCAATCTGACCACTACGGATTTCACCTGTTTCTCTATCGATGGCAATGATTCCTTTGGGTTGACGACCGCCAGCGGAGGTGCCAACGGCAATCAACGACTGTAAGGTCAACGACTCATCAGGCAGAATCCTTACGTTCTCACGCTCTATGGCAATCTTCTCTGCCAAGTCTGCAAGAGCCTTGATGTCTATAACCCCAGTAATCGCACCTCGTTCAATCTCTGGCACAAACACCAAAGCGCCCATTCCCCGTTTGCCGATGAAGGCCAACTTTTCAAGTGAAGTCACGCTTCTTTCCGTGAGTTTGTTGTCTTTCCTCCATTGTTCAAAGAGTTGATTTCCCCATGCATCGGGCAAGGAGTCTGCTATGAACGACGGTAGTTTCTGATAGATGCGTTCTGCCTCACCAAAGATGGCACGAGTGCTGAGCGGATTGTGTATGGATGCAGCCAACGGAGCAATATCCAATGTTCCTTTTAGAAACTCAGGATTATAGAAAAAGAATGTAGTCTTTCGGGCATCATGCCAAGCCAAGCGGCCTATCTCCTGTCCCCATAGAAAAACCTTTAATACCTCGCTCATGTTCTCTTATGTCTTACACGTTGAATTTTCTTGCTCTCTTTATATAGATAAGGTGACTCTGGCTGTTCCGGCATCAAGTCGTTCAAGTCGTTGATACAGCCTACCGCTTTCATCAGCAACAGAAATGTACTGAGTGAAATGTTAGTCACCGTACCATTTTCAAACCGATAGACACTCAACACAGACAAGCCAGCCATCTCTGCAACTTCTTTCTGAGTCATGTTGGCTCTCAACCGATAGTCCTTAAAACGATTACCGAGCATCCTCACCAACTCTGGTACTGAATAATCAGAATAGTCTTCCATATACCACATTACAGATTTGATGTATTAAACACCGTATTTTATTATAACTTATCAATATTGTATATTTACGGATGCAAAAATACGAAATATCTGGCAATCTTCCAAACTTTTTCCTAAAAAACTGCCGATTTAATGATTTATAGGCATGAAAATGACCTTCATTTGTGGAGTTTTACCTAGCTTTGCAAGCGAGAGGTCAAGTGGACACTTCGCAGACTTTGAAAGACTGGAAATTACACATAAGCACGTCGGATGAGTAATTGCATTTTCTTACTTAGATAATCCGCTCTCACTCGACCATTTGCAAGCAAGCTTGCATGGTTCTCGCTTACTCGCGGATTTGTGCCGTTTAATGCTTAAAGTGCTGTAAGTGAAGATTATATAAATGTTGCATTGGCAAGTAGCATTTCCTTAGTTGTTGAAACTATGTTCAGTGACCCAATCGGGATTGATGCTCGATTGCATGTCTTCACGCTGTTTAAAGCAGGAAAAGCAGGGAAATAAAAAATATCATTAAAAACTTTGGTCAATAACAGGAGTTATTGAAATTGTTTTCGTATCTTTGCAAGTTAAAGTGAAGTTTTTTGTTTTTAGGCTATATTTTTTGTAGATGACAACAGGAAATTGGATACGTTTTGCTTGCATCTTGGGACTGTGGATCTTCTTGGTTTACATAGTCTTGACACGCTCGGCTCGCATCGATTTCATGGTGATATTTGCCATTGTGGCAAGTGGCATCATCGTGTTTGTGCCGCTCTACAAGAAGTATGTGAAGAATAAGAAATGAGTTAAATGTCATCAAAAGAATATATACAGGAGCATTTCCCGTTGCTGGCAAAGATTGACAGTCCTGCCGACCTCAAGAAGCTCGACGTGGAGCAGCTGCCCGCCGTGTGTGCCGAGCTGCGCCGTTTCATCGTGCATGAGTTGAGCGAGAACCCCGGTCACTTTGCTTCGAGCATGGGTGCTGTGGAGATTGCTGTGGCGTTGCACTATGTGTTCAACACCCCCGACGACCGTCTGGTGTGGGATGTGGGTCATCAGGCCTATGCCCACAAGATATTGACCGGCAGGCGCGACAAGTTCTCCACTAACCGCAAGAAGGACGGCTTGAGTGGCTTCCCTAATCCTGACGAGAGCGAGTATGACACCTTCCAGGCTGGTCATGCTAGCAACTCCATCTCGGCGGCACTGGGCATGTCAATAGCTAGTGAGCTGCTCAACAACCCCGAGCGCCATGTGGTGGCCGTCATTGGCGACGCCTCGATTAGTGGCGGCTTGGCATTTGAGGGCATCAACAATGCCTCTAACCATAAGAACAACCTGCTCATCGTGCTCAACGACAACGACATGTCGATAGACCGCCCGGTGGGTGCCCTAGGCGAATATATGACGCGCCTCACGGCATCGAAGCGCTATAACAACATGCGCTACAAGACCTATCAGTTCATGCGCCGCCATCACATCATTGGCGACAGTGGCAAGGGAGTGGTGATGCGTTTCAACAACGCTATGAAGTCGATGCTCACCGGTCGTCAAAACATTTTTGAGGGATTGAACATACGCTACTTTGGGCCTTTCGATGGTCATGACGTGAAGCGCTTGGTGAAGACCTTTAGCGACATTAAGGACATGACTGGCCCCAAGCTCGTGCATGTGCGCACTGTCAAGGGCAAGGGCTATGAGCCCGCCGAGAAAGATCCCACCACGTGGCACGCTCCAGGCAAGTTTGACGAGGACACTGGCGAGCGCATCAAGGGCACGTCGAGTGGCAAGCCGTTGAAGTTCCAGGACGTGTTTGGCAAGACACTTGTGGAGATGGCCAAGGATGACGACAAGATTGTTGCCATCACCGCTGCGATGCCATCGGGCACCTCGGTGTCGATGATGCAGGCGGCCTATCCGTCGCGCACCTTCGACGTGGGCATCAGTGAGGGTCATGCCGTGACCTTTGCCGGCGGCTTGGCACGAGAGGGCATGAAGCCTTTTGTGGCAATCTATAGTGCCTTCTTGCAGCGCGCCTACGACTCCATCATCAACGACGTGTCGATAGCACGGCTGCCCGTGACATTCTGCCTCGACCGCGCCGGCTTGGTGGGTGAGGATGGCGTTACGCATCATGGCCTCTTCGACATGGCATTCATGCGAGCCATTCCTGGCATGGTGGTGAGCGCCCCCATGGACGAGCACAGCCTGCGCAACCTCATGTTCACCGCCCACGCCTACAGCGATGGTCCCTTCTCTATCCGTTACCCTCGTGGTGCCGGCAAGATCGTTGACTGGCACAATGAACCTGTGGCATTGCCCATAGGCAAGGGTCGCAAGCTGCGCGAGGGCAACGACGTGGCGATACTGAGCATAGGCACCATAGGCACCAATGTGGTTGAGGCCTGTGCCTCGCTCCATGAGCAGGGCATTGACGTGGGCCACTACGACATGATATATCTCAAGCCCCTCGACGAGGAAATCTTGCAGGAGGTGACCGCCCGTTACCACAAGATTATCACCGTAGAGGAAGGTACCACCACAGGAGGTCTGGGTGGTGCGATGGCCGAGTGGCTTGCCGACCACAACATTCATGCTCGCCTAGTGCGGCTGGGTGTGGCCGACACCTTTGTTGACCAAGGCACCGTGAAAGAGTTGCATGAGATGTGCGGTCTCGATGCAGCATCTATAGAGAACGAAGTGAAATTATTGCTAAAAGATACCAACCAATGAGAATCGTGATTGCCGGAGCAGGCGAAGTGGGCACCCACTTGGCAAAGATGCTATCTAATGAGGAACAAGACATTATTGTGGTTGATAAAGATGTGAATAAACTCTACAACCTCGACAACTACAATCTCATGACTGTGGTGGGAAGCGCAGTGTCGTTTGATGTGCTCAAGAGCATCAAGGTGGGAGCTGCCGATATTTTCATTGCTGTCACTCCACAAGAGACCATCAACGTGATTGCTAGCTCCATGGCTAAGAGCCTGGGATGCCGCAAGGCGGTGGCTCGCATCGACAACTATGAGTTCATGAAACCCGCTTCAAGGAAGTTCTTCTCCTCGTTTGGCATTGATGCTCTCATCTATCCCGAGTATCTTGCTGCCCAGGAAATCATGACTGCCATTGAGCACACATGGGTGAGGAACTGGTTTGAGATGCTTGACGGGCAGCTCATAGTGGCAGGAGTGAAGATTAGGGAGAACTCACGCATTGTGGGGCATAAACTCAAGGACCTGGGCCACATTTCGAGCTTCATGCACGTCAACGCCATAAAGCGCAATCGTGAGATAATCATCCCTGGTGGTGATGACGACCTCATGGCCAACGACATCCTCTACATTGCCACCACTCCTGATAATGTGGATGCTGTGATGGAGGTGTGTGGCAAAGACAAGCACAAGGTGGAGCGAGTGCTCATCAATGGTGGCAACGAGATAGTGAAGCAGCTGGCCCTGCTCATCTCGGGCAAGTACAAGGTGAAAATCATGTATAGCGACCGAGCGCGCTGTGAGCAGCTTGCCGACGAGTTGCCCGATTGCAATATTGTGCACTATGAGGCTGGCAACAACGATGTGCTTGAGGAAGAGGGTGTTGAGGACTATGACGTCTTTGCCGCTATGGGCGACAGCAGTGAGAGCAACATCTTGAGCTGCATCATGGCCAAGGAGCTTGGCATGAAGAAGACGATAGCTCAGGTCGAGAACCTGCAGTTCATCAACGAGGCCGAGAACTTCAACATTGGCACCATCATCAACAAGAAACTCATTGCCTCGAGCACCATCTTCCAGATGATGATTGACGATGACACCGACAATGCCAAATGCCTGGCACTGGCCGATGCCGAAGTGGCTGAGCTAGAGGTGGGTGCAGGCGCCAAGGTCACCAAAGCCCTGGTAAAAGACTTGAAGCTAAGTCGCGACATGACAATAGCTGGCATGGTGCGCAGTGGAGTGGGGCAGTTGGTAAATGGTGACACCCGCCTGATGGCAGGCGACAAGGTGGTAATCTTCTGCCTCTCGGGAGCGATACACAAGATAGAACGGATGTTTGGGTGATGAGCCATTGAGTAGCAATGTGTCCCCAACTTTAAACTCTAAACTATAGAAGATATGTATTTATTGGTAGCACCACGCAAGTTCAGTCACACCATCAACTTTGCCATTGTGTTGAGGGTGGTGGGATGGCTGCTCATGATTGAGGCATTATTTATGTTAGTGCCTCTGGTGGTGGCTATTCTCTATGAGGAAATGCTCATAGCGGCAGAGTTTGGAGTGTCGGTGGCATTGACATTTGCCACGGGGCTGGTGATGAACTATTTCATCCATCCCACGAGCAATACCATGCGCAAGCGCGAAGGCCTGCTGCTCACTGCCACGGTGTGGATCTTCTTCTCAATCTTTGGCATGTTGCCGTTCCTGTTCTCGGGAACAGTGAGTGGAGTCACCGACGGCTTCTTTGAGGCTATGTCGGGTTTCACCACCACAGGAGCCTCGGTAATCACTAATGTAGAGATATTGCCTCGCGGTGTGCTCTTCTGGCGCTCGATGATGCAGTGGATAGGTGGAATGGGAATTATCCTGTTCACTCTTGCGGTGATACCAATGCTCAACTACAAGGGCGGAGTGTCGCTCTTCAACAGCGAGGTGACAGGCATCACCCATGAGCGCATGCGTCCTCGTGTGAGCCAGACTGCCAAGAGCCTGTGGGGCATATATCTGGTGTTTACCATTGTGCTGGCAGTGTTGCTCACCGTTGGTCCCATGGACTGGTATGATGCCCTGTGCCACACCATGAGCACGGTGTCAACAGGTGGCTTCTCCACCAAGAACAATGGCCTCCACTTTTGGCACGATTATTACACCGATATAGTGATTATCTTGTTCATGGCGATGTGTGGCATCAATTTCACCATCATCTACAATGTGGTGGTGCGTGGCAAGTTCAGTGAGTTCAAGCGCAGCGACACCTTGAAGTGGTATCTTTTTGTGATCATTGCTGGGTCGGTGATAGTGTTTTTACGCATCATTTACATGGGTTTTGTCGAGGAACGAGACTTTGCCATAGTGCTGTCGGTGTTTGACACGATATCGGCTATCACGTCAACGGGTTTTGCCACCTATGACTATGAGCATGAGGGAAATTTCATCTTCTTTGTGCTGATGATACTCATGTTCTTTGGCGGTATGGCTGGTTCTACCGCCGGTGGTGCCAAGATTGACCGCTTTGTGGTGCTATTGAAGAACATCAAGAATGAGCTGTATAAGGTGGTGCATAGCAATGCCGTCACGTCGGTGCGGCTCGATGGCAAGTCGGTGCCTCATGTCATTGTGGAGAAGGTGCTGGCGTTCCTCTCGATTTATGTGGCGGTGATGGTGTTTATGGCAGTGATTCTCACCTTGTTTGGCATGCCAGCCTTTGATGCGTTGTTCAATTCGTTGTCGGCAATCAGCAACATTGGTTTTGGCTATGGCGAGATGACGGGAGGCGAGGACAAGTTTGCTATGATTCCAGGAGTGTGCAAGTGGCTGCTGGCAATAGAGATGATGATAGGTCGTCTGGAGGTGTTTACCGTTTTAGCGTTGCTCACGCCCAGCTTTTGGAAGAAAGATTGACAATTATTGAGATAAGTAATAACGAGTATAAATAGTAGAATAGCCCTGACGAGGGCTGAATGAAATGAAAAAATGAGTAAAGAGAGTCAAATGTTTGAAGAGCAAGGCGTCGATACGTCGGCGATAAAGGAGCGCTCAAGAAAGAAACAAGACGAGAAAAACAAGCGTCAAGAAGTGGAGGACCTACCTGCGTGGCGGCGATTTCTGAACTTCTTCAGTCATGACCGCACTCGCCTTGCTGGTGGTGTGATATTGATGATTCTAGGAGTGTATTTGTTGATTACATTCTTGTCGTTTGTGCTGTTCTCGGGAGGTGCCGACCAGGGAAAGGTGTATAATGGCAATGTTATCAACAATGCCAAAGTGGAGATGACAGAGCAGCAGATGAAATCGGCCGTTGACCCAGCCGAAGCAACCACCTCGGTGAAGAACTTGGGCGGGTCGATAGGTGCTGCCACTGCCGAGTTCTTTATCAAGAATGGAGTGGGATATGCGGCATTTATCATTGTGGTGTGGTGCTTTGTCATTGGCTTCAGGGTAATGCGCCGCAGGCGTGCCAATTTTTACCCTTACACCCTAACGTCGCTATATAGCATGCTCACCTTCTCGATGGTAGTGTCGGCGTGCACGTTTTTTGCCGAGTTCTCTTTTTTCCGTCCTGGTGGTGACTTGGGGCATTATGCCAACCAGTGGCTCTATGGCCTGGTGGGTGTTCCTGGCATGATAGCGGTAAACCTCATTTTGTTGATACTGTGGGTGTTGATATGCTATCAGCTCATTGTGGATGTGATAACCACTGTCAAGAAAGTTAGAAAGCTGCACATGCCGCATCGCAGCAAGGATATAATCGACGGCGATAATAGCGAGATGACTGCCGAGCTCGCCGATTTCAAGGGCGATGAGCACATCGAGGCGGTGCCACTGCGCAGTCGCCGCACTCAAGACAAGACTGAGGAAGACCCCGCTAGTGATAAGAAAGAGCGTCGTGTCTCCCGCAAGTCAAGAGGTGGCGACAAAGAACCCGACATGAAAATCCAGAAAGCTGCCGAGATAGAGCGTGCTAAGGGTATCACCAATCCCCACGACCCCACGGGCGAATATATGCACTATCGCTTCCCCACCCTCGACCTGCTTGCCGACCTCAAGACCAATGTTGACAACGTGGATGTGGCCGAGCAAGAGGCCAACAAGCGGCGCATCGTCGAGACTCTGGGACAGTATGGCATCGCCATCAAGACCATTATTGCACATGTGGGACCCACGGTGACGCTATTTGAGATAGTGCCCGAGGAGGGAGTGCGCATCAGCAAGATTCGCAACCTCGAAGACGACATAGCACTGAGCCTGGCGGCACTGGGCATTCGCATCATCGCTCCTATGCCAGGTCGTGGCACCATAGGCATTGAGGTGCCTAACCACGACCCACAGGTGGTGCCCATGCGCGAGGCCATAGCATCGCGCGCCTTCCAGGAGAGCAAGGCGGCCTTGCCCATGGTGCTGGGTAGCACGGTGAGCAACGACGTGTTTGTTGCCGACCTCACCAAGATGCCTCACTTGCTGGTGGCAGGTGCTACGGGACAAGGTAAGTCGGTGGGTCTAAACGCTATCATTGCCTCGTTGCTCTATAAGAAAGGTCCCAGCGAGCTAAAGTTTGTCCTCGTTGACCCTAAGAAGGTGGAGTTCAGCCTCTATGCCTCGCTCGAGAAATACTTCTTCGCAAAGGTGGAAGGCGAGGACAAGGCCATCATCACCGACACCGCCAAGGTGGTGCAGACCCTCAACTCGCTGGTGCAGGAGATGGAGAACCGCTACCTCGTGCTTGAAGAGGTGGGCGAGCGCAAGCTCGAGGACTACAACCGCCGCTGGCGCAAGGAGCTGCGTCACAAGATGAACGAGAGGGGAGAGTTCTATCAGTATATGCCCTACATTGTGGTGATTGTGGATGAGTTCAGCGACCTGATCATGACCGCTGGCAAGGAGGTGGAGACCCCCATCGTGCGCATCGCCCAGAAGGCGCGTGCCGTGGGCATTCACATGATTATCGCCACACAGCGCCCTTCGTCAAATGTGATTACTGGTCTTATCAAGGCCAACTTCCCAGGCCGCATCGCCTTCCGCGTGTCGCAGCTGGTTGACAGCCGCATCATCCTCGACCGTCCTGGCGCTCAGCAGCTCATTGGTCGTGGTGATATGCTCTTCTCGGCCAACGGCGAGATTACCCGCTTGCAGTGCCCGTTTATCGACACCCCCGAGATTGTGAACATCTGCTACTACATCAAGGAGCAGGAAGATGCCGACACCGAGGTGAGCCACGAGCAGCCTTACATCTTGCCCGACTATGAAGGCGATGCTGGCGGTGGATATGACGCTGGAGGCATGTCGGCAGGTAGTGGAGCTAACGACCGCGACCCGCTCTTTGAGGAAATCGCTCGCTTGGTGGTGCAGAAGGATATGGCATCGACCTCGTCGTTGCAGCGCAGCTACAACATTGGCTACAACCGCGCCGGTCGCATAATGGACCAGCTCGAGGCGGCAGGCATCGTGGGACCCGCCAGTGGCGGCAAGCCACGCAAGGTGCTCATGAGCCCCATGGAACTTGACCAAATTCTGTGATTAGTGCTGACAAGGGACAAGCTGACGAGCTGACAAGGCAATAGTAGATGTCGCACTTTACGGACAAAGCACGCCTTGTACCTACCAGCACTTAAAACTTCTTACTTCATACTTCTTACTTCATACTTCTTACTTCATACTTTTTACTTCTTACTTCATACTTCATACTTCTTACTTCATACTTCTTACTTCTTACTTCTTACTTCATACTTCTTACTTCTTACTTCATACTTCTCTCCTTTTTACTTCTTTAAACCACGAGCCTTGATTTTTAGTCTAAAAAATAAAAATTAATGATATGAGAAAGGCATTTTTATTAATATTATCAGTGATAGTGATGGCTGCTACTGCCAGCGCGCAATCGCCATCGAGTGTGGTTGACAAGGTGCTGGGAGCGATGAAGGCAAGCAGTGCCATCAGTGCCAGCTATGTGATGTCGTCACCGCAGGGTAACTCCAGGGGCACGTTGGTGATGAGCGGCAAGAAGTTCCGCCTGATGGCTGATGACGTGAAGTGCTGGTATAACGGCACCACCATGTGGAGCTACAGCACTGCCACTGGTGAGGTGAACATTACCACTCCCACCGCCGCCGACCTGCAGATGACTAACCCCTATAGCGTGGCGCAGAACTTCAAGAGCGCCTACATCGTGTCGAAAGGTGGAAAAGGCAGCGGCACCTACACTCTTAAATTTACACCCAAGAAAAAGAGCAACGTGAAGCATCTGCTTGTAACTGTCTCTTCCTCTACCTGGCTCATCAACAAGGCCGAGATAGTGCAGACTAACGCCTCTAAAGCCACTATCACCATCAGCAACTATAACCGCAATGCCAGCGTCAATGCCGCCACCTTTGAGTTCGACAAGAACCAAGTGCCTGCCGGCACCGAGGTGGTGGACTTGAGGTGACGATGGGTGATTAGCGTTGTGTTGTCAACGCAACAATACATGACTATTATTAACAAAAAATAATTATGGAAAAAGTTCAATGCTTAATTATTGGCTCTGGGCCAGCGGGATATACCGCCGCTATCTATACTGCTCGTGCCAATGTGAAAAATGTGCTATTTGAAGGCTTGCAGCCTGGAGGTCAGTTGACCACCACTACAACTATTGAGAATTTCCCTGGTTTTCCTAATGGAGTGGATGGCACAGAGTTAATGATGAAGCTGCGAGAGCAGGCGGTGAACGTGGGTGCCGATGTGCGCTCGGGGTTCGTGAAGAGCATCGATTTGAGCCAGCGCCCCTTTGTTGCCACTCTCGACGGCGGTGAGGCCATTGAGGCCGATACCGTGATTGTTGCCACAGGAGCCTCGGCAAAATACCTCGGTCTGGCCGATGAGAAGAAATATGCCGGTCAGGGCGTGAGTGCATGTGCCACCTGCGACGGCTTCTTCTACCGCAAGAAGGTGGTGGCCGTGGTGGGCGGCGGCGACACTGCCTGCGAGGAGGCTCACTACTTGAGCAACCTGGCAAGTAAGGTCTATATGATAGTGCGCAAGGACTACCTGCGCGCCAGCGCTGCCATGCAGCAACGCGTGATGGAGAAAGATAACATCGAAATATTGTTCAATACTAACACCCTGGGCCTCTTTGGTGAGAATGGGGTAGAGGGCGCACACCTTATTAAATATAAAGGCACCGACAAGGAGGAGACACTAGACATCGCCATCGATGGCTTCTTCCTTGCCATTGGGCATCAGCCCAACACCGCCTTCTTGGGTGGACAGCTTGCACTCGACGATCAAGGCTATATCGTGACCGACAAGGTCACTACTGCCACGAGTGTGGAGGGCGTCTTTGCCGCCGGCGACGTTGCCGACCCGCGTTACCGCCAGGCCGTGGCTGCCGCTGGCACTGGCTGCCGTGCCGCCCTCGATGTTGAGAAATTCCTGGCAGCACAGTAGCAAGAAGTGTTGTCAGATAGATGGTATGAAAAAAGTGTGGTCCGAGGGGGATAATACCTTTTGGACCACTTGTTTTGTTAATGGGATGCTCTATAAATTCCATATATGTTTTTCTTTTGTTTTGGTCATCTTTGATTGCTTGTTGGCATCTTTCACCTCAACTCTTTAACCTGTAGCCCGCTACTATGTTTTCAGATTTGAGTCGAAATCTACTCAACAATCCAACCAAATATGACTCAAGCAATTTATAGAGCATCCCTAATGAGGGAGGATTTCTACTGCCGGGTCGCGGGCGATTTGGGCGGGGTTGGTGCCGAGGGCGCCTTCGGGGACTGCCATGCCGCGCTTGGCGTAATGCTCTCGCCAGTAGTCAAGGATGTGTCCCTGCTGGTCGTGAAACGACATGTTGATGAGCGGGAACAGGCGTTGCCCGCTGCCATTCACATAGCTCAGTTGCACCAGTTCGCTGCAATAAATCTCTTGTGTGTCGATCATGTATAGGTCGTCGTAGGGCTTGCCCAGGTGCTCCATGGCGTTGCTCACGCTCTGGTCGATGCCGCTGCGGTCGCGCAGTCGTCCTATCAGCATACCGCCTTTGCTCATGGTGCGTTGCTTGAATGTGTCGTAAGGAGTGAGTGTCACGCCCTCGTCAATCGCCTCTAGGGCATAGAGCTTGCCGTTAACCCAAGTGGCGATAGCCACATGATAGATAGGTGGGGCAGTGGTGTCGTGCACTGTGGCGTCGCTGATGGCGCGTCCCGCCGTGGTGCTGTAGGCAAAGAGCAGGTCGCCCTCCATCACTTGGTCTTGAGCTTCGGCGCACAATGCGCATAGGGTGAGCAGTAGTGCGATGTGTAGCAGTCTCATAGGTTTGTTTTTTCTCAAAATACTATTTCTTGTCAGCTTGTCCCTTGTCGTCTCGTTAGCCGAAAAAAAAGTCCCTGCAATACTTCTTCTATTGCAGGGGCTTCACACTTACGTCTCAATGAGTGCAAGTGATTACTTGCGAATGCCAAGCTCCTTCTTGGCAATGAGAGCACGGTAGCGGTTGATGTCGGTGCGGATAAGATAATCCAGCAGACGACGACGCTTACCTACAAGCATCTTAAGTGCACGTTGAGTCGTATGATCCTTCTTGTTGACCTTCAAGTGCTCGGTCAAGTGGGCAATACGGTATGAGAATAATGCTATCTGAGCTTCGGGTGAGCCAGTATCAGTATTGCTTTTGCCGTAGGTGCCAAAGATCTCTTTTTTCTTCTCTTGATCTAAGTACATTTTAATTAAATTTTAAAATCTGCGCAAAATTGCGGGGCAAAGGTACTGCTTTTTTTTAAATGTGCAATGCTTTGAGTCAATTTTTTTTGAAAAAAATATTGTAAGCATATTTTTGTATCTATTCAGCGATTGCGTCGAAGACGCTAAATGCCTCGTTAGAGGCTATTTATCTGAAAGACCATGCCAGAGGGTCGAAGACCCTCGCAGCTTGGTCCTTGATGAAACTCATTGTGGTGCGCCGTAGGCGAACTTCAACGCTAGCAGCGAGTTGTATCTATCTTTCAGTAAGTTGTCACTAGAAGTTCGTCTTCGACGCACTAAGCTATTGATGCAATTTGGACCAAGCTGCGTACCCCTGCGGGGTTCTGGCATGGTCTTAGTATAGAAGTCGGGTCTCGACCCGCCCAGCGTCTTCGACGCTCACAGTGGGTCAACCTAAACTCGCAAGAATCGCTGAATAGTTACATATTTTTGGGGTCTGTGGAGTTGCCTAAAAAAGTAAAAACGCAAAATAAGAATATAATAAGTGATAAAAAAGTGGTGTAAAAATTTTTGTATTCAATTAAAAGTATTACCTTTGCAAAAAAGTTTGAGAGGTAATAAAAGACACTAGATAAAACCCGAGTGAAAAAAGTCTATTAACGCGACCGAGAGGTCACGATAACAATATTAATAACCCTTATTAGAATTAATCTCAGCTATGGATGAGAATTTAGAGAAAAAACCGAAACGACCGCGCATCAGCGAGTCGCGTCCTGTTATGGACGAGAATGAGATGGCTACTGCAAGAGTAGAGAATGCCGATTACAATCGTGAAACACAATCAGCAGACGACGCAAGTGGTGAGTATCAAGGTGGTGGTTACCAGCAGCGCAATTACAATCGTCCACAGCATGGTGGCTACCAGCAACGTGGTGGCTATCAGCAGCGTGGCGGCTACCAGCGTGGCGGTTATCAGCAACGTGGCTACCAGCAGCGTGGCGGCTATCATCAACGCAATTACAACCGTCCTCAGCAGGGTGGCTACAACCAGCACTACCAGCAGGGCGATGGTGAGCCTCAAGAGGGCAACAGTTACCAGCAGCGCACCTACAACCGTCCCCAGCAGGGTGGCTACCAGCAGCGCAATTACAACCGCCCCCAGCAGGGTGGCTATCAGCAACGTGGCGGCTATCAGCAGCGCGGCGGTTATCAGCAGCGCGGCGGCTATGGCAACCGCAATCAGCGTGGCGGCTACAAGATGCAGGGGCCTCGCCCGCAGATGCGCTTCACTCCTCGTCCACAGCGCATAGAGTATGAGGAGCCAATAATTGATCCTAATACCACCATGCGCCTCAACAAGTTCATGGCTAACGCTGGCATCTGCTCGCGTCGTGAGGCCGATGAGTTGATACAGAAGGGCGTTATCAAGGTTAACGGCGAGGTCGTTGACCAGCTCGGTATCAAGATCACCCCTAAGGACATTGTGGAATATAACGACCAGGTGGTGGTAGCCGAGAAGAAGTGCTACGTGCTTCTCAACAAGCCTAAAGATTGCGTCACCACCAGCGATGACCCCAATGGGCGCAAGACCGTGATGGACTATGTGAAGGGAGCTTGCGAGGAGCGCATCTATCCCGTGGGACGCCTCGACCGCAACACCACTGGTGTGCTGTTGCTCACCAATGATGGCGACTTGGCATCGAAGCTCACTCACCCTCAATATGTCAAGAAGAAAATATATCAAGTGTGGGTAGATAAACCCATCAGTGAGGAAGACATGCAGCACATTGCCGACGGAGTGGAGCTTGACGATGGCCCCATCCATGCCGACGCAGTGAGCTACGTGAGCCCCACCGACCGCAAGCAGGCAGGCATCGAGATACACTCGGGCCGCAACCGTGTGGTGCGCCGCATCTTTGAGGCGCTGGGCTATCATGTGGTGAAGCTCGACCGCGTGTATTTTGCTGGCTTGACCAAGAAAAACCTCGCTCGTGGCAAGTGGCGCTATCTCACTCAGGAAGAGGTTAACTTCTTGAAACAAAACTCGTTTGAGTAAACAGTGATAATCAACTATAAACTATAAACAATAAACCCTCACGTTGTGGCTCAAATGGCCACAACGTGAATAACTATTATGGCAATAAAACGAACAAAAATTGTTGACGTCTTCGGCGGTGAGCTCGAAGGCCAGCAAGTGTGTGTGAAAGGTTGGGTAAGGACCCGTCGTGGCAATAAGCACGTGCAGTTTATCGCTCTCAATGATGGCTCTACTATCAACAACCTTCAAATCGTTGTAAATCTCGAGCAATTCACCGAGGAACAGCTAAAACCCATCACCACCGGGTCGAGCCTGTGCGTGATAGGCAAGCTGGTGGCTTCGATGGGCAAGGGTCAGAGCTATGAGGTTCAGGCCGACGAGATAGAGGTGTATGGTACTGCCCCTGCCGAGGACTATCCGTTGCAGAAGAAAGGTCACACCCTGGAATTCATGCGCGAGATAGGACATCTGCGCATGCGCACTAACACCTTTGGGGCTGTGTTCCGCATCCGCCACCACCTGGCATTTGCCATTCACAAGTTCTTCAACGACAAGGGGTTCTTCTATCTTCACACTCCACTCATCACCTCGAGCGATGCCGAGGGTGCTGGTGAGATGTTCCAAGTTACCACTCTCGACGTTAACGACATGCCACGCACCGAGGACGGCAAGATCGACTACAGCAAGGATTTCTTTGGCAAGATGACAAGCCTCACGGTGAGCGGTCAGCTTGAGGGCGAGCTAGGTGCTACCTCGCTGGGTGCCATCTACACCTTTGGCCCCACCTTCCGTGCCGAGCACAGCAACACCCCTCGCCACCTGGCAGAGTTCTGGATGATTGAGCCTGAGATGGCGTTCTACGACATCAACGACAATATGGACCTGGCCGAGGAGTTCATCAAGTATTGTGTGAAGTATGCTCTTGACCATTGCAAGGACGACATTGAGTTCTTGAATAAGATGTATGACAACACGCTCATTGAGCGCCTTAACGGTGTGCTCAAGGATGACTTTGTGAGATTGACCTATACCGAGGGTATCAAGATACTTGAGGAAAGTGGCGCCAAGTTTGAGTTCCCAGTGAAGTGGGGCGTAGATCTGCAGAGCGAGCATGAGCGCTATCTCGTGGAGCATCACTTCAAGCGCCCAGTAATCCTTACTGATTATCCTAAGGAGATAAAGGCCTTCTACATGAAGCAGAACGACGACGGCAAGACGGTGCGTGCTATGGACGTGCTCTTCCCACAGATAGGCGAGATAATTGGCGGCTCGGAGCGTGAAGCCGATTATGACAAGCTCTTGAACCGCATCAACGAGCTGGGCATCCCCATGAAGGACATGTGGTGGTATCTCGACACGCGCAAGTATGGCACTGTGCCTCACAGTGGCTTTGGTCTCGGTTTCGAGCGCCTGGTTCTCTTTGTTACTGGCATGGCCAACATACGCGACGTCATTGCCTTCCCACGCACTCCCAACAACTGCGAGTTCTAAGCGCATAATCACGCCTATGATACTTTTTTGAAACCGCTGGCTTCGCTGGCGGTTTTTTTCTTAAAAAAGTATAGCTAACGATGCGCTGTGACTAAAATTAAGTTAAAAACTTTGCGCAATTAGCGATTAATTTCCTTATTAGGAGAAAAAATGCTACCTTTGCATCTAATTTTAAGACTACTGTACGCTTTACAATGGATTTCAATAAAGTTCTGTTCATATTACAGGAGATTTCTCCCTATCTTCCCAAGAGCGAAATGGGTGAGTTCAGCCGCCTGTTGGCACAGCGAGTTCAGGAGAATGGTGCCGAGGTGCGCACTTTCATGCCCAAGTATGGATATGTCAACGACCGCCGCAACCAGCTGCATCCAGTGATTCGCTTGTCGGGGATGAACCTTATCATCGATGATATGGATCACCCGCTCATCATCAAGGTGGCCACATTGCAGCCTGCTCGCTTGCAGGTGTATTTCATCTTCAGTGATGACTATTTCACTCCTGAAATCACCAAGGAACTAGAGACCAACTCTCACCCTGAGGACAACGATGAGCGTTCGATATTCTATGTGCGCGGTGTGCTCGAGGCAGTGAAGAAGCAGCGCTGGGCACCAGGCATCATTCACTGCAGTGGATGGATTACAGCACTGGCTCCATTGTATATCGAGAAAATCTATGGCGACGACCCGTCGTTCCGCGATTCAAAAGTGGTGATGTCGCTCTTCGACGAGCAGATGGTAAGCCCTCTCAGCGAGGACCTCTATAAGAAGCTCAAGTTTGACGGCTTCAGCGATGAGGAGCTTGCTCCCATTATGGACAAGAGTGCGAGCTATGTCGATTTGATGCGTCTTGCCCTTGAGCACTGCCATGCAGTGGTGCAATGCAGCGAGCATGTCAATGAAGAGGTGCTGAAGATGGTTGAGGAGAAGGGACTCCCGTTCCTTCCTTACCAGGGTGATGACAATAATGCTTTTGTTGACCGTTGCATCGACTTCTACCACAGCTTGTAGAGAGAACCATTGTTGCAAAAGAGTTTAGATTGAAAGAATGAAAAAGATATTATTTGCGTTACTGTTGGCACTCGCAGTGGCCGTTGGCTTTAACTCTTGCACCGACGATGTGATAGGGACATCAATCTCCGACATCCATTCGGCGATAATTGAGGACAGCAGTTTTGTCCTCAGCGGTGTGAGTGTGAGAAGTCCACATTTGCGGTCGCGCAGTAGCATCCAGTTGATAGGCAAGGTCACGGCCGATGGCTATGGCACTCTCACCAGCGATGTGGTGGCGCAGTTTATGCCCACTACTAAGATTGACACGGTGGGTGTGCGTGGTGGTGCCGAGTGGATCGATTCCTGCTTCATAGTGATGCGGGTGAGTACTGGCGATGTCATTGGCGACAAGCTTGCGCCCATGCGCATGAGTGTGTATAAGCTCAACAAGGAACTCCCCAACCCCATCTACACCGACTTCGACCCCAGTGGTTACTATAGCGAGGACGCAGCAATGGGGTCGGTGGCATATTCGGCCAGCGACATGACGCTAAAGACCGAGGTCGTATCTCAAACTGGCACAACGGTAAGCTACTACGAGATTAAGGTGCCTGTGCCAGTGAGCTATGCTCGCGATATTTTTAATGAGTTCAAAGCCAATCCCTCAATATTTAAAAGTCCTACCGACTTTGCCTCGTTCTTCCCTGGCATCTACATCAAGAACAGCTATGGCGAGGGCCATGTGATGAACTTCTACGACATTGAGTTTGTGAGCTATTATCGCAAGTATGAGAAGATTGACGAGAGTAGCGACACCATCTATCCCGCCAAGTCGCAAAGCTACATGGCGGTAACCCCCGAGGTGGTATATAACAACAACATCATGCTCGATGCGGCGCCTTCGGTCAAGTCGATGATTGATGCTGGAGACGCCATAGTGATGGGGCCAGCAGGATATGAGGTTCATGCGCATTTCCCTATTCAGGATATTATAGACCGATTCAATGATGACTCGAGCGATGCGTTGAGTGTAATCAACAATTTGACCCTTGAGATTCCCGCTAAAGAGATAGCTAACAAATATGGCATAGCCCCGCCTAAGTATCTGCTGATGGTGAAAGAGGGCTATCGCGACACGTTCTTTGAAAAGGACTCGTTAACCAATAACAAAGACGCATTCTATGCCGAGTATAACGACCAGGAAAAAGCCTACACCTTCACCGGGCTCAGGAGTTATGTCCTCGACATCATCAACAAAAAAGCCGGAGTGGCCGACGAGAGCGACATGAACTTTGTGATTATGCCCATAGATGTGACAAAATACACTAACACCTCGTCGAGTTACTATTACTACACTGCTGGAGCTACGAGCGAGGTTATCACAAAGATAGCACCAGCTGTGTCACGACCGTGCTTGGCGAAGCTCGATCTGATCAATGCGAAGATAATACTTTCCTATAGTAAGCAGATATTATATTAGCACAAATATAATCAAGCCACAATAGCTCAGTTGGTAGAGCAACGCATTCGTAACGCGTAGGTCACGGGTTCGAGTCCCGTTCGTGGCTCCCTCGATTTTCCCCTTGGCGTCAACTGCCACAGGGGGATTTTTTTTGTGGCATTAAGTTTTTTTTAGTGCAATAAGTTTGTGTGTTGTGTTTTTTTGCCGTACCTTAGCAAGTTAAATAGTTAGATGACAATTGTTGTATTTTTAGATGAATAAGTATTTACGTTTATTATTAGTTGTAATAAGTTTATTTTCAGTGAGTAATGCGGTGTGCCAGGTGACTACTTTGTTTGAATACCCTGTTGCCCCCGACACCTGTACTACCATCGAGAGCCGTTGCAACTACAGCGTTCAGCACTTTTGGGACAAATGTGAGCTCACCAAGCCCTTTGCCCAAGAAAACGACAGCCTTCTGATGGAGGCGATGCTCACCTATTTCGAGATTATGAAAGCTGGAGCCAATGTGAATGTGTCATTAGGCTCGGTGCGCAACCTCATGTTCAAGTCTCAGGCCAATCACGACAACTTCTTGAAGCTGGCGAGTATGGCAGAGTTTATTCTTTTTTACCACGACACTGATGTGGTTGACGACTTGTATATTACATTTGCCCAGAGCGTGGTTGATGCTAACTGGGTGAAGAAGGAGCTGCGCAACCACTATAGTGAGCAAATCAAGCGCTTGAACACCAGCAAGCTTGGAGAGCCGTTGCTCGACTTTGAATACACCTCGATAACTGGTGCTCGTCGCCACTTGACCGACAACCGCACTGATGGCGCTACCCTCTATGTGGTGATGTTCAGTGATAGCGGCACTGGCAGCTCAATAGAGCGCATGCGCTTGAGCACCGACATCGCCTTTTCCCAGTTTGTTGACCAAGGACGCATCAAGGTGATAAACATCGTGGCTGGCGACATTCCCAAGCAGTGGGATGCCGACTCACAGGGCTATAGCAAGCAGTGGGAAGTGGGCGCCAGCAAGGAGGTGAGCGGCAAGCTCGACATGCGCATCATGCCGTGCCTGTATGTTCTTGACGAGGAGTTTCGCGTTATTGCCAAGAACAAGACCGTTGATTACATGAAAAGCATGGTGTCTAACTAAGTAATACATTGAAGAAAACAATAAAAAACACGATAAAGACTATGACAAAGATTCCAAAGTGGTTTCAGAGTTTGTTCATGATGAATGTGGGTCACACCTACAGCAACCTCTCGCGCTTGTTCCTGCGCCTGTTCACAGGACTGATGTTCTTGCAGCTAGGTGTGAGACAAATGATGCACCTCAATGAGTTTGCCCACACTGCAATGGGTATTAACGAGACTACTATGGTGGCAATAGTGGTGATAGAAATCGTGTGTGCAGTGTTTATCATTCTGGGCTTGTTCACACGCTTTGCCCTGTTGCCGTCGATAGGAGTGATGCTTTATGCCGAGACTGTGATGCCCAGTGTCCACAATGTGGCAGGCGCAGCCCAGCAGATGTTCTTCTTTGAGCCTGGATATCCTGTCATGTTCCTGGGAGTTTTTGTCTATATGTTGCTTGCAGGCCCAGGCAAGATTTCACTCGATTACCTAGTAGCGATCCACACCATTAGCGAGAAAGATGATGAGGAGAGCGAAGTGCTCGAGAAAGCTTAGCTTTTTAAGTGTAAAGTGTTAAGAGTTAAGTGTAAAGTTTACCAGAGGTTAGAAAAGGAGCGCGTTGGCGCCCATTCACTAACTATCAACTACTAACTATCAACTATTAACTGTTAACAATCAACTATTAACTGTTGACTATGAACATAGCGGTACTGGTATCGGGAGGCGTTGACAGCGCAGTAGTGGTGCATGAGCTTGCTCAGCAGGCCGAGCACGACCTGCAGTTGTTCTACATACGCATAGGCATGGACAACGACGAGGGCGACTGCAGCGCCGAGGAGGACATTGAGATGTGCCAGCTCATAGCCCACCGCTATGGCTTGCCGCTCGAGGTGGTGTCGCTGCACGAGGAGTACTGGGACAACGTGATGGAATATGCTCTGCGCACCGTCAAGGCAGGTCTCACTCCCAATCCCGACATGATGTGCAACCGCATGATAAAGTTCGGATACTTTGAGCAGCGGTGGGGCAAGGATTTTGACCTCACAGCCACCGGGCACTATGCCACCACTTGCGAGATTGACGGCACAAAGTATCTTGCCACAGCAGTGGATGCCGTCAAGGATCAGACCGACTTCCTGGCTCAAATCACCTACGACCAATTGCAACATCTCATCTTCCCGATTGGGGCGATGCCCAAGTCGCGCGTGCGTGAGATTGCCCAGCAGGTGAAGCTGCCCAACGCCAGTCGCAAAGACAGCCAGGGCATCTGCTTCCTGGGGCAGATTAACTATAACGACTTCATTCGCCGTCACTTGGGTGTGAAAAAAGGTCCCATCATCGAGATAGAGACCGGTCGCAAGCTAGGCGAGCACAACGGCTACTGGTTCCACACCATAGGGCAGCGCAAGGGCTTGGGACTGAGCGGCGGCCCCTGGTATGTGGTGAAGAAGAACATTCAGGACAACGCCATCTATGTGAGCAATGGTTACGGCACGAGCAAGCAGTATGGCCGTGAGATAAAGCTCGACGAGATGCACTTCATCAGCGGCAACCCATGGCAGGGGAGAGGTGGCACTCACGAGATCACTTTCAAGAACCGCCACACTCCACATTTTGCCAAGGGGCATGTGTCGCACATCGAGGGCAACCAATGGCTCATCGAGAGCGATGAGGACATACAGGGCATAGCGCCAGGACAGTTTGCCGTGATTTATGACCGCGACCAGCACCTGTGCTATGGTAGCGGAGTGATAACTCTTTAAATGTTAAGAGTTAAGTGTTAAATGTTAAGTGTTAGATATTTATCTAGAAATTCTAGAAATAATTAGAAGAAATGACCGAAAACAAGATAGAAATGGATGTGATGGGCATCACCTATAGCCAGATTCAGGCTGGAGCATACGCTTTGTTGCTCAAGCAGCGCGACGGCGACCTGCGTGTGCCCATCGTGGTGGGCACCAGCGAGGCGCAGAGCATTGCCATGCGCATGGAGCATGTGATACCGCCACGCCCTTTGTCGCACGACTTGATGGTGAGCATGTTTCACGCCTTTGGCATAAGCCTCGATGAGGTGATGATCTACAAGTTCAGCGAGGGAGTGTTCATGTCGCGTCTCAAACTCTCGACAGCCAGCCAGAACCTCGAGCTGGAGTCGCGCACTAGCGACGCCATTGCCCTAGCGCTGCGCACTAACGCCCCTATCTACACCACCCGCGAAGTGCTCGACAAGACCGGCTTCCTCATCAAGGACGGCGAGCAAGGCAAGGTGGCTGTCAAGCCCAAGCGCTCACTTAGCGACATGACGGTCGAGGAGCTGCAAAAGAAGCTCTCCCGCGCTGTAGAGTTAGAGAAATATGAGCTCGCCGCCAGCATTCAGAAGGCCATCAACGAGAAGCTGGGCAACGAGCCAAAGACCGAAGATTTGTCAGAATAAAAAATAATATAATTAATAACTCAAAACATCAAAAAGCATTATGAATCTAAAAGTTAGATTAATCATCATGAACTTCCTGGAGTTTGCTGTGTGGGGGTCTTACCTCACCTGCATGGGTGGATATCTCGCAACTCATGGTCTGGGAGGGGAAATAGGCTGGTTCTATGCAATACAAGGAATCGTGTCTTTATTTATGCCAGCATTGCTGGGAATTGTCGCCGACCGCTGGATTCAAGCCCAAAAGGTGCTTAGCCTGGCTCATCTTGTGGCTGGTATCTTCATGATTGGCGCTGGCGTCTATGCTATGAGTGCTGGTGACACTCCTTCCTTCTGGCCTTTGTTCTTGCCCTATGCCATCAGTGTGGCTTTCTTTATGCCCACCATAGGACTTGCTAACTCGGTGGCTTTCAATGCACTCACTAAGGCTGGCATGGACACCGTCAAGGACTTTCCTCCTATTCGTGTGTTTGGTACCATTGGCTTCATTTGCGCTATGCTCACCGTCGATTTCACTGGCATGCAGCACAACTTTGGTCAGTTCTTTATGTCTGGTGGTTTTAGCATATTGCTTGCAATTTATGCCTTGAGTATGCCCAAGTGCCCAGTCAACAAGAACGCCGAGAGCAGTTCGTTTGTTGATGTGTTTGGTCTGCGCGCTTTCACTCTGTTCAAGCAAAAGAGAATGGCTATCTTCTTCATCTTCTCGATGCTTCTTGGTGTGTCGTTGCAAATCACTAACGGATTTGCCAATCCATTCCTCACCGCTTTCCAGGGTATTGAAGAATATGCCGACACCTTTGCTGCCCAGCATGCTAATGCGCTTATCTCGCTCTCGCAAATTAGCGAGACATTGTGCATCTTGCTCATCCCGTTCTGCATGAAGCGCTTTGGCATCAAGAATGTGATGCTCATTGCCATGTTTGCGTGGGTCTTCCGCTTCGGTTTCTTTGGCATGGGTAATCCAGGTATGCCAGGCGTGATTCTGTTCATCCTCTCGTGCGTAGTCTATGGAGTGGCATTCGACTTCTTCAATATCTCGGGAGCACTATATGTTGACCAGCAAACCGATGAGTCCATCCGCAGTAGTGCTCAAGGCCTGTTCATGGTGATGACTAACGGTATTGGCGCAACCATTGGCACCCTGGGCGCGCAAGCTATTGTGGATCGCTTTGTTTATGCCGACGACGTGGTTGCCGCTGGATCTAATGCCGTTATTGGCGGTTGGACAACATCGTGGTACATCTTTGCGGCCTATGCTCTTGTGGTTGCCGTCGCATTCTTCTTCGTTTTCAAGGATCCTCGCAAGGAAGAGGCCGAAAGACTGAAAAAGGCATAACATTCTGAACTTACATGTGCATTAGTCACTAAATTGGTTAAACCATGCATCGATTTTTCGCCCCCGACATAGCTGCTACAGGCACTCTTCCTGAGGAGGAGTCGCGCCACTGCGTGCGAGTGCTCAGGCTTGTCGAGGGCGATGAAATCGAGGTCATCGATGGCGCTGGCACACTCTATCGCTGCCGCATTGCCATGGCTCATGCCAAGCATTGCGGGGTGGAGATAATCTCACGGGAGGCATGCCCGCCACATTGGGGCAGCAGGGTAGAGGTGGCAGTGGCTCCCACCAAGAACCTAGACCGCATGGAGTGGATGGCCGAGAAATGCACCGAGATGGGCGTGGACCGCATCACGCCGCTGCTGTGCTGCCACAGCGAGCGCAAGGTGCTCAAGACCGAGCGCTTGCACAAGATACTCATCGCTGCCATGAAGCAGTCGCTCAAGGCGCAGCTGCCGCAGCTCGACGAGCTCACTCACATTGAGGACTTCCTCGCTGAGCCAAGCGATGCGCAGCGTTTCATTGCCTACTGCGACGAGTCGCTGCCACGCGAGCAACGCCGCTCGCTGGCACAGGTCTATGACCCTGGGCGCGACGCTGTGGTGCTGATAGGTCCCGAGGGCGACTTCGACCCCCAGGAGGTGGCCACAGCCCTCAATGCCGGCTTCGTGCCAGTGACGCTAGGCGAGAGCCGCCTGCGCACCGAGACCGCCGCAGTTTTTGCTATAGCGACAATGCATGCCATCAAGGAACTGAAAAAGACGAAATAATTATATATAATACATACATAAAACTATGAAAATCAAGAAATTTTTAGTGCTTGTAGCACTTGTGCTTGTGTCGGGCACTATCTTTAGTGTTGCCGCTCAGGGCGAAGACAAAATCACCCAGGCGGTGATGAAGGTTTATGACGATTATATCGCCAAGAACCCTAACGATTACAGCACGCTCTTCATGCGTGGCAATCAGCATTATTTCAATGGAAACTATGATGCTGCACTCAACGATGTGTCACGCACCATTGAGCTGGCTCCAGCCAAGGAGACAGAGCTTCTCTTTGATGCCTACATGCTGCGAGCTAAGCTTTATGAGATAAACCGAAACTATGACGCTGCTCTTGCCGATGTTGACAAGGCCTCTGCCATCGACCCCACTAGCCTTGCTTGGGTTGACATGAAAGGCAAGCTCGCTTATGCCAAAGGCGACTTTGCTACTGCCGAGGCGCAGTTCAAGAGCATTCTCCAGCGCGTGCCACGCAACTTTGATGCTATGTATAGCCTGGGATGCATAGAAGCCGATAAAGGCAATGCCGAGGAGGCCATGAAATGGGTTGATCAAGCAGTGACCCTGTTTCCTGCCGAGCCACAGGTCTATTTGAACCGCGCTCATGTTCAGGAGCAACTCGGCAAGTATCGTGATGCCTGCGACACCTATCTTATTGCCATGAGTTCTACCGACGATAACGGGGAGTCGATAAGTCGCATCTTTGAATTGGCCGACGGCCACTACGACGACGTGATAGCCTCGCTGCGTCGCGCCACCGACGACAACCCTCGCGTGGGTATCTTCTATCGCGTGTGCTCGGCTATTGCCCTGAAATATAACCACTACGGTCAGGCATTGCGCGACCTCAAGGCTATTACCGACAACAATCTGATGGAATACCCCTCTATCTATAATGATGAGGCGAAATGCCTCTACCAGCTTGGCGACTATGACCAGGCCTACATCTATGCCAACAAGGCCATCGCCAGCGACCCCACTCTCCCCGAGGGCTATGTGCTGCGCAGCTTGATAGAGCGCCGTCAGGGTAAGGGCAACAACTTCACCACAGCCATCAACACCCTTGACCAGGCTCTGGTGATTGACCCCAACTTCGTTCCAGCTCTGCTGGAGAAAGCGCGCCTGCTCATCGAGCAGAAGAAGCATAAGGAGGCACTGGTCCTTCTTGACAAGGCTGCCACTGCCGAGCCCAACAATGTGGAGATGCTCATGCTGCGTGGATGGCTCAACAAGAATCATCTCAAGAACGCTGCAGCTGCTACTGCCGATTTCCAGAAGGTGCTCACCGTTGACGACGATGATTACACCTCGTTGCGGGGCTTTGCCCTCCACGAACTGGGCCGCGACAGCGAGGCAGCATCCTGGGCCGAGAAAGTGGTCAAGGAGTCGTCGTCCACAGGTGGCGAGGCCTACTACTATGCAGCAGCACTGCAGGCTGCAATGGGCAACAAGGCTCAAGGTTTGAAATATCTGGAGTCGTGCCTTGCCAACGGCTATGGCGGTCTTTATGACATCAAGGTTAACGATGCCCCCTATGTGAACCTTGCTCCATTGCGCAGCGAGCCCACGTTTAACATGCTCATCAACCAGTCGCAACTCAACTTCCAGGAGCGATAGGAGGTGTCAAAATTTCCCCAAAAGTGAGATTTTTTTGCCCATCTAGGCGCAAAGTGCTATCTTTGTGCGCTCAAAAAATGGTAATTGACTAATATTTCTACAAAAGAATATGTTTGGAGAATTTGGAAAAAAACATCCGGTAATGCTTAATTGCTTGGGTGTGATGGTAGTGCTTGTGGCGGGACTATACACTATGTATATGCTCATCGATGTGTTCACGCAGCACGGCAAGGAGGCTAAGGTGCCTAGCGTGAGGAACATGAGCCTCGACAATGCCATCCGCAAGATTGAGGAGGCAGGATTTGAATGGGAGATTGCCGACTCGCTCTACAATGGCGAGATGAAGCCTGGCATGGTGCTCGAGCAAGAGCCACGAGGCAACACCATGGCTAAGAAAACCCAGCCTATTCGCCTTACCATCAACGCTTTCAACCCCATGATGGTGAACTTGCCACCGCTGGCCGAGACCTCGTGTCGAGACGCCGAGAGCAGGCTCAAGAATATGGGATTTAAGCATGTCATCATCGACACCGTGCCCAGCGCCGACCGTGGTCTGGTGCTCGCCGTGAAAGTTAATGGACATCCAGTGGCTCCAGGTACCAAGGTGTCAATCACCGACCAGGTGAGCATCGAGGTGGGCGATGGCCGCATCAATGAGATGCCCTTTGACGTGATCCCCGACAGCGAGAAAGACTCCTTGCAACTCAAGCAGCGAGAGAAGGCACGTGCCGAGGATAAAGCCTTTGGTTATAGCACTAATAGTTAAGAAGGCTGCCAGCAAAGCTGCCACTCACAAAATTATCAACTGAATTATTTGATAGTTCTGAATTAGCACATAATTGGGTTATCGTTTCACCATAATCTCAGTTTTCTCGGAACAATCAGTTGTGTGTGATGTTTTGCTGGCATCCTCCTTTTATTTTTCTTCATAGCAATGAATGACGATTACGAGGACTTGACCGACGTTGCTGGACTGGAGATCCAGAGCGACTTTAGCGACCCTGATTTCACCGAGAATGGGCGTGACTACTGGGAGCACTACCACTATGTGGTGGAGCCAGGGCACGTGTTGCTGCGCATCGACAAATACTTGGTGGAGCGCATCAAGGGCACCTCGCGCAACCGCATCCAGAACGCTGCCGAGGCGCAGTGCATCCGTGTGAATGGCCGCCCTGTAAAGAGCAACTACCGCGTGCATCCTGGCGACGAGGTCTCGGTGGTGATGGATCGCCCGCGCTACGAGAACGAGATAATCGCTCAAGACATCCCTCTTAACATCGTCTATGAAGATGATGACCTGCTGGTGGTGAACAAGCCCGCCGGCATGTGTGTGCATCCAGGGCATGGCAACTACGACGGCACGCTCGTCAATGCCCTGGCCTGGCACTTCAAGGACAACCCAAACTATGACGTCACCGATCCGCGCATGGGCCTTGTGCACCGCATCGACAAGGACACCAGCGGGCTGCTCGTCGTAGCCAAGACACCTAATGCCAAGACGTCGCTAGGCTTGCAGTTCTTCAACAAAACCACCAAGCGGCAGTACATAGCGGTGGTGTGGGGGGCAATGAAGGAGCTCGACGGCACCATAGAGGGGAACATAGGGCGCAGCCTGCGCGACCGCTTGCAGATGGCGGTCTTCCCCGAGGGTGACCAGGGCAAGCACGCCGTTACTCACTATCACACCATCGAGAACCTCAACCATGTGGCGGTGGTGCAGTGCCAGCTCGAGACGGGGCGCACGCATCAGATAAGGGTTCACATGCGGCACATTGGTCATCCCCTTTTCAACGACGAGCGCTATGGCGGCGACAAGATATTGCGCGGCAATACCTCGTCGAGCTACGCGCAGTTCATTCACAACTGTTTTAAGATATGTCCTCGCCAGGCCCTTCATGCCAAGACGCTGGGCTTCGTGCATCCCACTACGGGTCAGCAAATGGACTTCGACAGCGACCTGCCCCAAGACATGGCACAACTGATAAAGCGCTGGGAAGCGTTTGTTCTAAGTGTTAAGTTTTAAGTGTAAAGTGTTAAGTAAAAAAGCCTTAAATATTTAAGGCTTTTTCTTCTTTTGCTTCATTGAGTTAATGATAGACTTTAATATCTTTATTAATTCGACGCAATCTTCATTAAGAGATTCATATTGTTGTGTTGATATCATGTCTGACCTCCATAACAAATCCAACCAAAACTCTGTTTCATTAGCTTCTTTAAGGGCTATTGTAAGTTTATGGACAAAGTCACTATCACTTTCAGAACATTCAGCTTCTGCAACATTTGCACCTATAGATGTTCCACACCGTAAAATCTGTTTGCCTATCTCAAAAGCTTTTTTATCTACTAGAAAGCGATATAATTTAATTATCCTAAGTGCAAAATCTCTTGATTTAATACGCTTGACATCTTGTTCCATAAAAGACCGAGTCATTGTTTATTTTTCAAAAGAAAAATAACTTAACACTTAACACTTAACACTTAACACTTAACACTTAACACTTAACACTTACTACTTATTTCTTACTTGCCTATGCAATAGTAGTTGAAGCCCATGTCCTCTAGCTCTTGGCCGTCGTAGATGTTGCGGCCGTCGATGACGAGGGGGGTGTTCATCAACTCTTTCACCTTTTCCCAGGATGGTACGCGGAACTGTCGCCACTCGGTGACGAGCATCACAGCGTCGGCCTTGGTCACGGCATCATAGATGTCGAGGGCGCAGTAGATGTCATTCCAGCGGAACTTGATGGCGTTCATCGCCACGGGGTCATAGACGCGCACGTGGCAGCCAGCTTGCAGCAGCATGTCGATGGTGGTGATGGCTGGCGACTGGCGTATGTCGTCGGTGTTAGGCTTGAACGATAGTCCCCACAGCGCCACTGTGCGACCCTTGATGTCACCGCCGTAGAAGTCGCGGAATTTCTCAAAGAGTCGCTGCTTTTGCCTCTGGTTGACCTTGTCAACGGCCTTGAGCACTTCCATCGAGTATCCATTTTGCTCGCCTATGTTGATGAGGTCGTTGATGTCCTTGGGGAATAGTGTGCCGCCATATCCACAGCCCGGGTAGATGTATTTAGGCCCTATGCGGCTGTCGGTGCCCACGCCGTGGCGCACCGTGTTGATGTCGGCTCCCACTATCTCGCACAGGTTGGCAATCTCGTTCATGAAGCTCACGCGGGTGGCGAGCATCGAGGTGGCGGCATATTTTATCATCTCGGCGGTGGTCGAGTCGGTATAGATTACTGGGAAATACTTATTCTTGAGCGGGTGATAGAGGGTGTCCATAGCCTTGCGCGACTGCTCGTTGTCAACGCCGAGGATGATGCGGTCGGGTTTCATGAAATTCTTGATGGCGTCGCCCTCGGTGAGGAAGTCGGGGTTAGACACCACGTCGAAGTCGATATCGGCGTTGCGCTCGTTGAGGATTTCCTGGATGAGCTGTTTTATCCTCTTTGACGTGCCCAGTGGCACAGTAGATTTTATGATAAACACAGCATAGTTGTTGATGTTCTGGGCAAACTGCTTGGCGGTATCAATCACTTGCGAGAGGTCGGTGCCACCGTCCTCGGCAGGTGGGGTGTCAACAGCGCAGAACACATAGTCAACGTTGTCAAACACGTTAGAGAAACTGCTCGTGAAGTTGAGCCTTCGCGCAGCCACCGAGCGTTTTACCATGTCTTCAAGACCTTGCTCATAGATGGGCAGGCCACCATAGAGCAGCAGGTTGATTTTTCGTGCGTCGCTGTCAACGCAAGTCACATTCACTCCCAGGTCGGCAAAGCAGGCTCCCGTAACGAGCCCGGCATATCCTGTTCCAACGATAAGTATATTCATGATGTGAGGTATTTAAAGTGCGATACAAAAATACCTTTTTTCTGTGAATGTTGCAAATAAATTGTGATTTTTTTGAAAAGGGCTAATAAAAAGGGTTAAAAAGGAGATGAAAGATTATTTTTGTTGTATCTTTGTCGTTTAGTTTGTGCAACCCTAGGTGGGGGTCACCCATCAACCGACGAGGCGAGCCTTGTCGCTACAGATAATTAACCAAACAACTCTCTCAATAATGCAAGAAAATAACAATCCTTTTTCTCAAGAATATGATGTGATAATAATAGGTGGCGGCATCACCGGCGCCGGCACGGCGCGCGACTGCGCGCTGCGTGGTCTGAAAGTGCTGCTGGTGGAGCGCTTCGACTTCACCCATGGTGCCACAGGCCGCAACCACGGCTTGCTGCATAGTGGAGCGCGCTATGCCGTCACCGACCAGGAGAGCGCCGAGGAGTGCATAGGCGAGAACATGATATTGCGGCAAATAGCCCGCCACTGCATCGAGGAGACCGATGGCCTGTTTGTCACCCTCCCTGAGGATGACCTGAGCTATCAGGCCACCTTTGTTGACGCATGCCTGCGTGCTGGCATCAGTGCCGAAGTCATCGACCCTGCCGAGGCGCGCGTGATAGAGCCGTCGGTCAACCCCACCATAATTGGTGCGGTGCGTGTGCCCGATGCCTCTATCGACCCGTTCACGCTCACCACGGCTAATCTGCTCGACGCCCGCCGTTATGGTGCCGTCACGCTCACTTATCACGAGGTGATAGAGATGATTGTGGAGAATGCCCGCGTGATAGGCGTGAAGCTGCGCAACAACCTCACTGGCGAGACTGGCACGGCCTATGCCCCCGTCACCGTCAACGCTGCCGGCATCTGGGGCACACTCATTGCCAAGCAAGCTGGTATAGTGATTAATATGTTTCCTGCTAAGGGGTCGCTGCTCATCTTCAGCCGCCGTGTCAACAACATGGTAATCAACCGCTGCCGCAAGCCTGCCAACGGCGACATCCTGGTGCCCGACAAGATAGTGAGCATGCTGGGCACCACCAGTGACCGCGTGCCCATCACCGAGATCGACAACATGCGCGTCACCCCCGAGGAGGTGGAAATACTCCTGAGCGAGGGAGTGAAGATGGTGCCTGCGCTGGCTCGCACGCGCATCTTGCGGGCCTATGCGGGTGTGCGCCCGCTGGTGGCTAGCGACGACGACCCGTCGGGACGCAGCATCAGCCGCGGCATCGTGTGCCTCGACCACAAGGAGCGCGACGGCATGGATGGCTTCATCACCATCACTGGCGGCAAGCTGATGACCTACCGCCTCATGGCCGAGCGCGCCACCGACCTGGTGTGCCACAAGATTAATAAGGTGGGTGCCTGCACCACAGCTATCCTGCCCTTGCCAGGCAGCGATGAGAAGGTTCCCAAGAAGCGTGGCAACCAGCACGCCGTCACGGTGAAGGCGGCGCAAGACCGTCATGGCTCGTTGACCAAAGAAATCAAGGAGAAGAGTGCCGAGGACAAAGCCATGGTGTGTGAGTGTGAGCACGCCAGCGTGGGCGAGATGAAATATGCCATCGAGAAGCTGCATGTGAGCAACCTCACCAACCTGCGACGCCGCACACGCATGGGCATGGGGTCGTGCCAGGGCAAGCTCTGCGCGTGCCGTGCCGCCACACTGCTGTGCAAGGCGGGAGGCGATGCCCAGGATGTGCTTGCCGACCTGGCGGCCTTCATGAACGAGCGCTGGAAGGGTATGCGCCCTGTGGCATGGGGCTCCACCCTGAGCGAGGCACAGCTCACCACACTAATCTACGAAGGCTTGTGCGGACTGAAAATAGTTAACTCTTAACACTTAACTCTTAACTATGAAATATGACGTGATAGTGATAGGTGGTGGCTTGAGTGCCATCACATGTGGAATAGCCCTTACCGCCAGTGGCAAGAACGTGGCACTGATGGTGAAAGGGCAGAGTAAGCTGAACTTCAGCTCGGGCTCTATCGACCTGCTGGGCTTTGACGAGCAGGGCAATGAGGTGAGGAACCCTCTCGAGGCAATTGCTGGCCTTAGTGCCCGTCATCCTTACTCAAAGATGGGGGTGGCAAATGTGGCGCACAACTCGGCGATGGCTCCAGTGATTTTCTCGGGGGCAGGGCTTAACTTCTATGGCGACAGCAGTTGCAACCACTACCGCATGACGCCCATGGGACTGCTACGCCCCTCGTGGCTCACCCTCGACGACTATGTGGCTACCGACGACCCGCACTCCTTGCCCTGGCGCAAGGTGGCGCTTGTCAACATTCACGGCTTCCTTGACTTCTCGGCCGACTTCATAGCCGCCGCCATGACCCGCCTGGGATGTGAGTGCCGCATGTGCGACATCAAGCTGGGCACCGTCGATAAACTCACCAGCAACCCCACGGTGATGCGCTCTACCGCCGTCGCCAAGCTCATGCAGAACGATGGCGTGCTGGGCGACCTGGCGCGCAAGATAAGGTCTAATATGGGCGACGCCGAGGTAGTGGTGCTGCCGGCGGTCTTCGGGCTAGATGGCGACGACACCGCCACCAAGATTGCTCATCAGGTAAAGGCTCCGGTGAGGTTTGTCTCCACGCTGCCGCCCAGCATCGCTGGCTCCCGCCTGCTGTCGAAACTGCGCAAGCTCTTTGTCAAGAACGGTGGCACCTTCTTGCTCGGCAGCATGGTCAAGAACGGCAAGATAGTGGATAACAGGGTGGTGAGCGTTGAAGCCAAGAACTTCCCCGACCAGGAAATTATTGCCGACAATTTCGTGCTCGCCACGGGGTCGTTCATTAGCGGTGGGCTACAGTCGAGCGAGGTGGGAATCAAGGAGCCTATCTTCGGCCTTGACGTGGATTATACTGGCAAGCGAGGCGAGTGGAGCAAGGAGTGCATGTTTGACGCACAGCCCTACATGGAGTTTGGCGTTGCTACCGACACCGAGTTTCATGCCATCAAGGATGGCCAGGTCTTAGGAAACCTCTATGCCATTGGCTCAATACTTAGTGGCCACAACAGCCTCAAGCTCGCCGACGACACTGGCGTGGCAGTGATGACCGCGCTCCAAGTGGCACGGCAGATTTAATCAATTCACAATGCTTAATGCTTAATGCACAATGCGAGGTCTTCTGCAATGCTGAAGAATTAAGATTTGAGTCCACTTTAAAAAAGTCCATATTTTGAGTCTATAGTCCCAAAAACGAGCAAAATATAAAGTCAAAGTATTGATTTTCAACAGCAAATAATTAGTTTAATTCGCATAATTCGCCGTTTTTTATTAAGTGGACTTAGCACGAATAAAGATTGACTCAATTAGCTCAATTAGCCGTTGTTTGTTATCAGTGCTACTGCGTGGGCAGCGATGCCTTCGCCGCGGCCGGTGTAGCCCAGGCGCTCGGTGGTGGTGGCTTTGATAGAGACTTGCGATGGGTCGCAGCCCATGCACTCGGCAAGCTGCTGCTGCATGGCGGGGATGTGCGGGTTCATCTTGGGCTGCTCGGCGCAGATGGTGATGTCGCAGTTGCCCAGAGTGTAGCCTTTCTCGCCTAGTAGCCGCATCACCTCTCGCAGCAGCTTGCGGCTGTCGATGCCTTTATATCGCGGGTCGGTGTCGGGGAAATGGTAGCCAATGTCGCGCAGCGCTGCCGCTCCTAGCAGCGCGTCGCACAGGGCATGAATAGCCACGTCGGCATCGCTGTGGCCCAGCAATCCCTTGTTGTGGTCGATTTTCACGCCACCTATCCATAACTCTCGCCCTTCTACCAGGCGGTGAACGTCGAAGCCGTATCCTATGCGCATATTCGTTTGTCGTTTATGGTTTTATCGTTTGTTGAAGACAGTGTAATGGTTTAAAAAGAAAAAAGGAATAAGAAGGTGCTTTTGCAACTGTCTTTTCCTTTCTCTTGTCTTTGAAATCAGTCTCTTCTGAAATCTACTTGTTGAACAGGTTGCGTATGCCGTCCATGTCGAAGGTTAGCGTGAACCTGAGAGTCTGGTCGAGAGGGCTGTTCTGAGCGGTGGCAATCATGTAGGCCGCATCGAGCTTGATGACGCTCAGCGCAAAGCCAGCACCGAGGCCAAAGTACTTGCGGTTACCCTTGTACTTGTTCTCGCTAAAGAAGCCACCACGCAAGAAGAACTGCTGGTTGTAGCTGTACTCGGCGCCAATGGAGAAGTTGATTTCTCGCAGCTCCTCTTTGAAGCCGCCTGGGGCGTCGTTAAACGACTTGAAGATGCCCGAGATCGATGACATGTCTTTCCAGTCTTGCAGCGCCTGCTCATATTCTTCCTGGTTGTCGTAGTTGGTCAAGCGTGGGCGTGCTGGCACGAGCAGCTTGTTGGCCTCGCCACTGATGGTGAGGTTGTGATAATCGGCAAGAGGGAAGGTGAATGCCGTGCCCAGCTTGAAGTTGGTGGGCAAGAAGGCGGGGTCGTCGCCGCCGTTGTAGCTCACCTTTGAGCCAATGTTAGAGATATTGAAACCCAGAGTCCATTGGCACTCGTTGCGTCCCACCATGGGGTAGGTGCATAGGAAGCCCGATATGTCGGCCGAGAACGCCGAGGCGCCCGTCTTGCCGTCGTTGCCGCTGTAGCTGGAATAGCCCAGGTCGCTATAGATGTAACGCAGGGCAACACCCATCGAGAATTTCTCGCTCAGCTTGCGTGAGTAGCCCACGTCGAACGCCATCTCAAAGGGGTTGATGCTTGCCAGGGCATTGCCTCCATCGTCGGAACTGTTGATCTCGCCGAGCGAGAAGTAGCGCATCGAGGCACTCACGGCCTGGTTGTCGTTGCTGCCTATCTTCCAGTAGCCCGAGAGGTTGGCAAGGAAGATGTCGTTGACGAGCTTGCGCAGCCATGGGGTGTAGGAAATCGACACTCCCGCCTTGCTGTAGGCAAAGGCATATTTTGAGGGGTTCCAGAACTGAGAGTTGACATCGGGGTCGGTGGCGGCACCCTGGTCGCCCATCGAGGCACCACGCGCATCGGGGGTGATGCCTAGCGATGTCACACCCGTGGTGATGGGGTTGAATTCCTCGTTCTTAATATCGTCATCGGCAAGAGCTGCTGTGCTCGTCATGAGCAACGCCAGTGCCACGAGAATTCTTGATGATTTGTTCATAATCTAAAAAAACAGACAAATTAGTGTTCTAAATTATATAACTCCAATAAGCTGCTTTTATTGTATTTTGGTTTTTATAAAATGTGTAAGTTGGGTTGTTCTAGAACAATTTGGCGAGGTTCTCGCTCATCATTTTCACCGACATAGCGAGCAAGATGATGCCAAAGAACTTGCGCAGGAAGAAAATGCCGCCTTCGCCCAGAAGTCGCTGTATCTTGTCGGTGGCCTTGATGACGACAAAGACCCACATCATGTTGATGGCAAGGCCAATGAGGATGTTCACGTCGGCATACATCGCCTTGAGCGAAATCAATGTGGTGAGCACTCCGGCGCCAGCAATGAGCGGGAACACCATGGGGACGATGGTGGCTCCACTGCCAGGGGCGTTGTTCTTGAAAATCTCCACGTCGAGAATCATCTCGAGCGCCATGAGAAACATCAGGAACCCACCAGCGGCGGCAAACGACTGGATGTTGCAGTTGAAAATCTCGAGGATCCAGTAGCCGCCATAGTAGAAGCCCACCATCAAGATGGTGGAGTAGATGGTGGCTTTCCAGGCATTGACTTCGCGCCCTTTGGAGCGCAGGTCCATTATAATGGGCACCGAGCCCACTATGTCGATGATGCTGAGCAACACCAGTGCCGAGCTGAGTATTTGAGTGAAATTCATGATTGTGTATTAAACGATAGGGAGGAGTTTTTAATCTTTTTTCTAGAAGTTCTAGAAATTTCTAGAAGTTCTAGATTATCTAGATTTTCTAGATTCATGCATTAAGCATTGTGCATTAAGCATTGTGCATTAAGCATTAAGCATTGTGCATTAAGTTTAGGCCAGGGCGAGGATGATGAGCTGTGCCGTTATCACTCGCAGGAACATGGTGAGGGGATAGACGGTGCTGTAGGCTACCGAAGGGGCGTCGTTGCCTGCCGTTTTGTTGGCATAGGCCAGTGCTGGCGGGTCGGTGGTGGCGCCTGCCACCATTCCCATGATGGTGCAGTAGTTTAATTTGAACTTCCCTCGAGCCACTAGGGTGATGATGAGCAGCGGGATGAAGGTGATGAGGAAGCCATAAAGCACCCAGCGTGCGCCTTGCGCGTTAAACACCGTCTCGGCAAAGTTTCCACCGGCAGCGATGCCCACGCTGGCGAGGAAGAGGCAGATGCCCAGCTCGCGCAGTAGCAGGTTGGAGCTGCTGCTGGTGTAGGTGATGAGCTTGAGTTTGTAGCCATAGCGCCCCAGCAGAATGGCGACGATGAGTGGACCACCTGCCAGACCCAGTTTCATGGGCACGCTCATGCCTGGCAGCATCAGTGGCATGCTGCCTAAGATGATGCCCAGCACAATGCCAATGAACATGGTGAAGATGTTGGGATGGTCGAGGGTCTTCATCGAATTGCCCATGCGGTCGGCAAGGCGGTTGATGTCGTTGATGTTGCCCACCACGGTGAGGCGGTCGCCCACTTGCAGCGACAGGTTAGGGGAGGCGAGCAGGTCAATGCCGGCACGGTGCACACGGGTCACGTTCACTTTGTAGCCCATGCGCAGCCGCAGTGAGCCCAGCTTGCGCCCCGAGAGCTCGCTCTTTGTCACCACTATGCGCCGTGACGTCACTGGGTCGGGGTCGGCTTTCCAGTCCATGTGCTCGTGAGGTCCGAGCACTGCGTCAAACATCTCCTCGTCTTGCTGGCTCATCACCACTAGCAGCAGGTCGCCCTCCTCAATAATGGTGTCGCTCACAGGAATATAAACATGTCCGTCGCCCTTGCGAATGCGCGAGATCACAAAATTGTGGTCTATCACCTGATGCAAGTGATGTATTGTGGAGCCTATGATGAGCTTGTTGGTCACTTTATAAGTGACAATGTGAGGTTGCAGCTGCGAGTTGGTGTTCTCGTCCTCAATTTCTTTTGCTTCCTTATCTACTCCAATCTTGAAGACAGCTTTGAGCACTATCATCGAGAGGATAATGCCCACCACGCCAAGAGGATAGGCTGCGGCATAGCCCATCGACATCGACTCGTTGAGGGCGGCTGCTGCGTCGCCTTGCGTCTCGATGAGAGTTTGCTGTGCGGCACCCAGGCCAGGGGTGTTGGTCACGGCCCCCGAGAGGATGCCCACCATGTCGGTAATGTCCACGCCGCCTATGCCAAAATAGATGCCTAGGGCAACGGCAATGTTCAAGACGATGATAGATATTGCCAGCCCATTGAGCGTGATGCCGCCCTGCTTGAACGACGAGAAGAACGATGGACCCACTTGCAGACCTATCGAGAAGATGAACAAGATGAGGCCAAATTCTTGAATGAACTTTAAGGTGTTAACATCTACCTGCAACCCCAGGTGGCCGGCAAGGATGCCCACGAAGAGCACAAAGGTGGCACCAAGCGAGACGCCTTTCACTTTCACTTTTCCCAAAATAACACCAAGAGCTATCACTATTGAATAGATAAAGATGGAGTGAGCCACTCCATTGCCAGTGATGATGTCTATCAACCAGTTCATTGTAATAATTCTTTATAAATCTCTAAAATGCTGAAAAACGATAGGCAAAGGTTTCAGCTCGTTTTCTTGCGGCAAAGGTACAGCTTTTTTCTCAATCATTAGTCAGAACAGTAATAAATCTTTTTGTGTTTTGCAGTCTAAAAATAGAATGCGCCCAAAATCGAGGACATATTTTTCAAGTTTGCAAATTCAGTAAAATAATTCTAAAACACAAAATATAATAATAATAGTTGTTTTTGTGGCAAAAGAATTGTGCTTGTGGGCTGAATTTTGTAATTTTGCAATTTGGAAATCTATAAATACAATATTATATATAGAATAAATATGTCGATTGAGAGTATATTATCACAAGCTACCGCACTGGCGGTTAATGAATTATATGGCGTGGAGGTGGCTGCTCAGAGCATTGTGCCACAAGCCACCCGCAAGGAGTTTGAGGGCAACCTCACCATCGTGGTGTTCCCCTTCCTGAGGGCATCGCACAAGGCTCCCGACGCTACTGCACAGGAGATAGGTGAGCACTTGGCTGCTCACTGCGAGGCGGTCGAGAAGTTTAATGTTATCAAGGGCTTCCTAAACATCACCATCAAGCCCTCATTCTGGGCACAGTTGCTCGACGACATCTGCCGTGATGAGGACTACGGCTTCAAGCAGGAAACTCCCGAGAGCCAGCTCGTGATGATTGAGTACAGTTCGCCAAATACCAATAAACCTCTTCATCTGGGTCATGTGCGCAACAACCTGCTGGGCTACAGCCTCGCGCAGATTATGAAAGCCTGTGGCAACAAGGTGGTTAAGACCAACATCGTGAACGACCGCGGCATACACATCTGCAAGTCGATGCTTGCTTGGCTCAAGTGGGGAAAAGGAGCCACTCCCGAAAGCACTGGCAAGAAGGGCGACCACCTGATAGGCGACTTCTATGTGCTATTTGACAAGCACTACAAAGCCGAGATTAAGGAGATTGCCGCTGCTCAGGGCATTAGTGAGGAAGATGCCGAGAAGCAGAGCTCCCTCATGCAAGAGGCTCGCGAGATGCTCAAGAAGTGGGAAGCTGGCGACCCCGAGGTGCGCGGCTTGTGGGAGAAGATGAACTCGTGGGTGTATGCTGGCTTCGACGAGACCTATCGCCGCTTGGGTGTGGATTTCGACAAAATCTACTACGAGAGCCAGACCTATCTTGAAGGCAAAGAGAAGGTGGAAGAGGGCTTGGCAAAAGGCGTGTTCTACCGCAAGGACGACGGTAGCGTGTGGGCCGACCTCACTCCCGATGGTCTCGACCACAAGCTCTTGCTGCGCAGCGATGGCACCAGCGTGTATATGACTCAAGATATAGGCACCGCCAAGTTACGCTACCAGGATTTTCCCATCGACAAGATGATATATGTGGTGGGCAACGAGCAGAACTATCACTTCCAGGTGCTGTCGCTCTTGCTCGACAAGCTCGGCTTCAAGTGGGGTAAAGACTTGATACATTTCTCTTATGGCATGGTGGAGCTGCCTAATGGCAAGATGAAGTCGCGCGAGGGAACAGTGGTCGATGCCGACGACCTCATGGACAAGATGACCAGCGATGCCCTGGCGATGACTAGCGACCGACTTGAAGGCATGACCGACGACGAGAAGCGAGAGGTGGCACGCATCATTGGCATGGGGGCCCTCAAGTATTTCATCCTCAAGGTGGATCCTCGCAAGAACATGCTCTTTAACCCCGAGGAGAGTATCGACTTCAACGGCAACACAGGCCCCTTTATACAATATACCTACGCCCGCATCCAGTCGCTCCAGCGCAAGGCTGGTGAGAACTTGCCCGCGCTCAACGTGGAGGCTGTCACCCCCAACGATAAGGAAATTGCCATCATTCAGCGTGTGGCCGACTTCCCTGCAGTGGTTGAGGAGGCTGGCAGGACCTATAGCCCTGCTCTCATCGCTAATTACACCTATGAGCTCGCCAAGGAATTCAACCAGTTCTATCACGACTACAGCATCCTCAAGGAGGAGGACGAGAACATTAAGGTGTTCCGCCTTGAACTCTCCCGCACCGTGGCAAGCGTCATCAAGCGAGCTTTCTCGCTGCTGGGCATTGAGGTGCCCGAGAGAATGTAGGATTAAGGTGTAGCGGGTGATGTGGGGACAAGGCTGCCTTGTCAGTGAAGTGAAAAGTAACACTTAATCCCGTTCGAGCCCTTCTCCTCAATATAATTGGCACGTTTTTTGTAATACTAGGTAAGAAAATAATTAACAACTAACAACTATAGAATTATGAGTTACAACAATCTACCACCGCTGCCACAGTCGCATGTTACTCAGGCAGCACCTTATCAGAGTGAATGGTCGTTGAGCACCTATATGTCGCAGGTGATGCGCAAGGTGTATGTGAAGATGACATTAGGACTGCTCGTTACAGCTCTTGTGTCGTTATTCTTATGGATGAATCCTAACATACTGATGAGCTTGAGTGGCTTCCTCCTGCCATTAATAATCGTTGAGCTGGGACTTGTGTTTGTGCTCTCGTTAGCCATCAACAAGTTGAACCCCGCAGTGGCCACAGCATTGTTCTATGCCTATGCCGTTCTTAATGGTGTAACCCTGTCGCCCATCTTCTTCGTTTACACTAGCTCGTCGATAGCGCTCACATTCTTTGTTACCTCGGGTGTGTTCCTGGCAATGTCGATTTATGGTTACACCACCAAGCGTGACCTCACTAAGCTGGGTTCGTTCTTGATAATGGCGCTCATTGGACTGATAATTTGCTCTATAGTAAATATCTTCTGGGCCAACAGCACCATGGACTGGATTATCAGCTTTGCTGGTGTGTTAATCTTCATTGGTCTTACCGCTTGGGACACCCAGAAGATTAAGGAGATGGCACAAGAGACCGACGAGATGAATGCTGGCAAGCTGGCTACCATTGGTGCCCTCTCGCTCTATCTCGACTTCATCAACCTCTTCCTCTATCTGCTCCGCTTCTTGGGAAGCCGCGATTAATGTGCAGCACCAAGATAATCATAAAAAACACCGCAGCTTTGATTTTTAATCGCTGCGGCGTTTTTTTTAAAATTGCTCGCGCTAGGAAGGCTCTCTGAGCCCGGACAAGGCACGCCTTGTCCCTACATTCCCTCTCGCTTAACCGCGATTTTGAAACATCGGGGTCAGACCCCATTGTTTCATTTTCTCTCGCCTAATAGCGATTTTGAAACATCGGGGTCAGACCCCATTGTTTCATTTTCTCTGGCTTAACCGCAATTTTGAAACATCGGGGTCAGACCCCATTGTTTCATTTTCTCTCGCTTAATCGCAATTTTGAAACATCGGGGTCAGACCCCATTGTTTCATTTTCTCTGGCTTAACCGCGATTTTGCATAAAATGCTCGCGCTCGGAAGGCTCTGAGCAAGCTCATGCTTTCTCTCGCTTAATCGCATTTTTCTTTGGCAGACTGAAAAGTATTCAGTAATTTTGCGTTTTCAAAACTAGTAACCAGTTATGATAAAAGAGATACAACTGCGTTTAGACCCTCGCACTGCGCATTTCATCGACGCCGTGGAGGAAGTGGTGGCCAAGCAGGAGGGCATCATGCGCCGTCGCCTTAGTGGAGTGCGCATCATCAAGCGCTCCATCGATGCTCGCAAAGAGAAGGTGATGGTGAACCTCAAGGTGAGGGCCTATATCGATGAGCCCATGAAAGCCGACTACCTGGTGCCGCCCATCGTGTATCGCCGCGTGAAAGGCGACCGCCAAGCTATTGTGGTGGGGGCGGGTCCTGGCGGACTCTTTGCGGCGTTGCGGCTTATCGAGCTTGGCGTGAAGCCCATCGTGCTTGAGCGCGGCAAGAATGTGAAAGACCGCCGCCTCGACGTGGCAGCAATCTCGCGAAATGGCATTGTTGACCCCGACAGCAACTATTGCTTTGGCGAGGGTGGGGCGGGAGCCTATAGCGACGGCAAGCTCTACACACGCAGCAAGAAGCGGGGCTCGGTGGAACGCATCCTGGGCATCTTTCACCAGCATGGCGCCAGCGAGGACATCCTCATCGACGCTCATCCTCACATAGGCAGCGACAAGTTGCCGGGCATCATCGAGAACATGCGCAACACCATCCTCGATAATGGGGGAGAGGTACATTTTAATACCCGTGTCACCGCCCTGAAAATTAACGGCCAGCATGAAGTCACTGGCGTGAAATGTGCTACGGGAGAGGAGTTTGATGGCCCAGTGATTCTTGCCACAGGCCACTCGGCTCGCGACGTGTATCAAATGCTCTTTGATGCTAATGTCTCGATAGAGGAGAAGGGCATTGCCGTGGGCGTGCGTCTGGAGCATCCGCAGCACCTCATCGACCAGATACAGTATCACCGCTCGGGCGGGCGTGGCGACTATCTGCCAGCGGCAGAGTATAGCTTTGTGACACAGATTGATGACCGCGGCGTGTATTCCTTCTGCATGTGCCCGGGGGGCATCGTGGTACCAGCAGCTAGTGAGCCAGGCCAACTGGTGGTGAACGGCATGTCGCCAAGTACGCGAGGTACCTACTGGGCCAACAGCGGCATGGTGGTGGAGGTGCGTCCCGACGACGTGCCCAAGCGTTTCCACCAGCATGGCATCTTGCGCGTGATGCGTTTTCAGCAGGCGCTGGAGCAACGCTGCTTTCAGATGGCGGGCAACAGTCAGTGTGCCGGAGCTCAACGCATGCTCGACTTCGTTCAGGGCAAGCCGTCGAAACTGATACCCCCGTCGTCGTTTGCAGCAGGACTCCAGCCTTCGCGTCTCGACCAGTGGCTGCCGCAGTTTATCAGTCACCGCTTGATTAAGGCTTTCAAGCTCTTTGGCCGTCAGGCAAAAGGTTTCTTGACCAACGAGGCGATAGTGATTGGCGTGGAGACCCGCACCTCGTCGCCCTTGCGCATCACCCGCGACAGCGAGACGCTGCAACACATCGACGTGAAAGGCCTGTATCCTTGCGGTGAGGGCGCTGGCTATGCTGGCGGCATAGTGTCGAGTGCCATCGACGGCGAACGCTGCGCCGAGGCCCTTTGTCAATTCATAATGCATAATTCATAATGCACAATTCATAATTCACAATGCATAATGCGCAATGCATAATTCACAATGCTTAATGCAATGCACAATTAGCAATGCTTAGTGCATAATTTATAATGTGTGATAAATGAAACATAACATAAATGATTACAGTAATAGGTGCAGCTAATGTTGACATCACAGCCTCACCACTAGGGCGATATGTTCCGTGTGACTCCAATCCCAGCCGCGTGGAGATAAGCTATGGCGGGGTGGGGCGCAACATTGCCCATAACTTGTGCCTGATGGGTGAGCAGGTGAGGCTGTTTACCGTGTTTGGCGACGACAGCATAGCCCTCACGTTGCGCGACGACTGCCGCCGTGTGGGTATGACCATCGACCCTATCCTCGAGATTGCTGGCGCACGAAGCAACTATTTCATCTGTGTGAACGACCACAATGGGGAGATGCAGGCTGGTGCTGCCGACATGGAGCTGATGCGACACCTCACCCCTGAGATGGTGGCTGCTCACATCGCCAGCATCAACGCCAGCGACGCTGTGGTTGCCGACTGCAACCCTGGTGAGGAGGTGCTGCTATATCTCATGGCAAACTGCACAGCACCTTTCTATATAGATGCCACCTCGGCAGCCAAGGCGATGAAGATAAAGACGCTGCTGGGCATTGCCCGGCGGGCACCATTTATTGTAAAGGTGAACCATGCCGAGGCGGTGGCGCTCTCGGGAGTGCGTGGCGATGTGGAGGCTATGGCGCAATGGTTCATCAACCAGGGCGTGAGTCGCATCTACATCACCATGGGCTCGCGAGGAGTGTATTGCCACGACGGAGAGCATGGCGTGGCTGTGCCGTCGCAGGCAGTGACGGTGGTCAATGCCACTGGTGCCGGCGACGCGTTCATGGCAGCGGTAGTTCATGCCGAGTTGCATGGGGCAACAATGCATGAGGCATGCACTCTTGGTGTAGAGGCTGCCGCCCTGGCACTGCAGTCATCAACCGCAGTAAGCACTAAAGTGGGTTCTATAAATTAAGAAAAAGTAAATAATGTTTTGGTTGTATTTTGTTTTCTGTCGGCATCTTTTTATTTAAAGTCTTGAAATGTAGCCCGCTACTATTCTTCAACTTTGAATAAAAACCTGCTCGACATAAATTCAAAATCCATCTCAATTAATTTATAGAACCCACCTAAAATTTCAAGACTCAACACACAAAACACTAAAATATGAACAAATATTTGTCGATTTCTAATGAAGTTAAAGAGGCGCTGGCAGCAGGAAAGCCTGTGGTGGCGCTCGAGTCAACAATCATCTCGCATGGCATGCCCTATCCGCAGAATGTGGAGACGGCTCTGCGCGTGGAGCAGACCATACGCGACAATGGTGCTGTGCCGGCAACTATCGCCATCATTGGCGGCAAGCTCAAAGCCGGCTGCACGCCCCAGGAGATAGAGTACCTGGGCAAGAAAGGCCAGGCGGTGACCAAGGCGTCGCGTCGCGACCTGCCGGTGCTCATCGCTCGTGGCGAGGATGGCGCCACCACGGTGACCACCACAATGATAATTGCTGCTATGGCGGGCATTAAGGTGTTTGCCACTGGTGGCATAGGCGGTGTGCATCGTGGCGCCGAGACCACTATGGACATCAGCGCCGACCTCGAGGAGCTTGCCCAAACTCCCGTGATGGTGATTTGCGCTGGGGCGAAGTCGATTCTCGACCTGGGGCTCACGCTCGAATATCTTGAGACCAAGGGAGTGCCCGTGATAGGCTATGGCACCGAGGAGCTGCCGGCATTCTACACCCGCAGCAGCGGTTTCAAGGTGGATTACCGCATCGACACTCCCGAGGAGCTTGCCGCAGCCTTCCGTGCCAAGCTGGAGATGGGGCTGGCGGGCGGAATGCTCGTGACCAACCCCATCCCCGAGGAATATTCCCTTGACCCCGACTACATAAATGCCGCAATCGATAAAGCAGTGAAGAAAAGTGTGGAGCTGGGCATCAAGGGCAAGGCAACAACCCCGTTCCTGCTTGCCGAGATAAAGGATATCACTGGCGGCAACAGCCTTGAAGCCAACATCCAGCTTGTGCTCAACAACGCTCGCCTGGCAGCCAAAACGGCGACGTTTCTTTAATGCACTATTGAGTCCACTTAAAAAAATAAAAAACGGCGAATTATACTAATTTTTTGCTGCTGAAAATCAATGCTTGATTTTTTTGGGGTCTCGCTTGATTTTGGGACGATATACTGAAAATATGACCATTTTAAAGTGGACTCATTTCATAAATATCAAAATTAGTTTTGCATTTTGCGCAATTATTAATACCTTTGTAGGTTGATAATAGTTTTTTCAGGACAATAGACGATAAATTATTACAAAACAAAAGAATATAAGCACTATGAACACTAAACGATTTCTTCTTGCAATGGGAGCATTTTTGATGCTCGCCATGCCCTCGTGGGCTAAAGGTTGGGACGTGACTGGTGACGGAGTGGTCACCGCTGCCGACGTCACCGCAGTTTATGACAAGCTGCTCAATAATGCTAACACTTATTCTGAAAGCGCCTATGATGTGAATGGCGACGGCACCGTTACCGCCGCCGATATTACAGCGCTCTATGACGTTATGCTTAATGGCGAGCCTAGCAACACCACTGAATATACCGTCAACGGTGTGACTTTCGTGATGGTAAATGTTGAGGGAGGAACATTCATGATGGGTAATCCTGATTACCAAAGCAATGAGGATTATTATAATGAGGGACCAGTGCATCAGGTAACTGTTGGCTCGTTCTCAATTGCTCAAACCGAGGTTACTCAAGAACTTTGGCAGGCTGTTATGGGGTGGAACTACACTGGCCATGGAGGTAACGTGCAATACCCTGTTGAGTATGTCAATTATGAGATGTGTCAGAATTTCATAGCTAAACTTAACGAAATGACTGGCTTGAATTTCCGCTTCCCAACCGAGGCTGAATGGGAGTTCGCAGCCCGTGGCGGCAACAAGAGCCAAGGCTACCTCTATGCTGGCAGCAACGATATTGACGATGTGGCTTGGTATAAGAGCAACTCCGAAGGAACTCATGTTGTCGCAACCAAGGCTCCTAATGAGCTTGGCATCTACGACATGAGCGGTAATGTGTGGGAGTGGTGTAGTGACTGGTATGCTGATTACAGTGCCGAGGCACAGGTCAACCCAACAGGCCCAGAAACAGGTGGCGAGAAAGTTTTGCGTGGTGGAAGCTGGTATGGTAAAGATAAAAAATGCCGTATCTCTAAGCGTTTCAAATCACCAACACTCTTTGGAGATGACGACATAGGTTTGCGCCTGGCAATGTAGAAATGCTTAATGCACGATGCTTAATGCACAATGCTTAATGCAATGAGTATTAAGTCCGACTTAGTCCGACAATATCTGGCTATGTCGGACTTTTTCTATGCAAAATGTGTTTGAAATCGTTAAAAATAGCTATTCTTCTCATTAAAATACCGAAAATGATTAACTTTGCAAGTTTTTAAAGCATATTTTGTGGAACAGAAGCGTAAAATAGCCGTTTTGGGAAGCACTGGCTCGATAGGGAGGCAGACGCTCGACATCGCCGCGGAGTATCCGCACCTCTTTGAGGTTGACTTGCTGGTGGCGAACCGCAGTGCCGACTTGCTCGTTGAGCAAGCGCTGCGCTTCAAGCCCCGTAACGTGGTGATTGCCAGCAGCGACCTCTACCACAAGGTGGCACAGGCCCTTGACGGCACGGGCATCGCTGTGCACACTGGCGACAGCGTGGTGTCGGAGCTGGTGGCTGAGCCACAAGTCGATACTGTGGTAACTGCCATGGTGGGCTACAGCGGCTTGGCATCGACCATCGCCGCCATCAAGGCCGGCAAGAAGATTGCCCTAGCCAACAAGGAGACCCTGGTGGTGGCTGGCGAGCTTATCAACGAGCTGCTCAAGACATCGACGTCGGTGCTCTATCCTGTTGACAGCGAGCATGGCGCCTTCTATCAGTGCCTCGTGGGCGAGGACATGCGCAATGTGTCGAAGCTCATCCTCACTGCCTCGGGTGGACCCTTCCGCACCATGCCGCGCGAGCAGCTTGCCACTGTTACTAAAGCCGATGCTCTGCGCCACCCCAACTGGGCGATGGGAGCAAAAATCACCATCGACAGCGCCACTATGATGAACAAGGGCTTTGAGATGATTGAGGCCAAGTGGCTCTATGGCATCTCGCAGGACAATATCGAGATTGTGGTGCATCCGCAGTCGATAGTTCACTCCATGGTGGAGTTTGTTGATGGCTCGGTGAAGGCTCAGCTGGGCTTGCCCGACATGCACCTGCCCATACGCTATGCGCTGGGGCTGCCAGGACGCCTGGCTACCCAGGAGCGCCGCATGAGCGTTAGCGACTACGCTTCTCTCACCTTTGAGCAGCCCGACTTCGAGAAGTTCCCGCTGCTGGGCACCGCCTATGATGCTGCCCGCCGTGGCGGCAACGTGCCGTGCGTGATGAACGCTGCCAACGAGATTGCCGTGGCTGCCTTCTTGCAAGACAAGATAGGCTTCAACGACATCTATAATACTATAGAGAAAACCATGGCTTGGGCACCGTTCATAGCCTCTCCCACCCACGACGACTACATCGCCACTAATGCCGAGGCGCGCCGCTATGCCGAAAAATTAATAATGCATAATTCATAATCAGTACACAGAGCTTACAACTACTGACTCGTTAGCTCGTTAGCTTGTCGGCTCGTCAGCTTTAATATAATAAGTAATGAATATTTTTAACAATTTAGTAGAAACACTAGGTTCAGCTTCGTTTTGGATAAATGCTTTACAGTTGATATTATCACTTAGTCTGCTCGTTTTTGTGCATGAGTTGGGGCATTACTCATTTGCCCGGTTGTTCAAGATGCGGGTAGATAAGTTTTACCTCTTTTTCAATCCTAAGTTCTCGCTGGTGAGATGGGACCCAAAGAATCACAAATTGGGATTTTTCGTTAATAATCCTAGCGAGGAGAAGGAGAACGCTGGCGAGGAAGCTCTAAGCAGCACTGTTGAGCCAACTACTGAACCTGCTGCTGTCGAGGACGGAGAGAACGAGAAATCCACCTGGCGCGACACCGTTTATGGTCTGGGCTGGGTGCCCCTGGGAGGATATTGCTCCATCGCGGGCATGGTTGATGAGACTACCACAGCTAAGGAGCTGAGCGCCAAGCCTAAGTCGTGGGAGTTCCGTTCAAGGCCAGCGTGGCAGCGTCTGCTGGTGATGATAGGCGGCGTGCTGTTTAATTTCCTGGCAGCGTGCATTATCTTTGGCGGAATGACCTATCACTATGGCGACAAATACATCCCCTACGAGAATGCCACCGAGGGAATGCTCTTCAGCCCATGTGCCGAGAAGATAGGTTTCCGTGACGGCGACATACCACTCAGCGCCGACGGCAAGCAGCTGCCGGTGGGCAACCTCCAGGCATTGCTCGAGGCCAAGCAGGTGAAAGTGCTGCGCAACCACAAGGACACCGTCGCTATCAATATCCCCGAGGGCTACCTGCTCAAGGCTAATAAAGAGGCCGAGGCCGAGCAGAAGAAGGACAACCCTCAGCTGTTTATGGACTACCGTGTGCCCATGGTCATCAAGAGCGTGGTTAGTGGCGACGGGGCCGCAAAGGCAGGCCTTAAAGCTGGCGATAAGTTGCTGAGCGTTAATGGCGTTGATGCTCCTGACTATAGAGATTTCATCAACTTGCTGGCTAAGAACAAGAACACCACGGCGGTGGTTGCCTTTGAGCGCGACGGCAAGGTGGATAGCGCCAACGTGGCTATCGACGATGCCGGCAAGATAGGAATAGGCGTGACGCCAGCCAACGAGATTTTTGACGTTAAATATGTTGATTATGGCTTCTTCCCCTCGCTGTCGATAGGCTTCAAGAAAGGGTGGAATATGCTGGTCGATTACATCACCATGTTTAAGTATGTCTTCTCTAAGGAAGGCGTGAAGAGCCTGGGCAGCTTCGGTGCCATTGGCAGCATGTTTGGCGGCGAGATCAACTGGTATTTCTTCTGGTTCCTTACCGCCTATCTGTCGATAATACTGGCGTTTATGAACATCCTGCCCATCCCCATCCTCGATGGTGGATATGTGCTGTTCCTGCTCATCGAGATGGTCACCGGCTGGAAACCCAGCGAGAAGACCATGGACATCTGCTTGAGGATAGGCTTCTACTTCATCGTGCTGCTGATGGTCTTCGCGCTAGGAAACGACTTCTACCGGTTTATCATTAAATAAGTGTTAAGGGTTAAATGTTAAGTGTTAAGTGCTAGAGGTTCATGACCTTTAGTCAACTAAATAGTAAAAAGAAATAACAAGTCGAGGACTTGGCAATGTGCGAAACACATTGTGGAGTGAAACGACACTTATGTGATATGATCTACAAAAAAATAACTCTGCGGCGGGGCAAGGAGGAGTCGCTCAGGCGGTTCCACCCCTGGGTGTTCTCGGGGGCTATAGCCCATGCCGACGCAGCTATTGAGGAAGGCGATGTGGTGTCGGTCATCGCTCACGACGGCACCCACATTGGCAACGGTCACTATCAGGTGGGCAGCATCATGGTGCGCATCCTTGCTTGGGGCGACACCGCCATCGACGATGACTTCTATCGCGACCGCCTGGCTCAGGCGTGGCACGTGCGCCAGGCTCTGGGGCTGATGCGCCCCGACAACAACTCCTATCGCCTAGTGCATGGCGAGGGCGACTTCTTGCCCGGGCTGGTGGTTGACGTGTATGGCTCCACTGCCGTCATCCAGGCTCACTCGCCTGGCATGCACTTCGCCCGCAAGAGCATTGCTCAGGCGCTGGTTGACCTGCCAGGCGCTAATATAAATAATGTGTATTACAAGAGCGAGACCACGCTGCCCTATAAGGCCCACCTCGACCCCGAGAACCAGTACCTCATTGGCGAGTTCGACACCGATGTGGCGGTAGAGAACGGCCTCAAGTTCCACGTTGACTGGCTGCGAGGCCAGAAGACGGGCTTCTTCGTCGATCAGCGTGAGAACCGTGCCCTGCTCGAGCGTTACAGCCAGGGTCGTCGTGTGCTCAACATGTTCTGCTACACGGGCGGTTTCTCGTTCTATGCCATGCGCGGCGGAGCACAGCTCGTGCACTCCGTTGACAGCTCGGGCAAGGCGGTGATGCTCACCGAGCGCAACGTGGAGCTCAACTACCCGGGCGATGGGCGACATCAGGCCTTTGCCCAGGATGCCTTCGACTACCTCGACAGCATGGAGGCGGGAGCCTACGACCTCATCATCCTCGACCCGCCCGCCTTTGCCAAGCACAAGAGCGCCTTGAAGAACGCCCTCGTGGGCTACCGCCGCCTCAATGCCAAGGCGCTGAGCAAGATACAGAGTGGGGGAGTGCTCTTCACCTTCTCGTGCTCGCAGGCGGTGAGCAAGGAGCAGTTTCGTGTGGCAGTGTTCACCGCAGCCGCCCAGAGCCGCCGCAAGGTGCGCATCCTGCACCAGCTCACACAGCCCGCCGACCACCCCATCAACATCTACCACCCCGAGGGAGAGTACCTCAAGGGCCTGGTGCTGTGGGTGGAATAAGAAAAGCGAGTGTCGGACGGGTGCGACCTGTCCGACCTGTCTGACCTGTCTGACGAGTCTGACTTGTCGGACCTGTCGGACCTGTGTGGCCTCATCCACTATCAAAAAAATGGGAGCCCTTTTATGCAAAATGCCATTTTTTTTCTATAAAAAGGAGATTTTTTTATCTGAATTGGTTGTATATTCACTTTTTTTGATTAAATTTGCACCGAGATTTAGCGCATTGTGTTTTTAGGTTAGAATGTAAAGGATGGTTATTTACGTTAATTACTAGCTAAATATTCTGGGCAAGCAACTGTAAATCAGGATTATGAGAAAACTATAGCGTCCAGCATTCCATCCATGACACAATAGGCTGTGCCCACGGCATTTTTGCTGTGCTGTGCTGCTGTGTATTATTCATGATTATGCAGCCCCAAGATTGATGTGGCCACACACCAATGTGCTGCCCACACCCCATAAGAAAGAGAGATTAAACAAAATATTTACTTATCTAAAATTTTTTTATCATGACACGTATTCTGAGATTATTACTAATCGCCGCTGTCGCCTGGCCCTTCCTTGGCGGCACCGCCGCGGCACAAGAAGTGAAACCAGAGCAGACTCGTTCTCCCCAAAAAGACAAAATTTTGGAGATGAAAGATGCTGCCAGAGTGAAAAGCAACATTGTTGCTCCCAAAGATGGTGTGTTTATGCACACAGCCACCCCAAAGGCTGCAAGCCTAAAGTCAGAAGCTAACACAAATTCTGTTACAGTTTTTGATGCACCTACAGGTACTAATCAGTACATACCTGTTTATGGTTGGTATTATGATATGAATAATACTACCAGCCAAATGATTTATCCATCGTCAGAATTGGAAGGCGCAGGGCTTTATGTTGGCGATGAAATCACCAAATTGACATTCTACACCGATGATAATGGTATCAAATTCAGTGCGGGAAAGCTCACCTTTACAATAGGTGAGACTACTACCAATGTGTTTCCATCTAACGCGTTAATGTCTCTTCCAAGCACAACTGTATCGGGTACTGTGGTGCCAACTAGTGGCTCTAAAACACTTTCTGTTGTGTTCACCACACCCCTTGAATACACAGGCAAAAACCTATTCGTGCAGGTAATTAACACCACGACAGGTACTTGCGACCCAAGTAGCACGGATGCAACCAAATGGGTAGGACGGTCTGATTTGCAATCAACTTCTGGTAATGCATGGTATGCCTCTTATTGCAATAAAAATAATGTTGGACGTCAACCGTTCTTGCCTACAGTGACAATTGAAAAATATGTTGATATTTCTCAACTTGAGGCACGCGATATCACTATTAAAGACGAGACCTTCTTTAGCGGCAAGGAATACACTTGGATCGACAGCGAGGGCACTCACACCAGCTACCTGAATGAACCAGCAACCACACCTGAGCAGATGATTGCTATGGTGAAGAAGATATATACCGATCCCGAAATTCCTGGTAATCTGAAGCGTGGTTTTGCTTCTAATGGTACTGACAACGGCGAGACCAACCAGGCAGTGTATTATAGTGGTGTTGGCACTGTAGATTTGACTGGTAACTATGTTGACGATCCCAATAGCTATGAATGGAAAGATGGCTTTGGCTGGGGTATTACAGGCAATATAAATGAAGTTAAGGAATCGAGTTATCTGGCATGGCATGAATCATCAAGCCCTTATAGGGATTATTTAGCATTTTATGCACCCTTTGACACTGAACAATATAAGCCTGAGAAAGAGGGACTGACATTGCTGCTGGTGGAATTAAAGGACACTTATGTGGATGGTTCAAACAACGCTATCACTAGTGGCACTTATGATACCGAATATGACAGACTGAAAGCATATTTTGCCAATACAGTCAAGTCGATTCGTGTAATCACTCAAGCCAAGCGCACCGGCGAGGGTGTTGAGGCAGGTACTCTGTTCAAGATTGACTGCGAGAAGATGAATAAGTTCTTCTTGCTTGCCAAGGGACAGTTGCACCTCGATCACAATTCTTACTATTATACACAAGGATTGGCTTCGAATCTTTTTACAACATACGATTATTTATTCTACGATAACTGGGATTTCGCACCCGAACCTGGTGGTATATTCTATTTTACAAACACCTACAGTAATTATAGTAATTGGTATAACGGTAGTAATCCTACTTTTGCTGGACAATATTTTACTGAATGTCATGTCACCGAACCATTCTTTTACCACATGTTTGAGCAGTTCAGTCCTTCGATGCCAAGCGATTCGGTTGGTTCTCTCGACTTGTATCAGAACATGACTACCAATATGGAGTCGTTCCCTGTAATTCATGACTGCCTTGGAATCACTTATATGAACCATCAGTTTATGTTGTATGGTGCTGATAGTAAGGATGATGACTGTCAAGATATTCACGACTTGATGTTCTTTGTCCCAGATTACCGTATGCTTAAGGACGATTATCGTGATCCTGATGCTTATGAGGAGCAATATCTGAATTATAATCAGAACTTTAAACCATCTATGGGACTCTTTGTGATTAAGCAGAACCCCATCACCGGTGAGCAGATTGACGGGCAAGAGACGTATAAACTGCATTTAACATGGGATTCTAACCTTCTTGACTTCCTTCCAGGTGAGGATGGCCAATACACACTCTATCGTGTAATCACTAATGCCGATGGTACCAAGACCTATCAAGCAGTAGGCCAGTTTAATCCTAACACCTATGAGTATTTTGACAATGTGCCCATGCAGCAAAATGGTCAACAGGTGACCTATGTTGTTCAGGGACAGGATGTGGGCAAGTTCTTGAGCCTGCAGATGTCTAACGAGGAGAGCTACATTATTCCTGGTTTGGACCGCGCTGAGCAGATTCGCATCGCACTTAACAACGACTACTACTTCAGTCGCTATGATGCCGCAGAGCAGAAGAACTATTACTCTAATTCGCTTATTGCCAATAATACCATTGGCACAAACGTGAAGCCACAATATCTGGTGAATGGTAGCCAGTTCAAGTTCTGGCGTGCAACTATCGATGAGCAGACTGGCAATGTTGTTACTCCTGACGCTCCATTTGTAGTGGCTGAGGTTAGCGAATGGGATCCAACAACTGGTGGTACCCTTACCTATAAGGACTGGAATGATCAAGCAGATTTAGATTTCAGTAGCAAACCTTACAATCATGGCTATCATGCTAATGTAGCAACTTCTACTATCTCGATTGACACCAAGAACAATCAGATTTCTACTGATGACGAGGTTGTGTTTGATGGTTTGAAGCTTTATGACAACTTTAGTGTTGACGTGTCTGAAAATGCTCATCCAGCACAGTATGTTTATTATGTGACTCTTGAGACTGCAGTGCCATTTGAACTTGGTACTAACAACGTGCCTGACTGTGCAACATGGCAGAACGGCCAGACATTTGCATACTTTGAGGCTTATACCAACTGGACAGACGTTCGTGCTTGGGCATGGGATAGCAATAACAATGACTACAACTACACTGGTGGCTCTTGGCCAGGTGAAGCAATGGAATATGTGGGCATGCACGGCACCAATGCCGTTTATCGCTGGGCGATTCCTCAGGGTCAAGATGGGCCAAACATGATTCTCTTCAACTGGTCGGATAACGGTCGTCAACAAACTGGCAATTTTGGCTTCGCAAATGGTGGTTACTACACTACAAGCGGTATGGTTAACGTGATCAGCACCAGTCAGGAGGCTCGCAGTAACACCGTGAGTGTTCCTGTCTATAAGACTGAGATGGCAATGAACCCCATCAGCGCACAAGATGTGGAAGATGATGTTACTCACCAGTTCCCAGCTGCTACCAAGTTTGATGTTGAAGCACGTTACAGCAGTAGAAGTGAGATTCTTGGTTACTACATCTATCGCTGGGCCGATGGTAAGACTGCTGCCGTAGATCGCTCAATCTATGAGGATGATGGCGCCGATGCTTCTCCACAAGGTCAGGCAGGCAACCAGGGTGAGTACTACACCGTGGCCATGAACACCGACTTTACCGGTAGAACCGAGAACTTTGGTAGCAACTTTGCCCCTGTTACTGCTTCATTTGAGGACAACTATGTTAATAACGCTCAGGCTGCCGACACCTACACCTATGCTCCAGTAGTAGAGCTCTTTGCTCCCATTCAGGCTGTGGAACTTCCTAGCGGTGCCGACCGTGTTGACTATAACACCTACGGTGGTCCACAGCAGATGAGTGCTGGTGGTCTAGTTGATGTTGATGTTGTTAAGTACGCACCAAGTTCTTATTCTTGGACCGCTGGTGGCAAGGAGTACAGATATTACAATGTAAATCTTAAAGTTAATCCTAACAAAGAGATTGTTCCTGAAGGCTATGAGATAGCTAAGGTTCGTGTTTGGCGTAAGATTGCTTCTAAATACCTTGGCGAGCAAGCTGCCACTCAAAACACTCCCGATTATACTGGTCGTTTGAATCTTGATGTTAATGGCGAGTATATGTTTGTCAACAAGGAGGACTGCCAGAAGGGCGAAGAGCTCGGTGATGAGCTGCTTGGCACAAGCGGCAATAATGGTCCTGTTTACAGTGGCACATTTGGCGCTGTAGCTCTTGAGCAAGGCGACGAGATTCCAATGAGTTTTGTTGTTCGCGTTTACTTCACCAAGTCGCAGCCTGCAGGTGCTCCAATGCTCAAGGCCGAGGGCGACCAGCGTTACTACATTGCTGAGACCGTGGTTGAGGACAAACTCACTTATGAGACTCCAACAGGCATCGATGGCGTTGGTGTAATGAACAACGTTGCTAGCGTTAAATACTACAACGCTGCTGGTGTGGAGAGCGACAAGCCGTTCCAGGGCGTGAACATCGTGGTTACTCGCTACAACGATGGCTCTACAACTACCACTAAGATCTTGAAATAAGAAATTTTAGATAAGATTTTTTATTGATTAGGAGAGCGGCACTGGTGCCGCTCTCCTTTTCTAGATTTTCTAGATTTCCTAGATTTCCTAGATTTTCTAGAGGTTCTAGATTTTCTAGAGGCTCTGGAGGTTGTGGGTTTTCTTGATTTCAAGGGTTGTTGAAAAAAAACTATAGATGGATAACTGTTAAGTGAAAAGTATTTCGTACCTTTGCACGATTTTTTTATTATATATAATATTATACTAGATGTTAACACCTACTAAGAAAACCATCGTGCTGGGTGACGGACGCGAGATCACCCTTGAGACAGGAAAGCTTGCCAAGCAAGCCGATGGAGCAGTTGAATTGCGCTTCAACAACACCATGTTGCTAGCGACCGTAGTCTCGGCCAAGGATGCCGAGGAGGGCGCCGACTTTATGCCCCTCACAGTAGAATACAAGGAGAAATACTCCTCGTTTGGACGTTTCCCTGGCGGCTTCACCAAGCGTGAAGGCCGTGCCAGCGATTACGAAATCTTGACAGCACGCCTAGTGGACCGCGTGCTCAGGCCATTGTTCCCCTCGAACTATCATGCTAACACTATCGTCCACATCTTGATGTTCTCGGCCGACGGTGCCGACTGTCCCGACGCTCTGGCCGGCCTTGCCGCCAGTGCCGCTATCGCCGTGAGCGATGTGCCCTTTGAGGAGCCCATCAGCGAGGTGCGCGTGGCTCGCATCGACGGCAACTTCGTCATTAACCCCACCTTCGAACAACTCGAAAACGCTGACATGGAATTGATGGTAGGTGCTACTTACGACAATATTATGATGGTGGAGGGTGAGATGGACGAAGTGCAAGAGGAAGACCTGATTGCCGCTTTGAAGTTTGCTCACGACGCTATCAAGCCCATGTGCTTGATACAGAAGGAGCTCGCCGCCGAGCTTGGCGTGACCAAGCGCGAGTATTGCCACGAGGTTGACGATGAGGAGATTAAGGAGCGCGTGCGCCGCGAGTGCTACCAGCCCTGCTACGACATCGCCAAGGCTGGCTGTGCCGACAAGCACTGGCGCAACGACAGCTTCGACAAGATAGAGGAGGACTTCATCGAGACCATTCCCGAGGAGGAGCGCGAGGAGAAGACTCCCATGATTAAGCGCTACTTCCACGACGTGCAGCGCGATGCCGTGCGCCGCGTGATCCTTGACGAGGGCATCCGCCTCGATGGCCGCAAGACCACCGACATCCGCCCCATCTGGTGCGAGACCGACTACGTGCCCGGCCCTCACGGCAGCGCCGTGTTCACCCGTGGCGAGACCCAGGCGCTGGCAACAGTGACGCTGGGTACACGCCTCGACGAGAAGCTCATCGACGACGTGCTCACTCGCCGCAACGAGCGCTTCTTGCTGCACTATAACTTCCCCGCATTCTCTACTGGCGAGGCTCGTGCTCCACGTGGCGTGAGCCGCCGCGAGATAGGCCATGGCAACCTTGCCCACCGCGCCCTCAAGCGTATGTTCCCCGACGACTTCCCCTACACCTGCCGCATCGTGAGCGACATCCTCGAGAGCAACGGCTCGTCGTCGATGGCTACAGTGTGTGGCGGCACCCTGGCATTGCTCGATGCTGGTGTTAAGATGAAACGCCCCGTGGCAGGTATTGCTATGGGTCTGATTACCGACGAGGGCAACGTGAAGCACGCCGTGCTGAGCGACATCCTGGGCGATGAGGATCACCTGGGCGACATGGACTTTAAGGTTACAGGTACCGTGAACGGTATCACCGCCACGCAGATGGACATCAAGTGCGATGGTCTGCCCTACGAGATTCTGGAGCAGGCACTGCGTCAGGCTCGCGACGGCCGCATGCACATCCTCAACATCATCAACGAGACCATTCCTGAGCCTCGTGAGGACTACAAGCCTCACGTGCCACGCATCGTGTCGATGACAGTTGACAAGGAGTTCATTGGTGCCATCATTGGCAAGGGTGGTGAGGTTATCCAGGGCATCCAGGAGGAGACTGGAGCCACTATCGCCATCGATGAGATCGACGGCAAGGGAGAGATTGAAATCTCGGCTGCCAACAAGGACAGCATCGAGGCTGCCGTGGAGCGCATCAAGGCTATCATCGCCGTGCCCGAGGAGGGAACCATCTACACTGGCCCCATCAAGAGCATCCTCGAGTTTGGCGCCTTTGTTGAGTTCATGCCTGGCAAGGAAGGCTTGTTGCACATCAGCGAGATAAGCTGGGAGCGCCTGCCTGACATGGAGGCCAGCGGCCTGCACGAGGGCGACGAGGTGACAGTGAAGCTCATCGAGATTGACAAGAAGACTGGCAAGTTCCGCCTGTCGATGCGCGCTCTGCAAGAGAAGCCCGAGGGCTATGAGGAGCGTCGTGGTGGCAACGGTGGCCCCCGCCCCCGTGGCAATGGTGCCCCCCGCAACGGTGGCAACGGCCCTCGCCATAACGACAACCGTGGTCCCCGCCGCAACGACAGCCGTAGTCCCCGCCGCGACAACCGTGGCACCGACCGCCGCCGCGACGACCGCAACGACCAGAGCTACGACGACCGCAACTAGTTAATGGTTGTTTCTAGATTTTCTAGACTTTCTAGATTGACTAGAACTTCTAGATATTATAGATTTACTAGACCCATTAAATAAAATAAACCGTCATTTTGCGATAAAGCAAGGTGGCGGTTTGATTTTTTGCCTTATAAATGTGGAAAAGAGTAAACTATTTGCTATCTTTGCAATCTAAGAAGTAGGGAGAAGGCTTGCCCTGTCTGTTAAGTGTTAAGTAAGTAACTAATGACAATAAATTATTATGAGAACATTTGTTTTAATGGCATTAGCATTTTGTGCTGTAGTGGCGGTTAATGCCGCGAGTGATAAAGACAAAGATGCTGAGATAGCGGCTGTTATGGCCGACGCTAAGCTCAAGTTTAAGGCAGGGGATAACTCGGTGTTTCACCCCGTTGAGGGTAGCAGCTATGAGTGGCGCAACGGCATCAGGCGGTGCGACGTGGTGAGCTGCTATGACGAGAAAGATGAGCCCGACCACTTGGACTTCATGCTCGAGGAGAGCGCCGACCCCGAGAATAGTAAGCACTACTATGAGGTGAAGCTGGTCAATGGCAAGCCCACCGTGGTCAACCACAAGGGCGTGACCGTTAAGCACCAAGTGGCAGGACGCTGGGACATGATAGTGTTTAGCAATGCCCGTGGTGAAGTGCTCGACGTGGCGTTGAGGAAGAATGTGAACAGTGACGACGAGGTGGTTGCCGACCTGCGCGACATGATTAACGGCGTGTGGGTGGGAACTGGCAAGAACGCTGCCGACACGGTGGCATTTGGCGCTGTCTTTGGCGAGATGCGCTCGTGGTTGCCTGGTGCCGACTATCGTGTGCAATATATGGATTATAGAACCAACAAGGTGCTTGACAAGTGCATGGTGGCTTATTTCCCTGAGCGAATGAAACGCGTGCGCATGCCCAGACCCTCGATGGAAGTGGATGATAACGGCGTGCCGCATTTTTATGCCGATGGCAAGGAAATCTCGCGCGACGAATATGAGTTCCTCAGGTCTCGCCCCGCTGGCTATGGCGGCCATGGCTCGCTGCATGGCCCGCTGTGGTGGCTCGTGAAGCCTCAAGGCAATGACCTGGCGGTGGAGCTCACCGAGCCTTTCAGTGAAGAGCTCGACGCGTTCTATTCCAATTTCCGTGAAGAGAAATTCACGCTCAAGTGGGTGCGCAGCCCTTATAAGGGCCTGAAAGACCGCTGGGCAGTGCTCTCGATGCGCCCCATCACGCGCGGCATGCTGGCATTTTGCGACAAGGCAACCCTGCAGCTCATGCTTAAATACTTGAACGGCCGCAAGTCGCCCACCGACATCGAAAAGCTCAACAAGAGCCTAATAAAAACAATGATATAATAACAGAAGTTCATTTTGAAATATCGAGTGGTCGAGCAATCGAGTAATCGAGCACTCGATATTTTGTTTCTGGAAAGAATGAGTAAATTGAAGAAATTGCCATTACTGGCGCGTATTTTGATAGCTATTGCCCTGGGTATAGGGCTTGGGCAGGTGTTGCCGCTGGCGGCTGTGAGGGTGTTTGTCACGTTCAATAGCGTGTTCAGCAACTTTCTCCAGTTCTTGATACCTCTTATCATCATAGGCCTGATCACGCCCGCCATCAGCGACATTGGCAAGAGTGCTGGCAAACTGCTTCTCATCTCAACCTTGATAGCCTATGGCGACACGGTGTTCTCGGGCTACTTGTCTTATTTCACCAGCTCTAGCGTCTTCCCGCTACTCATCAATCATGGTCAGGAAGTGGAGGAGATAGCCGAAATCAAGAGCTTGGAGCCATTCTTCACCATCAACATCCCGCCACTGGTCGATGTGATGTCGGCTCTGGTGACAGCGTTCACCGTGGGGCTGGGCATTGCCTTCTTTGGCTCTAAGACGCTCAAGCCCGGCTTTGATGAGTTCAAGGATATCGTTGCCAAGACCATTGAGGTGGTGCTCATTCCGTTGCTGCCGGTTTATATCTTCGGCATCTTCCTGGAGATGAGCTTCACGGGGCAGGCATGGCATGTCCTCAACGTGTTTATTTCGATAATTGGCGTGATATTCTTGCTGCACATCTTCTTGCTCGTGCTGCAATATTGCATCGCTGGCATGATTACTGGCCGCAACCCGTTCAGGCTGCTGTGGAACATGATGCCCGCCTATTTCACCGCCCTTGGTACCTCGTCGAGTGCCGCGACCATTCCCGTGACCCTGAAGAGCACCCTCAAGAATGGCGTGAGCGACGGCATTGCCGGCTTTGTGGTGCCATTGTGTGCCACCATCCACCTCTCGGGCAGCTGCCTCAAGATTGTGGCGTGCTCGGTGGCGTTGATGCTCATGACCGAGATGCCCTTCGATGTGGGCATGTTCACTGGGTTCATACTCATGCTCGGTGTGATGATGGTGGCGGCTCCCGGAGTGCCAGGAGGCGCCATCATGGCGGCACTGGGAGTGATACATTCCATCTTGGGCTTCGATGCCGAGCAGCAGGCTCTGATGATAGCTCTCTACATCACGATGGACAGCTTTGGCACCGCATGCAACGTCACTGGCGACGGCGCCATCGCCCTGATTATCGACAAAATCAACACCAGGCGAGAAGGGAAGTAAACTTGATTAACATCGAATATATCATTAGATAAACTCAAGAACAAGTCTTTCAGATAAATAGCCTCTAACTAGGCATTTAGCGTCTTCGACGCAATCGCTTAACAGTTACATGCCAGAGCTGCCATGTTATTAAATGTTGTTTTGCAAAACACCGGAAATTTATAAAATTCCATTAAATAAAACAAGAAAAACTGATTTTTTGACTCTAATCGATAGAATAGTTTGAAAACTAGCTTATCATTCCCCAGTTGGTGTTGCGGGCGAAGAGGAAGCGCATGTGGCGTTGCAGGAGCTGGCCGGGGGGCGACACTAGGTTGAAGTCTTCATCAAGGATGCGCTGTGCCTCGTTGCGTGCGGCTTGCAGTACCATGCCGTCGCTGGCGAGGTTGGCGATGCGCAGGTTGAATGCCACACCGCTCTGCTGGGTGCCCTCCATGTCGCCTGGCCCTCGCAGTTTCATGTCCTCCTCGGCGACGATGAAGCCGTCGTTGGTCTGCGTCATCACCTCTAGGCGGTGTCGCGTCTCTTTAGTGACTTTGTGTTTTGACATGAGGATGCAGTAACTCTGGTCGGCACCTCGCCCCACGCGTCCTCGCAGCTGGTGCAGCTGCGAGAGCCCAAAGCGCTCGGCGTTCTCGATTACCATCACGCTAGCATTGGGCACATTCACTCCCACCTCAATCACTGTGGTAGAGACCAGGATGTGGGCCTTGCCGCTGGCAAAGAGTTGCATCTGGTAGTCTTTCTCGCTGGGTTTCATCTTGCCGTGTACGTAGGCCACATTATAGCTCGGGAAGTTCTCACGGATAATTTCATAGCCTTCCTCAAGAGCGCGCAGGTCGAGTTTCTCGTTCTCCTCGATGAGCGGATAGACTATATAGCACTGGCGGCCTTTTTTCAGCTCTTGACCAATGAAGTGATACACTGCCATGTGGTTGTTCTCGTAGCGCAGCACGGTGGTCACCGGTTTGCGGCCAGGTGGCAGCTCATCGATGACGCTCACGTCGAGGTCGCCATAGACCGTCATGGCGAGGGTGCGCGGGATGGGGGTCGCCGTCATCACCAGCACATGGGGTGGGGTGGTGTTCTTGCGCCACAGCTTGGCACGCTGCGCCACGCCAAAGCGGTGCTGCTCGTCGATAATGGCGAGTCCCAGGTTCTTGAATTGCACAGTGTCCTCAATGAGTGCATGGGTGCCAATGAGGATGTTGAGCTCGCCGCTCATGAGCTGCTCGTGAATGACGTCGCGCTCCTTCTTGCGGGTGGAGCCGGTGAGCAATGCCGCCTTGAGCCCCACGGCCTGCGCCATCTCGCCGATGCTCTCGTAGTGCTGTGAGGCAAGAATTTCGGTAGGCGCCATGATGCACGCTTGGTAGCCGTTGTCGGCAGCCAGGAGCATTGTCATGAAGGCCACGATGGTCTTGCCGCTGCCCACGTCGCCTTGCAGCAGTCGGTTCATCTGGCGGCCGCTGCCCATGTCGTGGCGCATCTCCTTGATGACACGCTTCTGCGCGCCAGTGAGAGGGAATTTCAGGTAACTCTTGTAGAAAGTGTTGAAATGCTCGCCCACATGCGAGAACACATGCCCTGGCACTTGTGCGTTGCGGCCCTTGATGTACTTGAGGATGTTCATCTGCAAGAAGAACAGCTCCTCAAACTTGAGGCGTCGTTGTGCCTGCTGCAGCAGTGCTATGCTCTGCGGGGTGTGTATGTTGAGGAGTGCCTCGCGCAGTGGCATGAGCTTGTAACGGTCGATGATCGACTGTGGCAGCGTCTCGTGAATGCCGGCGAAGAGGTCGTGGTCGAGCAATGACTTGATTATCTTCTGCATCACGCGGGTGGTGATGTTGCGATTGTGCATCTTCTCGGTGAGGGTATATACACCCACCAGGCCGCGGTTGAGGGCTTCGGGCTTGAAGGGATCCACCTCGGGGTGCGCCATGTTGTAGTGGCTCTTGTAGATGGTGGGCTTGCCAAAGAGGATGTATTCCTTGCCGGTGTGGATGTTGTCCATGATGTATTTCACGCGGTTGAACCACACCACCTCGATGGTGCCCGTGCCGTCGGTGAACAGTGCGTTGAGGCGGCGCTTGGCACCCTCGCCCTGCGGCGTGAACGAGATGAAATGTCCGCGTAGCTGGATGTAGGGCATCTCGCCTTGCATCTCGCTGATTTTGTGTATGGTGGAGCGGTCGATGTAGCGAAAGGGGAAATAGTAGAGCAAGTCGTAGAACGAGTGAATGTCGAGCTCTTTTCCCAGCAGCTCGGCCCGCTTTGGCCCCACGCCAGGCAGGTATTTTATGTCGGTCTTAGCAAGTCGTTCCATCAGCAATAAGTTGCGAAGCAATGATCATGTCTATGGGGGTGGTAATCTTGATATTAGCCACCTCGCCGTCAACGAGGGTGACCTGATGGCCGGCGGCCTCTACCACGCTGGCGTCGTCGGTGAAAAGGGGCGACTCCATCACGTCGTAGGCTCCTTGCAGCAACTCGGCCCTGAAGGTCTGTGGGGTCTGGACGGCTCGCAGCGAAGAGCGCAACAGCTGTCGTGAAGTGCCGTCGTCCATCACTTGGCGAATAGAGTCATTAGGGTTGACCACAGGAATGGCGCTGCCGCATTGCTGTGCTGTGTCGTAGCAGCGGTTTATCAGCTCCACGCTCACCAATGGACGCACTCCGTCGTGCACCGCCACCAGGTCGTCATCGGCAAGGTTGTCGATGGCGGTGAGTCCGTTTTTCACCGACTCAAAGCGTGTTGCGCCACCGTTGGCAATAGTGTGGGAAACGGCAAAGTTGCTCTCCTTGCACATGTCAATCCACATCTGCTGGTGCTCTTGTGGCAGCACCACCACTATAGACGCCCCGGCATGGTGAAATTTCTCGATGGTGTGCATGAGCACCGGCTTGCCGGCAAGCGGCAGGAACTGCTTGGGCAGCTCGCTGCCAAAGCGCTTGCCACTGCCTCCGGCAACTATTATCGCGTGTCGATTGCTGTTGTTATGGCTCATAGTCGTTCTGTGATTAATCATGCAAAATTAACAAGAAAAATGCGCATGGGCAAATTTTTGTTTGGCTGGTGTGAGTTGATGTGGGAAAAATGAGTAATTTTGCAGGCAAATTTACTATTCTATAAAACAACTATTATTGATGAAAACAACTAAGACATTGATTATGGCGCTGGTGGCAACCTGCGGTTGCCTCATGGCGCAAGCTGGAGAGTATCAACCTAAATTTCTGTGTGGAGTGGTGAAAGCCGACTCTTGGACTACTGGCAACAACATGGAGGGCATCTATGAGCTGGACCTGGCCGGTGGTAGCCTGAGCAAGCTCACCGAGGGTAGCGATGTGTATCAGGCCCCGCTGGGCGGCGCTGTCTATGAGGACGGCATCATGAAAGGCGTCCACTTCAAGACCATGTGGGACGACTTTGAGCAGACCGAGACCTATGTGCTCTATCATGTGCAATATGACATGACAACGTGGGAGCGCGTGAAGCTGTATGCCCTGAGCACCATTGAGCGCAACTACATCTCGAGCTGCGGCTTGGCTCACGACCCCGTCACTGGCAAGAACTACGGCATTTTCTACAACTTTAACATGAGCTGGCAGGTAGTGAACCGCAAGCTCGCCGAGATTGACTTCTCGACCAATACCCCCACACGCACCATCATTGGCACTGCCTCTATCCCCATGGCAGCTATCGCTTTCAGCGATCAGGGTGTTCTCTACGGCGTGGGTGAGGACGGCTGGCTCTATGCCATTAGCACTGCCAATCCTGGTGCCATAGGTGAGATTGAGGTGTTCCCCCTGGGCGACATGGGCATCGACAACATCTCTACCAACCCCAGCACTATGACCTATGACAAGCGCACAGGCAAGTTCTACTGGGCTGTGGTGCTCAACGACCAGAAGAGCTACCTCTATGAGATAAACCCCACCATTGGCTCGGTGGCTGCTACACAGCTCATGCAGCTGCCCGACAACTCGTGGTTGGTGAACCTCGAAGTGATGGAACAGAGCGAGCAGACGCTCACCGGCGACGTGAACTGCGACGGCGAGGTGACAGCCACCGACATCACCTGCCTCTACAACTATCTGCTCAACGGCGACGAGACCTACCTCGCTACTAGCGACGTGGATGGCGACGGCGACATCACTACTGTTGATATCACTGTAATCTACAGCATCCTGCTAGGAGAATAAAAAGCTAATAAAAAAATAACACTTGGCAGGTTGTGTAAAGCCTTGCCAAGTGTTTTTTATGCCCAATAAATGAGTCCACTTTAAAAAGTGGGTGTCTAGTTAAAATCAAGCAAAATCAACGAGCGAGCACAAATTCAATAAGTTGAATGTCAGTCAAATAAAAATTCGTTGAAATTCGTTTAATTCGTGTGCTTTTTTAAAAAAGTGGTCTCAGAACTCGAACCCTAGTCGCAGTGTGACACCGCCCGAGGATTGCGAGCCGAGGTCGATGAAGGTGTCGCTATGAGGGTTGCCATCGTTGTCGATAGTGTAGAGCGCGCCATTCATCAGTTCGTTGCTAAAGTAGTAGATGTGCTTCATCATCTGGAAAGTGTAGCCTGCACCTACGTTGATGGCAAATGGCGAGTTCTTGCCAAGAGCAAACCTCAAGCCAATGCTAGGGCTCACCATCATGCCCATGTTCTTGCCAGTGTTGTAGCCCACGCGCAGGTCAAGGAATGGCTCGTAGTGCGACTTGAGGAAATCGATGCGCACGTCGCCATAAAAGGTGTGGGTGCTGTATTTCTTGTCGGCCTGATCCTTAAAGAGGTAGTATTCATAACCCACGCCGGCAAAGAGCCATGGCCTGAACTGATAGCCGTGAGTGGTAGAAACTCCATAACGCGAGAAGCCATATTTGCCCGAGTGTATCGCCACCTGTGCATCGACAAAGCCGCGATAGCCGCGTTGTGGCCCCTTGCCGTTGAAGTCGCCCGCGAACGACACTACATCGGGTTGTGGGCGTCGCTGCACCCGATCTACCTCATGCATGTCGTAGCGCAGCACACGTCCGTCGTCGGTCCTTATAACAAGATGGCTCTTAGGCTCATAAGCCGTGATTTTACCTTTTACCACCTGCCCGTTGTGCAGATACACCGTTTCATATTTTTCATCGCCTTGAGCGCTAGCGCCAATGGCCACAGCCATAAAGGCAAACATTAGTAAAACAATCTTTTTCATATTTCTTGAGTTAAGAGTTCATTTAAGCACACAAATTTACACAATTTAAATGAAAAAACTGTTACCCCCCCCATTTTTAACACACATTAACTATGAGAAATTGTCGCCCTCGTTTTTTTAAACGATTAAATACAATTAAATACAAAATCGTGGTTAATCGTTTTTAATCGTCTGAAAACTTGGTTGTCTTTGGATTAGGCGGCGGCTCGGAAAAACTCAAATAAATTTGGTTTTTGGATAAAATGCTCACGCTCGGTAAACAAAGAGCAAGCTCCTGTTTACTCTCGCTTAATCGCATTTTTCACTCGCCTTGCACTAATTTTTGATAAATTAGGCGGCACCTCCGAAATAAAAATGAAAATCATGAGCTTTTCATTTTGTATTTCACTCGGTTTGCACTAATTTTGTGGCATGATTCAATGAGTTTGGGGGTGCTGCACCCTGCAAGGCGTTGATAGTGTGTTGCTTGCCTGTTGCGACAGCTGTCGGTGCTGGTGTGGCTGAGAACATACCCATGGAATCTGAACCGGGTAATGCCGGCGTAGAGAACAAAACTTATTAACACATTTTTATGAAGAAGACATTGACTATTGTCGCCGCACTGCTGTGTGGTGGCATTGCTGCCCAGGCGCAGAGCGCCGGTAGCGACACATTGCGCCTGCAAGAAGTGGAGGTGCTGGCTACACGTGCCACAAGCAACACCCCTGTTGCTTTCACCAACGTGAGTAAGAAACAAATCGAGACAGTGAACCACGGCCTTGACATGCCGCAGCTGCTGCAGTTCACCCCAGGCATGCTCACCACGAGCGATGCCGGTGCCGGAGTGGGCTACACGTCGATGCGCGTGCGTGGCACCGATGCCACCCGCATCAATGTGACGATGAACGACATCCCCGTCAACGACAGCGAGAGCCATAGCGTGTTCTGGGTGAACACCCCCGACCTGGCGTCGTCGCTGCGCGACATCCAGATTCAGCGTGGTGCAGGCACCTCGACCAACGGCTCGGGAGCCTTTGGCGCCAGTGTGAATATGCGTTCGCAGGCTCCGTCCCTTATCCCTTACGCCGAGGTGTCGGGGTCGTATGGCTCCTTCAACACCAACAAAGAGACCATCAAGCTAGGCACTGGTCGCCTGGGCGACCACTGGGTGATTGACGCTCGCCTGTCGCACATCTCCAGCGACGGCTACCGCGACCGCGCCACCTCGTCGATGTTCTCCTATTTTGCCCAGGTGGGCTATTATGGCGACCGCACCTCGCTCAAGTTCATCACCTTTGGTGGCAAGGAAGACACCTATCATGCCTGGGACGGCATCAGCCGCAGCAAGCTCAAGAGCGACCGCAAGTACAACCCCAATGGCGAGATCAAGCATGGCGATGACGTGACTGGCTTCTATGCTGACCAAAAGGACATCTACAAGCAGTTCCATTATCAGTTGCTCTTCGACCACATCTTCAACAGCAGCTGGAAGCTCAATGCCGCCTTGCATTACACCGACGGCTACGGCTTCTATCAGGAATACAAGAACGCCCGCACCCTCACCGAGTATGGCCTGGAGCCGTTCTATGTTGATGGCGAGAAAATCAAGAAGTCGAGCCTGGTGCGCAAGAAAATCTTGGACAACGGTTTCGGCGGTGGCATCTTCTCGGTTCATTACAGCGGCAATCGCCTTCATAGTGTGCTCGGTGGCGGCTTCAACAAGTATAGCAACGACCACTATGGTCAGGTGATTTGGGTAGAGAACTACATGGGTGTGCTCTCTCCCGACCATGAGTACTACCGCAACAAGGGCAAGAAGACCGAGTTCAACATCTACTGGAAGAATAACTACAACATTTGGCGCGGACTGAGTGCCTACCTCGACCTCCAGTACCGCCACATCAACTACACCATCAAGGGTGTCAACGACAAGTGGGACTGGACTGCGACACCCGAGCACATGCAAATTCTTGATGTTGACGAGAACTTCAATTTCTTTAATCCCAAGGTTGGTTTGAACTGGCAAATCAATCAGCAAAATCGTGTTTATGCCTCGTTTGCTGTAGCTCAAAAGGAGCCTACCCGCAACAACTATAACGATGGTCCCCTCACCGTGCATCCCAAGGCCGAGAAACTCCTTGACTGGGAGGCAGGCTATGAGTTCAGCAGCAGCCATTTCACAGCAGGCATCAACCTTTACTACATGAAGTACAAAGATCAGCTCGTGCTCAACGGCAAGCTCAACGAGATAGGCGAGGCCATGGCCGAGAATGTGCCCGACAGCTACCGTTGCGGTATTGAGCTCATGGCTGGTGTGAAGTTCACCAACTGGCTGCGATGGGACGTGAACGCCACCTTCAGCCGCAACATCATCAAGAACTATGTGGGCTATGTGAGCGACTACGACGACAGCTGGCATGAAATGTGGACTCAGACAGCCGTCGAGAAGGGCAACACCACTATTGCCTTCTCGCCAAGCGCTATTGTCAACAGCGTGCTGCAGTTCAACTACAAGGGCTTCGAGGCTCAGCTGCAGTCGCAGTATGTGAGCCGCCAGTATCTTGACAACTTCGAGAGCAAGGAAGACTCACTTGACCCCTATTTCGTGAGCAATCTCAACCTTGCTTATACCTTTAAGGTGAAGCATGTGAAAGCCATCACTGCCGGCGTTACGTTCTACAACCTGTTTAACGCTAAGTATGAGACCAACGGCTACTCGCAGACTGCCGCTGTCTATACAGGTGGTGACAAAAGCACCACTCCCACCATCGCCAGCGACCCCCGTTTCTACCCAATGGCCGGCTTCAACGTGCTGGGACACTTGACATTTAGGTTCTAATGCATAAAGCATGGCAATTCATAATGCTGAATTTAAATCCTATCACTCCTTCTGAAAAATGGACTGGTTGCGGATTTTAGATATTATTGGCTTGGTGCTCGGGCTCATCTATTTGTTGCTCGAGTACCGTGCCAGCATTTGGTTGTGGGTGGTGAGTATTGTCATGCCCATCGTCAATTCGTTCCTCCTGTTTGGCAAAGGGCTTTATGCCGATTTTGGCATGGAATTCTACTATGTGGTGATAGCCATCTACGGCTACTGCTGCTGGCGCTGGGGCAACAAGAAAGACAAAGGTCTGGAATTGCCCATCTCGCACTACAAGCTGCGGCACATAGCTCCATCGGCAATTGTTTTTCTTGCGCTATGGGGAGGCATTTACTGGTTCCTGAATTATCACACCGACAGCACCGTGCCTGTTCTTGACAGTTTCACTACTGCGCTGAGTGCTGTGGCGATGTGGGCGCTTGCTCGCAAATACTTGGAGCAGTGGCTGATGTGGCTTGTGGTAGATGCAGTATCGTGCGCTCTCTACATTTACAAGGGTATCCCCTTCAGGGCCATTCTCTATGGTTTCTACACTGTGATAGCCGTCTTTGGCTACTTCAAGTGGAAGAAGATGATGCAGGCGCAGCAGGCCCGCCAGTAGTCGTCGCTATAATTGATAGATTCCACCTCACTATTATATCACTATAAGTTGTGATTGTGGGGTGGGATTTTTTTTGTACTTTTGCACCCGTGAAAAAAAGGCTTTTCATATTCAGTGTGATGGTGGCAGCATCGATGGCGATGATGTGGGCCAGTGATGTTGTCCCCGACACTTTGGTGCTCGATAATGTGAGCGTCACTGCCATCAAGCAGGGCACTGATATTGACCTCGCCACCTCATCAACGGTGCTAGGCAGGCATGAGGTGGAGCGCAACGGCATCGCCACGGTGCGTGGTGCTAGCGACCTGGTGCCCAACTTCTTCTTGCCCGACTATGGCAGCCGCATGACCTCCACGATATATATTAGGGGCCTGGGGGCGCGCATCGACCAGCCGTCGATGGGACTGAACATCGACAATGTGCCAGTGATGTGCAAGGAGAACTACGACTTCGACATTCCCGACATCGTGCGCGTGGAGATGCTGCGAGGACCGCAGAGCACCCTTTACGGTCGCAACACGATGGGTGGACTGATGAACATTTACACCCTCTCGCCCATGACATGGCAGGGCACGCGCCTGATGGCCGAGGTGGCTTCGCACACGTCACTGAAGTTTGGCGCAAGCCATTATGCCCGTGTGAGTGAGCGCCTAGGCATCGCTGGCGGCATTTATTACACTTCCACTAAAGGACAATACACTAACGATTATAACGGCAAGAAGTGTGACTGGGAGCGCCAGGGCGCCGCGCGAGTTAAACTCGTGTGGCAACCGTCGCCGTCGCTCACGTTGAGCAACACGCTCAGTGCCTCGATAAGCTGGCAGGGCGGCTACCCCTACGAGTGGGTGGAGACGGGCCGCATTGCCTATAACGACACCTGCTTTTACCGCCGCACCAGCGTGATGGACGGCTTGACGGTGACCAAGCGCTTCGACCGCTGGTCGCTCTCGAGCATCACCAGCTACCAGTATATCAACGACAACATGACGCTCGACAATGATTTCACGCCTATGTCTTATTTCACCCTCACCCAGGCGCGCCGTGAGCATGCTGTGACGCAAGATGTGGTGGCACGGGGCAATGACGACCGCGCCTACAAGTGGCTGGTGGGCGCCTTTGGCTTTTATCGCCGTTACAAGATGGATGCCCCGGTCACTTTCGAGGACACCGGCATTGCCGAACTCATTGAGGGGCACATCAACAAAGTAAATCCCTACTATCCTGTAGAGTGGAACGAGCGCAGCTTCATCCTGGGTAGCCGTTTTACCAACCCCACTTGGGGTATCGCCCTCTACCACCAGTCGAGCCTCGACTGGAGGCGATTCACCTTCACCGCTGGGCTGCGCCTTGACTATGAACATGCCTCACTGCATCATCACAGCGAGACCCACACAGGTTATAGGGTGATAGAAGCAGCTTCAGGCACAGTATATCACAACGAGAATATCAATATTGACGACTGTGGCAACCTGAGCAAGCATTTCACCGAGCTGCTGCCCAAGTTCGCAATAACTTATCACCTGCCCACCGCAGGCGAGAGCAGCATCTATGCTAGCGTGAGCAAAGGCTACAAGGCTGGCGGCTTCAACACCCAGATGTTCAGCGATGTGCTGCAGCAGCGTCTCATGGGCATTATGGGCATAGGCGCTGCCTACGACATCAACGACATTGTGGGCTACCGTCCCGAGAAGGCGTGGAATTATGAGATTGGCGGTCATTTCGAGAGTGCCAACCGCCGCATAAAGGGCGCCCTGGCACTGTTCTACATCGACTGCCGTGACCGCCAGATGACTATTTTCCCCAACGGCACAACCACTGGCCGCATCATGACCAACGCCGGCAAGACGCGCAGCTTGGGCGCCGAAGCGAGCCTAGGAGTTGATTTCACCGACAATTTTGGGCTGAACCTGAGCTACGGCTACTGCGACGCGCGTTTTGTGCGCTACAATGACGGCAAGGCCGACTACAAGGACAACCGCGTGCCCTATTGCCCGCAGCACACCCTCTTTGCACAAGCGTTCTACACCTATAATATAAAAGGCGGCGGCGACTGGGCACAGAGCATCACTCTCGATGCCACACTCAAAGGCACCGGCGAGATTTACTGGAACGAGGCCAACACCCTGCGCCAGCCGTTCTATGCCCTGCTAGGCAGTAGCGTCACCCTTGCCGGCAGGCACTACAGTTTGCAGCTGTGGGGGCAGAACCTCACTGGCACGCGCTACAGCACGTTCTACTTTGTGTCGATAGGTCACGAGTTTGTGCAGCGAGGTCGTGGCCGCATGCTCGGAGCCACACTGCGCGTTAAGTTTTAGTAGGGACAAGGCGTGCCTTGTCCGGGGATCGGGGATCGGGGATCGTGGATCGGGAATCGTGGATCGTGGATCGGGTGATGTAGGGACAAGGCGTGCCTTGTCCACTAGAACCTCTAGAACCTCTAGAACCTCTAGAACTTCTAGAACCTCTAGAATTTCTAGAATTTCTAGAAAACAAAAAAGAACCAAATAACTAACAACTATAAGATTATGAAGAATTTTTTATTTTCACTTGCCCTTGTGGCAACAGTATTCACTTTCATCTCCTGTAAAGATGACGAACCCTACGATCCAGTCATCACCCACGAGGAGATTAATGCCACAGGGCTTATCAGCAGCACCATTACCATTGCCGACAACTCGGTCAACTACATTGAGAGCGCCAACTACACATTCAGGATTACTAGTGTCGATAACAAAAAAGTTACTGTAGGAGTGCTGGCCAATGGCGTGAAATTTGACTCTCACATGCCTTATGCGGTGACTTTTGCCATGGAGGGCATCGGAACCACAACCTTTGACAGTAACACCATTTCATTCAGTGCCACAAGCGTGAGGTACTTCGACCCCGCCACTGGCGAGGAAAACACTCGTTACAAACTCACCAATGTGAACGGATACATCGACAAGAAGAATGGTGTCTATAGCCTTTCCTATACCGTCAACGACACTTGGCGAGTGCAAGTGACCAGCCCTACGATGCGCAGCTATGTCGCCGACAACGACTATAGCGCACCCACCGAGACCTACTACACCTACAAGATTGACATCGCAACAATGAAAGCCGAGGTGTTCCTCCACAACGTGCAGTTCACGGTGGGCGGAGCCAGTAGCCCCGTGCTCAAGAAAATCTCTATCCCTGACCTGGATGTGACCCCCACCGCCGAGGGCTTTGAGCTTAGCGGCGACAATATAGTGCCCTTTAACTACTCGGGTGCCAACCTCGACCAGGCAACACCAATGCCCCCCATGGTAGTCACCAATTATAGTGGCAAGATCAACATAAGAAAATCTAACCACACTATACACTTCAACAGCATGGGTGGCTTGTGGGACGATGCTGACGCGCTCTACCTGTGGCAGGTAACCAAGCCAAGCAGTGACTTGCAGCTTTGAGCCTTTGCCATTAACAATGTTTTTACTAAATTAGTTTAAATATCACCCTCATTATAAAATAATGTGCTACTTTTGTGGCACATTATTTTTGTGTACTGTAATTGAAACAATAAAATAACACTACTATGAGAAAAGTATTTTCTATCCTAACATTAGCGTTGCTCATGATCAGCTTAGCAGCTTGCAGCGACAAGAGCGACGACGACCAGCAGGTTTATCAGATTCAAGGTCAACTGCTGAACAACTCGGTAAACATTTCTACCGGACAGTCCGAGAAAGTGGCTACAAGCAATGTCAACATAACTTGGAGGATGCTTGATTCAAAAATCTCTATCAACTACACCGTGGATTTGGGCAACAGCACCCCAGTGACAGTTTCGGTGAAGGATGCCGACATTAATCCCGACAATACCTATAATTGCTACCGCTTCTCGGCAGCCAGCGCTGGCAACGGCGTTACCGAGCTCGCTGGTTTCTACCGTCCCGAGACGGGGTGCATCTATATCGAGTTCATTGCCAATGGAACGCATCGCGTGATAAGTGTCGCCAAGATGTATTACCCCTACATGAAGTATAACTTCACCAACACCGAAAATGGCTCCAGCAAGGAAACCACCAACGGGAAGATGTTAATTAGCATCAATCCCTCCGACATGAGTGCAAGTCTGGCGATAGGCGAATTCTACCTCAATGATAACGGTGCCTATATCGCACAGGCAGTCTTTGCCGGGCTACATGCCGAGGCAACAGGCACAGGCTACAAAATCACCTACAGTGGCGACCAGCGCTCTACCGATGGCAGCTACGTGCTCAACGAGTTTGAGGCCAACGTCACTGGCGGCGGGCAAGTGGTTAACGGCACCATAACCATCAATGGCAATTACAACGGCACATTTGCCGGCAAAGCCTTCGCCAACTGATGCTTGGTAAACAGTCAAGTTATCAGACGATTAAAAACGATTAAGCACGGTTAGTGTTTAATCGTTTTTAGTCGTTTGAAAAACCGATGGCGACAATATCCAATAATGAAATAGTGTGAAAAGAGCCACTAATAATTGTCGTCTATTGTCTTTAGGGACTTTCATTACATGGCATTGATTGAAAAAAACTCACTGCCGATAACCGAAAACTGAAAACTTTTTTGTACCTTTGAAGCGTTTTAGAGATATTGATGGCAAAACGTTCAAAATACGACGAAGAAGAGATAGTTGAGCAGCTGCACAAGCAGGACACTTGTCGCGCAGCTTTCGGGAAAGTGATAGAGCATTATTCCGAGCAGCTTTATTGGCACATACGTCGCATGGTTATTGACCATGACGACGCTAACGATGTGCTTCAGAACACGTTTATCAAAGCGTGGACTAACATCGACAACTTTCGTGGCGACGCCAAGCTCTCGACATGGCTCTACAAGATTGCCATCAACGAGTCGATCACGTTTATCAATAAGAAAAAAGTGCAAAACAACATCTCGCTCGACGATGACGACTCATTCTTGGTCAACAGTCTGGAGGCCGACAAATACTTCGACGGCGACGAGGCGCAGCTCAAGCTTCAGCGTGCCATAGCCACCTTGCCCGAGAAGCAACGTCTGGTATTCAACATGCGCTACTACGACGAGATGAAATATGAGGAGATGAGCGAGATACTAGGCACCTCGGTAGGAGCTCTCAAGGCGTCCTACCATCATGCTCTGAAGAAGATTGAGTCTTATTTTGAGAATAACGATTGAGGGAGGTAAAATAAATTTAAATTTTTCATTATTTTTTTAGAACTCACCTTAAACCTTTTGGCTTTTGTCAAGTCATAATTTTGTCATGAAAAAAGAAGATTCCAAAATATTAGATAAATTAGGCAAGGATCCAGGGTTCACAGTCCCCGAGAATTACTTTGCAAACTTTGCTTCAGGGCTGATGGACTCACTTCCCGAGGTGAAAATCAGCGAGGAAGAGAAGCCCACGTTGTGGGTGCGCATTAGGCCGTTTGTGTATATGGCCGCCATGTTTGCAGGCATCTGGCTGATGATGAACATCTTCACCGTGGGGAAGAAATCGTCGGCCGACATGCGGCAAATGAGCTCGCAACTCTCTAACAGTTTGCCTGCCATTAATAATGTTGAGGATTTCATGGACTATGAAGGCTACTCCGAGTATGACTTGTTGTATGAAGACTCGTTGTATATCGAATCAGAGAAAGTCAAGGCAAAATAGAAACTTCAGGTTCTTTATTTAAAATCTCACTCGCATGAAGATAAACTTTAAAATAGCTTTGTTGTTGCTGATGCTCATCACTGGTGTGTGCACCGTGCAAGGCCAAGGGAAAAAACGACAGTGGACTAAAGAGATGCTTGACTATAAGCACGAGTTTATAGTTAAAGAGACCGGAATGACACAAGCGCAACGCGACAAGTTCATGCCCATCTACGAAGCTATGGAGAAGGAAATCTACAATGTCAACCACAGCGCACGGCAGCAGGCTCGAAAAGTGGGGGCTGCTAATAATGTGAGCGACGATGAGTATGGCAAGGCCGCCAAAGCCATGGCCGAGGTGAAGTCAAAAGAAGGTGAGATAGAAACGAGATATTTCGTTCAGTATTCCAAGATACTTTCAAAAAAGCAGCTGTTTCTCTTGAAACAGGCCGAAATAAAGTTCTACAGGAAAATGACCGAAAAAAAGAAGAAATGACACTAAACCACTTACACTTATAACACACACTTTTTACACTGATGGCACCGCAATATTAACATGTTGCGGTGCTGTTTTTTATAGAGAGGGGACGATATATGAAATGTTTTTTGTAACTTTGCAAGCGCGGCGAGCTGCTAGAAGAATCGAAGGTTCAAATGCTCGATTTCCCGAAAAGCCACATGATAAAAACGCTTAAAAAACAATTCTTTGCACATCGCAATGGAGTGCTCTCGCAGCAACTCAAGGCTGCTGGCGACCCTCATGCCATAGTCATGGGGTGCCAGCTGGTAGATGTTGTCGCCATAGCTGGCCACTACAGCAAGGACTCGCGGCTGGCTCAGGCATTATGGGACGAGAGCCATTATCGCGAGTGCCGCATGGCAGCGCCCATGCTTTATCCTGTCGAGGAGTTCACCATGGATGATGCCCTCAACTGGTGCAACAGCTTGGAGGGCATAGAGATAGCCGACGTGCTGTGCCACCGCCTGTTGCGTCACCTGCCATTTGCCCCACAGCTATGTGATAGGCTGCTAGAGAGTGAGAAGCCACTGCTACGCTACGCTGCATGGCGACTCCTGCTCAACCTGCTGCTACTTAAGAAGATAGAAGATCCATCACACTTTATCGCAAAAGTGGAGCAAGAGCTCCAATCGGCTCCAGCTTATCTTCACTCCCTCTTGCTGAGCATCAGGGAAGAATGTTGTTAAATGTGAGATGTTAAGTAGGGACAAGGCGTGCCTTGTCCGTTAAGTGCTAGATATTCTAGACAATCTAGATATTCTAGATGTTCTAGAAACTCTAGACAATCTAGAAATGAGAGAGAACTTGCTATTCTCTTTTTCTCTCGTCATCTTGTCCTCTCGTCATCTTGTTCTCTTGTCATCTTGTTCTCTTGTTCTCTTGTCATCTTGTTCTCTTGTTCTCTTGTTCTCTTGTCATCTTGTTCTCTTGTTCTCTTGTCATCTTGTTCTCTTGTCATCTTGTTCTCTTGTTTTCTTGTCATCTTGTTTTCTTGTCATCTTGTTCTCTTGTCATCTTGTGTACTAAAATAATATGATTTCTTTTCCTAACGCAAAAATAAATCTGGGGCTTAACATCGTGGAGCGGCGCAGCGACGGCTACCACAACCTAGAGACGGTGTTTTACCCCATAGGCCTCACCGATGTGCTGGAGATAGTGCCGGCTCATGGCAGTGAATCGACTCTTACTACCTATGGCAATCGTGTAGATTGCCCAGTGGAGAAAAACCTGGTGATGAGGGCGTTGCGCCTCATGCAGCAGCACTATGAGGTGCCCGAGGTGGACGTGTATCTCTACAAACACATCCCTGACGGTGCTGGCTTGGGCGGAGGCTCGAGCGACGCGTCGAGCACGATGCTCATGCTCAACGAGATGTTTAATCTAAATGCCGGCAAAGACAAGCTCGCCCGCCTTGCTGCCACACTGGGAGCCGACTGTCCATTCTTTATCTACAACACGCCCATGATGGCCACAGGAATTGGCGATGTGCTCACACCCATTGATGTTAGCCTCACAGGGTTGTATCTGTTCCTGGTGAAGCCTGCCGTGAGCGTGCCCACCGGGGTGGCTTATTCTCGCGTGACACCCGCCCCTAGCGTGTCGAGCTTGGAGCACGATGTGGCAAAGTGTGTGAGCCAGTGGACTGGTGTGGTGAAGAACGACTTTGAGCCGAGTGTGTTTGCCGTGTTTCCTGAGCTGGCGGCAATAAAAGCCACTATCGAGAAGGGTGGGGCACTCTATGCCTCGATGTCGGGCTCGGGGTCCTCGATTTTTGGCATTTTTGATGATGTCAATTTGGCAGAAAAAATGCGGGATGAATTTGGCAATTCCACCTGTTATGTCATAGCTTTATAAAATAATGTGTAGTGGCAAGGTTTTTGCAGCAAGCATTTAAGAAAAAAATACTATAAAAAAATGGCAAAAGATAAAAATAAAGAAAGCGAACAAAAAGACGAGGAGATAATCAAAGATCCAGAACTCACAGTAGATGCCCAAGAAGCGCCTCAACAAGAGAGCGAAGGCTCTGAAGGCGAGACTCCCGATGAAGAAGTGCCTGAAATCACTCCCGAGCAACGGTGCGAGCAACTCGAGGCCGAGCTCGAGAAAGAGAAGAAGGAATATCTGTTTCTGATGGCCGACTTCGACAACTATCGCAAGCGCACCCTGCAAGAGAAGCAAGACCTCATCAAGAATGGTGGGCAAAAGGTGCTTGAGGGCATTCTCCCCGTTGTCGATGATATTGAGCGTGCCATCGACGCCATAGGGCAAGGTGGCGACCTCGACAGTCTTAAAGAGGGAGTGGATCTCATTCACAACAAGCTCCTGTCATTCCTCAAGAGCAATAATGTGGAACCCATTGAATCTACAGGCGAACTCTTCGACACCGACTTCCATGAGGCGGTGACCACTTTCCCGGCTCCCGATGAGGACCAGAAAGGTAAGGTTATCGACACGGTGCTGAAAGGTTATAAGTTGAACGACAAAGTGCTGCGCCACGCCAAGGTGGTTGTGGGACAATAGGTTAACTAAATAAGTGTTAAGTGACTTGTGGCCTAGTGCAACGTTTTGTTGCAAAGCTTGTTTTTAGGATTCACTTGGTGGATAATATATTAAGTATTATAAGTAAAATTGTGCATTTTTTGCATTTAAGAAGATATCATGGCAAAGAGAGATTTTTACGAGGTGCTGGGCGTTGACCGCAACGCTGATGCCGATGCGCTGAAAAAAGCGTATCGCAAACTCGCTATACAATATCACCCTGACCGTCAGCAGGGCAAGACCGATGCCGAGAAAAAAGAGGCCGAAGAGAAGTTTAAGGAGGCCGCCGAGGCCTACGACGTGCTCAGCGACCCTAACAAGCGCGCGCGCTACGACCAGCTAGGCCCTGATGGCTATGACCAGATGGGAGGCGGTGGCTTCTCGGGTGGTGGAATGTCGATGGAAGACATCTTCCGCCAGTTTGGCGACCTCTTTGGTGGCTTCGGTGGCTTTGGAGGCTTCGGTTTTGGCGACACTGGCGGTGGCTCGTCGGTGAATTATGGCACTAACCTGCGAGTGCGCGTCAAGGTGACACTACAGGAGATTGCCAAGGGCACCGAGAAAAAGATAAAGATTCCGCGTCAGGTGTCGTGCCACTCATGTAATGGAACAGGAGCCAAAAATGGCACTGCGCTGGAGACGTGCTCTAACTGTCATGGCTCGGGTGTGGAAGTGCGCATTCGCCGCACCATCCTGGGACAGATGCAGACCCAGAGCGCGTGCAGCGTGTGTGGTGGCGCTGGCAAGCGCATCAAGGAGCGTTGCCCCGATTGTGGCGGACACGGACTTGTCAAACACGAAGAAGTTGTCACTATCAACATCCCTGCCGGTGTGAAAGAGGGCATGATGCTCACCATGCGCGGCAAGGGTAACGATGCTCCGGGTGGTGGCGTGCCTGGCGACTTGCAAATCGTCATCGAGGAACAGCCCGACGAGCACCTCATTCGCGACGATCAAGACCTTATCTACAACCTGATGATTGACTTCCCAACGGCAGCCCTTGGCGGCAAGGTGGAGATTCCCACCATCAACGGCAGGGCGCGCGTGACCATTGAGCCTGGCACTCAACCGGGCAAGGTGCTGCGACTCAGAGGAAAAGGTCTGCCATCAATTAATGGTTATGGCAATGGCGACTTGCTGGTGAATGTGATGGTTTATGTGCCTGAAAACCTCACATCGGCCGATAAGCGAGCCCTGGAGTCGCTGCGCGACTCGCAGTCGTTCCAGCCCACAGCAGCTGCTAGAGAACGCATCGCCAGCCGCCTGCGGCACATGTTTGATTAACTGTTAACTGCTAGGTGATTAAGTGTCGAGTTCATCAAGCGTTATTTAATCATTTCTAGCTGTTGCTATTTCTCTCTGATATAATGAAAAATCGGCGTTTTGCATATAATGGTCCCCGTGTGCCTCGTCACAAGATGAAAGTCACCACTTTCCTTGCTGCCGAGTCGATGTCTCTGCTCGACTTTATCCTCAAGAAGATGGATGGCATAAGCCGCAACAAGGCTAAGGGGCTGCTTAGTCATGAGATGGTGAAGGTTGACGGCAGGGTAGAGAAGCAGTACAACTTTACCGTTGAACCCGATATGGTGATAGAGGTGACCAAAAACCCGCGATTCATGCCAATGAAAAACTTTGACCGCTTCTTTGCTATCCTCTATGAGGATGACTACTTGATAGTGGTCGATAAAGCTGATGGCGTGCTCTCGATGGGGGTGGGGCGGGGAAGCCTAAACATGAAAATCTTGCTCGACCAGTACTTGGCATCGACCAAGCAACACTGCACGGCTCATGTGGTGCATAGGCTCGACACGCGCACTTCGGGAGTGATGGTCTATGCCAAGAGCGTAGAAGTGCAGCAGATGCTGGTAAATAATTGGCACTCTTGTGTCCTGGACCGCCGCTATGTGGCTGTGGTAGAGGGGGCTATGGAGGAAGACCATGGGCACATCGAGAGTTGGCTGCGCGACACTCCCTCACGCAAGGTGGTGAGTAGCCCGTTCAACAACGGTGGCAAATGGGCGAGTACCGACTGGTGGCTGCTAGAGAGCAACGACGACTTCTCGCTCATTGAGCTACATCTCAACACTGGCCGCAAAAACCAGATTAGAGTGCACATGGAAGTGCTGGGGCATCCGGTGGTGGGCGACTACAAGTATGGCAGCATTGAGGACAGCCTTGGGCGGCTTGGGCTTCATGCCTTCCGTCTCGCTTTCATCCATCCTATCACTCACGAGGAGCTGGAGTTTGAGACACCTTTCCCCACCGTCTTCCTAGACCTGTTTCCCAAGCAGATGATTTGAACGATGTTGCAGGAGAAATCTTATTGATTTTTCCTGTTATTTTTTTTCTTCCTTTCCAAAAATTTTGTATCTTTGGAAAATTTTATAAACTTAATCATCTTAATGTCATAATAATGAACCAATATGGGAGTTTTTGTGACAAACGTTAATTAATCATTATTCTTTAAAGTTATAATTATGAAAAGCATTATTAATGTATGTGTGGTGGCTGTGTTGCTCGCTCTGGCACTGTCGTGCAGTAATGGTGGTAAACAGGCTGGCAATCAGGCAAGTAATGCTGTAGCTGTGGCTGCTGGCACCGCCAGTCCTGTTAATACTGACCAGTTGCCTAAGGAGGCTAAGGATTATATCGACAAGTATCTGCCAGGGAGTGAGATAGTTAGAGTGGTGGCCGATGATGACGATGTTAAAGTGTGGCTGCGCTCGGGCGAGTTGCTAGAATTTGACATTGAAGGCAAGATCAAGGAGATAGAATGTGCTACGGGAGTGCCAGCATCGGCAATCGACGAGCGCATCTTGAAAGATGTGAAATCATCTGACCCTCAAGCTAATATAATAGAAATCGACAAGGATGGCTATGGTGGCTATGAGGTGAAACTCGACAATGGCAAGGAGATAAGCTATGATGCCAACTGCAAGAGAATTGGACTCGACGACTGATAACATTTGATGAATCGCGCACAACAAATGGCACTCGAGGTGGCAAGACGCCAGTGGGGGCGGCTGTGCCAGGAGCATCCCTTGGAGCAACTGTTCTGGGAATGCACGCTGCGTTGCAACCTCTCGTGCCGCCATTGTGGTAGCGACTGTGCCAAGGACTTGAGCGCTACCGAGATGCCTCTTGAGCATTTCCTGCCAGTGCTCGACGAGATAGCACAGCACCAAGATCCAGCCACTGTGATGGTGTCAACGGTGGGCGGCGAGCCGCTTGTGCGTGGCAACATTGTGGAGTGTGGCCGTGAGATAAAGCGGCGCGGCTTCCAGTGGGGACTGGTCACCAATGGCTACCTTCTCGACGAGAAGATGATGGATGCTCTTGCCCAGGCGGGCATCGACAGCATGGCAATTGACCTTGACGGCAATGCCGGCGACCATAACTGGTTGAGAAACAACCCTCACAGCTTTGACCGCGCCATGCGTGCCATCGAAGTGATGCGGCAGGTCGATGACCTGGAGTGGGACGTGATAACGTGTGTCAACTCACGCAACATCAACCATCTCGACGAGACTAAGCAGTTGCTCATCGATGCTGGCGTCAAGTATTGGCGATGCTTCACCATAGTGCCAATGGGCAGGGCGGCAGGAGCCGAGGAGCTGCAAATCACCGACGAGCAGTTCCGTGACCTGCTCAACTTCATCGTCAAGACGCGCTTGGAGGGCAAGATCGACCTCTCCTATGCCTGCGAGGGATTTCTCGGGGCTTACGAGGGCTTGGTGCGAGAATATATCTACTCTTGTGAAGCGGGTCTCACCGTGGCAAGCGTGCGTCACGATGGTGCCATCTCGGGATGCTTGAGCATACGCAGCGACTACAACCAGGGCAACATCTATCATGACAGCTTTTGGGACGTCTGGACCAATCGCTTCGAGAATTACCGCAACCGCGAGTGGATGAGAACCGGAGTGTGTGCCGAGTGCGAGATGTTTCGCTACTGCCAGGGCAACGGCTTCCACCTGCGTGACGAGAATGGCAACTTGATGTTGTGCCACTACAATCGACTAAAGAATGTGAAACTCTAAAAAAAGAAAATGCATATATATTATGAAAGACGACAACAAGAACCGCCGCAAAATAGCCATTGGGGCAATGATAGCAGCAGGGGTGACTACAGGAGCCCTGGCAATGGGTGCCGGCAATGGCGCTAATGCTCCTGGGGCAGGAGGCTCGGTTGGCGCTCTCACCGCTGCCGACATGGTGATAATCGATGGCTGCGAGGTGACGGCTGCCGACATGGCGTTGGCCGACAAAAAGCACAGGGGCAGCAAGCCTAATGTCGAGATGAGAAAGACGATGTATGGTCCGCGACCAAAGATGTATGGTCCCAAGATCGATCCCAATAATGACCCACGGTTTCAGGAAAGAGAAGACTCTATACGGGTGAACAGGCAAGTGGTGAATATCGTGTTTGAGCAATTGGAACTGGGTGATGCCATGATTGCTCTCGACGCGCGTTTTGTGGAAGAGCTGGGTGCCGACTCGCTTGACGTAGTTGAAATAATCATCGCGGTGGAAAAGGAGTTTAAAATAATAATCCCCGACGAAAAGCTAGAACAGCTAACCACAACAGAAAAGCTGATAAGCTGTGTGCTCGAAGAGCTTAGGAAAAAACAAAATAGACATTAATGCATTATGAATAAAGACAACAAGAACCGTCGCAAGGCGACTATTGGGGCCGTGATTGCTGCGGGAGTGACAACGGGAGCCATTGCGGCATGTGCCAGCAATGAGGCAAAGCCAGTGCAAAGTGAGAAACCCGAGGTGGAGCTCACGGCAGCCGACAAGGTGGTGGTTGATGGTCAGGAAATCGACTCGACCCAGATGCTGCCGGTTGACACTGGCCGCCGAGGCATGGTGAAACCGATGTATGGCGTGCGTCAGCGTCCCATCAACCTGATGTATGGCCCACGGCCGAGGCCGCGCCCAGGGATGAATAACCCCGACAGTGTTAACAGCGTCGCCGCCATTGAACGTGGCGTGATGGAGGTGGTGTCAACCACTCTGGGCATAGAACCGATGAATGTGCAGGTGTCGTCGAGGCTTGCCGAAGATTTCAAAATCACCAGCGGGCAACGTGAACGGCTCAAGCAGGCACTTGAGGTGAGGTATGGCATCAAGATTTATGACGAGACCTTCGACGCCATGCGCACTGTGGGCGACTTGGTAAATTGCGTCTGTGTGATGGTGCGCAATTGAGCAATGCCTGCCCCCACGCGACGCCGCTCAAACAATTTTAGCAGCGATATTACGTTATAATATATTATAATGTATATAGGGAATATTATGAGAATTGCTAAATATCTTTTTGTGCCCTTGATGATGACCCTTGCCGTGACAACTGCTAGGGCGCAGGTGGAATTTGAGGGCAACTCTAAACCTGTGTATGTAGAGGGACAGTCTTCCACCACTGGCAGCATGGCAGTTTATGTGCTCTACTCGGCGCAAGGCGTGTCGATGAATTACACTGCCAGCACCGACCCCTACAATGTTAGTTGGCAGGAAATTGCCATCAATGATATTGGAGAGAGGATATACAACGACATTGATGTTGTGCACAATGGCAATGTCACCACTCTGCCGCAGGTGGTGGCCGATCGCGGCTACATCATCAAGGAAGGCGACTCCATGACAACCTATCTGTGGGTCATCGACTATAGTAAATACCGTCTGCACATAAGTAGTGCATCTGTTGACCAGCAGCAGAGCGATTGCGGAACGGCAATCCTGCACGTGGAGGGAACGGGACCAGAAATAAGATATGACGGCACAAAGACTCTTGACCGAGAAATTAAGGTGACCTACAAAACCCTAGCATGGAATAGCGAGAACAGCCGATGGGACGAGGAAGACGTGGTAGAGACCGAAAAGTCCCTGAAGAATACCATTGCTGTGCCAGCACCTTATTGGGACACAAAATTCACCGTGAGCGGAGACAAGTTTCTTGAGTTCTGGCGCGAGACGGAGAGCAAGACTACCGACACTTACCATACTAAGGCAATAAGTGTTGAGACCACTGCCGTCCAGGAAGAGCGTGACATCGACAATGAGCAGAAAACATCGGGCTCGGCGCTTGGCGGCTCGGCCCCAGTAAAGATTACATTCACGGCCCATTGCACCGACGCGGTGGCGTTCAAGCAATGGCAGGTGAGCGATAACGCCGACTTCAACTACATCCTGATGGACTTTGCTCAGGATGAGGTCGAATACACCTTTGAGGAAGCGGGAACTACCTACTGGCGTTTCTATTATGCCAATAGCGACGGCTCTTGCGAGGACTATAGCGAGACCTACACGGTGAACATAGGCGAGAGCGACCTCGTGTGTCCTAACATCTTCTCGCCAGGTACCACTCCAGAAGTCAACGACGTGTGGAAAGTCTCCTATAAGTCGATTGTCGATTTCCATTGCTGGATCTACAACCGCTGGGGCGTGCTCATCAAGGAGTTTACTGACCCCTCCGACGGCTGGGACGGCACCTATCGCGGCAAGCTGGTGAGCGCGGGAGTGTATTTCTATGTCATTAGGGCTACTGGCAGCGATGGCAAGAAATACAAGCTCAGTGGCGACATCAACATCTTGCGCTACGAGCGTCGCGACTCTGGCGGAGGAACAATGGACGAACCAGTAGAGTGATGTGTAGCTTCACATAGTGGTTATGCACAAGAGCGTTATGGGCTAATGCCGGCAGCGTCACAACACGCCACCAACGCCTAGGCTCGTTTTCTTGCCTCTTGTCCTCTCGTCCTCTCGTCCTCTCGTCCTCTCGTCCTCTCGTCCTCTCGTCCTCTCGTCCTCTCGTCCTCTCGTCCTCTCGTCCTCTCGTCCTCTCGTCCTCTCGTCCTCTTGTCCTCTTGTCCTCTTGTCCTCTTGTTCTCTTGTCCTCTTGTTCTCTTGTCCTCTTGTTCTCTTGTCCTCTCGTCCTCTTGTCCTCTCGTCATCTCGTCCTCTTGTCCTCTTGTCCTCTTGTCCTCTTGTTAACTATAAATAAAAAATAATCTTATCACTTAGTTCGCTTAAAAAATAGTATGAAATATCTCAACATCCTTTTAGTGACAATAGTTGCGTGTGCAACAGTATTTTCTGCTCAGGCACGGCCTGAGAGAGAGTTTATGGAGGTCGCGGTGCCCGAGATCCCCGAGTCAATAACCTTTTGCGGCGACCATGTGAGTTTCGACCGCATCGACATGGCCGAGCGTCTCGACCGTGAGATGACCTCGGTGATTTATGGCCAAACCATGACATCGCTCATCATAAAGCGCGCCAATCGCTACTTCCCGCGACTTGTTGAGATACTGAAAGAGAACAACATGCCCGAAGACCTGATTTACCTCGCCGTGGCCGAGAGTTCGCTCGACATCAACGCCCTCTCGCCAGCTAAGGCGGCTGGAATATGGCAGTTTATGGCGGCAACGGGCAGGCAGTATGGCCTGGAGGTCAACGACGATGTGGATGAGCGCTACGACCCCGAGAAGGAGACTGTGGCAGCTTGCCGCTACTTGCGCGATGCCTATTCAAAATATCACAACTGGGCTACCGTGTGCGCCAGCTACAATGCCGGCACGGGGCGCATATCATCGGAGCTGTCGTCGCAGCAGGTGAACAACTCGTTTGACCTGCGACTGGTGAGCGAGACCTCGCGCTATGTGTTCCGCATTATCGCCTACAAGCTCTTCCTTGAGAACCCCAAGAAATATGGCTACCGCATAGGCCGCCACCAGCTTTACCAGCCTATCGATTGCGAGGTGATAGAGGTGAGTCGCCCCGTTGGCAACTGGGTGACGTGGGCCAAGGAGCATGGCATCACCTACATGCAGCTGCGTGACGCAAACCCCTGGATTAGAAGCAACAAGCTGCCTAATGCTTCGGGGAAGGTTTACAAGGTGAAAGTGCCTAAGCAAGACTCGCTCTATCGTAGCAAGGCAGGTAACAAAGTGTATAACAGAAATTGGGTGGTAGATTGATTGAATGATTCTTGACGGTAATGAAATGGATGCTCTGCAGGTGCAGGGCGCAAGGGTTCATAACCTAAAAAACATAGATGTGGAGTTGCCGCACTACAGGCTCAGTGTGGTCACTGGGCTTAGTGGCAGCGGCAAGTCGTCGCTGGCGTTCGACACCATTTTTGCCGAGGGGCAGCGGCGTTATCTCGAGACGTTCTCGTCCTACGCCCGCAACATGCTGGGGGTGCTCGAGCGGCCCGATGTGGATAAAATATCGGGGCTCTCGCCAGTGATCTCGATAGGGCAGAAGACCACCAACAAGAACCCGCGTTCCACCGTGGGCACCACCACCGAGGTCTATGACTACCTGCGACTGCTCTTTGCCCGGGCCAGCGATGCCTTTAGCTACCTCTCGGGCGAGAAGATGGTGAAATACTCGCTCGACAAGATTCTGAGTCTCATCCTGGAGCGATATGACGGCAAGAAGATTTACCTCCTGGCGCCACTGGTGAAGAACCGCAAGGGGCACTACAAGGATCTCTTTGAGCAGCTGCGCAAGAAGGGGTACCTGCATGTGAGGGTCGATGGCGAGATGCGTGAGATAACCTTCGGCATGAAGCTCGACCGCTACCGCAACCACGACGTGGAGCTGGTGGTGGATCGCCTCAAGGTGGCACGCAAGGACGAGGCGCGCCTGCGCGAGACCATCAACACCTGCTTCAAGCAGGGCGATGGCCAGCTCATGGTGATGGATGCTCAGGACGACACATTAGAGCATTACAGCTGTTCGCTCATGGATCCTGCCACGGGACTATCTTATGCAGAGCCGGCGCCCCACAGCTTCTCGTTCAACTCGCCACAGGGGGCGTGCCCCAAGTGCAAGGGACTGGGATATGTCAACATCATCGATAAGGACAAAATCATGCCCGACCCCTCTCTCTCGATTCGTGACGGAGGCATCACCACCCTGGGAAAATACAAGAATTCACTGATTTTTTGGCAGATTCAAGCCATTTGCGAGAAATATGGCGCGTCGCTCGACACGCCGCTCAACCTCTTGCCCGACGAGGCCATCGACGACATCCTCAACGGCACCGACGAGCGTCTCAACATCAAGAACGAGACGATGAGCGTGAGCAACTATTTCCTGTCATACGAGGGACTGGTGAAATATATCGAGATGCAGCAGAGCGAGAATGCCACCTCTAAGGCGCAGAAGTGGGCGGGGCAGTTCTTCTCGCGCGCGGTGTGCCCAGAGTGCCACGGCGACCGCCTGAACAAGGTGGCGCTGCACTTCAAGCTCGGCGGCAAGAATATCGCTGAGCTGGCGCGCATGGACATTGCACAGCTGCGCGAGTGGATGCTCGACCTGAAAAACCACATCTCGGAGCGACAGTGGGCGATTGCCGAGGAGGTGGTGAAGGAAATCAACAGCCGCCTCTCGTTCATGCTCGACGTGGGGCTCGACTATGTGTCGCTCAACCGTGCCAGCGCCACGCTCTCGGGTGGCGAGAGTCAGCGCATCAGGCTTGCCACGCAGATTGGCTCGCAGCTGGTGAATGTGCTCTACATCCTCGACGAGCCGAGCATCGGTCTGCATCAGCGCGACAACCAGCGACTCATCAACTCGCTCAAGCGATTGCGCGACGAGGGCAACACCATCCTCGTGGTGGAGCACGACCGCGACATGATGCTCGAGGCCGACTATGTGGTCGATATTGGTCCCAAAGCGGGTAGGCGAGGTGGCAATGTGGTGTTTGCCGGCACTCCCGAGCAACTCCTCAAGGCCGACACCATCACGGCTCGCTACCTCAACGGCAAGGAGCAAATCGCCATCCCTGCTGAGCGCCGTGCCGGCAACGGCAAGGCGATAACGCTGCATGGCTGCCGGGGCAACAACCTCAAGAATGTGGATGTCACAATCCCGCTGGGCGTGCTGGTGTGCGTCACCGGCGTGAGTGGCAGCGGCAAGTCGTCGCTCATCAACGCCACGCTACAGCCCATCCTTAGCCAGAAGTTCTATCGCTCACTCACCGAGCCGCTGCCTTACGACAGTGTGGAAGGCTTGGAGAACATCGACAAGGTGGTGACCGTCGATCAGTCGCCGCTGGGACGCACGCCGCGCTCCAATGCCGTGACCTATACCAATATCTTCACCGACATACGCAACCTCTTCGTCAACCTGCCCGAGGCCAAGATTCGTGGCTACAAGCCGGGACGCTTCTCGTTCAACACCAGTGGCGGACGCTGCGAGGTGTGCAAGGGCAACGGCTACAAGACGGTGGAGATGAACTTCCTGCCCGACGTGCTCGTGCCATGCGAGGCATGTGGCGGCAAGCGCTACAACCGCGAGACCCTTGAGGTGCGATTCAAGGGAAAGTCGATTGCCGACGTGCTCGACATGACCATCAACCAGGCTGTGGAGTTCTTTGAGGCGGTGCCGAGCATCCTGCACAAGATAAAGGTGCTGCAAGATGTGGGACTGGGCTACATCAAGCTTGGGCAGCCCTCGAGCACCCTCTCGGGAGGAGAGAGCCAGCGCGTGAAACTTGCTGCCGAACTCTCGAAGAAAGACACCGGCAAGACTCTCTACATCCTCGATGAGCCAACCACGGGTCTCCACTTCGAGGACATCAAAATTCTGCTCGGTGTGCTCAACCGGCTAGTGGCAAAGGGCAACACTGTCATCGTCATCGAGCACAACATGGACGTCATCAAGTGCGCCGACTACATCATCGACCTCGGTCCCGACGGTGGGCGCAATGGGGGAGAAGTGGTGGCCACCGGCACTCCCGAGCAGGTGGCGCAGAGCGCTAATTCCATAACTGCAAAATACCTGAAAGATGAATTGAAATAACCTAGTGCGCATAGTCTGGCAATCTAGATTTGCCCTGGTTTTGTTTAAGATTTTTAAAGCAAAAACCAGGGTAAGTTTGTTTCAGTAAGCTAGGGAAACGCATGCTTTCTTATCATGAAATTTGTAGAAATGGCTGCGTAAAAATTGTGGAATTGGTCGTTTTGCCATTGTTCCAAAATTCCGTTTTTCCCATTCTTTCGTATAAAAATAACTCGATGAGAATCGTGTGTGATTCACCATGCCGAGAAATTGGTGGGAAAAGCTGTAGGGTGGGATAGGGCGGTAGAGGTGGGTGATGCGGGTGCTGGGAATTGGTGAGCCTGATAGTGAGAATCGTGGTGTGGTTGTCGGCATCGATGTAAAGAGAACCGCACTCAATTATCGTCAATCAACTCCGAAAAACACCCCAAACGCTTGTTTGGGCACTCTTTGTGGTTATAATTTGTAATGGTAAGGCAGTTTCTGCGGGTGGAAAAGTGGGAATTTGGGTGGTTACAGCATTTTTCTGAGGATGTTTCTGGATGGTGCCGCAGCAGGTTGTTTGTGACTTAAAACTTGTTGATAATCGGTAATTTGGATGGCTTATTACGGGTGTCTAGACCGCAAAATAAGTGGCTGAGATTTCAAAATTTGGGTTATGGCGCAGGGCTGTTTAGAATTATCGGGAAAAATCTTGATTTTTCGCCAAAATGGTAAGTTTACCATTTGTGGTTTACTAAAGTTAACCGCAGGGTGGGGCGGTGGTTTTGCAAATCAAAACAGGCAATTCGGCAATCGCAAACCCGAATTTTGCCGCATGGCGGGAGTGTTGTTTCGTGAATTTGCGTTTTTTAAATTTGCAAACCCAAACAAAATGGCGGTTAACAGAAATTCACATTTGGTGTATCTTTCTGAAAATCAGAAAAATGACTATGCCAAAGTGTAGCATCTGATCACAAAAAATGGCAATTCCGCTCTAAATGCCTAATTTTACGCTATTTTATAATTATAATACATTGTGATAGTGTGCAATATGTGATATGTGTTGCAGTGTTGCTTTAACCAATGTGAGAGATGCTGCGATTGCAGAATAAAATGGGTGATTTTTGAAATTAAAAATGTAAATTTAAAGATTTGGGTTTAAAAATTTGTTTTTTTCAACAGGGTGTTGTAAATTTGCAAACGAAAAATTTGTAATTGTTAATAGCAAAATGGATATTATTTCGCGCTTAAAACGCTTCTTGGAACAGAATGGCATTTCTAACTCGCAGTTTGCCGACACATGTGAGATACCTCGCCCCACTCTCTCGCAGTTGCTCAATGGCCGCAACAAGAAAGTGAGCGATGAGGTGATCTCTAAGATTCATGCAGCCTATCCTGCGTTGAATATTATGTGGCTCATGTTTGGTGACGGCGAAATGTACGTTTCTCACGCTGCTAACTCTCCAGGAAATGATGTTGCGCAAAACTTGTCCAAAACTCCACAAAGTGGAAATTTATTCATGGGGGCTAATGCTTCTAAAAACTCGTCTTCGAGTCCATCGCGCCAGCCATCAACCATCAGTTTTGATGACGACAATGCCGGCCGCAACAACGGTGGCGCTATGGCTCTGACTAATGCCTTGCAGAGTATAGCTCGAAGCAACGGCTCCACTCCCACTCCTTCCTCTCAAGGTCGCCGCATCGTCAACATCATGATTTTTTACGACGACAACTCCTTTGAGCAGATAGTGCCGAGATGATTTTATTAATGCACAATGCTCAAAGCATAATTCATAATGCTCAATTCACAATTCATGATGTGTAATCAATAATGTGCAGTTTTTGATAAGGGCGACGATAGTTGTTGCTCTTTTTTGTTTATCAATAAAAATCTTTGTCTTTGATTTTGTCGTTAAGAAGGGTTTGATTACCTTTGCATGAAAGAAGCTAATACACATTATTAATAATATTAACTATGAAGATCAAGAAACTATTAATCTTTTCACTTGCTATGACAGCAATGACGATGAGTGCCGGGAACTTGAACAAGGGTGTGGACCGCAGCAACCTTGACCTGAGCACTAAACCTGGTGAGAATTTCTATCAGTATGCTTGTGGTGGATGGATGAAGGCTAACCCTCTCGACCCACAGTATGCGCGCTTTGGCACCTTCGACCAGCTTGGCGAGAACAACCGCGAGCAGCTCAAGGACCTGATCATGAACCTGGGCACCAACAACCCCAAGGGCAGCTTGGCGCAGAAGGTGAGCGACCTCTACCTGCAGGGCATGGACAGCACGCTGCGCAACCAGCAAGGTAACAAGCCTGTGGAGGCTATGCTGGCACAAATCTATCAGATGCCTCGCACCGACCTGGTGGCAATGCTTGCCAATATGCACTGCGGCATTGCCGCGCCATTCTTCGACGCTGGCGTGATGGCCGACTTGAAGAACAGCGACCATAACCTGATGTACCTCACAGCTGCTGGCTTGGGCATGGGCGACCGCGACTACTACCTCGAGAATGACGCCAATACCGTAAAGGTGCGCAACGCTTATCTCGCTTATATCGAGAAGCTGTTGACCCTCTCGGGCCGTAAGGCAAAAGACGCCAAGAAGGTGGCAAAAAACATCCTGGCTCTGGAGACCGAGTTTGCAAAGGTTGCCATGACTCGTGAGGAGAGCCGCGACTACAGCAAGCAGTACAACATCCGCACCATTGCACAGCTCAAGGCCGATTATCCAAACTTTGACTGGGACGCCTATTTCAACCTGCTCATGCCAGGCAATATCAAGGTTGACAAGGTGTGCGTGATGCACCTCAACTCGATGGCAAAGTTCAACGAGATGCTGAAAACCCTCAAGGACACCGAGATCAGAGACTATCTAGCATTTAAATATCTCGATGCAGCGTCAGGCTATCTGACCGACGAGTATGAGCAAGCCAACTTCGACATGTATAGCCGCGCCATGAGTGGCAAGACAGTGATGCAGCCACGCTGGAAACGCGCTCTCAACGTGCCTAACGGCGTGCTTGGCGAGGCCGTGGGCGAGCTCTATGTGAAGAAATACTTCCCCGAGGACTCGAAGCAGAAGATGATAAAGCTGGTCAACAACCTGCGCTTGGCTCTGGGCGAGCACATCTCAGGTCTCACCTGGATGAGCCCTAAGACTAAGGTTAACGCCCTCGTTAAGCTCAACAGCTTCACCGTGAAGGTGGGCTACCCCGACACCTGGCGCGACTACAGCGGCATCAACATTGACCGCAACGCCTACTACTGGGAGAACGTGAGCAACGCACGCCGCTTTGAGGCCAATTATCAGCTCTCGCAGCTCGACAAACCCGTTGACAAGGCCAAGTGGCAGATGACTCCACAGACTGTGAACGCCTACTATGACCCATCGACCAACGAGATTTGCTTCCCTGCCGGTATTCTCCAGAAGCCTTACTTCGACCCCGATGCCGACGATGCCAGCAACTATGGCGCCATAGGCGTGGTGATTGGTCACGAGATGACTCACGGCTTCGACGACCAGGGTCGCAACTTCGACCATAACGGCAACATGATTGACTGGTGGACCGAAGAGGACGCCGCCAAGTTCCAGCAGCTTGCCGACAAGCTGGGTGCACAGTACAGCGCCGAGATTGTTGCCGACGACGTGCACGCCAACGGCACTTTCACCATGGGCGAGAACATCGCCGACCATGGTGGCCTGCGTGTGGCTTACAGCGCCTTCAAGAAGACCGAGCAGGGTGCTGGCGACAAGCAGATTGACGGCTTCACCCCCGACCAGCGCTTCTTCCTGAGCTACGCCAACGTGTGGGCTGCCAACATCACCAAGGAGGAAATCTTGCGCCGCACCAAGGTTGACCCCCACTCGCTGGGCATCAACCGCGTGAACGTGGCCATCCGCAATCTTGACTACTTCTTCAAGGCCTTCGACATCAAGCCCGGCGACAAGATGTGGCGCGCTCCCGAAGACCGCGTGACCATTTGGTAACACTTTCTTATAACCACGAATTTACACTAATTATCACAAAAAATCAGCCGCCATTGCAACTAATCATGCAATGGCGGCTGTGATTTGTTGTCGCTGTCTTGGTTTCAATCCACATCTTGACCGTCGGCGAGGCGCTGGCGCACTACTTCATACATCATGATGCCGCCGGCTACCGACACGTTGAGGGAGTTGATATTGCCAAACTCGGGAATCTTGACGAAAGCGTCGCATAGTTTCATCACCTCGCGAGAGATGCCTTTGCCCTCTGAGCCGAGGATGAGCGCCACAGGGCCTGTATAGTCCTCCTGGGTGTAGTTGACCGAGTTCTTGTCGCTGGTGCCAATGATGCGGCAGCCACTCTCGCGCAGATATTTGATGGCATCTAGCAGGTTCTTCTCGCGACACACGGGCAGGTAGTTGAGGGCTCCTGCCGAGGTCTTGATGGCATCGCCGTTGACGGTGACGCTGCCTTTCTCGGGAATCACCACCGCACTCACCCCAGCGCAGTCGCAGGTGCGTGCTATGGCACCAAAGTTGCGCACGTCGGTCACTCCGTCGAGCACCACAAAAAATGGGTTCATGCCTTCGTCATAGACGGCAGGCAGCACCTGCTCCACCTTGTAGTAGGTGACGGCAGCCAGCATCGCCACTGCTCCCTGATGGTTCTTGCGGGTGAGGCGGTTGAGCTTCTCTACTGGCACTCGCTGCACTGTGATGCCTCGCTCGCGGGCAAGGTTGATGAGGTTGCGTGCAAGGTCACCACTCAGGTCTTTCTTGAGCAGGAGTTTGTCGATTGTCTTGCCAGCCTCGATGGCCTCGATGATGGCGTGAAGTCCAAAGATGAGATCCATTATTGATTAAGTGTTAAGTGTGAAATGTTAAGTGTTAAGTGGCTGCGCCGGGGGGGTGTGTGTTGCGTTGTCAACGCAACATGCTTAACCTAATTGCTGTTATTGATTAATGCTCTTGCGTTGTCGATGGCGGCCTGGTTGAGCTCGCTGCCGCTGAGCATGCGTGCTATCTCGGTGACGTGCTCCTCGTCGCTCAAGCGTTGCACGCTGGTGACGGTCTGCGTGGCGGTGTCGGTCTTGAACACGCGCAGGTGGCTGTCGCCATGAGCCGCCACTTGTGGCAGGTGGGTGATGGCTATCACCTGAATCTTGTGTGATATCTCGCCCATCATGTCGCCAATCTTATGGGCTATCTCGCCCGAGACGCCGGTATCTACCTCGTCGAAGATAATAGTGGGCAGGTTCATGGAGCGTGCTATCACACTCTTGATGCAGAGCATGAGCCTGGAAATCTCGCCTCCCGAGGCGGTGTCCTTGACGGGCATGAGCTCCTGGTTCTTGTTGAAGGCGAAGAGGAATTCCACGCTGTCGCAGCCATTGGCGTTGAGAGCAACAGGCTTGAAGTCGATGTGGAACTGCAAGTTTTTCATCCCTAAGTTCTGTGCCAGTGGCTGGAGGGTGGCGGCAAACTCCCCTGCCGCCTTCTTGCGGCGGTCGCTGATGGTGCGCGCTAGCTGCAATGCAGCACTGCGCTGGCTCTCGAGCATTTCTTGAATTTGGGTGATGCGCTCCTCGCTGCTGTCGATGGCTGCAAGGCGCTGCTCATAGTCCTCTTGTAGCTTTAGCAGCTCGTTCACAGTTTTTACGTTGTGCTTGCGCTCAAGCGAGTAGATGGTGTTGAGGCGCTCCTCTACCTGCTGCAAGGCGGCAGGGTCGCTGTTGAGGCTCTCCTCTATGGCCCCCACGCTCTGTGCTATGTCCTTGAGGTCGATGAGGGCGTTGCTCACTCGCTCGCTCATGCCGGCAATCTCGTCAAGATTCTGCTCGGCCGTGGCTAGGGTGTTGCGCACCTCTTGCAGCTGGTCGAGCACCGAGTTGTCCTCGCTGTTGAGAGTGTTGATCACTTTCCACAGGTCTTCCTTGAGGCTGGTGGCGTTGGCGAGACGGCGTTGCTGCTGCTCGAGCTCCTCATCCTCGTCGTGGCGCAGGTTGGTCTCTTGCAGCTGGCCTAGCTGGAATCGCAGGTAGTCCTCCTCGCTGCGGTTGCAGTCGTAGTTATCGCGTAGCTCCTGTAGCTGGTGCTCGGTAGCTTTAAACTCGTTGTAGAGGCCACGGTAGTCGTTCAGCTCTTCATCATCACCGGCTATGTTGTCGAGAATTGAGAGCTGGAACGCGGGTCTCGAGAGCAGCATGTTGCTATGCTGCGAGTGAATGTCCACCAGCCGTGTCATCAGCTCCTTAAGGGTGGAGAGGGCCACCACGCCGTCGTTGACGAAGGCTCGCGAGCGCCCATTAGGGTTTATCTCACGGCGCACAATGAGTTCGTCGTCAAAGTAGTCAAGGTCGTTGTCTCTAAAGAAAACCTCAAGGTTGTAATCTTCGATTGAGAAAGTGGCCTCGACCACCGTCTTTCTCTCCTTGTCGCGTATCGACGTGGAGTCGGCACGCTCACCCAAGATGAGCGACAGCGCACCGAGAATTATTGATTTTCCTGCTCCTGTCTCGCCAGTGATGATAGTGAGTCCCTGCTCGAAGTCTATCTCAAGCTGGTCGATGAGGGCATAGTTAGATATAGATAATCGCTTTAGCATAACTTAGTAATAAGCTGACAAGATTACAAGATAACAAGATGACAAGAGAACAAGAGAACAAGAGAACAAGAGAACAAGAGAACGAGATTACAAGATGACAAGATAACAAGATAACAAGATGACGAGATAGCAAGATGACAAGATAACAAGATAACAAGATAACAAGATAACAAGATGACGAGATAACAAGATAACGAGATTACAAGATGACGAGATAACAAGATTACAAGATTACAAGATTACAAGATTACAAGATTACAAGATAATAGCAAGTTCTCTCTCATTTCTATATTGTCTAGAGTTTCTAGAACATCTAGATTATCTATAACTTCTAGAATATCTAGCACTTAACTGACAAGGCACGCCTTGTCCCTACTTAACTCTTAACACTTAACCCTTAACTCTTAATTTCACCTGTTCTCGGTGTTCTTTATCTTGTTCAGGCGTTCGGTCTCGGTGGGGTAGAGAGGGTAGAGCAGTTCATAGACCTTCTCCTTCTCGGTGCTGTTAGCCTTGGAGTAGATGTTCACCAGCTCGTCCATCTTGGCGTCTTTGAACATCGACAGGCACACCGACATTGGTGCCACGTCATAGATTTCTTTCATCTTCTCTATCTGCTGTGTGATGGTGGCGCGCCCTTTGTCAACGCTGGTAGCCATCTGGTCAAGACCCTGACGGTGGTAGTTGTAGATTACCTCGCGTATGGTGGAGGTCTGCTTGTCGGTGTAAGCATTCAAGATTGCGCTTCGGTTTTTCGAGTCTTCAAAGGCCTTCCATCCGCTCTCGCCGCTGCTCTGCGCCATGCGCACGATGTTGCCCAGCTTCTCGAAGTAGGGGTCGCCGCCGTTAGGAGCAAAGGAGTCGAAGTCCATGGCTATGACAAAGAGGGCATAGAAGTTGAGAATTGCCGTGAGGTTGCTCTGCATCTCCTGCTCGTTATAGACGAGCTGCTCGTTGTTGTCGTAGGTGAACTCCACGCGGGTGTCCTTGAAGTTGATGAGGGTGGTGGTGTAAGAGCTGTTATACACCGGGCGTGAGCTTTGAATCTGGAGGTCGCCCTTCATCAATCCGCTCGACTCGTCATATTCGGCTACTGTCAAGAACATCTTGCACTCGATTTTCTCGTTGGCGGCAAACTGCGCATCGGTCCACACTGTGGTGTTGAGGTATTCGTTCACGGCCTCCTTCAAGGTGTTGAAGATGTCCTTGTTGGCATTTTTTACCTTCTTTGAGTCAACGTCAAATGTGCAGTTCAGCTCCTGCGCGCCAGCTCCCAAGCAGCACAGCGCAGCCATGGTAGCGAGCAATATATTCTTTAAGTTTCTCATTTTGAGCGATTTATAATCTTTGATTTGTTTAATAAGTCTATTAATATAATAACGTGAGGAATAATAAAAAATTGTCATGTTCCCACTAATTGTTTTTTAAGAATTGATGATGGGAAAGATAATCAGCCGAAGTTGCAAACCACCTCGGCTGATTGAAAAATATATATAGAAACAGGTAAAAATGATTACTGGCTCAGGCGGGATTTCTCGTCGCTGCCGGCTCCGCTGCCACGCCACTTGCTGGAGGCGGCATTGAACTTGTAGCGCACTGTCACTTGCACCTCGCGCGAGTCGCGGTGCGAAGCCTGGCACATGTTGCGCAAGCCATAGCGCAGTTCCACCTTCTCTTGAGCGTCGAGCAGGTTGTGACCGGCAATCTTTATCGAGAGGCGGTCGTTGAGGAATGTCTTGGTCAGGCTCAAGTAGAGGTTACAAACGGCTCGGGTTAGCGATACGTTCTCCATGTCGCCCTTAGTTGTGATGTCGAGGCTGGCATTAGCCGTGAGCGTAGGTAAAATTTTGATGTTATTATTGAACTGAATCAGGAAAATGGGGCGCTTGGGGCTGATGTAGCCAACAGGTGTGGGGATCCTTGTCCAGTCCTTAATCATGCCCAGTGAGAGCTGTGGCTCGTAGATGCCAAACTTTGGGTTAAGGTTGAGCATCAAGCGCATCTTGTGGCTGTGGTCGAGGTTCTCGCGGGTGAGAAGGGTGGTGGCCTCGCTGCCGGGCACCTCGTGCGCCACGTTGATGATGTGGTCACTCACATGCTTGTATTCGGCCATGAGGCTCATCCATCGCCACATCACCATGAGTCCTACCTGATTGTTGATTGATGGCTTGAGGGTGGGATTGCCGCTCTCCCAGGTGAAGCGGTTGCCATAGGACACGTTGCTGGTGAGCTGCCAGTAGTAGGGGCGCTGAATCTTCATGCTATAGTTGAGCATGAGTTGCACTGCGCCGGCACGTGCCTGCAGGCCCACGGTGGGGAACAAGTGGTGATAGGTGCGGCTTTGCTCGGCAATGCGCTCACCCATGCTGTAGTAGTCGCTTGTCACATTCTCGTTGCGCAAGCCCAGGCGCACCGAGCCAAATGGCAACGGGCGGCTGTACTCAACAAAGAAGGCATAGTTGTTCTCGCGCTGTTCGGTTACCGACGACGGCACCACCTGCTCAGGGTTAAGGTACTCGTCGTTGCGGCGGGTGTTGCTCAGCTCGGTGCCTGCTTGCAGATTGCCACCGAGTACTGGCCATGAGAGCACAAGTTTGCCGGCCAGCAGCTGGCTGCGTGCCATGCTCTGCGCGGTGACGATGCGGCTGTCGCGCTCTTGGCTCACCTCGTCGTTGAGCTGGTGCTTGCGGCTCTTGCTGAACATGTAGTCAAGGTTCACATCAATGCCCAACTTTCCCACCCGGCCGTTGTAGTAGGCATTGAGGGTGTGGGGCATGTTATAGGTTGAGTGATAATCGGCAGTGTTCTCAACGTGGTCGTAGAATTGGCCATCGGCAATCACGTCGGCAATCATCGTGCCGTGGCTTTTGTTCTTGAAATACCACTTGGTATCGTAGCGCACGCCCATTGAGTGGTTGTCGCCCAGCACATAGTTCACTCCCACCGAGCTGTAGAGCGACTGGCTATGGCTCTTGTCCTTGAGATGCTGGTCGAGGAGCCAAGTGGTGTCGGCCTGCACGTCAAACTTTATCAAATCGTTGTTCTCCCAGCAGTCGTCGTTGTACCACACGGCACCAAACACATCTACTCCGCCCTTGCGATAGTTCCAGTTGATGCCGGTTGCAAGGTCCATGTTCTTTCCTTGATAATAATTGGCCTCGGCATCAAACGAGAAGCCCTCGCCTTGCGGACGCTTGGTCTTGATGAGGATAACACTCTCTACATCGGCTTTGTACTTTGCGCCAGGGTTGGTGATTAGCTCCACACTCTCGATGTCGTCGCTCTTGAGCTGGTCGAGCTCGCTCTTGTTGCGCATCTCGCGGCCGTTGATGTAGATGAGCGGTGTGCCCTTGCCAAACACCTCTAGGCCATCGGCCTTCTGTTGCACGCCAGGCAGATTTTGCAACACATCGCTGGCGGTGCCCACATGGCTCAGCAGCGTGCCGTCAACATGGGTCTTAATGCCCTCGGTGGTGAGCTTGAAGACGGGGCGTGTGGCCTTCACCACCACCTCGCCAAGCATCGTGGCCTCGGGTTGTAATATAATAGTACCCATATCCCCACCGCTTGAGTTGATGAACTTGGTCTCGTAGCCAATGTAGCTGACCTTCACTATAGCTTGCTTGCAAGAGCATAGGATGGAAAATTTGCCACCATCATCGGTGGTGGTGCCAGCCACAAAAGCGCTGTCGTTAGGGGTGAGCAGTACTACATTGGCAAAGGCAAAAGGTTGCTTGTTCTCGTCAATCACTGTGCCAGTGAATGTTGTCGCCATCATTGTCACAGTGCTTAAAATCGCTGTTAGAAATAGGAATGTACGTCTCATATCATTTTTTTTGCTTGTTTTTTCAACATATTGCCGCATCGAGCGGTTTCATGATACTGACGTAATATACTATGTGAAATGTTTCACTCAATCACCATTTTTTTCAAAAAGCTTGATTTAGGTTAAGGTTTTGACACAAAAATACCACGGCCTACACTGTAGTGGTAGGCAATCTATATTGAGGATATTTTATTTCCCTCGTGAGATGCCGCCCTCCAGGTCGTCGTTCTCAATGGTGACATCGGTGGTTTTTACTTTGTTTTTGAGTTTACCGAAACGGTAGGTGACAGTAATCCTGAAGAAGCGGCCATTAGAGGAATTGCAGCTATCGCCCCAGCCCACGATGTCGCCCTGGGTTGTGCGAGTCTTGTAGTGCTGGTTCTTGTGGAATGGCGAGTTGGCAGTGAGGCGCACGGTGAGTCGGTCATCGCTCAGGAATGAACGTTGCAGGGTGAAGGCATAGCGGTTCCAAGGTTCCACAACCGAATAGATGTTGTCACTTGAGCGCCCAATGTTTCCAAAAGTGTAGGCTGTAACTTGTAGTTTCCAGGGCAGTTTCTGTGCCACATAGAGGTAATAGTACATTGATGTTTGTCTCAGTTCCAATCCTATCTCGTCACTCTTGTAGTTGCGGTGCCATAGGTTGAGGTTGGCGACAAATGTGGTGTTCTCCAGTGGCTTCCACTGGATGTAACTCTCCAGTTGCCAACGATGCTGGCGAATCACGTTGCCGTAGGTTTGCACGCGTGTGTCGCCACGGGCATAGATGATTGACCCCAATGCGTTGCTCACGAAGCGGTATTGAGGCCATAGCTGGATGGTGAGCTTGGAGCTTGTGTACATGTAGGGCAAACCTATCGAATGGGTGCGCACACTGCCAAGTTGGGCATTGCCAAACTGCTCTCCTCCAGGATAAATGCGCACTGCTGGGTTGAGGTAAGTAATACCTGGACGATTGATACTAGTGGTATAGACCAAGCGAATTGACTGTTGGTCGTTGATTTGGTACTTGATGCTGGCTTGCGGCACCCAATCGCTCAGGTGCTTGTCGAAGTCTGGACTCTTGCCATTGGGGTAGTGCCCTTTCATGTAGCTGTACTCGTAGCGCAGTCCAGCTCGGGCGCTCCAGTTGCCACGGGTCCACATGTAGTCGGCATAGAGGGCGGCAATGCGCATGGTGTGGTTGAAGTCATCGCTGGTTGTTTCAAGCAAACTCTCATAAAATAGTTGCTCGCTAAGGCTGCTGTTGTGGCGGTCGATATACTTGGCCCCAACCTCCAGCTTATGCCCTTCCCATAGTGGGCGCACATAGTCCAGCTGCAGCGTGTGTTCAGTGAAGCGTTCACGCGACTTCTGTGAAAAACCGCCATAAGGGTAAGGAAAATCCACAAGATTGCTATAGGTCGTCTCTTGGTCGGAGTGCTGGCGAGTGAGAGCGAGCATGTAGGAGAAAGTGATTTTCTCATCCTTGCGATGTGTGCGGTGCTCATAGTCGAGTCGTCCGTTCCACGAGTGGTGACTATAGCTGGGCATGTAGGAGCTCTCGGTGTAGCTATAAATGGGACTGCCCATTGGGTCTAGCTTGTTGACATCGGCACTGCCCTGCACATTTATCTTATAGTAATAACCGCTCAGCGATGCTGATAGCAGGTTGAGGGTGTCGATGTCGAAGCTGGCGTTGATGTCGGCATAGTGCATGGGTCCGGGATTGGAACCGCGGTTGTGCACGACTTCGCTGTTTCCCGACTCCAAGAATGTGCGCTCAATGTAGCCATTGTTAGTTGTGATTTTCTTCGACATGTAGTGCCAGCCGTAGTTCACGCTCACGATAGCCTTGCCCATCTGCGCTGCAAGATAGGCGCTGAGCGAAGGCATCTTGAGATTGTCGTAGCTGCCATAGAGCGAACCGCTGATGCCTTCCATACGGTTGTTGTCCATCATCACAATGTTAAGGATGGCGTTCACGCCCTCGGCATCCTCGCGCGCACCAGGGTCGGTGATGACCTCAATGCGCTTTATCGACGAGGCGGGTATTGCCTTGAGCACGTCCTTTGCATTCTTTGTTAGGCTGGGATCGAGGTGACCGTTCTTGTAAATCTTGAAATTGGTGTTGCCGCGCACGAGGATATTCTCCTCACCATCAACTGTGACCATGGGCACCTTGCGCAGCATGTCCATCGCGGTTTGCGTCTTTGAGTCATTGTCGGCCTGCACGTCATAGGTGGTTCGGTCCACTTCCTGCTTGATGAGTTGGCGTTGAGCGGTCACTGTCACTCCATCGAGCAGGTTGTCCCAGGCGGTGGTGTCGGTTGGCGCAGTAGAGGTTGTGTCACTCGGCGTTTGAGCATGACCAATTGAAAAAACAATCACAAACAATAAGATAAAAAGCTGTCTCATATTTTACACATTTATAATAGAAGATGCAATCTTCCACTAAATGCGGCAACAGAACATGACTTTTTTCAAAAAACTTGATTTAGGTTAAGGTTTTTGAGAATACAACATATTACCAAAGTGAGGAATTAGTAACCCATGCGAGATGTGTCTACCTCTTTACGCTTTTTCTCTTTGTAGGTGCCAATGCGATAGATGACGGTGAGTGAGGCGCTGGCATAGTTCATCCAGAGCTTTAAATCATAATCTTGATTTCCCTGTTTTGAGCGTGTGGTGATGTGGTTGTTGAGAATGTTGTTGCCCTTTGCAATCACGCTCCATTTTCCGTTATTGGGAGTCCAGCGCAGGGAGGCATTTAAGCTGAGTAGTGGGTCGATGTCATAAACACCTTGAATGGCCCGTGACTGAAAGAATGGGTTGAGGATGAATTGTATGTTATGTCGCTGAGAAAGCTTTAATACAGCAGTTCCTCTGATGATTGCCGAGAGAAATGTGCGATCAAAAGGCAAGTCAAAGAAGTTGCTGCTCTTGTCATGTCGATAAAGGCCTGTTGCGCTCACATTTCCATTAAGCCAGTTGCTAACGGCGAATTGCGCCGAAGCCGTCAATCCATAGCAGTTAGAGTAGTCAAAATTTGTCTCCTTCATAATCACTGCCATGCGGTCATTAGGTTGATAAGGCAGTTGGACAAAATAATCGGGTTCAAACATCGCAAAAGCCGAGAAAGTGTATTTGCGGTTCAACTGCCACATGAGGTTCAAGTTATAACTCGACATGGGTTTCAGGTCGGGATTGCCCCAAATCTCACTATATACCGATGAATAATAAATGCTGCTCATTGTGCTCCAGTAGGAGGGATAGATAGCCTCGCTGCTGAAAGCAAGGTCAAGCATGTTCGTCTCATTGATATTCCACATGACATTGAACTGAGGATAAACGCGCCATTCGTTCCACTTGGTAGCGTGATATTGCTCTGCGGTTAGTGATGCATCAAGGCTCAGCGATTCGCCAATCTGCTTGCTGAAACCAGCATAGGCATTGAGAATGCGCTCGTTGTAATCAACGTGAGAGGTGGCATCGGCAATAGGCTGATGGTTTTCATCAAGTGTGGTTTGATAGCTATTGTTATTGGTAAACTGCGCCTTGCCGCCATAGTTGAGTTCCCATCCGTTTTTCAACACATGCGTCTGGTCGGCGGTAAAAAGCCATTTGCCAACTTTCTGACGGCTTTCAACATAAAGGTTGCGGTTGGTGTCATACATAACTCCATTGAGATTCTGGGTGCGCGGGTTCTGATAGTTGGTATAAGATGCGCCTAATTGCAAACCGAAGGGTAGGCTATAGCTCACATCTGCGTTGTGCATATAGTCGTGCTCAGTGGAGTGTTGGGTGGAGTTGGCTGTGCCTGTAGTTGTGTTAGTTGACTTGGTGCCGTTCCACTCGCCAGTATAGGTCGTGCCTAATCGATGGTTGTCTGCAAAGGCATATTCCACTCCTATGTGGTATTGATGATTAGTGCCATCGCTTCGTTGTGTGATTCTGTCACTATATGGCACACGCGTGTCACCTAACGGGTGGTTTGCTTTGTGCTCGGCTTGGCCATAGCCCGTGCCACCGGTTAAGGTGTAAGATGCATCTAAGCTCAATTTGCCATGATTGTAGATAAAGCTGCCACCAGCACTTCCGCTTGTGTATTTGTGCTGTTTTATGCCAGCATTTAATTGCCCTGAGAACTGATTTGTGCCGGCAAAGTCTTTGGTGATGATGTTAATCGCCATTCCGCGAACGTGGTATTTTGGTGGTGCCGAGGGCATCAACTCGGCTTTTGCTAGCATTTCGGCAGGCATTTGTTTTAATCGTTCTGCTACTTGTTCGGCAGTGAGAGTAGTCGCTTTGCCATTGATGATGAGGGTTATTGTTTGCCCCGAAAATGTGATGTCTCCATTAAATTCTGCCACACCTGGTATGCGGGTGATAGCGTCGTAAGCATTATCGGCAGGCATAACTTGCAGTAACATGGGCATGTTATATATGAGATGCCCATTCTCGGTTCTAGAGAAGATGCGCTCCCCTTTAACAGTTACTTCACCGAGCTGGGCAGCTTCGATTTGCAGCTGGATGGTGCCCACATTTTCGCGCGAGCAGAGTTTATAGACAGGTTTATAACCTATATAACTGAACTTGGCGATTACTCGTGGTTGGTCGAGTGGAATGACAAACACTCCGCTGGCATTGGTCACGCCACCAGTGATGTAAGAGGAGTCTGAAGGGTTTAATAGTCTCACATCGGCAAACTCTAACGGCAAACCTTTCTCGTCAACAATCTTGCCTGTTAGGTGGCGGTTGCTCTTGTGCGTACACTCCACGTAGATCTCATTGTTGCCACTCTGAGTCATGCGGATGGGGTAGAACCCAATTACTTGCTTGATGGCATCGGGAACCGACTTGCCTTTGACCGAGGTCGTTACCATGAAATCCTCAAGTTCATTATAGATGAACACAATCTTGTGCTTGCTTGTCTGCTGCTGGATATATTTCAGTGCATCGCTCATCGACACGTTTTGGAAATTGTGTGAGATTCGTTGCGACATTACATTGTTTACAAGAGCGCAAAGCAACATCGTGATTGTCAATAGTCTTTTCATTGCTTGCCCTCCTGTGATGATTCAACAATCAGTTTGTCTCCCTCAAGGTGAATATTGAACGTCTCAAAGTGTGACAACATTTCAATAACTTTATCAAGCGAATAGTCAGGCTCCCACTGGTAGTATAAGCGCAAAGAGCGTACTCCCTCAGATCGATACTCCACATCCACATGGTAATATGCCGAGAGTTCGGTTAATATCTGCTCCAATGGTACATTGTCATAGAGACGCGGTTCTGTTTTGACAGGAACTTCTTCGGTGCTTATTTCGGTGTTCTGCGAGATTTCTTGGATTGTTGGTTCATTTTCTATAGTTGAAACATTCTCCACTTTATGGGGCGTTTCCTGTGTGTCCATTTTTTTCTCGATTCCAAAGAATCCAGTGCGAATGGCGGCATAAGTGAAGCCAAACAATGTTGTCACTATAGCCGCAGCAGCGGCAATCTTGCGCCATAGTGGAATCACAGCTGCATGGTTTTGCTTTGACTTAATCAAGCGTTGCCACTCAGCATCAATTTCATTGTCAGTTATTTGCGACGATTGGGTGGCACTTTTTGTCTTTGCCATTAACTTATAGATTTCGCGGCACTCATCATCGGCAAGAATATCTTGCCATTGCGCCTCGCTATAATCTTCGGGGTTTTCCAGCATTTGGAATAGTAAATCGGTCTTATTCATTGCTCTGCTTTTTTAGTGTTTGACGTAATTGGTCAAGTGCGTTGCGCAAGTGCTTGTAGATGGTGGTTTCGCTTACATCCAAGCGCAGTGCAATTTCACGGAAGGACAAGCCCTCGGCAAAATGCAGGTGTATCACCTCACGACAGATGGGCGGAAATAACTCGTTTACACCCACTTTAAGCACTTCAATCTCATGCTCAAAATCTTCGGGTGAAGTGTCTTCCAACTCACTGGTGGATAATAAGTAACGGTGTACTTGTTGGTGAATTTTATGATTGCGAATCACATTCATGCACCTATTGCGCACGCTTAATAATAGGTAGGATTGAGCAGTGTCTTCATTCAGCTCCACTTGCTGTGCAAGTAGCCGAGAAAAGACATCGTGCACAATGTCTTTGCTCTCGTCATCATCGTGAAGCAGTATGCTGGCCAGCTTATACATCGCACGATAATGCAGCTTAAAGAGCCGCTCAACTTGTCGTTCTCGTTGTGTCATACACTATATATACACATAGAAACCGATTTACTAAACCACAAAAGTATATTTTTTTCTAGAAATAGTTTATTATTGTACAAACAAAGTTAAGGTGTTAAAGGAAACTTTGCAACTAGGTTGCATAGAGTATGCCTTAATTTTGCACCGTTGAATTGATGGACAATTCATAATTCAGAATTCACGACAATGTAAAATATGTAAGTAGTATGGCACATAATCATCATTCACATTGCGACTGTTGCTCCCACGAGCATGAGCACGATCATAGTCATGAGCATCATCATGAGCATAATCACGAGCATGGCAGTTTGAAGAAGTCAATAATATTGATTGCAGTAACTGCGGTGCTCCTGGTGGGGGCGGTGATAATTGAGAAAACTTGCAATCTTGCCACTTGGCAGTTGCTTCTCGTTTATCTTGTTCCTTATCTGCTCATAGGTCATGACACACTCAAGGAGGCTGCCGAGGGGGTGGCTCATGGCGATGCTTTCAATGAGCACTTTCTCATGGCGATAGCCACTATTGGCGCTCTGTGCATCGGTTTCTTGCCTGGCGCCGAGACACAGTTCCCCGAGGCGGTGTTTGTGATGCTGTTCTTTCAGGTGGGCGAACTCTTTGAGGGTTATGCCGAGGGCAAGAGCCGCGAGAGCATTTCTCACCTAATGGACATACGCCCTGATGTTGCCAATGTGGAGCGTGATGGTGCTGTGGTTTCTGTAGAGCCTAGCGAGGTCGAGGTGGGCGAAACCATCGTCGTCAAGCCTGGTGAGAAGGTGCCGCTCGATGGCGTGATTATTGAGGGCGCTACGTCGCTGGGCACCGTTGCACTCACAGGTGAGAGTGTGCCTCGAGAGGTGCTGGTGGGCGACGAGGTGATTTCGGGCTGCGTGAATCTGTCGGGAATGATAAAGGTGCGCACCACCAAGAGTTTTGGTGACAGTACGGTGTCAAAAATTATCGACCTGGTGGAGCACTCCAGCGACAAGAAGTCGAGGACCGAGACGTTTATCACTCGCTTTGCGCGCATCTACACGCCCATTGTGGTGCTTGCCGCGGTGCTGCTGGCAGTAGTGCCTCCGCTATGTGGCGGAGCGTTCCACACATGGCTCTACCGTGCCTTGATGTTCCTGATTGTGTCGTGCCCCTGCGCGCTGGTAATCAGTGTGCCACTAGCTTTCTTTGGTGGCATAGGCGGCGCATCGCGGCATGGCATTCTCATCAAGGGTGCTAGCTACATTGATGTGCTGGCGCAGGTTAACACGGTAGTGCTAGACAAGACTGGCACATTGACCCACGGGCAGTTTCAGGTCTCGGCGGTGCATCCCGACACGTGCGATGAGCACCACTTGTTGCACCTGGCAGCCCACGTGGAGCATTTCTCCACTCACCCCATTGGTGCTGCGTTGCGCGATGCCTTCCCCGATGAGGCTACCGACGGCTGCCAGGTGACCGATGTTGAGGAAGTGGCAGGTCAGGGTGTTAAGGCCGTCGTTGATGGCAAGGTGGTGTGTGTGGGCAACACTCGCATGATGGATGCCGTGGGAGCGCGGTGGCATGACTGCCCTGATTGCCGTCATGCAGGCACTATAGTCCACATTGCCATTGATGGTGACTACGCTGGGCACATCACTATCAACGATAAAATCAAGGAAGAGAGCCAGCAGGCAATCTCTAGCCTCAAGGTTGCTGGCGTGGAGCGCATTGTGATGCTCACTGGCGACCGCTCTGAGGTGGGCGAGGATGTGGCTCGCAAGCTAGGCATTAACGAGTGCTATTGTGAACTGATGCCTACTGGCAAGGTGGAGCATGTGGAGCAACTGCTAGCAGAGAAGACTGGTGGCAAGACGCTTGCCTTTGTGGGCGATGGCATCAACGACGCGCCAGTGCTGGCACGGGCCGATGTGGGCATCGCCATGGGAGGCTTGGGCAGCGATGCCGCCATCGAAGCTGCCGACGTGGTGCTGATGGACGACAATCCCACAAAGATCTCTCGCGCCATAGCCATAGCGCGCCGCACGCTGGGCATTGCCCACCAGAATGTGTGGTTGGCAATAGGTGTGAAGCTAACCGTGCTGCTGCTTGCCACTTTGGGCCTGGCCACGATGTGGATGGCGGTATTTGCCGACGTGGGCGTCACCGTCCTTGCCGTGCTCAACGCCATGAGAGCGCTTAAATAATTCACAATGCATAATTCACGATGCATAATTCACGATGCATGATGCACAATTCGCAATGCATTATTCGCAATGCACGGCTCTTGTTAGAGTAGTTTTAGCAACTGGCTGAAATGGTCGATGATGTAATTGGGATGAGATTTCTCCAGTGCCTCTTTTGAGGAGTTGCCCCAAGTAACGGCGCAGGTTTTGATGTGAGCATTTTGGCCCATGGCGATATCAACGGGCATGTCACCAACCATGAGCGCTTTGCTGGAATTAGTGTTAGTGGCATTGAGCAAGAAGTTAATTGCCTCGGGGTCAGGCTTGGCTTTGGCAACATTGTCAACACCCACCACCATTGCCAAGTGGTGCCTCACATTTAGCATCTCGAGCAGTTCAACCAGAGACCCGTGGCTTCGCGACGAGGCCACACTCATTGTGATGCCCTGCTGGCCGAGGCAGTGTAGAGTCTCCCTCACTTGCGGGAAAAGGGTGGGAGAGAATGATGACTTAAGGGTGTCGAAGATGGAGCAGTAGGTGCTGGCACATTCCATGGCTTCACTCTGGCTCATGCTTGGATAGATGTGAGCGAAACAGTCCTTGAGCGGCAGCCCTATTACCTGCCTAATGGCCTCAGCAGGAGCCACGCTAAGATGTCTCTCGCGCATTGTCGCTTGCATGGTGGCAAGGATGATGCGTGAGGTGTCGGCCAGAGTGCCGTCGAAGTCAAATATTATGTGAGTGAAAAGCCCCATAGTGTTGCAAAGTTACAATATTTCTCGTTTAAAAGAAGTGAGAAGCCAAAAAAATGTGTACCTTTGTGTCGATATTAAAACAAAGAATGATGACACGAATTTTTTTACCGTTTTTGGCGCTTGTGATGCTCGTGGCAATGGGTGCTTGCCGCAAAACCAACTCACCTGGTGAGAAAGTGGGGCTTGACGAGGCGAAGCTAATCTCGATAGAGCATAACGACGGCTACACCAAGGTGGAAATCACTAACCCGTGGGACACCACCACGTTGCTACACACCTACATCTTGGTGCCTCGTGATAGTGTGATGCCTGGTGACCTACCTCCTGGCACGGTGGTGAGGACTCCTGTAAAGAATGTGCTGGTATATTCGTCGGTACATTCAAGCGTGCTCAAGGAGCTTGGTGCTGCTCAAGCCATTAAAGGTGTGTGCGACTCGCAATATTTCAATGACCAGATGATAGCCTCGGGCATTGCCGATGGCTCTATCATCGATTGTGGCAACTCCATGCAGCCCACCATCGAGAAGGTGATACAGATGAACCCCGATGCCATCTTACTCTCGCCCTACCAGAAGGCCGACTATGGCAAGATTAAAGACTTGAAAATTCCTATCATAGAGTGTGCCGACTACATGGAGTTCACTCCCCTGGGCCGTGCCGAGTGGATAAAATTCTATGGCGAGCTGCTGGGCAAGCGTGATGTTGCTGTCAAAATCTACGACAAGGTTGTTGCCGACTATAATAAAGTGAAACAGATGGTGTCGAGCAAAAAATTGAGTAAGCCAGTGGTGCTCACCGAGAACGTGATTAGCGGCATCTGGAATGTGCCTGGCGGACAGAGCTACATGGCACAGTTTATCAAGGATGCCGGTGGTAATTATCCCTGGGCCGATGATAAAAACACGGGCTCTCTCACCCTCGACTTTAATCAGGTGCTTGTCAAGGCTCAAAATGCCGATGTGTGGTTGCTGAAGTCTCCTGCCATTCATAGTCTTGCCGACTTGAAGGCCTCTTACTCGCTAAATGAGAAATTCAAGGCTTACCAAACTGGAAACGTGTATGTGTGCGACACTAACACAAGCCACTTTTTTGACAGCTTTCCCTTTCACCCCGAGGTGCTGCTGATGGAATATTTCAAGATTTTCCATCCCGACCAGGAGATAGACTATCAACTACAGTTTTTCAAGAAAATCAATCAATAATCGGCTGAATGGCTATTACAGGTTCTCATAGGTTTGCGCTTGTGACCATCGTGCTTGTGGCGATGCTGTTGCTGCTCATGGTGGCATGCCTGCTCTTTGGGTCGGTTGACATCGAGGCCAGCGTGATTTTCTCCATCTTGATGGGTAAAGACAGTGGCAACGAGGCCCTCAACACCATAGTGATGGAGTCGCGCGTGCCAATGATATTGACTGCAGTGCTCGCTGGCGCGGCATTGAGCGTGAGCGGACTGCTGCTGCAGACCACCTTCAACAACCCCCTTGCTGGTCCTTCGATACTCGGTGTCTCGACAGGTGCTGGCCTGGGTGTCGCCATTGTGATGCTTGCCATGGGTGGCACGATAGGCGGCATAGCAGGCGACTCGGTGGGAGGCTACATGGCCACGCTGCTGGCAGCCATCATTGGTGCTGCTGTGGTGCTGGTAATTCTCATGGTGTTTGCCTCGATAGTGAAGAGCTCGACGATGCTGCTGATTATGGGAATTCTGGTGAGTTACCTGGCCTCGAGTGTGATATCGCTACTCAATTCTGTTGCTACCGAGCAAGGCCTGCAGAGCTATGTGTATTGGGGGTTTGGAAATTTCACTGGCGTGTCGCTTGACCAGATGCCCATTTTTGCTGTGGTGATAGTGCTGTCGCTGGTGGCGGCGATGCTGATGATAAAACCCCTCAATGCCTTGTTGCTGGGCACACGTTATGCTCAGAACCTGGGCGTGAACACCCACCGCACCCGCAACCTGCTGCTGCTCATCACTGGCGTTCTCACTGCTGTGGTGACAGCCTTTTGCGGTCCCATCGGTTTCTTGGGCCTGGTGGTGCCACACATTGCGCGCCTGGCCCTAAACACTAGCGACCACAGTCGCCTGATGCCCGTGACCATGCTCACTGGCGCCGTGACGGCATTGTTGTGTACTCTCATCAGCGTGAGCTCCCGTCATGGCATTATTCCCATCAATGCCATCACGCCCATCATAGGTGTGCCCATTATAATCTACATCATTATCAACCGTCGCAAGATTAATTATTTCAACTGATTTATGGCAATACTTCAAACTCACGATATGGCAGTTGGATTTGGGCAAGGTAGCAAGCGCACCACTTTGCTCAAGGGACTGAACTTGCGACTTGAGCAAGGCTCACTGGTGGCACTGCTGGGACGCAATGGTGCTGGCAAGTCAACACTCATCAGGGCCATCACCTGCGACAGTGCTCCCATTGAGGGCGGCGTGGAAATCGATGGCATGCCTGCCTCGGCAATTACCAAGCACCAGCTCTCACGGCTCGTGGCACTCGTGGCCACCGAGCGCATCATGGGCGGTGCCTTCACCATCAGCGAGCTTGTGGCACTGGGGCGCCAGCCCCACACGGGCTTCCTGGGGCGCCTGAGCCGTCACGACAAAGCGGTGGTGAACGAGTGCCTGGAGGCAGTGGGTATATCTCATAAGGCACAGCAGCATGTGGCGAGTCTGAGCGATGGTGAGCGGCAAAAGGCGATGATTGCCAAGGCTCTGGCACAAGAGACTCCAATTATAGTGCTCGATGAGCCCACCGCATTTCTCGACGTGGCGAGCCGCATCGAGACCATGCAGCTGCTTCACCGCCTTGCTCACGAGCAGAACAAAGCTGTGCTGCTGTCGAGCCACGACATATCGCAGTCGCTGCTGCTTGCCGATGAGCTATGGGTCATCACCAGCGACCGCGAGGTAATCACTGGCACTACCGAGCAGGTGGTGATGAGTGGAGCGATGGACCGAGTGTTTGGTGACTCGTCAATCGTCTTTAATGGCGACCTTTGTGACTATGAAGCTCTGCTGCCCGCTATAGCACGGGTGCGCCTTAACTGCGCTGATCCCAACTTGGCACGTTGCATGACCAATGCCATGCTGCGCAACGGCATTGCTGTGGATGGGTTGAGCGATGTGGAGATAAAAATAGAAGATGTTAACCACATAGCCTTGCCTGACGGTAAAATAGTGGACAGTGTGAAAGATGTTGCAGAGTTTTTCAAATAATTACCATTGTTACTACGTTTATATGTTATTATGATAGATAAAGTGGAAGTTAAAATAGTAAATAAGAGCCCTAATGCCCTGCCAGCCTATAGCACCGAGTTGAGTGCCGGAATGGACCTGAGGGCATGGCTTAGCGAGCCAGTGGTGTTGCAACCCATGGAGCGGGCACTGATACCAACAGGAATTTATATTGAGCTGCCGCCAGGCTATGAGTGCCAAATTAGGCCTCGTAGCGGGCTGGCCCTCAAGCGCGGCCTCACCGTGCTCAACTCGCCGGGGACTATCGACGCCGACTATCGTGGCGAGGTGTGTGTGATACTTGCCAATCTGGGTAATGAGCCACAGACCATCGAAAACGGCGAGCGTGTGTGCCAAATGGTGGTGGCACGGCACTCGACGGTGACCTGGGTGCAGGTTGAAGGACTTGGCGATACCGAGCGTGGCACTGGTGGCTTTGGGCACACTGGAAGTAAATGATTTAAAAAATGAGTGTGATGATGAAGAGATTTTTTAGCATAGCAACATTGGTGATTATTGTGATGGCTATTGTGGGACCGGCGATGGCAAAAAACGACAAAGGCACGGTGGCGGCCGGGGCGGTGTCGTTGCAAGACAAGCGCAAGGCCAACTATATCTACATGCAAGCCCATGCTTTGAAGGAGAGTGACAGCATTGCTGCCTATTTCGACCTCATCAAGTATGCCCACCAGCTTGATACCACTAACACCGCTGCCGCCTACTACTATGGCTACCTGCTGCTGTTGAAGGACAACTCTAGTGACGAAGACATGGCGCATGGCATCGCGCTGATGAAGAAGCATGTGGATGCTCACCCCGAGGACTACTATGAGGCATCTTACTATAGTGACGCGTGCATGACCTTGAGGCGATATGATTTAGCACTGGAGGTGATGGAGAAGCTTGCCGAGATTAATCCCACCAAGACCGAGGTGCAGATGCGACTGGCTGCCGCCTATGTGCGCAACGATAAGTTTGAGCAAGCTCTGCGAGTGTATGAGCGCATCGAGGAATTTGAGGGAGAGTCGATAGAGACCACAGCCTATAAAGCAGCGTTATATACTGAAATTGGCGACACCATTGGCGCCATCGAGCAGATGCGCCACCTCTACAGCACTGCTCCTGCCAGTGTGAACTATAACCTTGTGATGAGCGAGATGTTCAACCAGTTTAACATGCCCGACAGCGCAATCTATTACCTTGACCGTGCTCAAGAGCTGGAGCCTAACAACGGCAATGTGTATTTTGCCAGAGCCCAATACTATGACGCTAAGGGCGATTCCATCAACTACGACAAGCAAATCTACAATGCTCTTGTAGCGCCAGGTCTCGACGTTGACACAAAGCTCGACGTGCTCACTCAATACACCTCAACACAAATCATGCGCAACGATTCTACCGATCGTGTCAACAACCTCTTCAAGGTGATGATAGGGCAGCATCCGCTTGAGCCCAAGGTTCATGAACTCTACAGCATGTATTTCTCAACCATGAAGGACTACAAGCACGCCGTTGAGGAACTGGGATATGCTCTAGACCTTGACCCCACCAATGCCCAGGCATGGCAACGGCTCATGGTGGTCAATGTCCTGGATGATAACTACCCTAAAGCCATTGAAGCCGCCAACAAAGCCCTTGAATATAATCCCGAGAACATGGATTTATACCGATATATCGCTCCGCTGTACTATCAAGTCAAGGAATATGACAAGGCCATCGCCATCTACAACGATGCTATGGCCAGGGTAGATAGCGTTAAGGACAACGAGCTATATAGCGACCTCCTGGGAGGCAAGGGCGACGTGCTGGTGGAGATGGGCGACACCATTGGTGCCTATAAGCTCTATGACCAGGCCTTGAGCATCTGTCCGGGGAACACCAGCGTGATGAACAACTATGCCTATTTCCTCTCGCTCAGTGAGAAGAATCTCGACAAGGCCGAGAGCATGGCCGCCAAGGCTGTCAATGCTAATCCCAATAACGCTACCTTCATCGACACTTATGCTTGGGTATATTTCAAGAAGAAGAACTATGACATGGCACTGTTCTATATTAAGTCGGCGATCAATAATGCCGATGAGCCCAGCTCCGACATAATAGAGCACTATGGCGACATCCTGTTCATGACTGGCGACAAGGAAGAGGCCCTGAAGCAGTGGCAAAAGGCCCTTGAGCTTAGTCCCGACAGTGATATCCTGAAACGCAAAGTTGAGAATAAGACGTATTTAGAGAAGTAGTAAAATAGTAAAGTAGTTAGTAGTAAAATAGTAAAACAGTTAAGTAGTTAGTAGTAAAATATATAAACCTATGAGGATATATTCAATTAAAATTGCATTATTACTGTTAGCCATTGTGGCTTTTGCATCATGTTCCAAGAAAGTTGTCCAAAGCGATGACGATAATGTTGCAGTGACCGTGACTAACCAAAACATTGACATGTCGGCTTTCTATCAAGCCGACTGGCGCACCTTCAAGAGTGGTGGCAATGTGGAGATAGGCTCAGGAAGCAAGTCGCTGAGCTCATCAATGCAGATGAAGATGATCAGGAACAAGAGCATCTATGTGTCGGTGCGGCCAGTGCTGGGCATTGAGGCTGCCAAGATGGTGATTAACGGCGACTCGATATTGCTCGTTGACAAGCTGCACAAGCGCTACATCCTTGAGAAGGCGTCGCTGCTCACCAATGGCATCCCGGTTACTGTGGGTGCCCTGCAAGACATCTTCCTGGGGCGCGCCTTTGAGTTGGGAAAAGGCTCGTTGACACAAGACTTGAAAGACGATTTCACCGTCTCGGTGAAGGACAACAGGGTGGTGTTGACTCCCAAGAACCAGTTTAAGGGGTTTGACTATAATTTTGTGTATGACGGTCGCAACAACATCGTCTCGCTCAATGTCGTTCCTAGCAACGCTACTGGCTCTACCTATAGCGTGACTTACAGCAAGGTGCAGGGCAGTGTGGCAGGAAAAGTGGCTACCGAGGCCAGTGTGGCTACAAAGCTCAACGGCAACTCGCTGAAACTGGAGCTGGAATACAAGGACATCAACTGGAATGAGAGTTTCACCATCGACACTAACATTCCCAAGAATTACAAGCGCATTGATGGCAAGGACATAATGCAGCTGCTTGGCGGCAAATGACAATGATTACAATCGAGAAATACACACCCCAGTGCAAGCAGGCATGGGATGATGCCGTGAGGAACTCTCGCAACGGCACCTTCATGCACTTGCGCGACTACATGGACTATCACAGCGACCGCTTTGACGATTGCTCGTTGCTGGCGCGCGATGGCGATAATGTTGTTGCCGTGTTGCCGGCCTGCCGGCAGGGCAGCACGCTTTATAGCCACCGTGGACTCACCTATGGCAGTTGGCTGGTGCCTCTGCGCCACTTTGACGTCACCACCATGATGGAGGTGTGGGACGCCTCGGTGCAATTTCTCCAGGAACTAGGCATTGTGGAGATTGTCTATAAACCCGTGCCACACATCTATCACCGCTATCCCTGCGAGGAAGACCTTTATGCCCTCTTCAGGGCTGGTGGAGTGCTTGCCGAGAGCAATATTTCCTCCACTATCGACCTTGCTGAGCCGCTGCCCTTTGACCGTGGCAACAAGCGTAATGTGAATCTGGCCCTCAGGAGTGGGGTAGTAGTGGCACAGTCCAGTGACTGGCAAGGCTACTGGCAAGTGCTCGACGCATTACTCATGGAAAAATATGACAGGCACCCTGTTCACTCGCTCGATGAGATATTGTTGCTGCACTCTCGCTTTCCCGAGAACATAAGACTCTACACTGCAACGCATGGCGACGAACTGCTCGCTGGCGTGGTGATGTATTATTGTGGCAGCGAGGTGGCTCACTGCCAGTATATAGCATCCACCGAGCGTGGGCGAGAGCTCAAGGCGCTGACGTTGCTCTTTGACCACCTCATCAATGAAGCGTTGCAAGAGGGCTATCGCTACTTCGACTTTGGCATCTCTACCGAGAATGGCGGCCTTTATCTGAACCAGGGCCTTGTGCGCCAAAAGTGCCGCATGGGTGGGCGTGGCATTGTGTATCAAGTGTTTATAATTAAGTGTTAAGTAGGGACAAGGCGTGCCTTGTCCGATTTGTAGGTACAAGGCGTGCCTTGTCCGATTTGTTGGGGCAGTGCGTGCCTTATAACCAATAACCATCATTCAAAAACCAGTAACTAATGAGCAAGCGTGACGGATTATCACAAATGATACTTAAGGCGATGGGCATCTTTGGTGGTGTTCAGGTCTTGAGCATCTTGTGCTCGGTAATTCGCACCAAGCTTGTGGCATTGTGGATAGGGCCTATGGGGGTAGGACTCTTTGGCATCTACAACCAAGCCCTAGAGATGATGAACACTGCCACCAATCTTGGGGTGCGCAACAGCAGTGTGCGCGACATCTCCATGGCAGTGGAGCAACGTGATGCCACAATGATATCACGCATCATCACTGTGGTGCGACGTTGGTCGCTGTGGCTGGGGCTTGGTGGTGCGATGGTCACCATGGGGTTGGCGCCGTTTCTGAGCCGTTTTTCTTTTGGAGACTATAGTCACTGGTGGCATTTCATGGCTCTGGCAGTGGCGGTGCTGTTCATGGCGCTGACCAATGGCGAGTATGCTGTGCTTCAGGGCTTGTCGAAGCTTAAACGGCTGGCACGGGTCACGGTGAGTGGTGTTGTGGGCGGTCTGCTCATCTCCATACCGCTCTTTTATTTCCTTCGAGAGAATAGTGTGCTGCCATCGATTATAGCCTATGCCTTGTGTGTGGTGGTGGCGGCGTTTTTCTATAAAGACAAGGAGTATCCCCCTGCCGAGGTGTCGCCACGAGATACCGTGAAGATGGGCGCTGGCTTCATCAAGCTGGGCGTGTTCATGACGCTGGGCTCGTTTGTGGCGATGCTTGCGTCCTATGCCTTTGTGTCGTGGCTCAATATTTACAGCGGTACCCACTCGGTGGGCTTCTACCAAGCTGGTTACACGCTCATCGACAAGTACGCCGGACTGGTGTTTGCCGCACTGGGCATGGAGTTCTATCCTCGCTTGTCGCGAGTGGCTAGCAGTGCTCGCCGCATTCGCGTTTTTGTGTCGCAGGAGATTAATATCGCCTTCATGGTGCTCACGCCATGCCTGCTGGCGTTCATCTTATTGCGCTCTCAGCTGGTGTGGCTGCTTTATAGCAAGGAGTTTGAGGTTATCGTCACTTACATCTCGTGGGGCGTGGTGGGCACCGTGTTGCGTGCCATGTCGTGGTGCATGGCATTTGTGATGCTCGCCAAGGGTGATGGCAAGATGTATCTCATCACCGAGTCGCTGAGTGCCCTGATGGGGCTGGCGCTCAACATTGTGTGTTTCGTCATGTGGGGTGTTGACGGCTTGGGCTATGCCTATCTTGCCTGGTATGTCATCTACACCATTATTATAGGGGTGGTATATTTCAAGGTATATCACCTCACCTTGAGTGTCAAGTGCTATCGCAACCTCGCCGCCACACTGGTGGTGTGTGTGGCTGCTGTGATGGCTATGCAGCTTGGGGCTTGGTACTTGGCAGTGTTGATATTTGCTGTGGCGGCACCGTGGTGTGCTCGCTATGCCTATAAAATTTTTAAATAATGAACTACTTCATCATTGCAGGCGAAGCCTCGGGCGACATTCATGGCAGTGCGCTCATCGAGGCACTCAAACGCCAGGATCCCAGGGCGCAGTTCAACTTTCTTGGTGGCGACTTGATGTCTCGCAGTGCTGGTCACGAGCCGCTCATCCACTACCGCGACATGGCGTTCATGGGCTTTATTGAGGTGATAAAGCACCTGGGTAGCATATTGGGGTTTATGAGACGCGCCAAGCAAGCCATGACCAGTAGTCGCCCCGATGCTCTGATACTCATCGACTACCCGTCGTTCAACCTCAAGATGGCAAAGTGGGCGTGCGGGCAGGAAATACCAGTGTTCTATTTCATCTCACCCAAGGTGTGGGCGTGGAAAGAATACCGCGTCAAGGACATAAAGCGCTATGTCACACGCATGTACTCGATATTGCCGTTTGAGACTGAGTTCTACCGCAAGCACGACTATGAGGTGGAATATGTGGGCAACCCCACGGTAAAAGAAATTGCCAGTGCCCTTGACCAGATGCGGCCCGCCTCAGAATTCTGTGTTGACAACGGCATCGACGCTGGCAGGCCCATCATCGCCATTGTGCCTGGCTCGCGCAAGAAGGAGATTAGAGACAACTTGCCCACCATGCTTGCCGCCGCGCGGCGTCACAGCCACTGCCAGGCGGTGATAGCCGGCGCACCGAGCATTGATGATGAGCTATATAAAGAGGTGATGGGCGACAACAGTGTGCCCGTGCTTCGCAACCTGACTTTTGAGCTGGTGCATCACGCCCGAGTGGCAATAGTGACGTCGGGCACCGCCACCCTCGAGACTGCGCTACTGGGCACTCCGCAGGTGGCTTGCTACCGCATGAACGGCAGCAAGCGTGTGTATTGGTTCTACAGCAAGCTCATAAAGGGCAAATATGTGACCCTGCCCAACCTCATTGCCGACGCGCCCATTATCCCAGAGCTGCTGATGCATTATTGCACAGTGGATAGTGTGGATGGGTGGCTCACAAGGTTGCTCAACGACGGCCCCCACCGCCAGGAGATGCTTGAGGGCTACCAGCGCATGGCACAGATACTAACCCAAAAAGACTGCGCTTCGACAACCGCCGCGCGCATAATAGAACAATTAAGATGAACGAGAAATATGACGAAATAGCAGCCTTTCTAGAAAAGGATATAGTGCCACGATATGACGCATTTGATGCTGGGCACCGCCGCGACCATGTGCACTATGTCATGCAAGAGAGCCAGCGGCTGGCGCAGTTTTACCCCAGTGTGGATCGTGCCATGCTGCTTGTGGCGGCGGCCTATCATGACCTGGGGCTTGAAGTGGGGCGCAAGGTGCATCACACCGAGAGCGCACGCATCATCAGCACCGACAGCCGACTGCTGCAATGGTTCACGGCCGAGCAGATAGAGACTATAGCCCAGGCTGCCGAGGATCACCGCGCCTCGAGCGACCATGAGCCACGCTCGCTATATGGACGCATTGTGGCCGAGGCCGACCGCCAGATTGATGGCAACACGATAGTGCGGCGCACCATCCAGTTCTCGTTCAAGCATTATCCTGACCTCACCAAGGAAGAGAACTATGAGCGGTTTCTAGAGCACATGGCCGAGAAATATGACGAGGGTGGCTACTTGAAGCTCTGGGTCCCTGAGTCGGCCAACGCCAAGCGCCTCCAGCAGTTTCGCGACCTGCTTCACAATGCTACCGCGCTCAGAAAGAAATTTGACGAAATATATGACTCACTAATAAAACATAACGCTATGACAACCATCCTAAAACCTGGCATTCCCGTGGCACTGTGCAGCGACCATGCTGGCTTTGCCACTAAGCAAGCAGTGATTGAATATCTCAAGCAGAACAACATTGAGTATAAAGACTTTGGCACCTACAGCGAGGAAAGCTGCGACTACCCCGATTTTGCTCATCCCTGCGCGCTGGCAGTGGAGAGTGGCGAGTGCTATCCTGGCATTGCCGTGTGTGGCAGTGGCGAGGGCATCAACATCACGCTCAACAAGCATCAAGGCATTCGCTCGGCATTGTGCTGGATACCCGAGATTGCTCGCCTTGCCCGCCAGCACAACGATGCTAACGTGCTCGCCATGCCAGGACGCTTTGTCACTAACGAAGAGGCTCTTGAGATGGTGAAAACATTCCTCTCTACACCCTTTGAGGGTGGCCGCCACCAGAAGAGAGTGGATAAGATTCCTTGCAAAAAATAAAGGAGAGGAAGGATTTAAACAACACTCTGAACAAGCTGTCGCTTGCACTACATGACACGACCGACGGGTCGCATTAAGCATTGTGCATTATGCATTGAGCATTGATTAAAGGCTGCCTATAATAATCAGCGCCATACCTGCGATGAGGATTATCTGGTCGATAATCTTGAGTCGCAGGTTTCTTTCTTTTAAGACTATAGCGCCGTAGAAGAATGCCACTAGCGAGCTGCCACGGCGTAGCATTGAAGCTATCGACACCAGCGACTCTGGATAAGATAGGCTATAGAAATAGGTCAAATCGGCAATGACGATGAAAACGGAGATTACGATAATGTTGTTGCTCCAGTGAAACGAGTCGGGGTTGAACTTCCCTTTATGGATTACTGTCAACACAATAGCCATGATGAGAGTTTGGTAGAAGGGGTACCATGCCTCAATGGCCAGTGGTGTGAAGCCGTGGCTCAGGAGCCACTTGTCGTAGAGGCCGCTGGCTGCCCATAACACTATAGATATAATTCCCAGTGCTATCAAGATGCCTAGCCCCTTCTCGGCCTTCTCCTTGCGGCCAATGAATCCCACCCACAGCAGCGACACGAAGCCCAGGACGATACCTGCCCACTGGATGGCGTTAGGACTCTCGCCAAAGATGGCGATAGCACCCACCAGCACCAGGATGGGGCGCGTGGCATTGATGGAGCCGCTGATGCTCAGAGGCAGGTATTTTATTGATATGAAGCCCAGTAGCCATGAGGCGGTAACTATCACCGACTTTATAAAAACCAGCAGGTGGCCATGTGCCGAGAGTGTGCAATTCTCGTTGCCCATGAGCGACATCACAATGAGAGGACTCACCAGCACTGTGCACAGCAACACGTTGATAAACAGCACAACATACACATTGTTGCGCTCTAGCGAGAGTTTCTTGAACACATCAAAGAACCCCAGGCTTATCGACGATATTACTGCCAGTAAAATCCACATGGTACCTGATTTTGGGGTGCAAAGGTACGAATAAATCGTCAATTATTGAAATGGCAAGTAATTAAAAACGATTAAAAACGATGAACAATAAATTGTCAATCGTTTTTAATCGTTTGGTACCCACTGGAATATCCCTTAGTGGGGTGGGTGATAAGACTATTGTCAATAATAGTCTTTAAAAAACGTTCTTTGTCGTCTTTATTTGAAGTTCTCGCTGATTTTTTTGCATATCTCCTGCATCTGCTCGGCGGGGAGGGTGAGCTTCTGTCGGAAGAAGTTCATGTCGGTCTCCTTCTGTAATGGCACGAGGTGCACATGAGCGTGAGGCACTTCCAGACCGAGCACCGTTACGCCCACCTTCACACAAGGCATAGCGGCCTTGATGGCGGCTGCCACGCGCTTGGCAAAGGCCATGAGACCGGCATACTCGTCGTCGTCGAGGTCGAAGATGTAATCTACCTCATGTTTGGGAATCACGAGAGTGTGGCCAGGTGCCACGGGGTTGATGTCGAGGAAGGCATAGTAACGCTCGTCCTCGGCAATCTTATAGCTGGGAATTTCGCCAGCCACGATTCTGCTGAATATAGAAGCCATAGTAGTTAATATTTATTGTTCTTAGCTGACAAGCTGACGAGGGACAATCTTACAAAGCAATAGTGGTTGTCGCACTTGGCTGACAAGGCAAGCCTTGTCCCTACTTAACACTTAACATTTATAAAGTGCATTACACTGCAATATCAAGAATCTCAAATTTCATGGTTCCGGCGGGAGCTTGTATCTCTACCACGTCGCCCACCTTGTGTCCCACCAGCCCCTTGGCAATAGGAGTAGTGATCGAGATTTTGCCCTCCTTGAGGTTGCTCTCGGTCTCGGTGACGATGGTGTAGGTCATCTTCATGTTGTTGCCCACATTCTTTATAGTGACTTTGGTGAGAAGCTGCACTTCGTCGGTGTTAATCTTGCTCTCATCGATGATGCGTGCTCCGGCAATCAGTGTCTTGAGCTCGGCAATCTTTGCCTCGAGCATGCCCTGACGCTCACGAGCGGCATCATACTCGGCGTTCTCGCTCAGGTCGCCCTTCTCGCGTGCCTCAACGATAGCTTGCACAACTGCTGGACGTTCAACATTCTCTAAGTGAGCAAGTTCTTGCATTTTCTTGTCATAACCAGCCTTGGTCATATAACTAATAGCCATGGTAAAGTAATTTTTAAATTTTATAGTTAAAACATAGATTAAAAACCGAAGAATCTCAGTTGATGTGAGACTCTCCGCGTGTCATTCTTTTTTATTTTCGGTGCAAAATTACTCACTTTTCCAACAATACACAAACAAAAACGCCAATAGTTATTAACAATTCAGTTTTATTAACCAAAAGACTACCTTTTTTAATTATGTATAATGGTTATATATATAAATATCTGTTCGGAGCCAACAAAATGCGCAAAATATTGAAATTATGAAATAAATTTGGCAGTTCTTCAAGGTTGTTGTAATTTTGCACGATTATTCGGCTTTGCCCAAGTTTAGAGCTATGAACTCTAAACTGTGAACTCTGAACTAATAAGATATGGACTACAAAGTAGTAGCGACAAATAATGACACTAAGGCACGTGCGGGCTTGATAAGCACCGACCATGGCGACATTGCCACTCCCATCTTCATGCCCGTGGGCACGGTGGGCAGCGTTAAGGCTGTACACATGAGCGAGTTGCGCGACGATATCAAGGCTCAGATTATCCTGGGCAACACCTATCACCTGTATCTGCGTCCTGGCATGGACATCATGGAGAAGGCTGGCGGACTTCACAAGTTCAACAGTTGGGATCGCCCCATCTTGACCGACAGTGGCGGCTTCCAGGTGTTCTCACTGAGCGAGAACCGCAAACTCAAAGAGGAGGGTGTGACTTTCCGTAGCCACATTGATGGTTCAAAGCACCTATTTACTCCAGAGAAGGTGGTAGATATTCAACGTAGCATAGGCAGCGACATCATGATGGCTCTCGACGAGTGCCCGCCCGGCACCAGCGACTACCGCTATGCCGAGAAGTCGCTGCGCCTCACCCAGCGCTGGCTGGAGCGTGGCTGGAAGCACTTCAACGAGACTCAGCCTCGCTATGGTCATCGGCAGGCATTTTTCCCTATTGTTCAGGGTTGTACCTATGTTGACTTGCGTCAAGATGCCGCCAAGCATGTCGCCGACCTTGGTGCCGAGGGCAACGCCATTGGTGGCCTGGCAGTGGGAGAGCCGGTAGAGGTTATGTATGACATGATAGAGGTTGTCAATGAGATCTTGCCCGAAGATCGCCCTCGCTACCTGATGGGGGTGGGCACTCCTGCCAATATCCTTGAGGCGATAGACCGTGGCGTTGACATGATGGACTGCGTGATGCCCACTCGCAACGGCCGCAACGGCATGCTCTTTACCCAGCATGGCATCATGAACATGCGCAACAAGAAGTGGGCCGACGACTTCTCGCCGCTGCAAGAGGATGGCGCATCGGCAGTAGATCGCATTTACAGCAAGGCCTACGTGCGTCACCTGTTCATTGCCAACGAGCTGCTGGCGATGCAGATTGCCAGCATCCATAACCTGGCGTTCTATCTGTGGCTCGTGGGTGAAGCCCGCAACCACATCATTGCTGGCGACTTTAAGGTCTGGAAAACGGCTATGGTGGAGAAGGTTACTCGGAGGCTGTGATATAAGCTAACAAGTTGACAAGACAAGAGATTATGAACATGAGTTGACAAGATGATAGTGACCTTTAAACACTGAATTACTAATTAATGGGGCTGATAAGAAGAAATAAGAAGGGTAGTGACACCATCGTTCAGAACTCCGACAAATGGGAGCTGATGAACGAGGGTGGACAAGCTGTGCGCGCCGATATCGACTTTACACAACTCGAAGTGCCCAAAATAGCCCCCGAAAATCTCAAAGAGACTGCCGATGAGGTGGTTCCCAATGGCGACACGCCTAAGGCTTCTGTGCCCAGCGATAACGCTAAAAAGAAGGTAAGCAAGCCCTGGATAAAGCATTTTGACGCCTATATCATAAAGAAATTCCTGGGCACGTTCTTCTTTGCCATCTTGGTGCTGCTGGCAATCGTGATAGTCTTTGACATCAACGAGAAGCTCGATGCGATGCTCACCGCGCCGCTCAAGGAAACGGTGTTCAAGTATTTCCTGAACTTCTTGCCTTATTTTGCCAACCAGTTTGCCCCGCTCTTTGTCTTTATCTCGGTAATCTTCTTCACCTCCAAACTCGCTGATCACAGCGAGATTATCGCGATGATGTCGAGCGGCATCAGCTTCAAGCGGCTCATGGTGCCCTATCTGGTGAGTGCCGCTATAATCGCTGCCGGCACCCTGGTGCTGGCGCTTTATGTGATACCTCCTGCCAATGTTAAGAGAATAGAATATACCAACCAGTGGGTCAAGAATAAGCGGGTGGATTTTGGCGACAACATCCAGCTGCAGGTGAAGCCAGGGGTGATGGCCTATATATCGAGATATGACAACACCACCAAGCGTGGCTTTAGGTTCACGATGGAGGAGTTTAAGGGTAATACCCTGGTGTCGCGCATCACCGCCAGTAGTGTGACCTACGACACGCTGGGCCGATGGAAACTCAACGAATACAGCATCAGGAAGTTTGACGGACTGAAGGAGACTCTGCGCCGTGGCTCAACAATCGACACCATGCTCGATGTGGAGCCTCGCGACTTCCTTATCTCGAAGAACGACCAGGAAATGCTCACCTCGCCAGAGCTAAGACGTTACATCAACAAGCAGAAGGCTAGGGGAGTGGCCAACCTGCAGCAGTTTGAGCTAGAGTATGAGAAGCGCTTTGCCATGACTGCCGCGGCGTTTATCCTCACCGTGATAGGACTGTCGCTCTCATCGCGCAAGGTGCGCGGCGGCATGGGCGTGAACATAGGAATAGGATTGCTGCTGAGCTTCTCCTACATTCTGTTTATGACGGTGACTCAGACCTTTGCCTTGAGTGGCTACACCTCACCGCGCTTGGCGATGTGGATTCCAAACATCGTCTATACCATCATCGCCATCTTCCTCTATCATCGAGCATCACAATAATGCTACAGTTCTATTGCCGTGACCGCTACAAAACGTAACACCTTAAAATCCAATCCTCGCCCGTCATTGTTGATGGTAGGTTTGACTGTCGTGCTGGTGCCGTTGATGCTGCTGATGCTATCAATAGACTCTCCATGTTATGAGGTGTGGGGCAGGATTGACTCATCGTGGTATTTCACAGCTGGTAAAGCATGGATGAACGGCATGACACCCTACGTGGACTTCAGCGACTCCAAAGGCCCGCTGCTATGGCTCATCTATGGTGTAGGCTACTTGTTAAGCAATCACGATTTTGTGGGAGTGTGGGTAATGACGTGTATCACCTATATTGTCACCACTTTGCTCAACTATCGCACCGCGCGCATCTTTCTCAAGAGCGATTGTCTGTCGCTGGCGGTTTCCCTACTTATGCTTGTGGTGTATTTCAACAATTTCATTCATTACGAGACTAAGAGTGAAGACTGCTGTCAGCCATTTATAGCATTGAGCCTATGGGCGATATGCCGCTTAGCATATAGTAAGCAGTCGTCGTCTCGGCATTTTAAGCGCTCGTCGTGGATGATAGGTGTTTCTATCGGTGCTGCGTTGATGATTAAGTTTACTGTCGCGGCGATGATATTTTTCTTTGCCATAATGCTTATGGTTCTTGCGTGGCGTTCGGAAAAGGTTAATATAAAGATTGTTGTGTGGCGATTGTTGGCGGGTGCGATGGCGGTGTGTCTGCCGTTTATCGTGATATTCGCTTTCATGGGGAACCTTGATGACTTTATCAGGGAGTATTTCCTTGTCACATCAAGAATTTCGTCACATCTGCCACGGCTTAACGTTATAAAATGGATTCTAGATGGTGGCGTTCTCTCGGGTATTATTATCATCATGACGATAAGTACTGGCACAGTCTTCTTTATGACAAGGAAATATGCTTGGATGCCCCTATCTGCGTTCTTTTGGTTCCTGTTTATCACTGTTCAGAACGCCGAGTGGATATATTACTATTATAGTTGCATGATTTTTGCCCTATTTGGGTTGATAATGCTTGCTAGGTGTGTAGATAGAGCCATGCGCTCCAGGTTTGCTATATCTGTAACCATGGTGACTGCAATCGTGGCAGTGGGGATTTTCTCATTTTACAAGGCTTATCAATTGCCCACATTCAAACCTGTTAAGCATGATGTGGCTCGAGAATTTGAGGCAAAACGTACTGAATATTATCGTCACATTAGTGTGGTGAAACGCGTGTATAAGCCTCGCATTGCATTCTTTAACTGCAACAATGTAATCAATGTTGCCGATGAGACTGGTGGTCTGCCTGGATGCAAGTATTTTGCCAAGCAATTTGGTGCTACCGAGGCAATGGTCGAAGCACAATATGAAGACATCAAAAGAAAACGCCCACATTTCATCTATGTGAAGAAACGTGAGCGTGAAAGTCTAGAGAGAATTGAGCAATTAGGATATATTCATCTCCTTGAGCCAGGTGAGATATATGATGTGTATCTGCTGGCATTGCCCGAATTGAACGAACTGTATTTGTGATTTGAAAAAAAGAGTCATCGCATAGGTTTTCTAGTCCTCTAGTCCTCTAGTCCTCTAGTCCTCTAGTCCTCTAGTCCTCTTGTCCTCTTGTTCTCTTGTTCTCTTGTTCTCTTGTCCTCTTGTCCTCTTGTCCTCTTATCCTCTATTAAAGTGCTATTGCCGCCTCCAGTGCCAGGTGCATCATGGTGCGGAAGGAAGTTTGGCGCTCCTCGGCGCTCATGGCGGTGAACTCTACCAGCGAGTCGCTGATGGTGAGCAGGCATGCTGCGTTCTTGCCCATCACGCGTGCATTTTGGAAGAGGGCGAAGCTCTCCATCTCCACGCAGTCAACTCCGGTGCGCTCGCGCAGCTGCTGCCAGGGCTCGCTACTGGGACCTCCATAGAACACATCGCTCGAATACACTTTGCATGGAGTGCATTTTATGTCTAGCTCCTGAGCTTTAGCCAATATCACCTCGTTGATGTGCTGGCTAGGCAGCAGCTCGTGGCTGGTCTCGCCGTTGTGTACCAGCGCATAAGAGGAGGTGCTGTAGGCCGAGCTGGCGAGCACCACATCTTTCACTTTGAGCTGCTTGGTGTAGCTGCCTGCCGACCCAATGCGGATGATGTTTTCCACGCCATAGAACTGGAACAGCTCGTAACTGTAGATGCCTATGCTAGGCATTCCCATGCCGCTTGCCATCACCGAGATGGGCTTGCCATTATAGGTGCCAGTAAATCCCAGCACATTCCTTACCGAAGTGACTAGCTGAGGGTTGTCGATGAAATTCTCGGCGATAAACTGTGCGCGCAGGGGGTCGCCGGGCATGAGAATTGTCTTTGCGAAATCGCCTTCGCGGGCATTGATGTGTGGTGTAGCCATTGTATTTCTGAGTGTTAAGTGTTAAGTTTCTAGACTATCTAGATAAACTGTAAAAAACGTTATTTCTTCTTGTTGACGTAGTTGCGGAACACGCGGTAGGCGTTCTCTACTTGCCGCACGTAGTTGACGGTCTCGGTGCCACGGCAGTAGCCGTAGCTGCACACCGGGTCGTTATAGAACTCGGGGTGAGTTTTCCACAGCACTGCGGCCTCCACGTTGGAGTACCAGATGTGAGGGTTCTTATTGTATTTCTGTGCCAGCTTCATGGCATCTACTACGTGCCCCACACCGGCGTTGTAGGCGCCCAGGTTGAACCTTAGTCGCTCGGCACGGTTAGAGATGTAGCTTTGCAGGAACTTGTCGGTCTTTGAGAGGACGAGGCTGGCAATGTAAACGCTCTTCTCGGGGTCACGCAGGTCGTCCTCGGTGAAGCCATAACTCTTGGCAGTGCTAGGCATCACCTGCATCAGTCCCACGGCTCCGGCCCACGACACGGCAGTGGGGTTGAAGTCCGACTCCACATAAGCTATAGCTGCCAGCACGGTCCACTCCACGCCAGCTGTGGCGGCATATTTCTTGAAAAGGCGGTCATATCCCGATATGTCGCCGTTGCGCCGTTGGTAAAGCTTGGAGTAGTCGATTTCACCATCCTTGGTCTTGGCTTGGTTGATGAAGTTGAGCGAGTCGCTCATGGCGCGCATCGAGTCGATGTGATGCTTGTTCATCTCAAAGTAGCGCTGCTTGATGGTGCGGGCATTGGTGATAGTGGCATTATTGGTTGCCCAAGTGTTGATGGCGTTGGCAAGCCATTGTCGGTCTTTGCCTGTAGCCCACGACGACCGTTGCGGGAAGCCAATCTTGAGGCTTATGCTGATGCTGTCGTTATAGGTCTTGTTAATTTGTGCGATGTCGCTCTCGGCCACAGTGTAGGGTAGTCGTCCGCTGGCCACCATGTCGATGAGTTCCTCGCTGATTAGCGAGTCGTTGTCGATGGCGTGAATCTTGATGCCACCTCCTAGCTCGTTGTCAAGGTTTTTAAGGCGTGCCTCATAACTTGAGCCATGTATCACGTAAATGTCTTTCCCCACCAGTTGTGTGACATCGGTGAGTGTGTCGCGGGTGGCGCGTTGCACAAGCACCTGATAGGTGATGTTTTGTTCGCCGCAATGAATCACATGCTCTTTATACTCGGCAGTCATGGGAATTTCATAGGCGGCCACATGCACCTTGTTGTTCTCGACGAGGGTGATTAGATCCTTCATGCTGGTGGCCACGTGAAACTTGATGGCGATGCCGTTGTCGCGAGCAAAGGCGCATATGCGCTCATAGTCATAGCCTAGTGTGTCGCCTTTTAGGATGAAGAAGCTGGCTGGACTGTAGATGGTTCCCACCACCAGCGTGTCGGGGAGCTTGTTTTCGACGGCGATGGTGGGCATGGAGTCGGTTGAGGGCGATTTGCTCTCATCGCCCTTGTTGTGGCAAGCTGCTGTGATTAAGCACAGTAGTAAAAATGAAAATATGAAATATCGACTTGATTGCATAACTATTTATTTTAGCCAACAAGCTAACGAGAAACAAGTAAACAAGGCAATGGTAAAGCCTGCTTCGTCGGCCAGGCTTGTCCCTTGTTAGCTCAAAGTTGCAATTTGCAGAATGATCAATGTGGCGAGAGCCACGAAAAGCAGACTGTCGATGCGGTCGAGAATGCCGCCATGGCCAGGAATGATGTTGCCCGAGTCTTTCACGCCGGCGGTGCGCTTGAGCAGCGACTCAAAGAGGTCGCCGAGTGTGGAAGCAATCACTGTGGCTATGCCAAGTGTTATCCATGTTGCCACGCTCAGGTTGATGGGGTTGAACACCTGTTGCAGGCAAGCGACTGAGGCGCAAGCTATGGCAGCGGCAATCACAAAAGCCGCTCCGCCAACCACGCCTTCCCATGACTTCTTGGGGCTGATGCGCTCAAAGAGGCGGTGCTTGCCAATGGCGCATCCCACTAGGAACGCTCCAGTGTCGTTGAGCCAGATGAAGACAAACATTGCCAGCACTATGCGTGGAGAGAAGCTGCTGGCGATGATGGCCAGGGCGATGATGGGCAGTGTCACATAGGCCACTGCGCCTAACGACTGCGACACGTCGGCCAGCGCATTGCGTGAGGGCATGTAGAGCTGGGTTGTGAAGCGCACCAGCAGGTAGCCGGCGGCAGGTATCACAAACATGCCAGTGAGCGAGGGCACGTTATAGTGGGCTACCACCGCCAGGAACGTGAGCACAGCCCCTGCCATGTCTATTGCCTTGATGAGTGACGATGGCTTTTGACCATTGTGACTGAGGAGCTTGGCTGCCTCGTGTATTCCTAAAATGATGAAAGTGGCAAAGAGCACCACAAAGGGCCATTTGCTGGTGTCCCATAACAAGAGTGAGGCAACAATCAGTGCCACATATATGCCTCCAAAGATGGCGCGTTTTACAATATTCATTTTAAAATGCTGTTTAGAAATTTTTGGCAAAAATACGGCATTTTTTGGAAATATGACTGATAAGAGGGTGTTTTTTTGTCCTAGCATGCGTGTCAAGCCCGTTAGCGGCAGGTGTAATAGGCGATGTGGGCTAGTTTATTTAAGGCGAGAACAGGGCGCTTTTTTTCTTGCAACCCTCTGTTATTATTGTTGTTAAATGCAGGGAATTAAAATGTGGATAAAAAAAGTGGTGAAAAGGGCTGCTAATTGCGGAAAAATCACTATATTTGCAGTCTAATTAGTCTATAAAACATAAACATAACAATATCTGAAACATAAACATCTATTATGAACAAACAAATCACTCTTGAGCAAGCTGTCGAGAAGGTGCAAGATGGAATGACCATCATGTTCGGCGGCTTCCTCGGTGTGGGTAGTGCCACACAAATTATCGACGCCATCGTTGAGAAGGGCGTTAAGGACTTAACAATCATTGCCAACGACACCGCCTATGACGAGGTGGCTCACGGCAAGTTAGTGACTAACCATCAAGTGAAGAAGGCTATCGTGTCGCACACCGGTACCAACAAGCAGACCGCTTTGCAGAAGAATGAGGGCACACTCATCGTGGAGTATGTGCCACAGGGCACACTTGCCGAGCGCATCCGTGCGGCAGGCGCTGGCTTGGGTGGCGTGCTCACCCCCACTGGCCTGGGCACCATCATGGCCGATGGCAAAGAGGTGATTACCGTTGATGGCAAGGACTACTTGCTGGAGAAACCCCTCAAGGCCGACATCGCTTTCTTGCGTGCCAACATCGTTGACGAGTTTGGCAACATGGTGTTCTTGGGCACCACTAACAACTTCAACCCGTTGATGGCCACCGCTGCCGACTATGTGGTGGTAGAGGCCGAGAAGCTGGTGAAGGTGGGCGAGATCAAGCCTGAGTGCGTTCACGCTTCGGGAATCTATGTTGACGGAATTTATGTTGAAAAATAAACTTATTACAAGCCTAAGAAATGGAATACAGAACAAAAATCAGACTGCGCATGAGCGCAAAAGATGCCCACTATGGCGGCAACTTGGTTGATGGAGCTCACATGGTGCACCTCTTTGGTGACGTGGCTACCGAACTCTTGATAATGCGTGATGGCGATGAAGGCCTGTTCCGCGCCTACGACAGCATCGACTTCCTGGCACCAGTGTATGCTGGCGACTTCATCGAGGCCGAAGGCTGGATCGACAAGGAAGGCAACACCTCGCGTCACATGCAGTTTGAGGCTCGCAAGGTGGCTGTGTCTCGCCCCGACATCTCGGCCTCGGCAGCCGATGAGCTCGACGAGCCCATCGTGGTGTGCCGCGCCAGTGGCACATGCGTCACCCCCAAAGATTGCCAGCGCAAGTAGCGCAATGCTTTTGTCGTGTTGAGTAGTGCAAGCGTCAGCTTGTTCTAAATAAACTAAAAACTAAAAATAATAACTAAATATCAATGGATAAACTGATAATTACCGCCGCAATATGCGGTGCCGAGGTTACTAAGGAGCAGAACCCTAATGTGCCCTATACCGTTGAGGAGATAGTACGCGAGGCCAAGAGCGCTGTTGACGCTGGTGCCGCTATCGTTCACCTGCATGTGCGCTGGGACGACGGCACTCCCACTCAGGACCGTGCCCGCTTCCAGGAGTGCGAGGAAGCAATCCTCAAAGTGTGCCCCGATGTGATATTGATACCATCTACCGGTGGCGCCGTGGGCATGAGTCCCGACGAGCGTCTGCAATCGACCGACACCACTCCACTTCCCGAGATGGCAACCCTCGACTGCGGCACCTGCAACTTTGGCGACGAGATTTTTGACAACACCATGCCCACAATGCGTGCCTTTGGCAAGCGCATGATGGAGCGTGGCATCAAGCCCGAGTATGAGTGCTTTGAGATGGGGCATCTCGACACCATCCTCAAGATGGCCCGCAAGGGCGAGGCTCCTGGAGCCCCCATGCAGTTCAACTTCGTGCTGGGCGTGCCAGGCTGCACTCCCGCCACTGTGGCTAACCTGTGCTGGCTCGTGAACGGCATTCCCGCCGGCAGCACCTGGACCGTTACCGGTGTGGGTCGTCACGCCTTCCCAATGGCTGCCGCTGCCATCGCTATGGGCGGCAACGTGCGCGTGGGCTTTGAGGACAACCTCTACCTTGAGAAAGGTGTCCTTGCCAAGAGCAATGGCGAGCTCGTGGAGAAGGTGGTGCGCATTGCCAAGGAGCTTGGCCGTCCCATCGCCACCAGCGACGAGGCCCGCGAAATCTTGGGCCTGCCACCCCGCAAGTAATGCTCAATGCAGAAATCACAATGCACTATTGTGGATAACAGTCTCAATATTATTGCAAGCAAATAAAAAGAATATTAACATTTTAATAAAAAACTAGAGAAACAATGCAAAAACATGGAAATAGATTCGGTACCCACCGAGTAATTGAACCAGTAGGCGTGCTGCCACAACCAGCCAACAAGCTCGACAACAACATGGATGAGATCTACGACAACGAGATCTTGATTGACGTTCAAACACTGAACATCGACAGTGCTTCGTTCACCGACATCCACAACTATGCCAAGAGCCAGGCCAAGAACCCTGATGATGAGGCCGAGGTGATGGAGGAGATCAAGAAGGAGATGTTCCTCAACGTTGAGCTCCAGGGCAAGCATCGCAACCGCCGCACTGGCTCGGGTGGCATGCTCCTGGGCACTGTGGAGAAGATAGGTGACGCCCTGAAGGGCAAAATCGACCTGAAAGAGGGCGACCGCATCGCCACTCTCGTGTCGCTATCGCTCACCCCACTGCGCATCGACGAGATTCTCAACATCAAGGCCGACGTTGACCAGGTTGACATCAAGGGCAAGGCTATCCTCTTTGAGAGCGGTATCTATGCCAAAATTCCCGATGACATGCCCGAGAAGCTCGCCCTGAGCGCACTCGACGTGGCTGGTGCTCCAGCTCAAACCGCCAAGTTGTGCCAGTATGGCCAGAACGTAGTGGTGCTTGGTGCTGGTGGCAAGAGCGGTATGCTGTGCTGCTACGAGGCCAAGAAGCGCGTGGGTGTTACCGGCAAGGTGATAGGTCTTGCCAACAGCCCCAAATCTACCCAGCGCATCAAGGACCTGGGCTTCTGCGACGTGGTAGAGAGCGTTGCCGGCATGACTCCCGTGCAGGTTTATGAGCTCGTGAACAAGCTCACCGACGGCAAGATGGCCGACGTGACCATCAACTGCGTGAACGTTCCCGATTGCGAGATGACAGCAGTGCTGTGTACCCGCGACGACGGAGTGGTATATTTCTTCTCGATGGCCACCAGCTTCACCAAGGCCGCTCTTGGTGCTGAGGGCATAGGTGCCGACACCAACATGATTATTGGTAACGGCTACACCAAGGGCCACGCCGAGTTCACTCTGCAAGAGCTGCGTGAGTGCCCCGAGCTGCGCAAGATTTTTGAGGAACTTTACGCTTAATTAGTCATAATGTAATAGAGGCGTGCCTCATGTGCGCCTCTATTGCTAAAAAACACATGAAATCTATCATGGCAGAATCAAGAAGAAAACAACTCTTTCCCGATGTTACCGACGAGCAGTGGAACGACTGGAAATGGCAGGTGCGCAACCGCATCGAGACTCTCGAGGACCTGAAGAAATACATCAGCCTCACCGCCGAGGAGGAAGAGGGCGTGAAGAAGACCCTCACCACGCTGCGCATGGCAATCACTCCTTACTACTTGAGCCTCATCAATCCCGATGACCCACACGACCCAGTGCGCAAGCAGTGCATCCCCACTGGTCTTGAGACTCATCAGGCCAGTGCCGATCTTCTCGACCCGTTGCACGAAGACGAGGACTCGCCCACACCCGGCTTGACTCACCGTTATCCCGACCGTGTGCTGTTCCTCATCACCGACATGTGCTCTATGTATTGCCGCCACTGCACCCGTCGCCGTTTTGCTGGTCAGACCGATGCCGAGTGTGGTAACGACCGCATTGAGAAGGCACTTGAGTATATAGAGAAGACACCCACCGTTCGCGACGTGCTGCTCTCGGGTGGCGACGCGCTGATGGTTGCCGACAAGAAGCTTGAGTATATCATCTCGCGCCTGCGCGCAATACCTCATGTAGAGATAGTGCGCCTGGGTACCCGCACTCCAGTAGTGTGCCCGCAGCGCATCACTCCTGAGCTGTGCGAGATGCTCAAGAAGTATCACCCCATCTGGCTCAACACTCACTTCAATCACCCCAACGAGATTACCGCCGAATCGACTCGCGCCTGCGAGATGCTCGCTAATGCCGGTATTCCTCTGGGCAACCAGAGCGTGCTGCTGCGTGGCGTGAACGACTGCGTGCATGTGATGAAGCACCTGGTGCAGGGGCTCGTGAAGATTCGTGTGCGTCCTTACTACATCTATCAGTGCGACCTGTCGATGGGTCTGGAGCACTTCCGCACTCCAGTGTCGAAGGGCATCGAGATTATCGAGGGCTTGCGTGGCCACACTTCGGGCTACTGCGTTCCTACCTTTGTGGTTGACGCTCCCAGTGGCGGCGGCAAGACTCCCGTCATGCCACAGTATGTTATCTCTCAGGCTCCTGGCAGGGTAGTGCTTCGCAACTTTGAGGGCGTGATCACCACCTACACCGAGCCCACCGAGTATCACAGCGAGTGCAACTGCCCCGAGTGCCAGGCGGCACGCAAGCAGGAGCAGGTGGCAGCCGACAAGGCCGTGGATGGTGTTATCTCGCTCCTTGAGGGTGAGCGCATGAACATCGAGCCCAAGGCCCTGAAGCGTCACGAGCGTAACGAGAAACGAAATAGTTAGTAATTAGTGTTCCGTTCAGCGATGGTGATGGTCTCTTGGTGCCATCACCATCCTGTAGCGGATGATTGTGCTAGCGTTGACTTTCATCGATGACATATTGAACTACAACAGCCTCTCGATAGTGGGACTGCAAAAGAACACTGGCAAGACCGAGTGCTTGAAATATGTGCTTGCGCGACTGCCGTTGGAGAAAAAGCGGGTGGCGGTGACTTCGATAGGCATCGATGGGGAGACCACCGACCAGGTGACTCGCACGCAGAAACCCGAGATTGTGCTACGCGAGGGCATGTACTTTGGCACTAGCGAGGCGCACTACCGCCAGCGGCGACTTGTCTCGGAGCTCATCGACGTGAGCGACGAGAGCACCAGCTTGGGGCGTGTGGTGACTGCCAGGGCGTTGACCCAGGGCAAGATATTGCTCTCGGGTCCATCGTCAACCCTTGGGTTGCAGCGATGGATGCGCGACATGCGTCGCCACGAGATAGACCTGGCCATTGTAGATGGCGCTTTGTCGAGGTTGAGCCTGGCGTCACCGGCGGTTAGCCAGTCGATGATACTTGCCACTGGTGCTGCCTACTCGATTAACATGACTCAGCTGGTGCAGCGCACCGCCTTTGTGGTAGAGCTCATTAACCTGGAAGTGACCAGCGAGAGCAACATAGCGCTGCTCACCCCACTAGAGAGCGGCATGTGGTGGATTGACACCTGCGGACTGCTGCACGAGATGCCCATGGCAACGTCGCTCTCACAGCAGGTGGAGTTTCAAGGCATGGACAGCTGTAGAACCCTCTATGTGGCAGGAGCATTGGTCGATACCTTCCTTGAGAAGGTGCGCAAGAACAAGAGCCTCAAGCATGTGGAGCTCGTGGTGCGCGACTTTACCAAGATTTTTGTCACGCCACAGCAGTTGAGGTTGTTTGTGAAAATGGGCGGTACCATCAGAGTGTTGCAAAAGAGCAAACTCATTGCCGTCACCGTCAACCCCACATCGCCCAGTGGATATGTGCTCGACTCTAATGCACTCTGCGACCGCCTCTCACAGGCGATAAACCTGCCTGTATATGATTTGTTGAAGAATTAAGAGGACGAGAGGACAAGAGGACGAGAGGACGAGAGGACGAGAGGACAAGAGAACAAGAGAACAAGAAAACAAGAGAACAAGAGGACAAGAGAACAAGAGAACAAGAGAACAAGAGAACAAGAGAACAAGAGATGAAGGAGGCAAGTTATAGGCTGTTGACTCATCGGCTTGTTAATAACAAAATGAAACTTAAAAACGTCATAGAATCACCTTGCGGACTACGGTTTATGCTCGATGGGCTAGACCTGCAGTCGGGGTTTGCGCGCCGCTGGTTGCTTGATACCGAGATGATGACCAGCGAGCAGGAAATCGCTGAGTCCTATGGCGTGTTGCAGCATTTCGTGGATTTTGTGCGCTCTATCGAGCCTTCGTTCCTCAATACCCTGCTTTTCAGGCTTCAAGGAGTGAAGGATATAGGCACAACCATCAAGAACCTGCGGCAGTCGTCAACTCTTGACGACATCGAGCTCTTTGAGGTGAAGCACCTTGCCATCCTCTCTACCGAGGTGGTGAAGCTGCTCAAGGAGCACAATCTCGACGCTGCGGTAGAAATACCGCCGCTCGATGAGGTGATTGACATCCTCGACCCCGATGGGATGAAGATTGCCACATTTTATATATATGACAGCTATTGCGAGCAGCTCAAGGACCTGCGTGTGCTCATGCGCAAGAACCCCGAGCGGCAAGAGGAGTTGCTGGTAGAGGCCGCCGAGATTGAGGAGGGTGTGAGACAAGACCTCACGCGCCAGCTTCATTCTCACGTCGATGACATAGAGCGTGCCCTCGTGGCACTGGCAAGGGTTGATGTTGGCGTTGCTAAGGCGCGTCAGGTGGTAGAGCAGGGCCTGTGTTTCCCCGCTATATCCCGTGATGGCTCAAGTCGCTACCAGGCGATGTTCCATCCACAGGTGAAAGATGCTCTTGGGCGTGCCGGCAAGCACTTCCAGCCAGTAGATATAGGCTTTGCCTATCGTCCAACCCTTATCACTGGTGCTAACATGGGTGGTAAGACTGTGGTGCTGAAGACCCTCACGCTGTGCCAGTATCTGTTTCAGTTTGGCTTTGGCATTCCCGCAAGCGAAGCTTGCATAGCTATAAAAGATGATATAATGTTCTGCATTGGCGACGAGCAGTCGATAGAGAAAGGGCTGTCATCGTTTGCCGCCGAGATGAAGAACATTGATGCCGTTATCAAGGCATCACGCGAAGATAGAAGACTATTGGCGTTGATCGACGAGCCAGCTCGCACCACCAACCCCACCGAGGGTACTGCACTGGTGCAGGCATTGCTCAAGGTGCTGGGCACCAGGCCTATGAGCCTCGTCATGACCACGCATTATGATATAGAGCCAGGCACAGCCCATTGCCTGCGGGTGAAGGGCTTTGACAATGGCTTGATGAACTACTCGCTAGTTGAGGTGGAAGATGGCGAGGTGCCCCACGAGGCGCTAAACATCGCTCAAAGTCTGGGCATCGACCCCGAGTGGATAGACCTGGCGAGGCAAGAATTAGAAAAAACAGAATAACTACTATATAAATAATGTAATATGCAAAAGAGTAAATTAGGTTTAGATTTCGAAAAGGTGGAATATGCCAGAGGTTTGGCTAAAGGCATTGCGCAAGATGTGCAGACCTTTGTGGAGCAATACACTACCGTGGCTGTGGAGCGCACCCTGTGCCGCTTGATGGGCATTGATGGTGTTGACGACAACGATGTGCCACTGCCCAATGTGGTGGTCGAGGCTCTCAAAGACAAGGGGGTGCTCAATGAGGGCGCTTTGTTCTTCATTGCCAATGCCATGATACAGACTGGCTTGAGCCCACAGCAGATTGCCGAGAAAGTGGCTACTGACGAGCTTGATATCACTAAAGTGGTGACTACCGACCCCAAGGCCATTGCCGATGTGCTGCAGCCTGTGATTGATGAGAGCATGGCGCGCATCCGCGCCCGCCGTGCCCGCCGTGAGCATTATCTTGACACCATTGGCGAGGGTCCCAAGCCCTATCTGTATATCATCGTTGCCACTGGTAATATCTATGAGGATGTGGTGCAGGCACAGGCTGGAGCCCGTCAAGGCGCCGACGTGATTGCTGTGATTCGCACCACTGGTCAGAGCTTGCTCGACTATGTGCCTTACGGCGCTACCACCGAGGGCTTTGGCGGCACCTTCGCTACCCAGGAGAACTTCCGCATCATGCGCAAGGCTCTCGACGAGGTGGGGGAGGAGCAGGGTCGTTACATTCGCCTGTGTAACTACTGCTCGGGGTTGTGCATGCCCGAGATTGCCATCATGGGAGCCTTCGAGGGCCTGGATGTGATGCTCAACGACGCGCTCTATGGCATCCTCTTCCGTGACATCAACATGCAGCGCACGCTCATCGACCAGTACATGAGCCGCATCATCAACGGCTTTGCCGGCGTGATTATCAACACTGGCGAGGATAATTACCTCACCACTGCCGATGCTGTAGAGGCCGCTCACACCGTGCTTGCCAGCGACCTTATCAACGAGCAGCTGGCTTCGATGGCTGGTCTGCCCGAGGAGCAGATGGGTCTGGGCCACGCCTTTGAGATGGATCCCATGCTCGAGAACGGCTTCCTGCTTGAGCTTGCCCAGGCACAGATGACCCGCGAAATCTTCCCTAAGGCAACGCTCAAATATATGCCTCCCACTAAGTTCATGACAGGAAACATCTTCCGTGGTCACATCCAGGACGCCCTGTTCAACATGATAGGCATCTGGACCCACCAGGGCATCCAGCTGCTGGGAATGCCCACCGAGGCCATCCACACTCCATTCATGAGCGACCGTTACCTCTCGATTGAGAATGCTAAGTACATCTTCAACAACATGCGTAGCATAGGCGACGAGATGGAGTTTAAGGAGGGCGGCATCTGCCGCAACCGTGCGAAAGAAGTGCTGGGCAACACCATCAAGCTGCTCGAGGACATCACCAAAGAGGGCTTGTTTACCGCACTGGAGAAAGGTATCTTTGGCGACGTGAAGCGTCCCAAGAATGGAGGCAAGGGCCTCTCGGGCGTGACTATGAAGGGCGCCAACTACCTGAATCCGTTTATTGAGTTAATGAAAGGCAAACGTTAAAAAAATAGGAGACACAAGATATGAGCGAAGGACTATATTCAATGGAAGCTAAGGATTTTGACAAAACCTTAGACTTATCGAAGATTAAACCCTATGGCGACACCATGAACGATGGCAAGGTGCAGCTAAGTTTCACCCTGCCAGTGCCATGTGGCGCCGAGGCTGTGGAGGCAGCTAAGCAGATGCTCCGCAAGATGGGCCTTGAAAACCCCAGCGTGGTGTTCTATCAGGAGCTCACGCCAGGCTTCACCTTCTTTAACTGCTACGGCAGCTGCACCCACACAGTGGATTACACTAATATCTATGTCCCCAAGGTGGAGTCTAACACGATGGACATGTATGAGACCGATGAGTACATCAAGGAGAACATAGGTCGCAAGATAGTGATTGTGGGAGCCTCGACGGGCACCGACGCACACACCGTGGGCATCGACGCCATCATGAACATGAAGGGTTATGCCGGGCATTATGGCCTTGAGCGCTATGAGATGATTGATGCCTATAACTTAGGTTCTCAAGTGCCCAACGAGGAGTTCATAGCCCGTGGCATAGAGCTGCATGCCGATGCGCTGCTCGTGTCGCAGACGGTGACACAGAAAGACGTACACATCCAGAACATGACCAACTTCATCGAGCTGATGGAGGCCGAGGGCTTGCGCGACAAGATGATATGCTGCTGTGGTGGCGCGCGCATCACTCACGAGCTCGCTAAGGAGCTGGGCTTCGACGCCGGCTTTGGCATGAACACCTATGCCGACGATGTGGCCTCGTTCATCGTGCAAGAAATGGTGAAGCGAGGAATGAAATAGTGGATTAACTCAATTACTTGAAAATACTAATTGCTCGATAATTCGAGAAGTCGATAGCTCGATAATTAGATTAATAACAATATATTAATATCATAAACAGAAACTATTATGGATAAAAATCAAATGAGAGAGGTCATCGCTAAGCGTGCTGCTAAAGAGCTGCACGACGGTGACGTAGTGAATTTGGGTATTGGTATCCCTACATTGATTCCTAACTACTTGCCCGAGGGCGTGGAGGTTACTCTGCAAACCGAGAACGGTGCTATGGGCATGGGCCCAACACCTGCCGAGGGTGAGGAAGACAAGAACTTGATTAACGCTGGTGGCGGCTACATCACACTCGAGCCAGGTGCTTGCACCTTTGACTCGGCTACTTCGTTTGCCATTATCCGTGGTGGCCATGTGAACGTGTCGTTCCTGGGCGCTTTGCAGGTGGATGAGAAAGGTAACCTTGCTAACTGGATTATCCCTGGCAAGATGGCTCCCGGCATGGGTGGTGCTATGGACCTGGTGGTAGGTGCTAAGCGTGTGATCCTCACCATGGAGCACACCCAAAAGGGCAACCATAAAATCTTGAAAGAATGTACGCTGCCCCTCACCGCTGCTGGCCAGGTTGACATGATCATCACCGAGATGGGTGTTATGGACATCACTCCCGAGGGCATCGTGCTGCGTGAGCTGCATCCAGAGTTCACCGTAGAGCAGGTTCAGGAGGCTACTGGTGCCACTCTCATCATCGATCCAAACCTCAAACCAATGGATGTTTAATCAAGTTTTAAGTTGTAAGTGTTAAGTTTTAAGTTTATTTTTCTTCGAAAAATGGATGTTTGTAAACTCTTAGCACTTAGCACTTAACATTTGTTACTTAACATTGTTATGGATTATAATTTCCTGAAGATTGAGAATATAGAAGGTGGCATCACCGTCTTGAAAATCTCGGCTCCCAAGTCGCTCAACGCTCTAAACTCAAAAATCTTGAGTGAGCTTGACAACTTTGTTGATAGCGTTGACCCTGCCACGCGCGTGCTCATCATCACTGGCGATGGCGAGAAGTCGTTTGTGGCGGGTGCCGACATCAGCGAGATGGCGCATCTCGATGAGCAAGAGGGCTATGAGTTTGGCAAGCTAGGCGCTGCAGTCTTTCGCAAGATTGAGGTTCTCCCCATTCCTGTGATTGCCGCCGTCAATGGCTTTGCGTTGGGTGGTGGCTGCGAGCTCGCTATGGCTTGCGACATACGCATTGCCTCGGTAAAGGCGAAGTTTGGTCAGCCCGAGGTGGGCTTGGGCATCATCCCAGGTTTCTCGGGTACCTACCGTCTGCCCAAACTCGTGGGTCAGGGCTATGCCAAGGAGATGATCTACACTGGCAAGGTGATACGTGCCGACGAGGCACTGCGCATAGGCCTGGTCAACTCCATCCATGAACCCGATGAGCTCATGCCTGCTGCCATTGAGATGGCAAAGAAGATGCTTGCCTGCGCTCCAATGGCAATATGCCTGGCCAAGCTGAGCATCAACGAGAACTACGACCTCAATGCCCCCGAGGCTCTAGAGCTTGAGAGCAAACTCTTTGGCAAGTGCTTCGCCACTGCCGACCAGAAAGAGGGCATGGAAGCGTTCCTAAACAAGCGCCCTGCTAAATTCACTGGGAAATAAATTCAAAATTGGAGCTAAGGCGATTATCGCAGCCTTTTTAGCTCGTTTACTAGTTAACTTGTTTACTAAATTAAATAAAAGAACACTATGAAAATTTGTGTAATTGGAACCGGAACAATGGCTAAGGGTATTGTCAAGGCATTTGCCGCCAAGATGCCCGTTGTCATGAAGAGCCGCACCGAAGCCAGCCTTGAGAAGGCCATGGCATCAATCTCTAAGGGTTACAACAAGCTCGTGGAGAAGGGTAAAATCACTAAGGAGGCGATGGATGCTATCCTTGCCAACATCACCACCACTACCGACTATGCTACATTTGCCGATGCCGACCTCGTGATTGAGGCTGCTGTAGAGAACATGCAGTTGAAGAAGGACGTGTTTATGGAGCTTGACAAAATATGCAAGCCCGAGACCATCTTCGCCACTAACTCGTCGTCGCTGTCGATTACCGAGATTGCCGCTTGCACCAGCCGTCCCGCACAGTTCATTGGCTGCCACTTCTTTAACCCTGCCGACCGCATGGCACTCGTGGAGGTAATCAAGGGTCAGCTCACCAGCGATGAGACAGCTAAGTGCATCATCGACCTCACTACCGCGATTGGCAAGACTCCTGTGCCCGTGAACGAGGCTCCTGGCTTTGTCGTTAACCGCATCCTCATCCCCATGATCAACGAGGCAGTGGGTATCCTTGCCGACGGCATCGCCAGTGCCGAGGACATCGACAAGTGCATGATGCTTGGTGCTAACCACCCCATGGGTCCCTTGGCTCTCGCCGACCTCATTGGTAACGATGTGAACCTTGCCATCATGGAGGTTCTCTACAACGAGTTTGGCGATCCCAAGTATCGTCCTCACCCATTGCTGCGCAAGATGGTGCGTGCTGGCTTGCTCGGCCGCAAGACAGGTGAAGGCTTCTACAAATATTAAAGCTAACAAGCAGGCGAGGAACAAGCGATCAAGGCTATTGTCTTGTCCCTTGTCGGCTCGTCAGCTAGCTGAAAACTAAGAACGAATAAATTATTAACTAAAAACGTATATGGATTTTAGCTATTCAAAAACAGAACAACTGTTCTTGCAGATGATTCGGGAGTTTGCCGAGAAAGAGGTGAAGCCTCTGGCAGCCGAGGTCGATGAGCAGGAGCGTTTTCCCATCGAGACAGTAGAGAAGATGGGTAAGCTGGGCATCATGGGAATTCCCGTGCCCAAGCAGTATGGCGGTGCTGGTGGCACTGTGCAGATGTATATAATGGCCGTTGAGGAGCTCTCTCGCGTGTGCGCCACCACAGGCGTGGTTCTCTCGGCTCACACCTCGCTGTGCATGGCTCCCATCATGGAGCATGGCACCGAGGAGCAGAAGATGAAATACTTGCCCAAGCTGGCTTCGGGCGAGTGGATTGGCGCCTTTGGTCTTACCGAGCCTAATGCAGGTACCGACGCTGCCATGCAGCAGACTACCGCCGTTGACGCTGGTGACAAGTGGATTCTCAATGGCTCAAAGATTTTCATCACCAATGCTTCCTATGCTAACGTGTTCATCGTGATGGCGATGACCGACAAGTCGAAGGGCACTAAGGGCATCTCGGCCTTCATCGTTGAGAAGGGAATGCCTGGTTTCTCCATTGGCAAGAAGGAGTTGAAGATGGGTATTCGCGGTAGCGCTACCTGCGAGCTCATTTTCGAGAACTGCGAGGTGCCCAAGGAAAACCTGCTCGGGCAGCTAGGCAAGGGCTTCAGCATTGCCATGAAGACCCTTGATGGTGGCCGCATAGGCATCGCTTCGCAGGCTCTGGGCATTGCTCAGGGCGCTATGGACGAGACTGTGCGCTACACTAAGGAGCGCAAGCAGTTTGGCCGTGCTATCGCCAAGTTCCAGAACACCCAGTTCCAGATGGCCGACCTCAAGACCAAGGTAGAGGCCGCCCGCTTGCTCGTGCGCAGCGCCGCTTGGAAGAAGGACAACGGCATTCCTTACAGTGCCGATGCCGCTATGGCCAAGCTCTTTGCCGCCGAGACAGCGATGGAAGTTACCACCAAGGCTGTTCAGTTCCATGGTGGTTATGGCTACACACGTGAGTATCCTGTAGAGCGCATGATGCGCGACGCTAAGATTACCGAGATTTATGAAGGTACAAGTGAGGTTCAGCGCATGGTGATTGCTGGTCATTTATTTAAATAATAGAGGAGGACACAAGATATGAATATTATAGTTTGCGTAAAACAAGTTCCCGATACCACCGAAATCAAGATTGACCCCGTTAAGGGTACCTTGATTCGTGATGGAGTGCCAAGCATTATGAACCCCGACGACAAGGGCGGTCTAGAACTGGCTCTGCGCCTCAAGGACGAGTGTGGCGCTCATGTGACTGTAATCTCGATGGGTCCTCCACAGGCCGACGTTATCCTGCGCGAAGCATTCGCCATGGGTGCCGACCGTGCCATCCTGCTGAGCGACCGCAAGTTTGCCGGTGCCGACACTCTGGCTACTAGCTATGCCCTCTCGGGCCTGTGCCGCACCCTCGACTATGACCTCATCATCGCTGGCCGCCAGGCTATTGACGGTGACACTGCCCAGGTGGGTCCCGAGCTGGCCGAGCATCTCGACCTGCCACAAATCACCTACGTTGCCGACGCTAAGCGCCTTGACAACGGCAACCTGCTCGTTCACAAAGAGAACGAGGACAGCGTGCAAGTTCTCGAAGTTGAGGGCAAGTGCCTGCTCACGGTACTGGCTTCGGCCTTCGAGCCACGCTACATGAGCGTGAGCGGCATCGTTGCTGCCTACGACAAGGAAGTGGAAGTGTGGGGCGCCGACAAGATCGACGTTGACGAGGGCAAGCTGGGTCTTGCTGGCTCACCTACCAAGGTGTTCCGCTCGTTCCCCAAGCCCATGAAGGAGCCCGGCGAGGTTCACGAGGTGAGCGAGGAAGAAGCTGTAGAGCTTATCATTAATAAACTGAAAGAGAAACACATCATCTAAAAGTAAAGAAGCTATGGAAAAGAAAGATTATAAGAACGTATTCGTTTTTGCTGAACAGCGCGAAGGTGTAATCCAGCCCGTTGCTTTTGAACTTTTGGGCAAGGCTCGCGACCTCGCCGATGTGCTTGAGGAGAAAGTGGTGGCCATGTTCCTGGGATGTGGCATCAAGGATAAGGCACAGGAACTCATCGAGTTTGGTGCCGACGAGGTAATCGTTGTTGACACTCCCGAGCTCAAGGACTTCCTCTCGGAGCAGTATTCACAGGCCGTGTCGCAGATTATTCTCGACCGCAAGCCTCACATTGTGCTCTATGGCGCTACCACCATTGGCCGTGACCTGGCTCCACGCCTGGCATCACGCCTCAAGACTGGTCTTACTGCCGACTGCACCAAGCTCGAAATACAACCTGTGAAGGATGAGGAGAAAGAGTTTTGCATGACTCGTCCCGCCTTTGGCGGCAACCTCATGGCCACCATCGTGTGCCCCGATAACCGTCCACAGATGTCAACCGTGCGTCCTGGCGTGATGCAGAAGATGCAGCGCGACCCACAGCGCAAGGGCACTGTCACCATGTTTGAGCCTAAGTTCGACACCTCGAAGTTTAAAGTAAAGGTGGTTGAGACCATCAAGGCCGACAAGGGTGTTGCCGACATCTCGGAGGCTAAGATTCTCGTTTCGGGCGGTCGTGGCGTTCACGACAAGGAAGGATTCAACAAGCTGCAGGCCCTCGCCGACGTGATGGGTGGACAAGTAGCCTCGTCGCGTGCTATGGTAGATAATGGCGTGATGCCTCATGAGTGCCAGGTGGGACAGACCGGCAAGACCGTGCGTCCACAGCTCTACATGGCATGCGGCATCAGCGGTGCCATCCAGCACCTGGCCGGCATGGAGGAGAGCGACCTGATCATCGCTATCAACAAGGACAAGTTTGCTCCCATCTTCAGCGTTGCCGACCTGGGCATCGTGGGCGACCTCCACAAGATCGTGCCCATGCTCACCGAGCGCATCCGCAAAGAGATGGAGAAATAAGAACGATTAATAAGAACTCAAATAAATATCAAAGCCGAGCATCATGGGAGCTCGGCTTTGTTTTGGTATGCGCATTAATTATAAAAGTAATAATTTGAAACTTAATATCACTTTAAATTTTCAGCAAGAAAATCTTTCAATGCTTGTAATTCTACAACATCTAAGTCCCAATACTCTGTTCTGTCAAAAAGCCAGTCACCAGATCCCAATCTGTCACGACATTTTTTGTTCAATTTCTGAGCGCTTATGTAAGTATGCAATTTCCCTTTCAAATTTGGACTATTGTAGATTGCAGTTCCTGTAGCGTCTTTTACTCCTTTAATGCATTTCTCATAGTCCTCAAAACAGTCAAAGAATATTTTATGTGTGTCATGAAGTGCGGTAGCTTCCATTAAATCTTCTACATCGCCATTATCATGATTGTTGGGATAGAGGAAAAAAGGAAATACTATGTCAGCATTATGCATTTCCGTTTCAATGGACTTGCGGCGTTTTTCATAACCCCATCCCTTAACCTCTGTATCAGCATCTGCAAGTACAAGTACTGGGTCATTAATTATTTGAGCTTGAGAAATTTGATTTAGAATAGATTCTTTAAATAAGTTCCCAATTCCATCCATAAAAATGAAAGAAACTTCTTTGTCAGGAAAAAATCTATTAAGAATCGCTTTAAGAAAAAAACACTCAGCAGTCTTTTCGTGTTTAGCCTCAATGAATATATTGTTCATGTTATCTGACCTCAATTTCTTGATTAATGGAATAATCTAAGCTTTCTAATGAATAATGAAAGGATTTCAACTGACCATCTTGGGTTTTCAAGAGTTTAAAAGCAGAGATAGAGTCTTTAAAATCTTCTTTAGTAGCATTTCTGAGTCCTTTTATAGAATCGAGGTCATGAGTTGTTACAAATAGTTGAGTGTTGTTTCGAATAGCAGCATTAATAATAACTTTCCACAAATCGGTCATTACAGAATAATGAAAACCATTACTGATTTCATCTACAAGCAAAGCACCATCTTTGCAATCATAGATGGCTGTCAAGAGAGAGACTATTTTGCGAGCTCCATCTCCCATCATATTGACTGGAATGCGTTTAGACATTCCAATATCAACTAACATTTCATTGTCTGTAAAAATGAAATCACGTACTTGAGGCTCTATTATCCTCAGACCATCCACAATAAAATGTTCATCTTTATTCTGAAGTAGATTCTTTAGTCCAAGTATTGACGCACTGAAATCGTATTTTGGACTCAAATAAGTGCAGCGCAAAGACTCAACATAACGTTCAGCGACTACTCTCGTGGCATTTGCGGGACTTGTGGATTCAAAACGTAAAAGAGAAATATATGATTCGTCGTTAATCTTAAAATCAAATTTCAAGCCATATTTCCCTTCTTCAACATTAGAAAGAATGCTAGCGTCATCGTTCTCGAAAGAGACATTACTTCTTTCTTGCTCAAAAAGACTTATGTTTAAATCACGGATTTCACCATCTACCAGTTGTATATGGATAGGTTGAGTGGAATCCAGATTATAAAACTCAAATTTAAGATCATTAAATTGGGTTTTATTATAGCCACGCATTATATTAATATGAACAGGTAACAATGGATTAGACAACCCTGTAGCAAGAAATAAAGATTCCAACAAAGAAGACTTACCACAATTATTTTTTCCGAAGAAAAGATTAATTTGTTTAAAGTCTTCTATGCATGCGTACCGTATGCCTCTAAATCGTTCAATTATTACCTTCTCAAACATTTTGGTTTTCTGTGCTAGTTTTTTTAATAATGCAAAAATACTCAAATATCTTTGATTGGGTACAAAAGGAATGATGTTTTTATGCCTTTTTTACATTTAAACCACATAATTCGTGGGATTTGCTATGAAAAGGGATGAATTTGATAAAAAGCGTCTAAATTATTCATAATTGTTTGACAAATAAAAAATAATGTGTAACTTTGCGATAATTCAAGCCTGCGACAGAGGTTGCAATCACTGCTTGATGAAATAATGAAAGCGTTTTTGCTTATCCTCAACTTCGAAATCGCCAATTTCAAAATCTATGGGATTAATCAGTCGCAAAATGCCTTTGGTTTGCCTGTATCCACCCCGCATGAGGTGCTAGAGATATTGGCATGGAGTGGGTTATTTTTTTAGATAAGGTGCCTGGCGATACTCGTAGTGGAATAAACAGAGCAATTCTCGTTTTTTTTACTAACTACTAAAAAAATATGCGTATGAAAAAAACTCTATTACTCGTGCTGGCCCTACTTACTGCCAGCCTCTCGGCCAGTGCCTACGACTTTATGGCTGGTGACCTGTGCTACAACGTCAACAGCGACGGCACAAGCGTGACTGTTACTTATACCGAAAAATATTCTGAGAACAATTATAGTGGATTGACTACTGCCAATATTCCTGAGGAAATTACTAACCAGGGAATAACTTATGTAGTTACTATGATAGATGACGCGGCTTTCTGGGAGTGTACTACATTGACTTCGGTGACTATCCCCAACACTGTTACAACAATAGGAGGGGGCGCTTTTTCAGGTTGTAATAGCTTGACCTCGGTGACCATTGGCAATTCAGTAACAACAATAGGTACAAGGGCTTTTTCCCATTGCGAAGCCTTGACTTCCATTACTATCCCTAATTCAGTGACATCCATAGGGATACAAGCATTCTCAGATTCTAATTTGGAATCTCTTGTCATTCCAAAATCGGTGACAACGATTGAATCTAACCCTGTTGACGGTTGCCCTAATTTGTCTTCAATTGTTGTTGAGAGTGGCAACCCCAAGTATGACTCCCGCAACAACTGCAATGCAATCGTTGAGACCGAAACCAATACCCTTGTTGGCGGTTGCAAGAGCACAGTCATACCAAATACCGTGACATATATTGGTCCATTTGCTTTCGAATATTGCACAGGGTTGACTTCACTCGAGATTCCCAGCTCTGTGATATATATAGGAAGTTATGCTTTTGCTGGCTGTTATAACTTGGTGTCGGTGACAATCCCTAATTCGGTGACAACAATTTTGAATAATGCCTTTGGGGCTTGCACTTCATTGTCGTCGATAGAAATACCCAATTCAGTTACTCACATATATAATGAGGCTTTTTTTAATTGCTCTAATCTTAAGTCATTGCATATCCCCAGCAGCGTCTCTTATATAGGCTCTGGTGTAGTTGGCAATTGTTATAATCTTAATTCCATCACTGTTGATGAGGACAATGCAGTGTATGACTCCCGCGACAATTGTAACGCAATTATTACCTCAGAGACTAACACGCTCCTAGGTGGTTGCAAGAATTCTTTTATACCAAGCACCGTAACCTCTCTTGACAACACTGCGTTCTATGGACAAACTGGCTTGACATCAATTGTGATACCCAGTTCCATTAAATCTCTACTTGGTTATCCGTTTTACGGTTGCACTGGTTTAGAGACTGTTTCATTGCCGAAATCATTGAATGAGATTTCAGTGATTTCATTCTTGGGATGCAATAACATTAAGACCATCATCTCACACATTCAAGACCCATCTACGTCATCGGTGGCTTATTATTCTTATCAAGTAAATGGACAGATACATCACTATTTGTTTGAAGATATCAACAAAGATGAGTGTATATTGTATGTGCCAAAAGGTACGATTGACGCGTATAAAAGTAACTCTAGATGGCAAAATTGCATCAATGTCGTAGAGTATGAAGAGGGCGACGTGAACTGCGACGGGGTAGTTACAAGTTATGATGTCACTGCACTCTATAATTACCTGCTTAATAACGATATGACCCATTATTCTACTTGTGATATCAATGGTGATGGCCAAGTTACTGCTGCCGATGTGACTGCAATATATGATATCCTCCTGGGCAACTGATCTCATCGCCATCAACAAGGACAAGTTTGCTCCCATCTTCAGCGTTGCCGACCTGGGCATCGTGGGCGACCTCCACAAGATCGTGCCCATGCTCACCGAGCGCATTAAGAAAGAGCTGGAGAAATAACGACTACTTTTGAATGTTTCATTTTAAGGAGGGTGAGCCAAGATAGCTTGGCTCACCCTCCCGATTTTTGTTTTCAGTAATGACTCCCACAATGATTAGGTGTAAAGGCATAATTGGCTATTTGTCAAATAAAAAGGTTTGCTATTGTTTGACAAATAAAAAATAATGTGTAACTTTGCGACGATATTAGTGCAAGTTGTGAGAAATACAAAATGAAAGACGTAGTTTTTTATTTTTATTTCCATAGCGCAGTCTAATATATCCAATTCAAGCATGCGGCAGAGGTCGCAACCACTGCTTGATGAAATAATGAAAGCGTTTTTGCTTATCCTCAACTTCGAAATCGCCAATTTCAAGATCTACGGGATTAAGCAGTCACAAAACGCCTTTCGCTTGCCTGTATCCACCCCGCAGGAGGGGCTCGATATATCGGCATGGCGTGGGGTGGGCTGTTTATTGTAGATAAGGTGTTTGGCGATACCCGAAGTTGAATAAACAGAACAAAGTTCCTCACGCTATCTTTTTTATTGACAATACAAATCGGTGGGGCATGGCGCACGGAGGAATACCATCCCCAGAATTATGAACGAATAAGTTTTTACTAACTACTAAACAATTATGCGTATGAAAAAATCACTATTCCTCCTGCTGGCATTACTGACTGTCAGCTTCTCGGTCAGTGCCTACGACTTTATGGTCGGTGGCCTGTGCTACAACAAGAACAGCGACGGCACTACTGTAACGTTGACTTATCAGAACAATTCAGGCCCACGTTACTCTAATCTTAGTGGGAACCTCACAATTCCCTCAACAGTGACTTATAGTGGTACAAGCTACGCGGTGACGATGATTGGCGATAATGCCTTTCGGCAGTGCAGTGGCTTGACCTCGGTGACCATCCCGGGCTCGGTGACTTCGATTGGTAACAATGCCTTCTATTATTGCAGTGGCTTGACCTCGGTGACAATTCCTAACTCGGTGACATCGATAGGTGAATATGCCTTCTCTTTTTGTTTTAATCTGACCTCAATAGTTGTTAATAGTGGAAACGTAAAATATGATTCTCGTAACAATTGTAATGCAATAATAGATACAGAGAGCAATACACTTATTGTTGGTTGTAAGAATACCATTATCCCAAACACAGTGACATCTATCGGTGCACAAGCCTTCTTTGGTTGTACAAGTTTGACATCAGTGGCAATCCCTTATCATGTGACATCAATTTGTAGCGATGCCTTCGCATATTGCAGTGGCTTGACCTCGGTGACCATTCCAAACTCGGTGACATCGATTGACTACGGTGCCTTCTCTCATTGCAGTAGCTTGACCTCGGTGAGAATCCCCAACTCGATAATTTCAATTGTAGGCAATCCCTTTATGTATTGCAGTGCCTTGGCCTCAATAGAAGTTTCAATAGTTGAGTATAATGCAAAATATGATTCACGCAACAATTGTAATGCAATAATAGAAACAGAGAGCAATACTCTTATCACTGGCTGTATGAATACAATAATACCCAACACTGTGACATCGATTGGTAACAATGCATTCCGTGGCTGCACAGGCTTGACTTCAGTTACTATCCCCAACTCGGTGACTTCAGTTGGTCTTAATGCTTTTAATCAATGTAGTAATGTTAAAACAATAAATTATAGAACAGGATATCTATTCGATAACGTAGGTTATAACGGTTTTTATGGTATGGAAAACGTGGAGGTTGTGAATTTTGATGAGGATGCCAAGATTGTGCCCCCTAATTTTCTTAAAATATTTTCAAATCTTCAGGAAGTGAATATTGGAAGTTCAGTAACGACGATTTATACAGGAGCGTTTGATGAATGTGGCAACTTGACAAAACTAGGCTATAATGCGACTAATTTACAGACGGAGGAAATAAGTATTGGTAGCCTTAAAAGGCTGACCATTGGTGAAAATGTTATATCCATTCCGTCTGATAAGGCATTCTATAACTGTACCAGTTTGCAAATGATACTATTTAATGGAGATAATCCACCAACTATACCAAGCTGTCAAGTGTTTCCAGATGGTTCTTTCTTGACAATAAAAAATAAGAATGCTGTGGGCAATTATAAATACTATTATAATCCTCTTTACATCTCAGCAGGTTATAGCGGAGCTCCAATATTGCCATGGTCTATATGGAATCTTAAATTACAATCATTAGGAGGATATTCTGCCAGCGCAATAGCCTATGCTGACGACATTGGGAATGTCATTTTTAGTGAAGCTGGTTTTTTACTTGATGGGAACATTCGGATCAAAACATCTGTCATGAATAAAGATACCGAAAAAGGATACATGACCTACAGTGTTAATAACATACCTAATCTGATTCCTGGTAAGACTTATAAAGTTCAACCATATATTATTGTTGATGGAATAGAGTATATAGATATATACGGTGGAAATTTGATGGTCCAAAATGTAATTAATTCCTATGACTATTCAATAGCTCCTTCTTCGTTAGTACTTACAGACAAAACAACTTTTCCAAGTGATTTATCATATAAAGGGTCAAAATTGACTCTCAATGGTAATAGTTATGAAAGTTATGGTAATAATATTGTAGTAACGGGTTTGAAACCTACTAATTATTATTCTGGGACTTATAGTGTTATGTTGAGTGACGGCTCATGCAGTATTGTTGATTGTAGTTTCTATACTCCTTCGTTGACATTGAATAATCAAGCAGTAAAGATGCTGACCAACTCAACAGCCATGTTCCAGGCCTTCACCAACTTGAGTGAGGAGGAGACATCATGCGGTTTCAACTGGAAACGCTATGACGCTCCCGATGAAATGCTTGGCAACCCGGTGTATTGCCCGGTGTATGACGGCATGATGATGGGAACTCTCAAGAACCTGCCCGAGGGTGTTTATTACAAATATCGTCCATTCTACCGTGCTAGTGACGGCACGCTCTACTATGGCGAATGGGTGGCATTCTACACTGGCGATGCCAATGTTCAGTTTGACCCTGTGGCGCACACCTACGACAACGCTCGTGTGAGCGGTAGCCAATCCATTATCCAGGGTATCGCAATTCGTGGCTCTCAAGAAATTACCGAGCAGGGCTTTGAGTATTGGATAGACAACACTAAAAACTCTATGGTTATTGACGGTGAGGAAAACGTCACTATCAAAGCGTCTTCAATCAGCAAAGTTACTGCTACAGGAGAACGCATGAGTGCTACTCTCAATAGCTTGAAAGGCAACACTACCTACGCCTTCCGTGCCTATGTGAAGACGGCTTCGGGCACCACTTATGGTGAGTTGCGCACATTCAGGACACCTGTTGTTCAAGCCTCTGGCGACGTGAACTGCGACGGGGTAGTTACAAGTTATGATGTCACTGCACTCTATAATTACCTGCTTAATAACGACATGACCCATTATTCTACTTGTGATATCAATGGTGATGGCCAAGTCACTGCTGCCGATGTGACTGCAATCTATGACATTCTCCTGGGCAACTGATGTCATCGCCATCAACAAGGACAAGTTTGCTCCCATCTTCAGCGTTGCCGACCTGGGCATCGTGGGCGACCTCCACAAGATCGTGCCCATGCTCACCGAGCGCATTAAAAAAGAGCTGGAGAAATAACAACATCTTTTGAATGTTTCATTAGGAGGGTGAGCCAAGCTGTTTTGGCTCACCCTACTATATTTTAGATGATTAGAAGTGTAACCATCCGAAAAGAGGTGTATAGTCGATAAAAAACAAAGTCGAGCTCTGAACCGACTTCGGCATTGCTATCTTATGCACTACACGGCATTTTTGGGATTAAGTTTCTAAAGTGAGTAATTGCTTTTGTTGCAGTTATATAAAACAACAATCACAACCAAAACAACAATAATTTATCAAACCTCTGATTCTTTATCATTGTTTTCCAAGAAAACAAGGGGACTTTGGATTTTTATTTAAAATCTCAAGCAGAACTTTTGATTTTAAAGCAAAATTCACTGAAAAAATAGATAAGAAATTTTTTTCTGGCAAAGTTTTTCCTCTTTTTATCACTCAATTAAGAATTATTGAATGACTTAAAAGATAATGTAACTATTCAGCGATTCTTGCGCGTTTAGGTTGATCCACTGTGAGCGTCGAAGACGCTAGGCATTTAGCGTCTTCGACGCAATCGCTGAATAGATACAAGACAATGTCAATTGCTTGGGAGGCACTCTATGTTTTTTTGTAGAAAAATTGCATATTTAGGTATAATATGCTAACTTTGCGTGGCAAAAAAAGAAAAAATCTAACTTTTTATTTATAGAATTATGGGATATATTCAAAAGAACTTGATGAGCGGTGAGTATGTTGCATACGAAGCAAAGCAGCATGGCATCATTTATACTGGGCCAGTGATTTTGGCGCTCTTGTCGTTTTGTGCATTTTTTATTCCTGCTGATGCGTGGATAAATGCCTGCATATGCGGTGTGGTTTTGCTCGTTGCTTTGTGCTGGGGTATCTCGATTTATGGCGGCAGGCAGTATGTGGTGACCAACAATCGCCTGATTTTCAAGCGTGGCATCATCAACCGCAACTCTCACGAGCTGCTGCTCAAGAAGTGCGAAGGCGTGCAGGTTGACCAGTCGATTCCTGGGCGAATGTTTGACTATGGAACGGTGACGGTAACCACAGGCGAGGTGACCAATAGCTACAAGTACATCAGCCATCCACTCCGGTTCACCACCACCATTCACGAGCAGATTTCGCATCTGAAGGAGGACTGAGAAATCCTTTATAAGTAAACAAAAAAATCCCCCTCGCGAGGGGATTTTTTTACTTGTTTTCAACTGACTTTAGGGCCTCATTGACAAATTTCATTATTTTTTGTTGGCCCTCTTTTATGTCTTTGGCATATTTGGGATCTTGCATCATCTTGAAGTATGCCGTGTTGAAATCTTTATCTTGACCTTTCTTCTTATAGAACTCTTGAAATTCCTTTTGGATTTCGGTGAATTCTTTTTGAATGTTAAGTGCATCTTCTTGTGTGTTGATTTTTTTATAAAAAGCAATCACGTTTTGGGTTAATGCTTCTGCGTCTTTGTCGATGTCGCCAGTGGGGTGTATTTCTTTCACTTCGTACTCCACTTCATCTTCCACATCTTCTTTATCTACTTTCTCGCTTTTGCTGCTGTCGCTACTGTCGTCGTGTGAGCGACTTTTTTTGCTATCGCAAGAGGTGAAAGCCAATGCCAGGGTGATTGCCATAAGGATTGATAATAATTTAATCTTCATAATATAATGATTCTTAGGTGTTTGTTGATTGGTTGTCGTTGTTTTTAAAAAAGAGTGCTGCATTAACTGTTTAGAAAGTAAACACTAATGCAACACTCTATATGATTATCTAATGATAGTCAAAAAGAAAAGTAAGATAATAAATTATCCCTTAGTCTCACTCATGAGTTTCATGACTTTTTCCATCATCTGATTCTGAGCGTCCTCCAACTGCTTCTTGATCGCTGGGTCATTCTCCAGATCCTCAACAGCTTTTTGGAACTCTTTCAGCTTATCCTCGCCTTTCTCTTTGTAGAAGTCCTCATATTTCTTCTGGAGTTCATCTACTTTATTTGAGAATTCCTTCTCCCACTTATCGGCGTCTTCGGCAGTCTTGAGGTTGCTTACGTCAACATTCTTCATGAGGTCAATCATCTCAGTGGCGCATTGTTTAGCGTCTTTAGCAGCATCACCAGTGGGCTCAAAAACTTTAGCCTTCTCCTCTACTTGCTCGCTCTTGCTGGCGTCGCTGGCGTCGCTCTTTGAAGCAGCAGTCTTGTTGTCGCATGAGGTGAATGCCAGTGCTACTGCAGCGGCCATGATGAAAGATAAAAATTTGAATTTCATAGTGTGTTGTTCTTGAATGATTTGTTAATTGTTGGAATTAAATGAATGTTTTTAATGAAAAGAGTGCTGCATTTGCTGTTTAGAAATTAACGTAAACCCTAATGCAACACTCTGTGTGAAATGATTATCTAAAGATAGTCAAAGGAAAGATTTGGATAAAAATTATCCCTTAGTCTCACTCATGAGTTTCATAACTTTATCCATCATCTCCTTCTGAGCGTCCTCCATCTGCTTCTTGATCTCAGGGTCGTTCTCCAGATCCTCAACGGCTTTTTTGAACTCATTCAGCTTATCCTCGCCTTTCTCTTTGTAGAAGTCCTCATATTTCTTCTGGAGATCATCTACTTGTTTTGAGAATTCCTTCTCCCACTTATCGGCGTCTTCGGCAGTCTTGAGGTTGCTTACGTCAACATTCTTCATGAGGTCGATCATCTCGGTGGCGCATTGTTTAGCGTCTTTAGCTGGGTCGCCGCTAGGGCCACTGCTGCAAGCAGAAAGCATTACAGCCATTACAAGTGCAAATGCAAAAGATAAAAATTTAATCTTCATAATAAAAAATTATAGTTTAAAAAATTATGCCTACTCCCTTTAAAGCGGTTCGGCTTTTTCTTGTTAGTTTCTTTATCAGGTTAAACAATATTTGTATTGTCGATAGTAGTGCCGTTCATCTGCTTTTTTTTTTGAGTGGTGCTTACAGAGGTGGCAATGTTGTGGCAATGCTGTCTCTCCTCTCTGGGCTCATGAAAAAGTCATGTATCTTGAGAAAAGCAGGAGGCTGTGCTATCGGCTATTCTTCGTCCTCGTCGCGGTCTCTGTCTTTCCTCATCTTCTTCTCGGCCTTTTCAATGCGCTTTTGAGCGTCTTTGAGCTCGGCCTTGTTTTCTCTCTTAAAATCTTTTTCTACAGCGTTCTCGAGTTTATCTAATCTCTTCTTGAACTTATCATATCCCTTATAATCGCCTTGGTCGGCATAGTATTGTGCAAACTCCAGCAGTTGCTCCATCTGCTTGATGCGTGTCTCTATAGTGTTCTCGGCTAGTCCCCTCAAGAGCTCGGCGTCTTTTTTGGGTGTTCCGCTGGGATTGCTGCAAGAGAACAGCAATGGTAGCCCCATGCATGCTAGCGTTGCTATTAAAAAGTATTTTTTCATAATATAAAAGTTCTATAATTGTTTTTTAATTGCTTTCCTGCTTCATCTGGGCAATAAAGTTCCAGTAGTTGATGAGCAGTTATCAAGAGTGCAGTGTGAAGACGTTATTTACTCTTCGTCTTCCTCGTCATAGCTCTCTTCTTCGTCATCATTATTTTTATTCTTCTTGTTGATTTTCTTCTCTAATTTAGCGATTGATTTTTCCAGGTCTTTGACTTGATCCTCATATTTGTCTTGAAGATCTTTAGTAATATCAAGGAACTCATCTTGAAGCTCCTGGTAGGCATCATAATCTTTGTTCTCGGCATAATATTCGGCCAAGTCAGCAATTTTTTGCTGTGCTTCGAGCTCAATTTTTTGCTGTTCCTCAAAAAGTCCCTGGAATGCCTCGGCATCTTTCTCGGGGTCTCCGCTCGGCTTGTTGCAGCTGGTGAGCACTGGCAGTGCCAGTAGTAGTGCTGCGGCAATTAGCAAATATTGTTTCATAATATAAATGTTTTAGTTTTAATTGTTTCTTTTTGCCAGCATCTTGTTTTGCTTGTGGATGCTGGTCGTTTCTTTATTTCGTTTCTTGTTCTTGGGTGGTGGGTTCTGGTTTTCCAGAAAGCTTTTCGCTGGCAGCCTTGTTGCCTTCGTTTATTTTGTCAAACTTGTCTTTGTTGTCTTTTTTGAAATCAACGGGAACGTCGATGGCAACTTCGTCCACTTCCCTCACAAATTTGTTGTATTGTGTAGAATCTTTCTTGTCGGCATAAAACTGATGTACTTCAAGCTTCTTTTCCTCTATTTTGAGCTTGATTTCTTCAATGTCTTCATAGAGGTCTTTGAAGTCTTCAGCGTCTTTTTGTGGGTTGCCGCTAGGGCCACCTCCACAAGAGGCAATCAAGGGTAGCATGAGAAGTGTGCCAGTAGCAAACAATAAAAATTTTTTCATAATAAAACAAATTTCGTATAATGTTTTATAAAAAGCTGCAAGGTTTATTCTCGGTGCTAATTTAGCGACCTATTTATTAAATACTAAATGCAAATGTAGTTAAAATGTATGAAACTGCAAGCATTTTTCTAATTTTTTTTCAACAAATTAATTTTTTTGAATTGCGAAAAAGAGCGCTAAAGTAGGGTGCAAGTGCTTCTTGTGATGCTATATTGCTGGTAATCAATGTGTTATAGTATAGGGTTGTGTAATGTTATATATTTCTTAAAAAATCTTAACTATAGTGGCTTGTTGAAGTTGAAAAGTGACGTGTCGCGACAAAAAGAGTAGGCAAAGATGGTGGGTAACTCCCACACTACATCTTTACCTACTCTGTGATGGGCTATAATGCCAGTGCAGCTTGCAAGAAAAACTACAGTGCTATAGCTATTTGTAGTCAAGTTTCGGTTACTTCCGAAACTTGAAGTTTGAGTCCCCTTTAAAAAAAATCACACGAATTAAACGAATTATAACGAATTCTATTTTATTGATATAAAGTTTGTTAGATTTGTGTTGTTTCGTTGTTTTTGTTTGATTTCCGTCAAAAAGTCCATTTTTTGAGTCTGTTGTCCCAAAAACAAGCAAAACATAAAGTCAAAACATTGATTTTTAGTAGCTAAAAATAAGTTTAATTCGCATAATTCGCCGTTTTTTATTTTTAAAGTGGACTCAATATATGTAGAACGCTGCTTAGTCGTTCATTGTGAGTAGTAGCTCCTCGTTGCTGCGTGTGCGCTCCATGCGGTCTTTGATAAACTCCATGGCGTCGATAGAGTTTCGGTCGCTGAGGTATCGCCTGAGAATCCACATGCGGTTGAGGGTGTCTTGCTTGAGCAGCAGGTCGTCGCGGCGTGTGCTCGATGCCATGATGTCAACGGCAGGGAAGATGCGCTTGTTGGAGAGCTTGCGGTCGAGCTGTAGCTCCATGTTGCCGGTGCCTTTGAATTCCTCAAAGATTACCTCGTCCATCTTGCTGCCAGTCTCGATGAGTGCTGTGGCGATGATGGTGAGGCTGCCGCCGTTCTCGATGTTGCGTGCAGCGCCAAAGAATCGCTTGGGGCGTTGCAGGGCATTGGCATCGACACCACCGCTTAGTATCTTGCCGCTGGCTGGGGCGATGGTGTTGTAGGCGCGCGCCAGGCGAGTGATGGAGTCGAGCAGTATCACCACGTCGTGGCCACACTCGACCATGCGCTTGGCTTTTTGCAGCACGAGGTCGGCGATTTTCACATGTCGGTCGGCAGGCTCGTCAAAGGTTGAGGCAATCACCTCGGCGTTGACGCTTCGTGCCATGTCGGTTACCTCCTCGGGTCGCTCGTCGATGAGTAGAATTATCATGTAGGTGTCGGGGTGGTTCTCCGAGATGGCATTGGCGATGTCTTTGAGCAGCACAGTCTTGCCAGTCTTGGGCGGTGCCACGATGAGTCCGCGCTGCCCTTTGCCTATGGGTGAGAACATATCCACGATGCGTGTAGAGATGTTGGGGCGAGTGGGGCTCACAAGGTTGAATTTCTCATTGGGGAACAGTGGCACGAGGTGCTCGAAAGGAATGCGGTCGCGCACGAAGGCTGGTGTGCGTCCGTTGATGAGTCTCACATCCACGAGGGGGAAGTATTTCTCGCCCTCTTTGGGAGGCCTGATGGAACATTCCACAACGTCGCCAGTCTTGAGGCCGTAGTTCTTGATTTGTGCCTGTGGCACGTAGATGTCGTCGGGTGAGTTGAGGTAGTTATAGTCGCTAGAGCGCAAGAAGCCATAGCCCTCGCTCATTACCTCGAGCACTCCTATGCCGTTGATGATGCCGTCGAAGTTGTAGGAGATCTCGGCGTAGGGCAGCTGCGACTCGGGTTGCTGCTGGTTTTTGCCTTTTTTCTTCTTCTGCTGCTTATTGTTTTGTTGCTCTTTCTCGGCTTTAGGCTCTTGGATGAGAATTGGAGCTTTAGCGGCCTCCTCGGCAGCGAGGCGTCGCTGTTGCTCGGCACGTCGTGCTGCTTCTTCGCGCTCCTCGGGTGTGCGCGGCTTGAATGTCATTGTGCCTGAAGTGAAGTAGCCGCTTTGTCCCTGCTGCTCGCCTTTGTTGTCGCCACGTTTGTTTTTCCTGCCAATGGTGGCGTTGGGGTTGGTGTTAAAAAGGCTCATGAAGTCGTCTTGCATGGGGTTGAACACTGGCGACTCTGATTCGGGCTCCACCTCGGTCTTGCTTGGTTGTGCAGGCTCTAAATCTGCTGGCTGCTCAATGGGTGCTGGTGCGGGTTGCAGCGCAGCCGGCAAGATGTCGGTGGGCATGGGTTGTGGCTCGTAAGGATCTCTGTCGGCTGGCAGAGGCATACCGTCGGAGCTTGCTACCTGCTCGCCATAATTGATGGCCTCTTGTGTTGACACGTTGCGCTCAATGCGTTCGCGTCGTGCCCGTTTGGTTTTCTTTGAGGCTTCCTCGCTTGTGGTGGATGCTTCTTCTTTAGAGTCGGTAGCCGTGTCGGCAGTCTCCAGTCCAGGCAGTTGCTCTTGCTGGGTGGCTTTGGCCTCGCTCTTGCGTGGACGGCCTCGCTTGCGCTTTGCTGGAACCTCGGCAGGAGTTTCGCCGGGTGCTGGCTCGCTAGCCGCATCAGCCTTGTCCTTGGGCTCTGCTATGGTTTGTGCAGTGTCGTCAGCACTAGCTTTTGCTACTTGAGCAGTCTCGGCTTTTTCTTTCACTTTTTGTGGCTTCTCTTCGGCTTTTTTTACCGATTGTTTCTTTTTGCTGTTTTTCTCGTTAGTGGGTTGTGTCTCAGCGGTATCGTTGTTATCCTTCTTGGCGCGTCCTTTGCGCTTCTTTGGCTCTTCGGGAGCGTTTTGCGAGGCATCGATAGCTTGATGGTCAAGAATCTGATAAACTAGGTCTTCTTTGGGAGTAGTGTTAACTTTCTTGATACCCATAGATTTTGCCAAGTCTTTGAGCTCGGCATTGGTCATAGAACTGAGTTCGTTGATGTTATACATAATGATAAAAATGATAAATCATGAAAATCTCAATGATGCATGGCTCTATAGTGGTGCTACTACACAACTATTGCCAACATAAGGCACATAATCGTTCGTGACAGGAAAGGCGATGTGCTTTAGTGATTGAGATGATTTAGAAAAAAATGAAAATGTGGGAATAACACACCTCAAAAAATAGATTAGGTGAAAAGAATTGGTTTTGATTGTGGTGTGCTGAATTCGCATGCAAAGGTAGTAATTTTATTTTAATCGGCAAATTTTTTTGCTCACAATGCGTTTTTGTACTACCTTTGGGGCATAAATTTCAACGAAATCATGAAAAAACAGGTATTATTTCTACTCTTGCTGCTTGCTGGCGGCATGGCTGCCATGGCTTGCACCTCGGCGATAATCTCGGGGAAAAAGACCGCCTCGGGACGACCACTGATGTGGAAGCACCGCGACACCGGGTGTCTCGACAATCGTGTGGAGCGCGTCAAGGCTCATGACGACTGCTATGAGTTTGTGGCGATTTTTGACGCTGCCGACCCCCTTGACACTGCCGCCTGGACGGGGTTCAACGAGAAAGGCTTCGCAATCATGAACACTGCGTCCTATAATCTTAACGATGACGATGTGCCCGAGAGCGAAATGGACCGTGAGGGTGTGGTGATGAAGCTTGCGCTGGAGCATTGCGTCACTGTCGATGACTTTGAGCGGCTGCTGCAGTCGCTGCCCAAGCCGCTTGGCGTGGAGGCCAACTTTGGTGTGCTCGACGCTCAAGGCAATGGCGCCTATTTCGAGACTGGCAACTACACCTATAAGAAATATGACCTGGCCGATGTTCCTGGTGGGGTGCTTGTTCGCACCAATTTCTCGCACAGCGGCCGCCCCGATGATGGGATGGGATATGTGCGCTACGGCAACGCTAAGCATCTTCTCAATCCTCACACCCAGGCTGGGGACTTTGAGCCATGGATGTTTACCGAGGTGTTCTCACGCTCGTTCTATCACAGCTTGCTCGGCAAGGACTTCACCAGCAGCGGCGAGGAGTGGCTGGTGGACCAGGACTTCATCCCGCGCCGCATCTCCACAGCATCGATAGTGATAGAGGGTGTTGCTCCTGGCGAGCCTAGTGAGTTGACCACGATGTGGATAGCACTGGGCTATCCTCCGTGCGCCGAGACGTTTGCCGCCCGTGTGGGCGTGGCAGGTGGTGTGCCCAGTGTGCTTAATGGCACTGGTGAGAACCACCACAGTCCGCAGTGCGACAAGGTGCGTGCTCGTCATGCCGAGGTGTTCTCGATAGAGCGTGGCAACGGCCAGCATTACCTCAACCTGAGCAAGCTCTATAACAGTGAGGGCACTGGCTATTGCCAGCAGCTGGTGAAGAAGAACATGGAGATGTATGAGCGCGAGAATGGGTTGCGCGAGTCAATTAAAAAGCGGCTATTACATAAAAAATAGTGTGTGGAAATAAAGGCGTGTTCCATAACCTTGGGTACCTATCTGTCGATACTCTATAGGCTGTTCTTTGTGCGCTGGTGGTGGCTGTTGCTGTTGCCGGTGGTGGTGTGCTTTGGGTTGATTGCCGTTGACACGCGTTTCGCCTTTGTGGCGCTGATAGTGGCGATGGCTGTGGTGACAGTCTCGTTCCCATTGCTCTATTATTTTGCCTTGACGCAAGAGTCACGCTGGTCAATACTGGAGAAAACTGTGGCGATAGACGAAAAAGGTGTGCTGCTCAATTTCACGAGCGATAAAATGCGACGGCACCTCATTGCATGGAGCGATATAGCTTCTACCACAGTTTCGAGTCACTGCCTGGTGCTGCGTTTCAAGAAAAACCGTTACACATTTCTCGCTATTCCCCTCGACGCTTTCTCGGGCGAGGATGAGTTGCGGCACTTTGTCATGTTTATAAGGAAGGGAATAGGGGGGATTGGTAGGTGAAAAGCTGGCTTTAGTCTATTGTGTGCGTCGATTGATGGTTAGGCGTTAAACTTTATCGCTTCATGGTGGTCAAATCAGCAAAATGATTTGATTTTTTATAGCTAATAGATTTAGAGCAATGAAGAGAAAGAAGACATTGATTGTGGCTGTGCTGCTGTCGATAATAGCATCGGTGGCAGTGACTTCGTGCAGCTCATATTGGTATGACGATGGTTATTATTATGACTATCCCTACAGGGGACGTCCTGGTCCACCACCACCGCCACCCAGGCATCATCCTGGTCATCACCCTGGTGGTCATCATCATCCTGGCGGCGGGCACCATGGTTATTAATAATGATTGATTAAAAAGGCGAGTGGCGCAAGAGTAAAATCTTCTTGTGCCACTCAGTATTTTTTGAAAAGAGGTGTCTATCTAATCTCTGAAATCTATTTACACACCCATGCCTTGCGGTGTTTCTCGGGTAGGAGCTTCTTGGCTTTAATAAGCTCTTGCTGATTATTGCTTTGAGCCACTACCAGGTGATGGTATCCTTTGCGAGCAATGATTTTGCATTTTATGCCTTTGTGGGCATATTGCTTGGCAAGTGCCTGCGCTTGATGCTCCTTCTTGCAAGAGTTGATGACAAGGAAATAAGTTCCATTCTCGTCGCTAGGCATACCGTCATTGAAGGCCGACTCATTAGATGCAGCGGGAGCTTCGGGCTCGATGAGGGTGATATGATTGTCGGCAGCCGTAGCCTGTGCTGCGGGCTTCACGGTGATGGAAGTGGGGGGTGTCTTGACGCTGGCGATGTTCAGGCTCGCTTTGTCGATGCCCTTGTCAACGATCACGGGAGTGGAGAGCAGCGCGCCGATGCCCACGATGGCGGCAATGGCTGCTGCCGTCCTCCAGCCATGGCTGGCGAAGATGCTGGTTGCTACTTGCTCATGCTCGTCGTTGGCTTGCGACAGAGTGGATAGTGTGGGGAATTCAAAACTGTGAAGTCCAAAGAACTCATCGCTGGCTTCGTCGATAACAGTGGGAGTGAAAATGAGTTTATTGTTCTCGTCGTTTTTGAAGATTCCCAAGCGTGAGAAAGGTACTTCGCTACCCGTTGCCAGCTGGCGGCGGAAGGCTGTCACATTATCGGCAATCACCTTGCAGGCCTCAGCATAGCTGATGTTGTGGCGCCGTGCCACCGATGTGGCGAGCAGTCCATCGTTGTGCGCTATGCCGGGGTTGAACGTGATTAGTCGTGATGGCCTGTTGATGCGACTATCCTCGCTACTCGAGGCTACATGGCTGGCTATCAGTGCTCCCCAGCCAGGCACCACCACGCAGTCGCCCTGCATCATCAGGTATTCTATGTGTTGTGTGAGTGAAATCATTGTGCAAATTTACAGCATTCCCACAACCCGTGCAAGGGTTGTTGATAACTTTTTTGTTACTCTCACTGCCACTCCATTTGCACCATCTGCTGTGTCCTCAAGGAGACGGTTCTTTTGAGGACATTTTTGAGGACACAATGTTGAGTCCACTTTAACTAGTCGCTATTTTTGGAAAAATCAAATAAAATTGCAAAAGAAGACAAAACCCAACAACTTAATATCAATAAATAGGATTTGTTGTAATTCGTTTAATTCGTGTGCTTTTATTTTTTTAAGTGGACTCAATGCTTAAGATTACCAACACATTATGTTCTTTTTACTAAAAAAACAAGAGGCGCAACTCAACTATGAACTGTGAACTGTTTTCCACTCCTTGATGGTGCGTGCGTCGGGGTCAACGGTGACGCCCACCTTCACCTTGCGGCGCGGGTCGTTCCAGTAGGGGATGAGGTAGTTCTTCTCGTCGATTTGTGCCAGAGCCTCATCGACGGTGGCCGTGGAGGAAATTTTCAGCTCGATGACATAGATTGTGGTGCGGCTCTTCATCACCACGTCGCAGCGGCCGCGGGCATTGCGCACCTCGGTGTCGGTCTTGATGCCCAAGCAGTCGAAGAGCACTTTGATAATCGTCTCAAAGTCGCGCTCGGTCTTGTTGCTCAGGTCGTAGGGCAGTGCTGCGAGATAGCTCTGCACCGCCGTGAGGGCTACATCGATGTTGTCGTTGCGCATGGCAGCTTGTGCAGCCATGAGCAGTGATGTGTTGTCATCGTCGCAAGGGTTGAGATACAGAGGCATCAGGGTGCTGTAAAGCCCTGAATATACTTCTTTGTTAGGTATTCCTAAAGTGTATATTTCGTCAATAGCATCATAGTCTTTAATAGTCAAATACCCACTCTGGTAAAGGATGTGCAGAGCACTTCTCATGTTGTCGAACGGCTGGTCAAATGAGCTCTCATAAACCTGCTTGTTCTCAATGTCGGTGAGCTTGAAGTTGTACTTGTTGAGAACCTTTATCAACGCCGATGGCGTGGCGCTGGTAAACCAGTAGTCTTTAAGCATCATTTTTGAGAAGGTGTTGACGATGCTGAAGGGGTTATACACGTCAATCATCTTAGGGCCAAAGTGGTAGCCGTCGTAGCGGTCGCGCAAGAGCTGCAACATCTGCTCGGGAGTCTTGTTGTGCCGCTGTGCCAGCTCCTCGATGTCTTCCTTGAAGTCCCGCTCAAGCTCCTGGGCAGTGATGCCGCACAGGCCTTCCCATTCAGGGTCCATTGAAATGTTGCTCAGGTTGTTGATGGTGGAGAATATCGACATCTGTGAGAACTTGGTGATGCCAGTGAGCAGCACAAATCGCAGGTGGTCGCCCATGCTTTTCACAGGGCCATAGAAAGAGTTGTAGATGCTTTTTATGGCAGCCAATTTCTCGGGTTCGTCAATGACGTTGAGCACTGGCGAGTCATACTCGTCAAAGATGACCACTGCCCGCTTGCCAGTGAGCTCGTGGGCAGTGAGGATGAGCATCTTTAAGCGGTCGCCATAGCTCAACTTTTCGCCCGAGAGATTATATTTTTTCTCATAGTTTTTTAGCAACAGGTCTAGCGATTGTTTCACTCCCTCAGGGTCATCGTTCTTGCATTGCGACATGTCGAAGTGAAACACTGGGTATTCGGTCCAGTCCTTCTCGAGCTTGTCGATGGCTAGCCCCTGGAACAGCTCTTTGTGACCCTGGAAGTAGTGGCGCAGGGTGGAGCACAGCAGCGACTTGCCGAAGCGCCTGGGGCGGCTCAGGAATATCGCATCTCCATAATGGTTTGCAAGGTTATAAATCAACTCGGTCTTATCAACATAGACAAAACCACCAGTTATGATCTTCTCAAAGTCCTGCACTCCCACAGGAAAACGACGCTGTTTCATGATTCTATATTTTTTTCTTTATCGTTGAGATTTAATGTTGAATGAGGTTACTCAACCACCTTCCACTCCTTGATGGTGCGTGCGTCGGGGTCAACGGTCACGCCCACCTTCACCTTGCGGCGCGGGTCGTTCCAGTAGGGGATGAGGTAGTTCTTCTCGTCGATTTGCGCTAGCGCCTCATCGACGGTGGCCGTGGAGGAAATCTTCAGCTCGATGACATAGATTGTGGTGCGGCTCTTCATCACCACGTCGCAGCGGCCGCGGGCATTCCTCACCTCGGTCATGGTCTCGATGCCAATGCAGTCAAACATCACCCTGAGCAGGGTCTCGAAGTCGCGCTCGGTCTTGTTGCTTAGGTTGTAGGGTAATGCCGAGAGATAGCTCTGTGCCGCAGTGAGTGCCGCATCAATGTCGTCGTCGAGCATGGCGCGCTTGGCAGCCATGAGCAACGTGGTGTTGGCAGTGCTGTCTTTGCTCAGATAGCGTGGCATCAGTGTGCTGTATAGCCCCGCATGCACCTCATGGTTGGGGATGCCCAGAGTATAGACATCCATCTCGAAGTCATAGTCCTTAATGGTGAGATACCCACTCTGGTAGAGTATGGGCAGGGCACTGTCCATGTTGTCGAACGGCTGGTCAAACGAGCGCAAAAACATCTGTGAGTTCTCGATGTCGGTGAGTTTAAACTTATACAGGTTGAGGATTTTTATCAACGCCGATGGGGTGGCGCTGGCAAACCAGTAGTCTTTAAGGACCTTATTTGCAAAGGTGTTGACGATGCTGAAGGGGTTATACACGTCAATCATCTTAGGGCCAAAGTGGTAGCCGTCGTAGCGGTCACGCAAGAGCTGCAACATCTGCTCGGGAGTCTTGTTGTGGCGCTGTGCCAGCTCCTCGATGTCTTCCTTGAAGTCCCGCTCTAGCTCTTGGGCAGTGATGCCGCACAATCCCTCCCATTGCTCAAGCATTGAGATATTGCTCAGGTTGTTGATGGTGGAGAATATCGACATCTGCGAGAACTTGGTGATGCCAGTGAGCAGCACAAATCGCAGGTGGTCGCCCATGCTTTTCACAGGGCCATAGAAAGAGTTGTAGATGCTTTTTATGGCAGCCAATTTCTCGGGTTCGTCAATGACGTTGAGAACCGGCGAGTCATACTCGTCAAAGATGACCACTGCCCGCTTGCCTGTAAGTTCATGGGCAGTGAGGATGAGCATCTTTAAGCGGTCGCCATAGCTCAACTTTTCGCCCGAGAGATTATATTTTTTCTCATAGTTTTTTAGCAACAGGTCTAGCGATTGTTTTACTCCCTCAGGGTCATCGTTCTTGCATTGCGACATGTCGAAGTGAAACACTGGGTATTCGGTCCAGTCCTTCTCAAGCTTGTCGATGGCTAGCCCCTGGAACAGCTCTTTGTGACCCTGAAAGTAGTGGCGCAGTGTAGAGCACAGCAGCGACTTGCCGAAGCGCCTGGGGCGGCTCAGGAATATTGCGTTGCCATAGTTGTTGGCAATCTCATAAATATACTTGGTCTTGTCAACATATACAAAACCATCTTTGATGATGCTCTCAAAGTCCTGTACTCCCACAGGAAAACGACGTGGTGCCATAATTTTTTTCTTAGCTAAGAAGCCGACAAGAGACAAGCTTACATGGCAATGGAGTTGTTGAGCTCTTTTTAATAATACTTGACTTGTCGCAATTTACCATTTCTAACATTTATTGTGCCCTCTGTCAAAAAGCTAGGACACTCTTCTCGGTTACAAAGGTAATAAAAAAATTATGATTTTGCAAAATAAATGAGAATTTTCAATTCTCATTCTTTTGAGCCAAATCCTGGACATGCACATCGCGGGTGCATTAAAAGGTTATTGTGGCTTGGTGGCGGTTACTGTGTTATTCTCCAATGGCCGCTCGTGCCTCGGTTTCGTTAAGGCCGTGGGCGACGGCGAGCTTGATGTCGCGCTCCATGTCGCTGCGGTTGAAGCGCAGCTTGTTGAGCTTGGCGCGCAGCACATAGATGTAGGGGTCATCGGCGTCTAGTTCAAGGGCATTGGCAATGTCGATAGAGGCATCGTTGAGCCGCTTGGTGGCGAGGTAGCAGTCGGCGCGGTTGGCCAGTAGGGTAGCGGTGGGTCTCACCTTGATAACCTCGCTGAAGCATTGTGCTGCTTTTTCATATTCTCCGGCATGCTTGTGCAGGAAGCCTTGTCCTTGCTTGGCCATTCCAGAATTGGGGTTGATGCGCAAGATGTCGTCAAAGTCTTTTTGAGCAGTTTTAGTGTCGCCCATGTTTAGTGCCAGCATGCCATGGGTGTAGCGCGACTCCACGTCGCTGTTGTCGATAAGCATGATGCGTTCATAATCGGCCTGAGCCAGCGCTATGCTGTCGAGTAGGATGTAGGCAGCAGCGCGGTTGTGGAGCAGTGTCACGGCATTGGGGGTGAGGTCAATAGCCATGGAGTAGTTGCTGATTGCCTCGTTGAGGCGCCCCTGGCGGCGCTGAATGGTGGCGATGTTAGAGAGCAGCAGCGAGTTGCTAGGGTTGCTGGGCTCGCTCCTGATGGCTTCGAGCAGGAAGTGCTCAGCATGTTGCCACTGCTGGGCCTTGATGCAGCGCTGTGCCGAATCCACGAGTGCAAAATACACGGTGCTGGTGTCAATGGGAATGGTATTGTCAACTGGCGGTTTCACCTTGATAGGGTCGGGTTTCATGCCTTTCTCAAATTTCATGTTCTGCTGGTTGATGGCCACTCCGGCCTGCCCCCAAGCCACAATGGCAGATGCAATCATTATTGCTATGTTGATAAAACGTTTCATTGTGTTATATTTTTTGTGGGCAAAGATAAAACTCCGAGCACTAATAGCTTGCCAAAGTTTACTATTTTTAAAAATGTTTATATTTTTGGAACACCAATGCCAGTAGGTTTTTTGCTGTGTGTAAACTAACTTGATGCCAAAAAACTTATAGCACAAAATTGAGGACTGAAAAGTTTTTTATAACTTTGCAATGCGAAACATAAAAGAGAAAAAATGTCAATATTAAATATACTGCTTCAGGTGCCCATGGTCAATCCCGACTCGTTGCCTAAACATGCCGAGAAACTGAAGGCAATCACCGACTCCATAGCTGTCTCTCCCGAGAAGCTCCAAGAAAACCTCCAGAATTTTGAGTGGAACAGCGTGATTGCGAAGCTTGTGGATGTGGGCGTGAGCCTGGGCTTGCGGCTGGCAGCGGCAATCTTGGTGTTCATCGCGGGGCGGTTTATTGTGATAAAAGTTCACAACCTGCTGCGCAACATCATGCTTAGTCGCGATGTTGACCGCTCGCTCACCACCTTCTTGCTTAGCTTGTTTAAGATTACTTTCTTCTTTATTCTCACGATAATCGTCATCAGCATCTTGGGCATTGAGACCAGCTCGTTTATCGCAATCTTTGCTTCGGCAGGTATCGCCATTGGCATGGCCTTTAGTGGCACGTTGCAGAACTTTGCTGGTGGGGTGCTGATTTTGCTGCTCAAGCCTTATAAGGTGGGAGACTATATAGAATATGACAAGTTCAAGGGCTTTGTCAAGGAGATACAGATTTTCCACACTATTATCACAACCTACAACAACGAGTCGATTATCATCCCCAATGGTGGACTCTCTACTGGCACTATCAACAACTATTCGCGCGAGAAATTCCGTCGAGTGGAGTGGCGGGTGTCGGTGGCTTATGGCTCTGATGTGGATGTTGCCCGCAAGGTGATTCTCGACCTTCTCGAAGCCGACGAGCGCATCCTCAAGCCTGGAAGCGAGGATGAGAACACCAATCATGGTGACAAGAGCAAAGATTTGCCCTCCGAAGGCGAGATAAAGAAGATGCCTTGGTATAAACGCTTGTTTTATAGGCACAAGAAACGCCGTGAGCAACTCGAGGAGTGGCGCGAGGAGAAAAAGCAGGAGCTTGCGAACAAGCTGCCCAAAGTCAATTTCACGCCCTATGTCGCTCTTGAGAACCTCGACGAGAGCGCACTAGTGCTGGTGGTGAGGGCATGGTGCATTTTTGGCGACTATTGGGGTGTGCTTTACGACATTAATGAGGCGCTATATAAGCAGCTGCCAGCCCATGGCGTGCAGTTCCCATTCCCACAACTCGATGTTCACTTGAAGAACTAATGATTTTAATTCCCACTTTGATTAAGATGAAAAACTTATTACGACTTATAACGCTTGCAGTGGTTGGGGCAGCTCTGGTAGGGTGTGTAGAGAGCCTCGGCAACTCGCATTTCAAGGTGGAGTGTAAAATCTCTCCGGAGCTAGGCACCGACAGCGTGTCGCTCATGCTCGTGATGGCCGACTACAACAGCGTGCATCATGTGGCCACTGTGTCGCGCGATATCGCAAGCCAAGCCTTTGTCTTTGAGGGGAATGTAGAAACTCCCACCATCGCTTATCTCAAGTTTAGCAACGACACCACGCCCATGTTCTTTGTCGTTGAGCCAGGAGTGACGCAAATTGACATCACGCCGACGACACTGATTATCAATGGCGGTGATGCTAATCATGATTATCTCACCTACCTGAAAGCCCGCGCAGCACTTGTCGCCGAGAGGCAAAAGCTGCATCAGGAGTATCTGAGCCATGTGGCTGCCGACTCCACCATCGAGGTGGGGCTCGAGAGGCAGTATTTCTCACGCGACAGCGCGCTCACCGACTCGCTGGGGCGCATCACCGTCGATGCAATAAATCGTGGTGACTTAACCTCGACTATAATCTTTGAGCGTTATGTAAACTCACTAACTCGCAAAAACCTACAAAATATTCATAAAAAATAAACGTTATTAACTATAAAAGGCCATTTTTAGAGGCTTAATAACCTGTCAATTTTTTGATTATAAAAATTAATTTATATCTTTGCACTCGAAATATATTTTGAAAATAAAAACCACACAATTATGAAAAAGATTTCATCATTACTGCTCGCTATGATAATGATTCTTGCGCTGGGCAGTTGCAAGAAAGACAAACCCATGTTTGTATATATCGACTGCGAGACTCTTGAACTTGAACCAAAACCTTCTCTTATTCAGGCCGATGACGATGTGAATGCATTCTATAACTCGTTTGAGAAATATTCCGAGAACAAGCACGACAAGGTGTTTTATGACATCATGAAGACCAAGCAGGTCTTTGAGGGAGGCAGCGAGGCGTGCGAGAGCGACGAGGCCGACCAGGGCGCAGTGCCTGTGAGCGAGGTTGACGGTGTGGGGGAGGTGTTGCCTAGTGGCGACTCCGACGAAGAAGGAGAATACAACTATCCTGAGCTGTTGGCTCCCAAAAACAGCACTCCTAATTTCAAGCTCTACAAGATTACCGACAAAGGTGCTCGACAGGTGGCTCAAGATTTTATCGATAAGAAAATCAGCTTTGAGGAGTTCCAAGAAAAAGTGAAGGACAATGCCGAGATAATCTACGACAACGAGCAGCACAAGGACATCTATGAGAAAGAGTTCAATAAGTGCAAAGAGATTGACTACAATGCCTACGTTAAGATGCGGGATAAATTCAACAAGAGTCTGCAAGCTGCACAGAAAAAAGAACAATAATTTAATTGTTTTTGGTTTTAATAGAATTAGCCATGAGGGCACCTAGCAAGGTGTCCTCATGTGTTATGTGTGCTATGTTGTGAAATGAAACAATATATAAAAAAAGCAGTGGAGCTGTAAGCCGGGTTATGTAGTCGGTTCCAGCTCGTGGAACCGCCGCTTGTCATTTATCTGTCTGGACGTGTCACCACGCCAGTATAGCAGCCTACCCCCCGCCAATAGACGAGCAGCCCTGACGGTGTACTTGGCCTTGCAACTCGCAGGTAGTGCGGCGCGCCACGTTGCCGTGGCACCCGGTGGGCTCTTACCCCGCCTTTTCACCCTTACCAACCCGAAGGCTGGCGGTTGTTTTCTGTCACCTTAAACCCTGAGGTCGCCCCCAGCTTCCCGTTAAGAAATGCGATGCTCTGTGTTGCCCGGACTTTCCTCAAGCAATCAATGTTGCCAGCGACAAGCCGCTCCACTGCATTTAGCGGCTGCAAATTTACAAAAAAATTAGTGCAAGCCGAGAGTAGAACAAAATAAAAAAGAAGTTTTTATATTTTTTATGCCGAGGCGCCGCCTAATTTATCAAATTTTTTTTCAGCAATCTTTATCTTGTAACAACATCGTAACTTGTTTTTTTTCATCGATCACGTTACATGTAATAACTTTGCACGCCTAAACAAGCATAATTCTATAATGACAACATCAAGTTACTTTTTTCTGATTTTTGAGTTATTAGGGTCGCTGGGACTGCTCATCTTTGGCATGAAGATGATGAGCGATTCGTTGCAGAAGATGGCAGGTCCACAGCTGCGACACATCTTGGGAGCTATCACATCTAATCGTTTCACCGGTATGTTGGCAGGCACATTCATCACTTGTGCTGTGCAGTCCTCATCGGCAACCACGGTGATGACGGTATCGTTTGTCAGCGCAGGGCTACTGTCGCTGGGTCAGGCCATCTCGGTGATCATGGGTGCTAACATCGGCACCACGCTCACGGCATGGATCATGTCGCTGGGCTATAGTGTAGATTTGACCGTGGTGGTGTTTCCTGCCTTTTTCCTGGGCCTGCTTCTCATTTATAACAAGAGGTTCAGGTTTGCCGGCGACTTGCTCTATGGAGTGGCATTCGTGTTTTTCTCGTTAGTGTTGCTCAGCAGTGCTGGCAAGTCGATGGACCTTGAGCACAACGAGCAAGTGATATCGTTTTTCTCATCATTCGACACCAGCAGCTACTTAACCATTATTATATTTCTCGCCATTGGCACCATCATCACTTGCGTTGTGCAATCGTCGGCGGCTGTGATGGCAATAACGATATTGCTATGCTCCACAGGTGTACTGCCCATCTACATGGGAATCGCTTTGGTGATGGGAGAGAATATTGGCACCACTGCCACTGCCAACATTGCTGCCCTCGGTGCTGGCATTCAGGCACGGCGTGCGGCACTGGCGCACCTGCTGTTCAACGTCTTTGGAGTGATGTGGGTGTTGTGTGTCTTCTATCCCTTTGTTGACTTGGTGTGCAACATCGCCGGCTACACGCCAGGCAATGAGGCGCAGGCTTCGCACATTCCCATAGTGCTGGCCACCTTCCACACTTGCTTCAACGTCACTAACACCGCCATCCTCATTGGCTTTATCCCTCAACTCGAGCGCATCGTGTGCTGGTTGCTGCCTCAGCGCGACACTGCCGAGAAAGAAGACTTCAAGCTCACCTATCTGCACTCAAGCCTCATGCGCACGCCAGAGCTTGCGGTGATTCAGGCACAAAAGGAGACCGCTCTCTTCTCCCAGCGCACTCAGCAGATGTTTGCTCTCGTGCGACAGCTGCTCACCGAGAAGAAGGCATCAAAATGGGATGAACTATTCGCCGAGATAGAGAAGCAAGAAGACATTGCCGACAACATCGAGATAGGCATTGCCAGGTATCTGGAGCGCGTGAGTTACGACCACCTCTCTAACGAGACCAAGAACTTGGTTCGCACCATGCTGCGCGAGATCAGCGAGCTCGAGAGCATTGCCGACTCTTGCTACAACCTCTCGCGCATCCTGAAGAGGCTGCACGATAGCGACAAAGAGTTCACCCCCGACCAGCTGCATCAGCTCCAGTCGATGACCATCTTCACCAATGATGCTCTCACGCAAATGAATGTGGTCATGAACGGCCGTGTGGAGGACTACACCATCGAGGAGTCTTACCGCATCGAGAACATGATTAACCTCATGTGCAAGCAGCTCAAGGAAGATAACATCAAGGCGGTTGACAGTCACCAGTATGACTACAACATGGGAACGATTTTCACCGACTTTGTCAAGGAGTGTGAGAAACTAGGCGACTATGTTATCAACGTGATGCAGGCAAGATTTAGGAAATAATTACTAACTTTGCCCCCATAAAAAAACAGGAACATGTCAGCACGCATTCTTATCATCGACGACGACTACGACCTGTGCGAGATATTGAGCTTCAACTTGCAAGCACAAGGTTTTCAGCCAAGTGTGGCACACTCGGCTCTCGAGGCCATGAGGCTCAACATCGCCAGCTTCGACCTCCTTATCATTGATGTGATGATGCCGGGCATGAGTGGGTTTCAGCTGGCGCAGGAGCTCAAGATGGATTACATCTACTCGCAGGTGCCCATTATCTTCCTCACAGCTCTCGACAGCGAGAGCAACATTCTCAAGGGCTTCAACTTGGGGGCCGACGACTATATCGCCAAGCCATTTTCCATAAAGGAACTCATGGCAAGGGTAAAGGCTGTGCTGCACCGCACCAGTCAGCAGCACAACGACGCATTGCTGTCTTTTGGAGGCATTGTCATTGACAAGAATTCTAAGACGGTGACTATCGACGGCAGTGATGTGACGCTCACCAAGACCGAATATGACCTGCTGCTGTTTTTCCTCTCTCACCAGGGCGAGGTGTTCACTCGTGAGCAACTCATTGAGTATGTGTGGCCAGGAAACACGGTTGTCACGCTGCGCACTATCGACGTCAACATCACCAGGCTGAGAAAAAAAATGGGACCTTACTCTTCCCACATAATCACCAAGACAGGGTTTGGTTACTGCTTTAAATGCTAAACTAAATGTAAAGTGTTAAGTGTAAAATGTTAAGTGTTAAGTAGGGACAAGGCGTGCCTTGTCCGTTAAGTGCTAGAGATTCTAGAAGTTCTAGACAATCTGGATGTTCTAGAAACTCTAGACAATCTAGAAATGAGAGAGAACTTGCTATTCTCTTGTTCTCTTGTCAGCTCGTTCTCTTGTCATCTTGTTCTCTTGTCATCTTGTTCTCTTGTCATCTTGTTCTCTTGTCATCTTGTTCTCTTGTTCTCTTGTCAGCTAAATATAAAAAACTCATGAAAAATCTATCAGAAGGTAAAAAAATGTGGTTCAGCGTGATGGCGATTTTCTTTATCTACGCCATCATCTTCATCATGTTTGAAGACTACGACCGCAAAACATTTGAACCGCTTAATGAGATGAGCGACTGGCACTTGCTCATCTTCTCGCTGGTGGTGATGGCAGTGTTGGGACTGATGCTCTATCGCTATTCCAGGCGCATGGATCAGCGCATCAAGCAGGAACAGGAGATGAAGCAATCGCTCATGAGACGGCAACTCACTCAGAACATCTCTCATGAACTCAAGACCCCGGTAGCAAGCATCCTGGGATATGCCGAGACTATTGTTGCTAACCCCACCATGCCCCCCGAGACAAGAACCCGTTTCATAGAGAGGACTAGGTTGCAGGCTCTGAGGCTCACCACGCTCCTTAACGACCTCTCAACCATCAACCGCATGGACTATGCGCCGCATCTCATCGCCATGAAGCGCGTGAATGTCTCGCAAGTGGTGGCCGACATTGCTCAAGACGTGGATTTGGCACTGAAGTCAAAGCACATGACCCTTAACAACTGCTTGCCCGAGGACATCATCGTCACAGGCAACGACTCGCTCATCTACAGCATCTTTAGCAACCTCATCGACAATGCCATCAGCTATGCTGGTGAGAACACAGCTATCGACATCACGGCAACACAAACCGACGATTACTGGCACTTCAAGTTCTGCGATAACGGCGAGGGAGTCGAAGCACAGCACCTGCCGCATCTCTTTGAGAGATTTTACCGAATCGACACTGGGCGCAGCCGCGCCAATGGTGGCTCGGGGCTGGGGCTTGCTATAGTGAAAAACGCCGTCATCCAGCACAAAGGCAATATTACAGTCAATGCCATCAATGACGGCGGACTTGAGTTTAACTTCTCTCTGAAAAAGTAGCTGATGAGCTGACAAGGCAATTAGGCAATGTCAACATAAATGACTAGCCTCACGGTGCGTAGCTCCAGGAGCTGCGTGGCGTGAGGCTAGTGCCATTCTTTTTTCTGTGAGCAATAGAGGGAACAACCTCCCCCTTGCTTGTGTTACTTCACAACCTTGGTCACGGTAGTTGAGCCGTCGTTGTAGCGGGTGACGACGATGTTCATGCCAGGCTGTGGCGTTGCGCTTTCCACGCCCATCATGTTGACGTAGGTCACCTGTGTCACTTGCCTTGAGGCATCAACACTGGTAATTGCAGTGGTTGCCGAAGCCGAGACAGGGCAAATGGTATAGTTAGTGTAATAGTCACTGCCGTGGTAATATACCGACTTGGGCATGAGTGCCTTGCGCTTGCTGCCCGCAACAATCTGCTTAGCTTTCTTGGCAGGAGACTCGCTTGATGTGGCCGCCCACTCGTCGTTGAGTTTGAAAATCGACACGAGGTCATAGCGTGTGCCCTCGGTGAGCTGCGATTGCAACTCGGGGTTCAAGCGGAAGTCTAGCTTCACCTGCACGGTGTCTTGAGCACTGCACAGGTAAGGCTCTCCGTCTATGAGCCTGTAAGCACCAGTGACCTGTCCATACTCATGTCCTGCGGCAATGAGTTTCTCCTGGCTGATATTGTAAGCCCACAGTTTGAGCGCCGGGAACTCGGCGTCAGGCAGCTCGCTTGGGGTAGAAGAGATGATGAGGCGGGGGTTGGTATCAACATTGTCGAGGGTGCCTCTCACGGTCTCGGGCTTGAGCGCCTTCATGGCAGCGATGGTGTTGTAAAGCTGCTCATCGTCGCCACAGTCGAGGGCTATCCAGCTAGGATACCAGTCTTCATACCAAGTGAAGCCCCACTCGGCATACTCGTCGTAGAGGATTTGGTCAACATTGTCGGTAACCAGAATGATGTTGCCGTCAATCTCGTTCTTGGCAGGCAGCACCACATAGAGGCTGTCGGCAACCTTGTAGTTTGTGCCATCCACGCCATTATAGGTGATCTTCCACAGGCGAGTGCCAGGAGCAGCGGTGATGCTGATGGGGTATAGTTCATAATTGTTGTTGTGGATGGTCACCATGCCTTCAATATTGTAAGTCTCGCCCTGCTCAATAGCCGGATACTCGATGCCAAAGCGGTTGTAGCCAGGCAATGTCACGGGAACCATCTCCTCGGCCTCGTTCTTCTCATAGCTGGTGATGGTGAAGTTGCCATTGTCGTCGATGTCGCTCAAAACCACACCATCCATGCTCACCTTAAAGTTCTCATAGCCTTCCTCTGGGTCAAGGATGTAGCTTACCCAGCCTGTCATGTCAAATGGGGTATAGTAGTCTTCCTGAACCAGTGAGGTGGCGTTGTTGAAATGCTCGGGAGAGGTTATTTCCATTAGCCCATTGTAGGTGGTCTTCACGCCTGTCCAGCCAGCTGGAATTACAGCACCCAGCTGATACTGCTTATCTACATTTCCATAGACGAGTGCCGCATGGGCATAACCCTCATCATCGAGCTGCTGAAGCCACAAGTAGTTGCCCCATTGATAGTTGACAAAGGCCTCGCCTGTAAACTGGAACTTGGTGTCATCGTCGAGTGAGCTCAAGTTCATCAGGTGGTCAAGCTTTGTGATATTGGGGTCAACAGGATTGCTGGGGTCGCCGCCAGGGTTATCGGTGGGTGGCTCGTTGCTGGTGGTGACTACCACGCTGGCAATCTGAGCGTTCTTGGTAGTGGGGTGCGTGAACGACACGGTGGCTGTGCTGCCGGTCCATGTGCCGGTGCCATCGAGGGCGGTGTAGTTGCCCACGTTGGCAAGCAGGTCAAAGTTGCTGGTATTGGCGGCATTAATAGTGATGCCAACGATGCTGCCGCTCTCTACCGAGAAAGTGATAGCTCCGTCTTGATAGATGCGCAGTGTGTAGCTGCCCTGTGAGTTCCACACACGAGTCTGGGTAGAGCCGTTCACGGCAGTGAGGCTCACGCCGTCCACCGTGATTGTGCCCACATCGGTAAGGTTCACACCATTGCTTTGAGCAGGAGGTGTGATGCCCATAGCTTGCAGTCCTGCCTGCGATGAGAAGTCGAATGTCACCTCACCTGCCCATGTTGCCATAGCAATAATCGCCATGACGGCAAAAGATAAAATTTTTCTCATAATCTTGTTTATTTTCTTAAATGTGATGTCTAGAATGCCTTGAAGCTCATGTCGAGCGACTTCACGCTGTGGGTAAGGGCTCCTACCGAGATATAATCTACGCCGCACTCGCCGTAGGCGCGCAGCGTGTCGATGGTGATGCCGCCACTCGACTCGGTCTCGACCTGGTGGTCAACTATTTTCACTGCCTCGCGCGTGAGCTCGGGAGTGAAGTTGTCAAACATGATGCGATCCACTCCACCTGCGGCGAGGGCTTCACGCAACTCGTCGAGGTTGCGCACCTCAATCTCAATCTTGAGGTCCTTGTTGTTCTCTTTGCACCAGCGTTTTGCGCCATCAATGGCTGCGGTGATGCCGCCAGCGAAATCCACATGGTTGTCCTTGAGCAGAATCATGTCGAAGAGGCCTATGCGGTGGTTGCAGCCGCCGCCTATCTTCACAGCGTCCTTCTCCATCAGGCGCATGCCAGGAGTGGTCTTGCGAGTGTCGAGCACACGGGTGTGCAAGCCTTCAAGCTCTTTTTGATAACGTGCTGTGACGGTGGCTATGCCGCTCATGCGCTGCATGATGTTGAGCATCAAGCGCTCGGTCTGGAGCAACGACTGCACCTTGCCCTCCACGATAAAGGCGATGTCGCCAGGCTTCACATGAGCGCCATCCTCGATGTAGGTCGTCATCTTCAACTCGGGGTCAAATTTCTCAAATACCCTCCTTGCCATCTCAACACCGGCAAGGATGCCTTCTTCCTTGACTATCAGGCGTGAGCGCCCCATCTCATCGGCAGGGATGCTGCACAGGGTGGTGGCGTCACCGTCACCAATGTCCTCGGCAAACGCTAAGTCAATCAACTCGTCAATAAGTTCGTCTCTTGTTTTCATGTCAATTACAGTATTTTGTTATTTATTGATTTTCTTCTTTCATTCGTGGTGGTAGGGCTCGCCGCGGAGGATGGTCATGGCGCGGTAGAGCTGCTCGGTGAAGATGAGGCGTATCATCTCGTGAGAGAAGGTCATCGACGAGAGTGAGATTTTCTCGTTGGCGCGGGCATAGACTTCGGGCGAAAAGCCGTAAGGACCACCAACAACGAAGACAAGGCGGCGTTGCACTGTCGCCATCTTCTTCTCGATGTAGCGAGAGAACTCAACCGAGGTGAACTGCTTGCCGTGCTCGTCGAGCAAGACAACGTGGTCGCTCTTGTCGAGGGCAGCGAGGATGTTACGGCCCTCGGCATTCTTCTGCTGCGCCTCGGTTAGGTTTTTGGTGTTCCTGGCATCAGCGATATACTGAATCTCAAACGGCACATAGTGCTTGAGCCTCGAGGTATATTCCTCGATTCCCTTGCTCAGATAGCCACCAGCCATCTTACCCACTACTGCCAGAGTGATTTTCATAATTATTTCACAAAAAACTTGATGCCTCCGGGGTGGCAGGTCACTGTCATGTCGGTGATCTTCTCCATGGGCTCACCATCGATGTGATAGACGTGAGGCTCGGTGGTGTGAATCTTTATCTCTCTTGCCCTGTAGGTATCTACATGGCGGTTTTTATCCACGCTCTTGGTGAAGAGGCTGCCGCCCACGATGCCACACTCAATGCGCCTGAATGGCTTGATGACGGTGATGTCGAGCAAGCCGTCTTGCAAACTCGCATGAGGCGCGATATAGGCGTTGTTGCCATATTGCGACGCGTTGGCACAGGTGATGACAAACACGTCCTCCTCATGGGTCACTGTCCCATCAATCTCAAAGGTGCAGTGGATGGGCTTGTAGTGGGCATAGACCTGAAATGCCGTTTTCACATAATTTAGAGAGCCACGCTTGGTGCGCTTGGCATAGCGGTCGGCAATCTCGGCGTCAAAGCCCATGCCGCCAGTGCACACGAAGGTCTTGTCGTTGAGCGTGCAGTAGTCGCACACCTCCACATGGTCGTGGTTGATAACCTCAATGGCCTTTTTCATGTTCATGGGAATCTCCAGGTGGCGCGCCAGGCCATTGCCCGAGCCACAAGGGATGATTGCCAGAGCTACATCGCTGCCAGTCAGCGCCGAAGCAGCACCGTTGACGGTGCCATCGCCGCCCACGGCAATAACGCCGTAGTATCCCTCCTTGACGGCCTTGGCCGCCAAGTCGCTCACGCGCAGATCACGAGTGACCAGCTCCACTTTTAGGTCAAACTTGCTGTGGTCAATAATGTCTTCCAATAGCTGTGGCACATGCTCCTTCTTGCTGTTGCCCGAGAAGGGGTTGATGATTGCCATGAGTCTCTTGCGTTCTTCCATGCCGCAAAATTAGTGCAAACCGAGGGAAACACAAAATGAAAAACGAAGTTTTTTATTTTTGCTTCCGAGGTGCCGCCTAATTTATCCACAATTAGTGCATGCGCAGAGAAAAAACACTAACTTTGCACTCTCAAAACAAGCAACAGATGTAGAAATGATTTCAACTACTCACATAATAGGCGTGCTTCTCACCGTGGCGGTGCTGCTGGTGGTGAGCTGGCTCTCGGCACGCGGTGTCAAGGACGAGAAGGCTTTCATTGGTGGCGGCACTTCGGGCAGCTGGATGGTGTGCGGAGCGTTCCTCACCACCCTGGCAGGAGGGCAATCGACGGTGGGCACGGCGCAGCTGGCGTTCTGCTATGGCCTCTCGGCGTGGTGGTTCACGCTGGGGGCGGCGCTTGGCGGCGTGGTGCTTGCCATCTTCTATGCTCCAGCGCTGCGTCGCAGCGGTTGCAGCACTTTGCTCGAGATTGTGGGCAAGGAGTATGGTCACAAGGTGGAAGCAGTGGGCTCGGTGCTGTTCTTGATAGGCATCTTCATCAGCATCGTGGCACAGGTGCTCACCTCGTCGGCGATGATAGGTAGTCTCTTTAATCTATCCACGCTATGGTCGCTCATCGTTGGCGCCATCTTGATAATGCTCTTCGTCCTCTTTGGGGGGATAAAGAGTGCCGGTGCCGGTGGCATCGTCAAGCTGCTGCTGCTCTACTGTGGCTCGGTGGCAACGGGCGTGATAGTGTGGCGCTTGGCGGGCGGCGTTGAGGGTTTTGCCAGTGGCATCGACAATGTGTATAGCTCGCCCACAATAGCGTCGATCAATGGCCTGGGTGGTGCCGAGAGCATCCACCATCGCTACGGCAGCATGCTCGCGCGAGGCGTGATGAAGGACTTGGGCGGGTGCCTCTCGCTAGTGCTCGGAGTGGTATCTACGCAGACCTATGCCCAGTGCATCTGGAGTGGCGCCACTACTGCCAAGGCACGGCGAGGGGCCTTGTACTGCGCTTTTTTCATCCCTGTGATAGGTGCGGCGTGTACGCTGGTGGGGCTCTACATGCGAGGGCATTACGTCATTGCCGCCGAGCTCGAAGCACTGCACCGTGCTGGCGAGGCTCTGCCTAGCGGCATCGGCGTTATCAGCAGTTCGGCACAGGCCTTCCCCTCGTTTATCTTGCAGCACCTGCCGGCCTGGTTTGGGGGTCTGATGCTTGGCACGCTGCTCATCAACATCCTGGGCTGTGGCAGCGGACTCATGCTCGGAGCCTCCACCATCCTGGTGCGCGACGTCATTGCCAATGTGCAGCGCAGGTTTGGATGGGGCGGGCAACGTGTCTCGCAGCTGCTGCTCACGCGCATCTCCATTGTGGTGCTGTTGGCAATAGCCGTGATGGTTGCCAGTGCCTTTCATGGGGCGTTTATCAACGACTTGGGTTTCCTCTCGCTCGGTCTTAGGGCAGTGGCCATCATCTTCCCGCTAAGCTTTGCCTTGTGGCTGCCGCAGCGCTTCACGCCACGCAGAGTCATGCTCGCGATGATTGCCGGCACTGCCGTCATGCTCCTGGCCGGTGCTGCCAGCCTCCCTGGCGACGCCGTCTATTACGGCCTCGCCACCTCGCTGCTAGCTATGCTCCTGGCGAATAGAAAGAGAAGATAACTACTCTCACACTCTTGCGCCGTAACACGGCGCAATACTCTACCACTGCACAGTGCATTGAAGCATTATGCATTATGCATTATGCATTATGCATTATGCATTGCTTAAAGCCAGCCGGCGCTGCGGTACCACTCGATGGCTTCATGGATGCCTTGCTTGAGGTCGTAGCGGGCCTTGAAACCAAAGTCGCGCTCGGCATCGCTGGTGTCGCACAGCCAGTTGCGCTGCTTGAGGATGCGATACTTGTCGGGGTTGAGGGTGCTGGGCTTGCCGGTGAAGCGGCTGATGAACTCCGACACATGGCACACCACTTTCACCAGCCACAGCGGGCAGGTGACGGGGATGACAAACTTCTTGCCCAGTTCATCGAGGACTATCTTGCGGAACTCCTGCTGGGTGTAGCTGCGGTCCTCGCTCATGAAGTAGGCACGGCGCTTGGGACCTGCCTCGAGTGCGTCCATCACGCCTCGCGCCAGGTCTTTCACATAGATGAAGGTGAGCATCTGCTTTTTGAAACCCACGCTAAAGTCGAAGCCGTGCTTTATACTCTTGATCATGAGGAAGTAGTCGCGCTCGTGAGGTCCATACACCCCCGTGCAGCGAAAGATGGTATAGGGAAAGTCTTGCTGCATTTGCAGGTAGGTCTCTCCTTTTAGTTTCGAGGTGCCATAGCGGGTGTTAGGTGCTGGGATGTCGCTGCTCTTGAAGGGAGTGTAGTTGCTGTCGTCGCCAGGTCCCATCACGCTCAGGCTGCTCATCATCAGGAACACCTCGGGCACGGCATCCAGCTCTTTAAGCTCATCGACAATGCTCTTGAGGCAGCCATAGTTCACCGTCTCGAAGTCGATATAGTTAGTAGCTTTGGTAAGGCCCAGGTTGTGTACCACATAGTGCCACTTGCCGTGCTGTGCTATGTGGTCTTTGAGGGTTGTGTGTAACGCCTCTTCATCGGTGAAATCGAGCTCAAGGAAGTTGATGTGCTCATCGGTGAGGAACTTGCGGCTGGTGGTCTTGCGCACCGCCGCCCAGGTCTCGTAGCCACGGCTCAGAGCTTCCTCCACGAGGTAGCCTCCAATGAAGCCTCCGGCTCCTGTTATCAGTATCTTTTTACTCATCGCTCAAGAATGTTTAGAACCTTTTTGATAATCATCTCGGGGCTGATGTCGTGCATGCAGTGGTAGTCTTTATATTTGCATTTCTTGTTTCCAAATACCGAGCATGGGCGGCACTCGAGGTCGAGCTGAACGGTGTCTTTGAGAGCTTGGTGCCAGCCCATGAAGCCACAGGCTGGGTGTGTGGCGCCCCACACGCTCACCACCGGCAGCTCCACGAGCGATGCCAGGTGCATGTTGGCCGAGTCCATGGTCACCATCACGTCGCAGTGGCTCAGCAGCACCAGCTCATCGACAAAGGAGTGCTTGATGTGCGGCAGTGAGAGCACATTGTTGTAGCGACGCATGATGGGGTCGAGCATGTCGCGCTCCTTCTTGCCTCCCCCCATCAGGAAGATGTGGCAATGTTCCCATCGCGCCATCTCGTTAATGACCATCTGCATCTGCTCCAGTGGGTATTCTTTGCCCTTGTGCTGGGAGAAAGGTGCTACTGCTATCCACAACTCATTATCTCCCTTGGCGGGAACAATGGCACTGCTGGGCACCCCTCCCTGGGCAAAGATGTTAGTAAACTCCTGGCCAAGATTTAACCCCAGCTGGCTGAACACATTTCTGTATCGAGTGTGGGTCGAAGCCACGGGCTGCTTTGACTTGCCGCTGGTGAGCTGTCGCTTCTCGCGGCGCCCCTTGTCGATGACCGCCACAGGCACCTTTTTGCACTTGAGCACTAGGCGCATGAGCTTGGTGCGCAGCACATCGTGCAGGTCGGCCATAGCATCAAAGTTGTAGCGAAAGTGCAGGTTGCGTGCCAGTTTCCATGGTCCTAGCAAGCCCTTGTATTTGTTCATGTCGATGCCAAGCACGATGAGGTTTTTGGGGCAATTGACAAACATCTCCGCCATTGCCTTGCGTGTGGCAAAGACGAACATCACGTCGGGATTAGCCTCACACACAGGATACACAATGGGTATGGTCATTGCCACGTCGCCCAGGGCCGAGAAGCGGGTTATAAGGACGATTTTTGGTGTCGTGATACTATTCTTTGCCATATAAAATGGGGTTGGTGGCAGGGTCGTTATACATCTTCATTTGGCGATACACCTTCATGTATTTGCGGCCTGCTGCAATGTCGTCAAGCAGTTGGTCGATGGCGGTGGTCAGATCTATGCGCTGCTCGAGCAGCACGGCAAGCTTGCCCTGGCACTGCGCTATGTGGCTCGGTGCGGCGTCGCTGCGCTCCACCTGCTCGCGCATGTGATAGATTTTCAGTGCTAGGATTGAGAGGCGATCTACCGCCCATGCCGGACTCTCGGTGTTGATGGTGGCATCGCTGCGCACCTCAACGTTAGCATAGAGCGTGTGGAAGTAGTTGTCGATTTTCTCCACCAGGTCGGTGCGGTCCTGGTTGCTGCGGTCGATGCGGCGTTTCAGTGCCAGGGCAGCAACAGGGTCAATTTCTGGGTCGCGAATTATGTCCTCCAGGTGCCACTGCACCGTGTCGATCCAGCACTTAGTGAAGAGATGGGCCTCAACAGTGTCGTCATCATAAGGGTTTGGCACGATAGCATCCACATCATCAGTGACATGATAGAGCTCTATGGCGTTGTCAAATAGAGTGTTGGCATTTTCAGCAAAATTCATCTGTCAATCAGTTATATTATTTAAAACTTTTGTTGTCTAGTTCTCTCGTGCGCAAAATTAGTGCAAACCGAGAGAAACACAAAATGAAAAACGAAGTTTTTTAGCGTCACCCGCAAAAACCTGTGTTTAATGTTGATGAGTCCATGAGCGTCGAAGACGCTAAGTGCCTCGATAGAGGCTATTTATTACTAAGACCATGCAAGAGGGTCGAAGACCCTCGCAGCTTGGTCCTTGCGCCATCTAATGAAAAAGTGCCTCGTTAGAGGAACTTCATCGCCACAGTTGCCCTGCCATTGTAAATGATTTTCACTATTTTTCCAAGACAAAACAATATTGACATGAGTGCCGTAAATTCCATCTATCACATAGTCATCAACACCTACCGCCGTGAGATGACCATCCCCGACGAGACAGGGCAGCAGCAAGTGGGCGAAACAGTAGGTTTACTTCCCCATGTTCAGCGGATGGGGCAAGGAATATGGCGCATTCTCGTGCAGCGTGCGCGACAAGGAGAGAATCGTTAACTATATCAACCGCCAGCGTGAGCACCACAAAGAACAGACTTTTGAGCAGGAGTACAAAGAGATGATAAATCGCTCAGGGCTGGAGAGGAACGATTATAGGCTCACATGAAAAGCCTGTGGTGGAAGTTCCTCTTCGAGGCACTTTTCGTAAGATTCAGCAGGGACCAAGCTGCGAACCCCTTTGGGGTTCTTGCATGGTCTTGCGATTGAAGTCGGGTCTCCGACCCGCCCTGCATCTTCGATGCCCAATGTCTCAACCTAACACAGGTTTTTGCAGGTGTCCCGTTTTTTATTTTTGCTTCCGAGTGCTCTATTCAGGAAAATCTAAGAATTGAGACCAGAACTTACGGTTGCGGTGTCGATAGAAGGCATGGGCACCCATGGGCAGCTCGCCACTGGTGCATCGCATCGCCATTTCGGGATGACCCTCAAAGGCGAAGCGTGCGGCAGTAGTGTAGTCGGGGATGTTGAGCGTGGCAGGCCACAACTCGTTGACACGCACACTCCACACCACATCCTCGAAGCAGGCGGTGTGGTTTGCGTTTTTTGCTATTTCGGCCATCTTGTCAGGATGCTGGTCAAGCACTCGCAGCATCGCCTCCACGCGTCTTAGCGAGAATCCTCCGTTGCCCACCTTCCACTTAAGCAACACTGGGTGAAATCCTCCTCTGTGCCTTGCCCATCCTCGGCGCAACTTGTAGATAGCACGTCGAGCCAAGTTCCATCCTTCCACGTCGCCAGGTGCCGGCAACCATGGCGCTCCGATATAGTCATAGTTGAGAGAGCACCAGTAGTCGAGATTGTCGTGGAAAAGCACCACATCGGTCTGGCAAATAACCACAAACTGTGAGTTGTGAAACCGTGAATAGAAATCCTGGCTCAGCATCAACTGGTTATATCCAAGCCTTCCATCAAAAAAAGCTGGAGCGAAACGCTCTATGCGGCAGCGGTTGGAGTTTAGTCCCATCAGTGAGTCAAGCGGTGTGATGTCTAGACCCTGTGGACACACGATTGCTATTTCTCGGTTTGGTGCCAGCACCGACAGATTGCGTGCCACAGCCCATCGCTCAATAGCACTGAGTTCGGTTTTGTATATTGGAATTACAACAGTGACAAGATGTTTGTCGGTTTTTTCCATAAACCAATTTATTTGTATTTGACGATTTGCAGTGCTGTGCGGCGCACCTGGCGGCGCAGGCTGCGCGGGCTGCACTGCTTCACTTTGGCAACGGCTTTGAGCACCGCCTCGATGCTAGCGGAGGGCTCGTCGTCGGTCTCCACTAGCAGGCGGTCGAGGGGAGTGATGGCGAGGGCCTGCTCGTTGAACTTCGCGCCATAGGAGAGATAGAAGCCAGCGTCGAGCAGCTGGCGCGCCACATTCTCGTTGCCACGAAAGCCGTGAATCACCCAAGCCACGTTATGAGCCTGGGGATTGTCGCGCCACAGTTTGAGAATCTGCTGCGAGGTGCGCACGCAGTGGATGATGAGTGGCTTGCCTGTGGCGGCGGCAATGGTGATGTGGGCTTGCATCACTTGCTCCTGCACGTCGAGCGGCGCGCCCTTGAGCGAGTCGAGCCCCGTTTCACCGATGGCCACCACCAGGTGATGCTGAGCGGCTTCTGCTAATTGTTTGAGTTGCTGTTGCCAGTTGTCGCCAATGTGCCAGGGGTGTATGCCCACCGAGTAGGTCTTGCCATATTGTGGCTTGAAGTCGTTGACATCCACGCTGATAATGGCTTGCTCGGCAGCGGTGTCGTGGCAGTGGAAATTGGTGATGACGGGAGGCACGGGGTCGTAGCCGTGTCCGCCCCACGGGTTGCAGCTGATGATGCGCTTGGCGCCCATGAGTGTGCCTTTTATGGGACCGTAGGCCTGTATCGCCTCCACGGCATAGTGGCTGCAAGTGGGTGTGTAGCGGCAGGCGGCAGGCAGCAGTGGCGAGATGCACCGCTGGTAGAACCTGATGGGCAGGATAAAGAGTTGCTTGGCTATGTTGCCCAGGGTGAGTTTCATCGCTCGCTATTGATTGGTTATGGCAGTGGCTATTTTGTTGAGCAATTCTTGCATGCTGCGCTCTATGGTGGCGTAGTCGCGCTCGTCGTTGGCAACCCAGTTGAAGCCAATCAGCACTGTGGTGCCTTGTGAGGCAACTGGTTCTAGCAGGTTGCGGTTTAGGCGGTAAGCCTCGCGGGTGCGGCGCCGCAGCAGCACGCGGCGCACGGCATGGCGAATGCGCTTCTTGGGGATGGAGATAAGGAAGCGTGCTGCCACCGCATGACCCGTGTCACTGGCTGGCACGGCAAGATACACCGCGCGCAATGGGTAGGCGATAATCGACTTGCCCTTAGCATAAAGGTGCTCAGTCTCTATCTTGCTGCACAGCTTCTCGCTCTTGTATAGTTTGAAATTGGCCATTTTTGTGGTAGTCCTTTCGCTTTTCAGGCTGCGAATTTACAAAAAATCATCGCTACCACCCCTCAAAACCATTGAAAAAAGTGAGTTTTGATTGAAAAACCACTAAAATGCCACTATTCAGCCAACTCCTTTATGGGATGCTCTATAAATTGCTTGAGTCATATTTGGTTGGATTGTTGAGTAGATTTCGACTCAAATCTGAAAACATAGTAGCGGGCTACAGGTTAAAGAGTTGAGGTGAAAGATGCCAACAAGCAATCAAAGATGACCAAAACAAAAGAAAAACATATCTGGAATTTATAGAGCATTCTTTATATACTCAAAGAGCTTGCGGTAGAAAGGATGGCGGGTTAGGGTGGTGCTGTCGCCCATGATGAAGATCTTCATGCGGGCACGGGTGATGGCCACGTTCATGCGGCGCAGGTCGCGCAGGAAGCCTATCTCGCCTTTCTCGTTCTGTCGCACCATGCTGATGACGATGATGTCGCGCTCTTGACCCTGAAACCCATCAACGGTGTTGACAGTGATGAGGTGCTTAAGGGGCTTGAAATAGGCACTCTTGCGAAGCATGCGACGCAGCAGCTGCACCTGTGCTCGATAGGGCGAGATGATGCCCACGTCGAGGCGTTCGTCGAGCACTCGTTGTCGCCCCAGTCGCTCAAAATATTGCTGCAAGGTGTCGATGGTAAGTTGTGCCTCGGCGCGGTTGATGCGCCCGTAGGTCTCTCCCACGAGCTCCTCATGTGCCTCAATATCGAGTGTGGCAGTGTCAATCCATGTCATGGGCGTGTCGAGGTCGAGGATGCTGCGGTATTTCACCTCGGGGGCACTCTCTACCTCTCCGCCATAGAACCAGTTGCTCGAGAAACGCATTATCTCGTCGTTCATGCGATATTGCACCCGCAGCAACGTCACCACCTGCGGGTTGCTGTGTACGATGCGCTCCATGAGGGTGCGAGCGAGCCCCCCTTTTATTGCCTCAAGGCTCTTGACAGTGGGTGGCAGCTGGCAGTGGTCGCCAGCAAAAATCACGCGATTAGCTTTGCGAATGGCAATCCAGCACGCTGCCTCGAGAGCCTGTGCTGCCTCGTCAATGAAGAGGGTAGCAAATTTCATCCCCTCGAGCACACGGCTTGCGCTGCCGGCAAGTGTGCAGGAGATGACGCGCGCGCTGTTAAAGAGCTCGTTGTTGATGCGCAGCTCCAGCTCGGTCTCGCGGCTGCGCAGTCGGTCTAGTTTCTGGTGGTAGCTGTCGCTGCCTCGCCGCTTGGCGCTGCGCAGCTCGCGGATGGCTTTGCGCATCGCCCACAGCTGCGGGTAGTCAGGGTGTGCCTCAAAGCGTCGCTCATAGGTGAAGCCCAGCATCTTGTCGTTAACCTTAGTGGGGTTGCCAATGCGCAGCACTTCCACGCCTCGGTCAACGAGCCTCTCGCTTATCCAGTCAACCGCCATGTTGCTCTGGGCGCACACCAGCACTTGGTTCTCGCGCCGCAGCGTCTCGTAAATCGCCTCAACGAGCGTGGTGGTCTTGCCAGTGCCTGGCGGGCCATGCACGATGGCCACATCCTTGGCAAGCAACACCTCGTTGACGGCATGCTCTTGGGTAGAGTTTAGCCACGGGAATCGCAAGGGTGCAAAAGTGAATTTCTCGGTCTTGCTGTGGTTGTAGAACAGGTCGCGAAGCAGTGCGAGGCGGTTGCCCTTAGCCTTAATCACGCGGTCGAGAGCTTGCAGCATGAGCTGGTAGGTGTGCTCGTCGAACGAGAGCTGCACTCCCACCCGCTCGCGTCCTTGCAGCTCGGCCACGGCATTGCCATCGGGCACTACAATCACCATGCGGTCTTCTTGGGCATAGCTTACTGTGGCGGCAAATTTGAAATAGCTGATGCTGTCGCTGGCATCAACATGAAAAAACATCACCTGGCGGCCATACTCAAAGTTGTGCTCGATGTCGGTGTCGGTGGTGCGGCTCACCTCCACCACAAGCTGGTTGAGCGAGTTGTAGTAGCTGCGTCCCACGTTGATGGGCCACCAGCAGTCGCCACGCTTCACCTTGCGACCCAGACCCATGGTCTCGGTCTGCCGCTGAAACTCGCCACGCTCAGCATCACGCTCTGCCACAAGCAGCGCTCGCTGTTTTTGTAGTTCTAATATTGGTTGCTCGGTTTTCGTCTTTTTGTTTCTGGTTTAAAAGTGAGGTGGCTTCTCTAGCAGGTTCTTAGGTCTTTAGAAGAGTGTGATAACTACTGTTTGTGCTTGTCACAGCCGCAGTCTTTGCCACAGCAGTCTCCATCGTTGTGGTAATGGCCTTCGCAGCCGCCGTCTTTGTCGCAGCCGCCGTCGCCACAGCCTCCGCAGTCACCGCCTCCGCAACCGCCGCAGTGGCGTGGAGGGTTCTTCTCTTCTTCGGTGGCCTCACGCACGTTGATGATTTTACCAGTATATTTCACTGTCTCGCCAGCTAGCTGGTGGTTGAAATCTACCGTCACAGTGTCGTCGGCAATCTCCTTGACAATACCCTCGATGCGCATGCCGTCGGCAGTCATAAGCGGCACAAAAGCCCCTTCATATACTCGCTCGCTGTCAAACTCGCCATCGATGACGAAAATCTGCTTGTCAATTTTCTGCACCATGTTTGGGTCGCGCTCTCCAAAGGCCTCGATAGGCGAGAGGATGAAGTCAAATCCATCGCCCGCTTTCAGCCCCTGCAGGTGGTTAGTAAACGCCTCGAGCATACCAGGTTCATGTCCAAAGACAAAATGGTCGGGTTTGCCCTCTTTAAACTCATAAATCATGGTGTCGCCGTCTTTCTCCACGAGGAAGATTTTGTAAGCTAGCTCGACGAACTTTCCGTTACTGATGGTTTCCATTATTATAATTTATAGTGTTGATAAAAAGTGCTGTAGTCATTTAACTTGCAAAATTAGTGCAAACCGAGAGAAATACAAAATCAAAGACGAAGTTTTTGATTTTTATTTCCGAGGTGCCGCCTAATTTATCTACAATTAGTGCAAACCGAGAGCAGAACAAAATCAAGACGAAGTTTTTGATTTTTATTTCCGAGGTGCCGCCTAATTTATCTACAATTAGTGCAAACCGAGAGCAGGACAAAATAAAAACCGAAGTTTTTGTATTTTTTATGCCGCCTGATTTTCTTTTTCTCCAAGCAAAACAAGGGCAAAGGTGTTCAGAAATAAAAAAACCGCGGCGATAGGTTGCCACGGTTCATTAGTACTAACTAACCTTGTGTTGAAGAGGTTATTTCTTCTTGCGGTTGCCATAGCGGCTCAAGAACTTATCAACACGACCAGCGGTATCGACGAGCTTCTGCTTGCCGGTGAAGAATGGGTGTGATGAGCTGGTAATCTCAAGCTTTACCAGGGGATAAGTCTTGCCATCAATCTCGATAGTCTCCTTAGTGTTCACTGTGGAGCGAGTGATGAAAACCTCTTCGTTAGACATGTCCTTGAAAGCAACTTCGCGATAGTTGTCAGGATGAATACCTTGTTTCATTTTAAATATATATTTAATGAGTTATACAATAATGGGGCGCTGGTAAGACGCCTTAAATTGTAATGGCGCGCAAAGGTACGAACTTTTTTTTGAACCACAAAACTTATTTCACAAAACTAAAGAAAAAAATTGAAGATAACGGCGAATTTTGCTAAAGAGACAATGTCTTTAACTGAGTACACTTAAAAGAACGGCGAATTATGCGAATTAAACTAAGAAACTGAATCTCAACGACGCGCCAAAATAAAACGGCGAATTATACGAATTAAGCTAAGAAACAGAATCTCAACGACGCGCCAAAATAAAACGGCGAATTATGCGAATTAAACTAAGAAACTGAATCTCAACGACGCGCCAAAATAAAACGGCGAATTATGCGAATTAAACTAAGAAACTGAATCTCAACGACGTGCCAAAATAAAACGGCGAATTTTGCGAATTAAGCTAAGAAACTGAATCTCAATGACGCGCCAAAATAAAACGGCGAATTTTGCGAATTTAGCTAAGAAACTGAATCTCAACGACGCGCCAAAATAAAACGGCGAATTATACGAATTAAGCTAAGAAACTGAATCTCAACGATGCGCCAAAATAAAACGGCGAATTATGCGAATTAAACTAATTTTTTGCTTCTTCGCTTCGCCGTCAATCTTTGCAGTGGTCGTCTTAGTTTTTCGCCTAATTCGCCTAATTCGCCGTCAATCTTTGCCGCAGCGACGAGATACTGTTTTTAGCTTAATTCGCAAAATTCGCCGTCAATCTTTGCCGCAGCGACGAGACACTGTTTTTAGCATAATTCGCAAAATTCGCCGTTCATTATTGCCCCCAGCGTCGTGTCCCATTTTCTTAGCATAATTCGCCGTCAATCTTTGTGGTGGTCTTCTTAGTTATTCGCCTAATTCCCAAAATTCGCCGTTCTTTTTGGGGGCAGCCCGTAACTAATAATTGGCAGATGATGAACTTTTTTTAGCACATTATTTATCAGTTTTGGAATTTTCTATCTATTTTTGCAGTTGAAAAATGTGCATAGCAAGCAAAATAGGTAGTCGCTTACTGTTGTTGTCCGCTTTATTACTGACAATGACGCTTGTGGCGTGCCATCACGACACTATTCCCAAGGATGTGATTACCCAGAACGAACGGTTCACGGTGGGTCCCGACAGGGTGGTTGACGGTAAGTGGGTGGCCCATGCCAGGAGTGGCACGCACCTGGTGACCAACTATGAGCCGCCACTCCATGACTCGGTGCCAGCGGTGATTAAAGTGCGCCTCGCCATCAACGGTCACGACAATGAGCTGCGCCCTGGCGAGTATCACTACATCGACCTCACGGGCGATGCCGAGAACGCCGTTGTCAAAGCCTGCGTGGCCGATGAAAAGCGCTCTTCTTCACAAAAAATAGTGCGCCCCAAGCAGCTGAGGTTGAGAATAGACTTGAGCCCTATTAAGGACGCCCTGAGCGAGAAAGGCTTTTTTGTCACCCCAACCCACGACACCATTTATGCCGACGATTATCAGGGAGTGTGGCTCACCGCCGATGTTGCTCCGCTCAACGTTGAGGCATCGCAATGCCATCTTCACCAGGAGCTTCTCGTGGATGCCATGCCCGCTAGCGACGGCTTTCATCACGCTGCGATAGACTTGTCACTAGAGTCGCGCCACATCAGCAAGCAGTGGAAGATAAATGCTCCCGATAAAAATTACCCGGTGTATGAGTCAAGCCAGAAGCTCATTGACGTGATGCACAACATGTCGATAGCGGAGATTGCTAGCGGCGACAATCATGACAGCGACCACTTTATGGTAGCGCAGGAGTGCTATGCCATAGCCCTGTCGCTAGCCTATCTTGAGCCACAGCGGTCGATGCAGACTCTCAAGTCGATGGTAAAGGACAGTGTCATCATCACTGGCGATGGTGCCGAGAGTTACAGATCCCTTGTCAACAAGATGATTTGGGCAACAGCAGCCTGGAAAGTCTATTGCGTCACTGCCGACAAGCAATGGCTCAAATATTGCTATAGTATTATCTTAAAGAACATTGAGATAATAGAGAATTCTGGACTTTTCAACAGGGATACGGGCCTTTATCGCGGGGCTTGCCCTTATCGTGTGAGCAGCATTAACCAGTATTACCCGTCGTGGGCTGGCGTGACCGACGTCTTTGAGACAGAACCCCTGCTTGCCAATGCCATCATGGAGCATGCCTATCGCGTGGTGGAGATGATGTGCGACGAGTTTGAGATGAACTACCACAGTGCTCGTGCCGAGGCACTAAAAGACGCCATCAACCACCGCCTGTGGGACGAGCTTAAGGGGCAGTACTCACAATACCTCTATGGCGGCACGCTCAACATGGCGTCGCCCTGCTCCGACAACATGGGGCAGGCACTGTGCGTGCTCTGGGACATTGCCGACGACAACCGCGGCGAGACGCTCGTCAATGAGATGCCTCTCTCATATTATGGCATTCCCCTCACTTACCCCATCAGCATGAGCGTGAAACCAGAGTTCAACAATGCCGTCATTCCCATGGTTCAGGCACTGTGGAACCTTGCTGCCGCACGCAACGGCAACGTGGCCATGCTGCGGCGCGGCATAGGGGCACAAGTCAGGCCTCAAGCTCTGCTTGCCAGCTGCGATGTGAGCACCAGTGCCACAGCTGGTGAGCCTATAGGCCTCTCATATTCTCGTGGCAATGCCGCAGGCAACCTGTCGATGATTTATAATGTGATTGCCGGCATGAATTTCTTGCCTAACGGCATAGAGTTCACCCCTAAAGTGCCCGTGTGCTTTGATGGCAAGAAGGCCATTACTTCCTTTAAATATCGCCATGCTGTGCTCGACATCACTATCGATGGCACTGGCAACGAGCTGAGCAAAATCTCGCTCGACGGCAAGGTTCTTGCCGATAACTTCATCGATGGAAACATCAGCGGTCATCACACCATAGTGATTACCATGAACGACATCTACACGGGGTCGGGGAAAAACACCGTCTCTGAGCAGCTGAGCTACATTCCCGAGACTCCGCTGTGGCAGTGGGACGGATACTACGGCACCACCTATAATTATAACGGTAATGATGGATATAAAATTCTCATCAACGACGAGCCACGCTACTCGATGCGCGACTCGGTGCTGGGCACACGCGACACCGTGAGCTATCGCAGCCTCTCGCTGATGGCGGTCAACAAACATGGCTTCAGCTACATTTCCAAGCCGCACTTCATCACTACCACAGCCTCAACACTAGGCTTTGCTAAGTTCAATCACCACCTAAGCATTGATCGCTCATTCCCTCGTCACTACCATCATCACCCCATCGAGGTTGGCGACAGCTCTTCGTGGGTGTCGATACCTGTCACTACCACCGAGGCGGGCGACTATGTGGTGGATGTGCTATATAGCAATGGCAATGGCTATGCCGCACTGTGGTCGCCTTGCCAGATGCTGGAAGTTACCGCCAATGGTCATCTACAGGGGGTGGTTGTCGCACCGCCACTTGGTCAGGGGCAATGGCTGATGACGGCTTATAGCAGCCGTCTGCTAGTGCGCTTGCTCAAGGGTAGCAACACCTTGCAGCTGCGCTTGTATCGTCAGTCTCCCAAGGTGGGCTCTACAGAGTGCCTGCGCCTTCATCACCTTAGAATCATAAAACGCACCCCCACACCATAAGTAAATATGGGCTATAATTAAAAGAACAATCCACTCATGGCAAAAGTAATATCACACAAATTGAGAACTGCGTTAGCTGTAGCGATGGCTGTAACATTGTGTTTGGTAGTTGATGTGTCGTGCAAGAAACACTCCAGCACGTCGGGGGGAAGCACTTCGAGCATCGCCACCTACGACAGCCTGATGCATAAAGCTTATGAGAGCTACAATAAGGCCGACTTCAACAAGTCGATAGAACTCACGCGAGATGCCATGAAGTCGATTTCTAAAAACAATAAGGTGGCGATGAGCGATGCCTACTCGCACCTGGCGGCTTGCTATCAGCGCATAGGCATGAACGACAATGCGCTGAGCAACGCTTTTGCCGGACTTAATATCGACGAGCAACTCAAGGACAACGAGCGCATTAGCGCCTCTTACAGCAACATCGCCTATATCTATCTCGCCGCACAACGCCCCAACGAGGCTAAGACTCTTATCAACAAGGCTCTTAATCTGGAGAAAACAATCAAAAAGCCCAATAGGCGGCACTTGTCTAACCGCTATGGCATGGCAGCCGAGATTTATCTCAAGCTTGAGGAACCCGACAGGGCGTTAGACTACATCAACAAGGCCCTCGACATTGACACTACTGCCAACGACTCGCTACAAATCATGCGACGCATGTTGACACTTGGCGATATATATGCCGCTACCGACAGCACACAGAAAGCTCTTAGCAATTACCAGCAAGCAATCAAAATGTTTGAGAAAAACGATGACAAGTACAACATGATGCTGGCCTACAAGAACCTGGGTGCACTCTACGTGAAAATGGGCGACAAGGCTCAAGCCATGAAATGGCTCAATCAGAGCACCACCATCGCTAAAGAGTGTGACGCCAAGAGCGTGCTCAAGGATAACTATCTGCTACTTGCCAACATCATGAGCGACCACAACCCCTCGCAGGCGGCAAAGTATCTGAGCCAGAGCAACAGCCTTGCCGACAGCATCTATGATGAGGCAACTAGCAAGCTCACATCCTATTATGCCATGGAGTTCCAAACTAAGGAGAAGGAGCACAAGATTGATGAGCAGCAAAACTCCATAACCATGCAGCGGCTCATCATCACTGCAGCCATCATTGCCGTGACTTCGTTGCTGGTGTTGTGCATTGCCTTGATAGTCATCATTATGCTCAGGTCTCGCGCTCGCAAAGCCGAGAAGAATGCCGAGCAGATGCGCGACCGCTTCTTCACTAATGTCACTCACGAGTTTCGCACGCCTCTCACCGTAATACTAGGTGAGGCCGAGCAGCTCAAGGACGAGGAGCCCGACGAGTCAAAGCTACCAAAATTTAATGCTATCATCAATCAAGGAAATCACCTGCTCAGGCTTGTGAACCAGCTTCTCAATATTTCTAAAGTGAGGACTGCCATAGGGAACTTGCCCTGGAAAAACGGCGACTTGGCAGTGCTTGTCAATATGATAGTGGAGAACATGAGTGTGTATGCAGGGTGTCAAGGCACCACGATAGAATTCAATCACGACGACAGTGACTTTAACATCGACTTTGTGCCAGAATATTGCCGGAGCATTTTCACCAATTTAATCTCTAACGCTATCAAGTTTGACTCTCCTAATGGGCACATCACAGTTGACATGAGTCGCAAGAAGAATACTGTGGTAATTGCCATCGCTGACCATGGTAGCGGCATAAATGAGAAAGACCTGCCTCACATCTTCGACCTCTTCTATCAAGGTGAGAGCGGAAAGTCGGAGCTCGGCACAGGAATAGGCCTGGCTCTGGTGAAGCAGATGACCGAAGCCATGGATGGCAAAGTGGATGTCCACACTCAAGAAGGCGAGGGCACAACCTTCACCATCACTCTCCCTGTGAAGCACAAGAACCGAGACTATCCCAAATGGGTGCCAAAGATGTTCTCTACCAGCGCCGACGACTTTACCGAGTCAGTGCAAGCCGCAGTAGAGGCATCTACTCCAGTCGATGCCACTGCTGGCAGCGACAATAAGCGCATAGCACTCGTGGTGGAAGATAATGCCGATGTCGCTACCTACATTCAGCATGTGCTGGAGGACTCCTTCAATGTGATTGTTGCTCACGACGGGCAGGAAGGTCTAGAGAAGGCGCGCGAAGTGATCCCCGACATCATTGTCACCGACCTGATGATGCCACGCGTTGATGGTTTGGAAATGTGCCGTCAGCTGCGTGACGACGAGTTGGTGAGTCACATTCCCATCATCATAGTGACGGCACGCGATGCCGATAAAGACCGCTTGCAAGGTATCTCGGTGGGTGCCGATGCCTACCTCACGAAACCCTTCAAGCGCGACGAGCTGATTACCGTTGCCCACAACTTGCTCCACACCCGCGATATTCTCAAGATAAAATATCAGGTAAAACTCACTGGCAAAGAGCCCGAGGTGGACGATGCTGTTGATGTGGCACGTGAAGTGGCACCAGAGGTGGCCGTCGAGAGTGTTGACACAGCTAAAATTCTTTCTAGCATAGCACGCAAGAACGAGATATTTATCGAGAAGGTGAAGGGTATTATCCTCAAGAACATCGCAAAATCGGAGCTCAACTCCACACTAATCGCCGATGCCATGAACCTGAGCCAGCGGCAGCTCAACCGCAAGGTGAGCAGCGTGCTGGGCATCGACACCGCAAGCTATATCAGGCAAACGAGGATATTGAAAGCCCAAGAGCTCTTACTCGAGACCGAAGACCCTGTGGGAGACATAGGCTATAACTGTGGCTTTGAGTCGAGCAGCTACTTCTCAAAAATCTTCAGGCAGCACACGGGGCTCACCCCATCGGAATATCGCAAGAAGCACAGCGTTTAACCCTGCTTGGGCTTTAGGACTGAGTGGTGCTTAAACAAGTCTCCCAGCACATAGAAACTGCCACCCACAAAGATGGCATCGCGTGGTGTGGCGGCTTTTAACGCTGCTTTATAGGCATTGAGTGCCAGGGGATAGGAGTCGCCGTGCAGGTGGTGCTTTGCGGCGAGGGTTTGCAGGTCGTGGGCTTTCATCGAGCGTGACGACTGCGCTTGGGTGAAGTAGTAGATGGCGTCGGTTGGCATCATAGAGAGCACGGTGTTGATGTCTTTGTCGGCCGAGAAACCCAATACCACGTGCAACGTGTCACAATCTAACTCCCGTAACTGCTTTGACTGAATGACCCAGGCACCAGCGTTGTGACCGGCGTCGCAAATCACTGTGGGGCTCTTGCCAATCACCATCCACCGCCCCATGAAACCCGTGTACTGGCACACATGCGCCAGTCCTTTCCTGACATCACTATTCTTGATTTTCACGCCATGGCTTCTCAGCACCTCGATGGCATGAAGCACGGTGTTGACATTCATGACTTGATAGTCGCCGCCGAGCTGGCAGGTGAGGGGGGCGTCATCAGGTATGGTGAAGATTGATAAAGTGCCGTCGCTGTTTTTCACAGAGCCCATCACGAGAGGGGAGTCATGGGCGATAACGATAGGGGAGTGGCATGTGCTTGCCGTGCGCTCAAAGACGGCACGCACTTCGGGCTTCGAGGCTTCACCTATCACCACTGGCACGCCGGGCTTGATGATGCCAGCTTTCTCGCTGGCAATTTGTGCCAGGGTGTTGCCCAGGAACTGTGTGTGGTCGATAGAGATGTTGGTGATCACGCTCAAGATGGGTGTGATGATGTTGCTGCTGTCGAGGCGTCCGCCTAGGCCCACCTCAATGACGGCATAATCCACCTTTTGGTGCTTGAAATGCTCAAAAGCTAGTGCCGTCGTCAGCTCAAAGAATGACGGCTCGCAGTGAAGACCGCTTGCCAGCCAGCGCTCTACAAAACGGCTCACGGTGCGCTTGGCAATCATCTCGCCATCGACGCGGATGCGCTCGCGAAAATCTACCAGATGTGGTGAGGTGAACAGTCCCACTCGGTAGCCTGCTGCTTGCAGCGTTGCGGCAAGCATGTTGGCCACCGAGCCTTTGCCGTTGGTGCCAGCAATGTGGATGCACTTGTAGGCACGGTGAGGGTTGCCCAGCCAGTTGTCGAGGGCTATAGCTGTGTCCAAGCCTGGTTTATAGCCACTGTCGCCCTGCCGCTCAAAAGCGGGAATCTGCTTGAATAGATATTCTGTTGCTTCTTTGTAAGTCATAATATATAAGTGTAAAGTGTTAAGTGTGAAGTGTTAAGTAGGGACAAGGCGTGCCTTGTCCGTTTTGTAGGGACAAGTTGTGCCTTGTCCGTTTTGTAGGGACAAGGCGTGTCTTGTCCGATGTGCGCTAAAAGATGAAATAGCCGGCGGTTCCCGCCAGTATTATAACAATAATGGGATGAACTTTAGTGAAAAATACCACACAGAACGATGCAGCGCAGATGATTATAGAAATAATCTGGTCGCTAGAGGCGGAGCCAAAGTTCTCCTTGTTCATCAGCAGCAGAGCGGCACTGGCGATGAGCCCCACCACCACTGGCCGCAAGCCCATGAAAGCCCCCTTGATGATGGTGCTGTCGCTATGGCGAGAGATGTAGTGGCTGGCATAGAGGGTGAGCAGGAAAGGTGGCAGCACTACAACAATGGTGGCGATTATCGAGCCAAGCACGCTGCCTGTTGACACATAGCCTATATAGGTGGCGCTGTTGATGCCTATGGGGCCTGGTGTCATCTGCGAGATGGCAACGATGTCGGTGAACATCTGGTTGGTGATCCAGCCGTTTTTCACCACCTCGTTCTGCACCAGCGAGAGCATGGCATAGCCACCGCCAAAGCCGAAGAGCCCTATCTTCAAGTAGGCCCAGATGAGTTTCAGGTAGATGCTCATTGCTCGCCCTCCTTTCGTTGCTTGAGCGTGACGTGAGTGTAATAGATATAGCCACCAGTTGCGCCCAGGATGATGTAGAGAATGGGGTTTGACACCACTGGCAGTCCCGAGTAGATGAGCACAGCCACTGCCACAGGGATGATGATGGTCTTCCAGTTGATTTTGGCAGCGCGTGCTGTGGTGATGACTGGAGCTATGATGAGTGCCACCACAGCGGGCCTTATGCCCTTGAAGATGCGAGTGAGCACCTCGTTGTTCTTGATGGTGTCGGGGGTGAGAAAGATGGCTATGGCAAGAATTATCACAAACGACGGCAGTATCGTGCCAAAGGCGGCAGCGAGGCTCCCCTTCACGCCACGAAGCCTGTCGCCAATCACCACTGCTATGTTCACCGCCAGGATGCCAGGCATGGCCTGGGCTATGGCGAGCAGGTCAAGAAACTCGTCCTTCTCAATCCACTTGTGGTGGTCAACAATCTCACGCTCAATGATTGAAATCATGGCCCATCCTCCACCAAAGGTGAAAGCACCTATCTTCATGAAGGTGAGCAATAACTGTAAGTATAGGTTCCTCATAATAAAAACGTGCAAAATTACACATTACTTTGCAACATTGGTCTGTTTTAAAGAAAAATTGTTAACTTTGCAAGCTTTTTATGGACAAGCAACAACGTTTAGAGTGAGAAAGCTATGGTTAATATTGTCATTGCTGATGATTGTCTCGTCAATGAGTTTGATTAAAGCTCAAGACACGACAACGCTTGTTGCACCACACGTTGTTGCTCCTAAGCAGGGCTTTTTTAAGAAGCTCAAAGGCTACATTGCCTGCGACCTCAACGCGCCCGAAGAGGAAGCCTCTACGGGGCTTAGCGTCATCGGTGGACCGCACTACGACAGCATGACACGGCTGGGCGTGGGTGTGGCTGCCAATTATGGGTATCGGCTGCGCAACTGCCACTCGCCATTGCCACCGTCTAACCTTCTCGTGAAGGGAGATGTGTCAACGGCTAAATTCTGGTCGGTAGAGGTCCAGAACAATATGATACTCGCGGCTGGCAAGTATCACATGAACTCGCTCCTGAAGATGGAATACATGCCGGCCTACTTTTGGGGCATGAGATATGTCAACGGCAAGAACGCCGCCAACAAAACTCGCATGAAGCACCAGCGCATTGAGTTCAACACTAATTTCTTGGTGAGAATTGTGCCAGGGCTCTTTGTGGGACCCTACCTACACTGGGAGTACAACCGGGCCGACTCTATCGACATGCCCGAGCTGCTCGAGGGGCAGGCGCGTCACCAGCGCAGCTATGGTGTGGGACTCACGATTGACTATGACACTCGTGACTACATAACGGGACCCACACGGGGCATGTATCTGCACCTGAGCCAGGTGTTCTTTCCCAGATTTCTGTGGAACGGCGATTATGGATTTACTAGGACCGATTTCCGGTTCTCGATATATAAAAAAGCTTGGCGTGGCGCAGTAGTTGCTGCCGACGTGCGAGCATTGTTTAACTATGGCACTCCCTCATGGGCCACGATGGCTCTGCTGGGCGACAGCTACAACATGCGGGGTTATTACCACGGGCGTTACCGCGACAAGCACATGCTCACTGGTGTGGTTGAGTTGCGCCAAAATGTGTGGAAATGGCTCGGCATGACGGTGTGGGCTGGTGGTGGCACAGTGTTTCACGACAGCCATTCGATGCATTTCTTGCCTAATGCCGGCATAGGACTGCGATGGGCATTTCGCAAGCATGTGAACATCAGGCTCGACTATGGCTTTGGCCGTGACGGGGAGAGTGCGTTTATTTTTGGAATTAATGAAGCGTTTTAAACAAATATTCACCAATCAGCAGTTTATCTACTGGCTGTTTGTCTTCATGGCGATATTGCCTAATATCTTCATGTTCTTCACCGAATCTACCTCGCTGCTCACGCGCGTTGTGCAGATTGTCTTGCCGCTAGGGTTTTATGCCTTCTTGTTCACACTGGCCAAGAAGCCTGGCAAGCCTTTCTGGTGCTTGTTCTGGTTCATGTTTGTGGGAGCTTTCCAAATTGTGCTGCTATGGCTTTATGGTGAGTCGCCAATAGCCGTGGATATGTTCCTTAATGTGCTCACCACCAATCCTGGCGAGGCTACCGAGCTGCTGTCTAATCTGCTGGTGGCAGTGATTTTTGTGGTGGTGGTCTATGGCTTTGGCATTGTCATGTCGATAGTGTCGTGGCGTGCTAAGACAACGCTTAGCGACCGCTTTTGTCGCCGGCAGCGCATGTGGTCGTTGCCAGTGTTGGCCATTGGTGCTGTGTTGATGATAATAAATGTATTTTGCGATAGAGGGTTCAAGGCTCAAAACGATGTGTTCCCCATTAATGGCACCTACAATGTGGGCATTGCCATCAACCGCTTTGCCAAGCAGCAGAATTATGAAAGCACATCAAGGGATTTCTCCTATAACGCTAAAAACACAAGACAAGATTCGTTGCCCGAGATTTATGTGCTTGTCATTGGCGAAACCTCGAGGGCCGACAACTGGAGCCTCTATGGCTACTCTCGTAACACCAATCCTGGCACTAGCGCTCTGCATGGACTGGTGGTCTATCGAGATGCAATAACGATGTCTAACACCACACACAAGAGTGTGCCTCTGCTCATGTCGTGCGCTGGCAGTGAGCAGTACGACAGTCTATACTACCGCAAGGGAATAATTACCGCCTATAAAGAGGCTGGATACCAAACCGCCTTCTACAGCAACCAGCGTCGCAATCACTCGTTTATCGATGCCTTTGGCTGTGAGGCCCACCAGGTGAAGTTCCTCAAAGATAATGTTTCATTTGCTGCCAACAATTTTGATGACCAGTTGGTGGAGTGCGTCAAGAAGCGCTTGGAGAGCTATGATGGCGGCAAGCTGTTTATCGTCGTGCACATGTATGGCTCTCATTTCAATTACAAAGACAGGTATCCTAAGAGCGATGCCGTTTTCAAGCCCGACAATGTGATATCGGCCGAAAAGGTCTATCGCAAGCAGCTTGTCAATGCCTACGACAACTCCATCGTCAATACCGACAAAGTGCTATCGGCTATCATCAGGCTGGTGGATGCTAAGGGGGTGAACAGCGCAGTGGTCTTCACCAGCGATCATGGCGAAGACATCTTCGACGACGAGCGAGGACGATTCCTGCACGCCTCGCCACTGCCCACCTATTACCAGCTGCGCGTGCCACTGCTGGTGTGGACCTCGCAGGCCTATAGCAGCAATTATCCTGAGGCTACTGCCCAACTCATGGCTCATGCTGGTGTGCCAGTATCTACTAACATGGTGGTGTTTCACACCCTGCTCGACCTTAGCGGCATCTCTTCGCCTTACAAGAAAGACGACCTCTCGCTTAGCAACAAAGCCTTTGCGGCACACAAGAGGCTATATATCAATGACCATAACGAAATGCTGCCCCTTGACAGTTGTGGCCTTAAGCAACTCGACATTGATCAGTTCAGAAAGCAGAACTTGCAGTTTCCATAGCTGGTGCTCAATGTGCAATTTCTCAATCACCTACACTTGTTAATAACTTTTTTGGGAAAAATATGTGTATCTGAAATAATAATAGGCGGTTAAGTGCGTTATAAAGGTGTATAACACATTAAAGAAAGGCTGCCTATGCAAGAAAACTACACCGAAGAATTAAAATTCCAATCACAAGAGGAGCAGGTAGAGCGTGGACCAAGGCTCTCTACAATCAATTTCCTCAAGCAATTTGCTAGAGCTTACACCGTTACCGCTATCAGCGAGCCAGGACTTGAAGGCTTCGTGGCAAATTAAAAAAACACTTATCAAAGCAACTCTGGCGCAATATTCCCAGAGCAGAAAAACAAAACACACCACCCAGCTCATTGCAATGGGTGGTGTGTCGTTTTTCGGGGATCGGGGATGGAGGATGGTGAATGGGGGATCGGGGATGGAGGATGGTGAATGGGGAATCGGGGATGGAGGATGGTGAATGGAGAATGGTGAATGGGGGATCGGGGATGGAGGATGGAGGATGGAGAATGGTGAATGGTGAATGGGGAATCGGGGATGGAGGATGGTGAATCGGGGGAGGTGGAAGGTGGAACGAGGAAGGTGGAACGAGGAACTTTCCCGACCTCCGATCCCCGATCCCCGACCTCCGATCCCCGACCTCCGATCCCCGACCTCCGATCCCCGACCTCCGATCCCCGATCCCCGACCTCCGATCCCCGATCTCCGATCCCCGATCTCCGATCCCCGACCTCCGACCTCCGATCCCCGAAAAACTTATTTCGTCAAGGTGATGATGAAAGTGGCGATGGAGATGAGCGTGCCCACCGATGAGAGTCCTAACGACAGTGCTGGTGGCACGTTCCACGACTGGCGGGCGCGGGAGCTGTTGGGCTCAACATAGATGATGTCGTTCTGCTGCAAGTTGAAGCTTGGTGATACAATCATGTTCTTGTCGTTCATGTTCACCGTCTGGATAGAGCGGCTGCCGTCGCTATTGGTGCGTACTATCATCACATTGTCGCGGCGGCCATGAATGGTGAGGTCGCCAGCTTTAGCAATGGCTTCAAGCAGGTTGAGGCGCCCGTTGGTGGCCTTAATCTCACCGGGACTTTTCACCTCGCCCAGGATATAAACTCTAAAGTTCTGGAAGCGCACTTCCACTCCAGGACGCTCGGTGAGGTAGCGAGGATAAATTTGCGACGCAATATAGTTCTCGGTAGCGCTTTTGCTCATGCCACCCACATGCAGCGTGCCCAGCAGTGGGAACTCAATATTACCTTTCTCATCAACGAGATAGAAATACATCGAGTTCTCGTTGTTGCTGTTAAGATTGCCGTTGCCACCCAGGTTTGACACGTAGTCAATCTTGTTAAAGGGTTTCACGGCCTCGGTGTTGCTGCTGATGACGTTGATTTGCAGCATGTCGCCGGGCATCACCACGGGGTCGCTGGCTTTGGCAGCACTTTGTAGCACTTCTTGGGGCAGTTGGTTGGCGCCAATCATGTAAGGAATTTCCTTATTAGTGTTGCAGCTGGCAAACAAGAGGACTGCAACCGACAATAGTAATAATAATTTTGGTTTCATACTTATTTGTGGTTTAAATTAATGTCTATTAACAAATATTCGCTTGCAAATTTACTGCATCTTTGCCAATTATCAAAATAATTATCGAAATGTTTTATTGTGGGCTCATTCTGTGAGGCTTTGAGCTAATCTTAAAAAGTTGTTAAATAAGCAATAAATTACTATTATTTAAAATAATGTGTGTAACTTTGTACGACTTTTTTGAAATCCCTACTGGTTGGGGTGATAAAATCAAGATTTTTTAATACTTTTCAACTAATAACTAAAACAAGAAATTTACCCAGTGAAAACCTTGAACTTTGAAGACTTGATTCAATTCAGGAAAAAAGCTCAGGCGAACTTTAGCGTTCGTGAACTGAGTTATGCTGCTGTGAGTGAAAAAGCCTGTGGACTAGCCGTTGGTACAGAGCACATTGAGCTGCTCTGCTGCGGTGGTACAGGTTGCAAAGCCTCGAGTAGTGCTAAGATTGTTGATAACCTCAAGGCTGCCATTCAAGCTAATGGCATCGCCAATAAGGTTGATGTGATTGTAACAGGATGTTTCGGCTTCTGCGAGAAGGGTCCCATCGTTAAGGTGATGCCCGACAACACTTTCTACACGCAGGTCAAGCCCGAGGATGCCGACGAGATCGTGAAAGAGCACGTCATCGGTGGACGTAGAGTGGAGCGTCTGCTCTATGTTGACCCCAAGACTCAGGAGCACGTGAGCGACTCTAAGCACATGGACTTCTACCGCAAGCAGAAGCGTGTGGCGCTGCGCAACTGCGGTCTCATCGACCCCGAGAACATCGCCGAGTACATTGCTCGCGACGGTTATGCTGCACTCTCTAACGCACTCCAGAACCAAACTCCCGAGGAAGTTATTGACATCATTAAGAAGGCAGGTCTCCGTGGTCGTGGTGGTGCTGGCTTCCCCACTGGCATGAAGTGGGGCTTCGCCCGTAACTATCAGGCAGAGCACAAGTATGTGGTTTGTAACGCCGACGAGGGTGACCCAGGAGCCTTCATGGACCGCTCTATCATGGAGGGCGACCCTCACTCAGTAATTGAGGCTATGGCACTGTGCGGATACTGTATTGGAGCCAACGAGGGCCTTATCTACATCCGTGCTGAGTACCCACTGGCTGTGCACCGCCTCCAGATTGCCATTGAGCAGGCTCGCGAATATGGCATGCTTGGCAAGCAGATCATGGGCAGTGACTTCAGCTTCGACATTGAGATTCGCTACGGTGCTGGCGCTTTTGTCTGTGGTGAGGAGACAGCCCTTATCCACTCGATGGAAGGCAAGCGTGGCGAGCCAACCCTCAAGCCTCCATTCCCCGCCGAGAGCGGTTACATGGGATATCCTACCAACGTTAACAATGTGGAGACACTTGCTAACGTGCCCATCATCCTCACTAAGGGCGCCGACTGGTTCGCCTCTATCGGCACCGAGAAGTCGAAGGGCACAAAAGTGTTTGCCCTGGCAGGTAAAATCAATAACGTGGGCCTCATCGAGGTGCCCATGGGAACTACCTTGCGCGAGATTATATACGACATTGGTGGTGGCGTGAAAAACGGCAAGAAGTTCAAGGCCGTGCAAACTGGTGGTCCTTCGGGTGGCTGCCTTACCGAGAAACACCTCGACATCCCCATCGACTATGAGCACCTCACTGCTGCTGGCTCGATGATGGGCTCGGGTGGTATGATTGTTATGGACGAGGACGACTGCATGGTGTCGGTTGCCAAGTTCTATCTTGAGTTCACCGTGGGTGAGTCGTGCGGTAAGTGTACTCCTTGCCGCATCGGTAACAAGCGCATGCTCGAGATATTGACACGCATCACCGAGGGCAAGGGCACTATGGACGACATCGACCACCTCAAGTCGCTTGCTGCCACCATCAAGGATACTGCTCTTTGTGGACTGGGTCAGACCTCGCCAAACCCCGTGTTGTCAACTATCGACAATTTCTATGATGAATATGTAGAGCACGTTAAGAAGCACACTTGCCGCGCTAAGCAGTGCAAGGCTCTCTTGACCTACTCCGTTAACCCCGAGAAGTGTAAAGGCTGTGGCGCTTGCGCTCGCAACTGTCCGGCCGACGCTATCATGGGCGATGTGCGCAAACCTCATGTTATTAATCCATTCAAGTGCATACGCTGCGGTATGTGCCAGTCGCGTTGCCACTTCGATGCTATTAAAGTTTTCTAACGACACACGATAATTTTCATCATGGAAGAGAAATTGATAAAACTCACTATAGATAACCACGTAGTGGAGGTGCCCAAGGGCACTACACTGCTGGAGGCCGGCAAGCTCGTCGGCATCGATATCCCCACATTGTGCCACATCGACCTCAAGGGCACTTGTGTGAAGAACAAACCTGCATCTTGCCGCCTGTGTGTGGTAGAGGTGGAGGGACGCCGCAACTTGGCACCAGCGTGTGCCACAGCCTGCATGCCCGACATGGTGGTTCACACCAACTCGGGACGCGTCATTCGCGCTCGCAAGACTATCGCCGAGCTCATCCTCAGCGACCACCCCAACGATTGCCTCACCTGCCCTAAGTGCAGCAACTGTGAGCTTCAGCGCCTGGTAATGCGTCTCAACATCCGCGAGATGCCTTACAACGATGGCGAGAAGAGCCAGCGCAAGAACGAGGTGACTGCTGCCATCACACGCAACATGGAGAAGTGCATCTACTGCCGCCGTTGCGAGAGTGTATGTAACGAGGTGCAGAGTGTGGGTGTGCTTGGCGCCATCCGTCGTGGCTTCGACACCACCATCGCTCCAACCTTCGACCGCATGTTCAAGGACACCGACTGCACCTACTGCGGTCAGTGCGTGGCAGTGTGCCCCGTGGGTGCTCTCACCGAGCGTGACTATACCGACCAGCTCATGGCCGACATCACCGACCCCGACAAGGTGGTTGTGGCTCAGCCTGCTCCCGCTGTGCGCTTCGCTCTGGGCGAGGAGTTTGGCGTGCCTGGCATCGTCACTGGCAAGCTGGCCACCGCATTGCGTGACCTCGGCTTCGACTATGTGTTTGACACCGACTTTGCTGCCGACCTCACCATCATGGAGGAGGGCGCCGAGATTCTCGACCGCCTCAAGAAATTCCTGGCCGGCGACAAGAGCGTGAAGTTGCCTATCATGACTTCGTGCTGCCCAGCATGGGTTAACTTCTTTGAGCATAACTATCCCGACCTGCTCGACTATCCCTCGAGTGCCAAGTCGCCAGCACAGATGTTTGGTGCCGTGGCTAAGACCTACTGGGCCGAGAAGATGGGCATCCCACGTGAGAAACTCGTGGTAGTGTCGATCATGCCTTGCTTGGCCAAGAAGTTTGAGTGTACTCGCGAAGAGTTCAAGGTTGACGGCAATCCCGATGTTGACTACAGCATCTCGACCCGTGAGCTGGCTCGACTCATCAAGCGTGCCAATATCAACTTCGCTCAGCTGCCCGACAGCGACTTCGACAGCCCACTCGGCGAATCGTCAGGCGCTGGCGCCATCTTTGGCGTTACAGGTGGCGTGATGGAGGCTGCTCTGCGCACTTGTTATGAGGTTTACACTGGCAAGACTCTGCCACGCATCAACTTCGACCAGGTGCGCGGTTTCGACGGCATCCGTGAGGCGAAGATCGACCTCAATGGCTTCGAGCTCAAGGTTTGTGTGGCTCACACCCTGAGCAACGCCCGCATCATCATGGACAAGCTGCGCGCTGGCGAGCTCGACTACCATGTGGTTGAGGTGATGGCATGTCCTGGTGGTTGCATTGGCGGTGCCGGTCAGCCTTACCACCATGGTGACTTCAACGTCATTCAACAGCGTTGCGACGCTCTTTATGCTGAAGACGAAGGCAAGCCCATTCGCAAGAGTCATGAGAACCCCGACATCCAGAAGCTCTACAAGGAATTCCTGGGCGAGCCTCTGAGCGAGAAGTCTCACCACTTGCTCCACACTCACTATTTTGACCGTTCAATAAAGTAATAACTGGCTAAAACCATTATATACACTATGACAAAAGAAATGAAATTGGCATGTAATGTCATTGAGCAGGTGGAGGCCATCTGCGACAAGCATGGTAATAAACCAGGCGAGCTCATCAACATCCTGCACGAGGCACAGTCGATGCACGGCTATCTGCCCGAGGAGATGCAGCGCATTATCGCCCGCAAACTCAATATTCCTGCCTCAAAGGTTTATGGTGTTGTCACTTTCTACTCGTTCTTCACCATGACTCCTAAGGGCAAGCACCCCATCTCGGTGTGCCTCGGCACTGCCTGCTACGTGCGTGGTTCAGAGAAACTGCTCGAGGAAATCAAGCGCATCCTCAATATTGAGGTGGGCGAGACTACCCCCGACGGCAAGTTCTCGCTCGACTGCCTGCGCTGCGTGGGTGCCTGCGGTCTTGCTCCAGTGGTAACCATTGGCGAGAAGGTTTATGGACGCCTCCAGCCTAAGGATGTTCAGAAGATTCTTGAGGAAGTTGGCGACTAAACGTCTCTAACTTTTCAATCCATACTAAAGCGGTCATGCCCCACAATGCGTGGTGAGCATGACCGCTTTGTCTCATCACAGTCGGGATGCGATGGCTCTAGAAGCGCTGTGCCACTAATTTTTGTGATAGGACATAATGATATTTGAGAAACTTTTGTTATCTTTGTGGCATAAAAATGTGAAAGCTATGCCTGAAAACAAAAAAACTCAATCGTCCGTTAGCCCCAGCGAGGCAAGTAAGCAGCCGTCAGAGAGCGTTCAGCAATATGGCTTGAAGGCTCATGACTATGTGCAGGTGCAGTGCTGCTCGGGAAAGCGATGCCGCAAGAACGACAGCGAGCGCATTGTCAACCTCTTCAAGATGATGCTGCATGCCCATGGTGTTGACGACATGGTGGATGTGGTGACATCGGGATGCTTTGGCTTCTGCGCCAAGGGACCCATCGTGCGCATCCTGCCCGACAACATCACCTACACCCACGTCAAGCCCGAGGAAGTGAACGTGATTGTTGAGAAGCATGTGGTGCGTGGTGAGCTCGTTGAGGAGTTAAGATATGTGGAGGTCACGGCTCAGCACATCGAGGTGGAGTCGCAGCACTGGAGCTCGTTCAAGCGGCCAGTGTCGCTCGACTCGATGCTGGGCAACTACATTTATGAGATAGGTGGCACGCCATTCTTGAACGTGCTCTCCTATGCCATCGATGCCGAGAAATGCCGTGGATGCACTGCTTGCAAGCGCAACTGCCCGGTGGGGGCTATCAGTGGCACGGTGAAGCACCCCCACGTTGTAAATCCCTACAAGTGTACATGCTGCGGCAAGTGCAAGTCGAAGTGCAAGTTTGGCGCTATCGATGGCCCTATTGGGGTGCTCGACGAGCGCAACTCGGTCAACGATGTGCTTGCCGACATCGAGAATACCGACAAGCTGGTTGTAGCACAAACTGCTCCCGCCGTGCGATTCGCTCTGGGCGAGGAGTTTGGCTTGGCGCCAGGCACGGTGGTGACAGGCAAGATGGTCACTGCGCTCCGGCAGCTTGGCTTCGACTATGTGTTTGACACCAACTTTGGCGCCGACTTCACCATCATGGAAGAGAGCGCCGAGCTAATTGACCGCCTCAAGCGCCACATGGCTGGCGACCCCGATGTGAAACTGCCCATGACCACGTCGTGCTGCCCGGCATGGGTCAACTTCTTTGAGAACGACTATCCCGACCTGCGCAAGTATCCCTCTACCTGCAAGTCGCCGGCGCAGATGTTTGGAACGCTGGCCAAGAGCTACTGGGCCGAGAAAATTGGCATTCCCCGCGAGAATATCTCGGTAATCTCTATAATGCCGTGTGTGGCAAAGAAATATGAGTGTGCCCGCGACGAGTTTATCTACGACGGCATCCCCGACGTGGATTGCAGCATCACCACCATAGAGCTTGCCGAGATGATTAGAACCCACGGCATCGACTTCGTGAACTTGCCCGACAGCGCATTTGATGACCCCTTGGGCAAGGCCACGGGGGCAGGGCACATCTTTGGAACTACTGGCGGCGTGACCGAGGCTGTGCTCAGGACGGCTTACGAGACATTTACCGGTAAACCGCTTCCAAAAGTGGAATTTACACAGGTGCGTGGCATGGACGGCATTCGTGAGGCGACTATCGACATGGATGGCTTTGAGCTAAAGGTGTGCGTCGTCCACACTCTTAACAACGCCCGCATCATAATGGACAAGCTCCGCGCTGGCGAGCTCGACTATCATCTCGTGGAGGTGATGTCGTGCCCGGGCGGGTGCATTGGCGGCACCGGGCAACCCTATCACGAGGGCGACATCAGCGTGCTTGAGGCTCGCCAGCAAGCCATGTATGCCACCGATGTCACTAAGATGGTGCGCAAGAGCCACGAGAGCCCGGCCGTGAAGCAGATTTATGATGAGTTCCTGGGTAAGCCACTAGGCAAAAAGTCGCACAAGCTCCTCCACACCCACTTCCGCGACAAGTCTATTCTCTCCGATTAACAACAAAAAGATGAGAATTGGGGTCAGGTCCCAATTCTCATTTTGCTTTATGGCAGCGACACTTTGTCGAGGATGCCTTGCAGGTGGGCGATGGCTAGGCCATAGTTGGTGATTGGCACGCCTTGCTGCTGTGCTCGCCTGATGCGCGAGAGCATAAGGCGGCGGTTGAACATGCAGGCACCGCAGTGCACTATCAGGTCATATTTTTTCAGGTCGGCAGGGTAGTCCTTTCCGGCATGGATGTCGCAGGTGATGGTCTCGCCCAGTCGCTTGCGCAGCATGCGCGGAATCTTCACGCGCCCAATGTCTTCGCTCATGGGGGCGTGGGTGCAGGCCTCGGCAATGAGGACTCGCGACTGTGGGGTGAGGCGGTCTATGGCTCGGGCTCCCTCAATGAGCACATCGATGTTGCCCTTGGTAGCTGCCATCAGCACCGAGAACGAGGTGAGCAGGCTGCCTTCGGGCTTCTGCTCATAGACTTGTGCAAAGACTTGCGAGTCGGTGATGATAAGAGCTGGTGGCTCGCGCATTGCATCAAGGCTCCGCTTGAGGGTTTCTACTGCGCAGCATGTGGCTATGCATCCCTTGTCGAGCAGGTCGCGGAGGGTTTGCACCTGTGGCAGGATGAGGCGTCCCTTTGGTGCTTGTGGGTCTTGCGGCATCACAAGCAGCACCTTGTCGCCAGGCTTGGCAAGGCCGGCGGTGAGGCTGGTGGGCTCGTCGTCGCCAGCGGCGAGGGCAAGGGTCTTGCGCAGCTCGGCGATGCCTTGATGGTTCTGGGCACTAACTGCCACTGGCTTAATGCCTAGGGCAGTGGTTATCTGCTCAGCCACATCTTCTTTATTGCCCATGGCATCCACTTTGTTGAGCACTGCCACAGTGGCGATTTCAAGGCGTCGCAGCTCTTCGAGCCACAGCTTCTCTAGGCTGAGATCGCTGGCTTGGTCCATGACGAGCAGAGCCATGTCGGCCTGGTCGAGAACGCGGTGGGTGCGCTCGTTGCGCAGAGTGCCCACGGTGCCCTCGTCGTCAAAGCCGGCAGTGTCGATGAGCAAGCATGGCCCCAGTGGCAGTATCTCCATTGCTCGGTTCACGGGGTCGGTGGTGGTGCCAGCCTCGGGCGAGACAATGGCCACTTGCTGGCCAGTGAGTGCATTGAGAAGTGACGATTTACCCACGTTTCGCCGTCCAAAGATGGCGATGTGACGACGTAATGACTGAGGTGCACTGTTCATTATAGTCATTTTTTGGATTTGTTGCGTTGCAACGCAACAAACAGGACGTGTTTTAGAACCTGAAATCTCTTTCGCCGTTAGCGATATCTATCAATCGGCGGTTGGCGAGGTCGCGGATGCGGTCGTCGGGCAGCTTCTCTAGCTCGCGGCGTATGAGGGCTTCGCCTTTCTCGCGGGTGGCGGGGCTGGCATAGTCCTCAAGGTACTCCTTGAGTGTGATCATTGCGTTAGGAGTGCAGCAGTAGCTTATCTTGCCGCGTTTCACGAGGCTCATGAAGCGGTCACCAGTGCGTCCCTCGCGGTAGCATGCTGTGCAGAAACTGGGCAGGTAGTCAATGTCGAGCAGCCAGTGTATCACCTCGTCGAGCGAGCGCTGGTCGCTCACGTCGAACTGTGCGGTGTCGTCGTGGCGCTCCTCGGTGGTGTAGCCGCCCACGCTGGTGCGCGACCCGCCGCTAATTTGCGAGATTCCCAGCTCGAGCACTTTCTCACGCACACGCTGCGACTCGCGGGTGGAGATAATCATGCCGGTGTAAGGTGCCGCCAGGCGAATTATTGCGACAATCTTGCAGAAGATGTCGTCGGGCAGGGTGTCGGGAAACTGGTCGAGCGAGATGTCGTCGGCAGGACAGATGCGTGGCACGCTGATGGTGTGAGGTCCCACGCCCATGCGTGCCTCCAGGTGCTCGGCGTGCATGAGCAGGCCCACCAAGTCGTAGCGATAGGTCGTCAAGCCGTAGAGCACGCCTATGCCCACATCGTCGCAGCCTCCCTCCATGGCGCGGTCCATCGCCTCGGTGTGGTAGCAATAGTCGCTCTTGGGGCCAGTGGGATGCAACTTCTCGTAGTTTTCCTTGTTGTAGGTCTCCTGGAAGAGGATGTAGGTGCCAATTCCAGCGGCCTTGAGCTTGGCATAGTTCTCGACAGTGGTGGCGGCGATGTTCACGTTCACGCGGCGAATGGCGCCGTTGCCCGCCTTAGTGTCGTAGATTGTCTTAATCGACTCGAGGATATACTCAATGGGGTTGAGCACTGGGTGCTCGCCAGCCTCTAGAGCCAGGCGCTTGTGACCCATCTGCTCCAAGGCGATGACCTCCTGGCGTATCTCCTCTTGCGTGAGCTTCTTGCGGGGTATGGTGTGGTTCTTGCCGTGATAGGGGCAATAGACACAACCGTTGATGCAGTAGTTTGACAGGTAGAGTGGGGCAAAGAGCACTATGCGGTTGCCATAGAGCTTCTGCTTCACCTCGCGGGCAAGGTTCTCAAAGCGTTGAATTAGGTCGGGCTGGTCGCACTCGAGCAGCACGGCAGCCTCGCGGTGGGTGAGGCCCTTGCAGGTTGCGGCTTTGTTTATAATTTCTTCAATCAGAGCGCGGTTGCTGCGGTTGCGGGCAGCATAGTCGAGCGTCTCCATTATCTCGCCGTGGTCAATAAACTCCTCGGCATGAGCTGATTTTGGGTTATACATAGTTTCACACAGTGTCGTTTCACTCCACAATGTGTTTAGCACATTATCAAGTCAACGACTTCTTTTTAAATAGTTATTTGTTACGGTTTCTTATATTTTAATTGATGATAGTAAGCTTCATTATGAATTATAAATTATGTATTATGCATTATGCATTGTGCATTGTGCATTGTGCATTATGCATTATTTAAAGTCGCCTCGTCCCCAGTTGATGTGGTAACCTATTGTGGCGAGTTGCTTATTTAGCTGTGCTATGCCTTCGGCAGCCTCGGCGTTAGAAATGGCCTTGCCGTCGTAGAGGGTATAGTTGGCGCGCACCGCAGTGGGGGAGAGGTTGGGCATCACCACATTAGCGCCAGCCATGATGCCCATTGTGCGGCCATCGGGGACAATGGTGTTAAGGGCTGTGGTGCTGGGTATCAACGCACTGGGGAACATGAGCCTGAAAATGCTGTAGAGCCGGAAGGTGAGGTCGGCGCTGCCAGTGGCACACTTGCCCAGCGGCGTGTCGTGCTGTGGCACAAAGGGTCCAATGCCTATCATTTCGGGCTTAAACCCTTCTATGAACTCAATGTCCTCAACAATGTGGTCGAGCGATTGCCATGGACTGCCCACCATGATGCCGGTGCCCACCTGATAGCCTAGCTCCTTGAGCCATGCGAGGCATTGCAGGCGGTTGTCGAGCGACATCTCGGCGGGGTGGAGTCGTGCGTAGTGCTCTGCATTGTGGCTCTCATGGCGCAACAGGTAGCGGTCGGCACCAGCCTTGTGCAACGCTGCATACATCTCCCTGGGCCACTCGCCGAGCGACAGCGTGATGGCGCAGTCGGGATAGTAGTGCCTGATTGCCGCCACCAGCTCGATGAGCCATGGTGCCTTGTCGCGAGGCAGCTCACCGCCTTGCAGCACAAAGGTGCGAAAGCCAATCTCGTAGCCCTGCTCGCAGCATTGCAGCACTTGCTCGCGTGTGAGCAGGTAGCGCTCCACTGCAGCATTGCTCTTGCGTATGCCGCAATATAGGCAGTCGTTGCGGCACACGTTGGTGAGCTCCACCAGCCCCCGCACAAATATTCCCTTGCCAAACACTTCATCACCCACCTCACGAGCCTGCTCATGCAGGTAGGTGACAATGCCCTCGTCGTCACACTCCAGCAACGCCTTGTAGCCACTACTATCCAGGTGTCGCTGCTCTCGCAATATGTCAATAAGTTCTCTCATGCTTGCAACCTGCAAAAGTACAAAAAAGCAATTTATGTGACAAATATATATTGAATTTCTTTTCAACCTTTTTTTGTTAATAGAATTAATTGTATTTTTGCACCATGGTAAATAAAAACCTTAGCAACATAAAAATAGAGCATCATCCTTTTGAGCCGTTCGTGCCCGATGGGGCGGTGATGCTGATGCTTGGCACCTTCCCGCCTAAGCCCGAGCGATGGTCAATGGAGTTTTATTACCCAAACAAAATCAACGACATGTGGCGCATCATGGGGCTGATATTCTTCAATGATAAGAACCACTTTTGGATTGAAGAAGAGAAGCGTTTTGACCTGCCTAAGCTGAAAGCTTTTCTCACCGAGAAGAAAATAGCCCTCTACGACACCGCTATGCGTGTGCGTCGCCTCAAGGACAATGCCAGCGACAAGTTTCTTGATATAGTGGAAACTATCGACCTCAAGTTTTTTTTCGAAAAGTGTCCCACACTCCGTGCCATTGTCACTGCTGGCGAGAAGGCTACGGACGTCATTGCCCAGAAGGCAGGGGTAGTGGTGCCCAAGACGGGTGAAGTGGTGCCTTGCAGCTATGCAGGTCACGACTTTGACCTTTATCGAATGCCATCGTCATCGCGAGCCTATCCGCTATCGCTCGAGAAAAAAGCCGAGGCCTATCGCTCGATGTTTCTCAAATTAGGATGTGAAGTGTAAAAAAAATTGTAACTTTGCAGCCACTAATTATAGAACTACAATATGAACTACCACAAAAAATTGATATTATTCCTGCTCGCTATAGTGGCGGCAGTGCTCATGAGCGACGCATGCTTCGCGCAAGATGCAGCACAAGCCGCCAGCGCCGAGCCATCGTGGACCGAGAAGCTATACTTCTGGTTTAAAGACCACATGAACTACTGGACCATCATCATTCTGATGGCTATAGAAAGTTCAGTAATACCCTTGCCTAGCGAGGTGGTGGTGCCACCGGCTGCCTATTTCTCACTGCAAGCCAACAGCAGCCTCGACTTTTGGCTGGTGATACTTGTCGCCACAGTGGGGGCTTATCTTGGCTCGGCTATCAACTATGGCCTCTCGATGCTCATAGGCCGACCCATCATCTACGCTTTTGCCGATAGTAAAGTGGGTCATTTCCTGCATCTTTCTAAAGAGAAAATGGAGCGAGCAGAGCAGTATTTCCAGCAAAAGGGCTCTGTCTCTATCTTCTTTGGCCGACTGCTGCCGGCAGTGCGTCACCTCATATCCATTCCGGCAGGACTCTCGCGCATGAATTTCGCTACGTTCAGCTTCTTCACCATCGTTGGCGCCGGAATATGGAACATTGTCCTGGCGGGCCTTGGCTACCTGCTCTATCGCATCGTGCCCGACGACACGCAGTTCTTCGCCCAACTCGAGCACTACAACCACTACTTGAAGATTGCAGGATTCATCGTCCTGGGAGCAGTAATAGTCTTCATCATCTCCAAAGTGGTAAAAAACAAGAAGACAAGAAAACAAGAAGACGATAAAACAAGATAACAAGAAGACGAGAAGAAAAGAAAACAAGAATAGGTTAAGTATGTTGCGATGCCATCGCAACAAAACTCTTAACTCTTAACCCTTAACCCTTAACCCTTAACCCTTAACCCTTAACCCTTAACTATGATAGTTTCCCCCTCATTACTTAGTGCCGACTTTGGCAACCTTGCCCGTGACCTGGAGATGATAAACCAGAGCAAGGCGCAGATGCTTCACCTCGACGTGATGGATGGTGTGTTCGTGCCTAACATCTCCTTCGGTTTTCCCGTGATAAAATATGTGCAGCAGCTGTGCAAGAAACCTCTCGACGTGCATCTAATGATTGTAGAGCCGCAGAAGTTTGTCAACGAGGTGCGCGACTGTGGAGCCGCGATTATGAACGTCCACTATGAGGCTTGCAACCACCTCGACCGCGTGGTGCAGCAGATTCATGATGCTGGCATGAAGGCTGGGGTCACCATCAACCCTGCCACACCGGTGTGCCTGCTGCGCGACATCGTGGCGCAGCTCGACCTAGTGCTCCTCATGTCGGTCAACCCAGGTTTTGGCGGACAAAAGTTCATCCCCAACACCCTCAACAAGGTGCGTGAGCTGCGCGCTCTCATCGCCGAGACCGGCTCAAGAGCTGTGATAGAGGTTGATGGCGGCGTTAACGATGTCACGGGCAAGCAGCTCGCTGCGGCAGGTGCCGATGTGCTAGTGGCTGGAAACTATGTGTTTAAGGACACCGACCCGCTCAAAGCAATCGAAACTCTTTACAATTTGTGAAGTTTTTTATTACTGTCCGGTAAAAACATTTTTAAAAGAATAAAAATAGGCTGAGATTCTTGTTCGAGTCTCAGCCTTTCGTTACCTTTGTTTTCACCACAAAAACTTGGTAACTTGAATAAAGATGAACAAAGGTACACATTTTATCGGACAGCCGATGTATGGTCAGCTAATAAATTTGCTTGACAAGTCAAAAATAATCAAATTCAGCTGTGAAAACGGCGGTGAACGCTATGTTAAGCACTTTGACGCATGGCAGCATCTGGTGGTGATGCTTTATGCTGTGATCAAGCGTTTCGACTCTCTGCGGGAAATCACTGACTCCATGTTTCCCGAGGCCCGCAAGCTTGCCCATCTGGGAATCAAGCTGATGCCTAGGCGCTCTACTCTCTCTGATGCCAACGCCAGGCGCAAGGAATGCGTGTTTGAGGCCGTTTACAGAGACTTGTACGCCACCTACAGGCATGAGCTTTCCTCGGACAGCCGTTCCCGCCAGGTCCCCAGATGGCTCAACCGCCTTCAGATTATAGACTCCACGACCATCACACTGTTCTCCAACCTGATCTTCAAGGGTGTCGGCCGCCATCCCAAGCGTGGCAAGAAGAAAGGCGGGATAAAGGTCCACGCCAACATTCACGCCAACGAAGGGGTCCCGTCGGACATCCGTTTCACCTCGGCGGCGACCAACGACAGCTTCATGCTCAAGCCATCGAACTACTCCAGTGGAGACATAGTGGCACTAGACCGCGCATACATAGACTATGCCAAATTTGAGGAGCTGACCAGAAAGGGGGTCGTATATGTCACGAAGATGAAGAAGAACCTCGTATACGAAACCATCAGTGATGTGATGTACATGAACGCCAGTGGACTTATGGAGTCCAGGGAGCAGCGCGTCGTGTTCCGCAAACGTGTAAACGGCAGCGAGGACATAGAGCACCACGCGAGAATCGTAACGTATGCGGACGTCAAGAAGTCAAGGACACGGATTGTGTCACTGCTCACCAACGACATGGAGATGGAGAGAGAAGAAATCATTGACATATATCGCAAGAGATGGGAGATAGAGCTACTGTTCAAGCAGCTCAAGCAGAACTTCCCCCTGCGTTATTTCTACGGAGAGAGCGCCAATGCCATCAAGATACAAATTTGGGTGACACTCATCGCCAACCTGCTGCTGATGGTAATCCAGAAGCGCATCAAAAGGACATGGAGCTTCTCGGGACTGGCGACAATGTTGAGAATCATGCTCATGTACTACGTCAACTGCTACACATTCTTTGAAGAGCCCGAAAAGGACTGGGCCAAGATACTCCAGGACAAAGAATCGCCACCGATGGAACTCACACTTTTCAATTAGGGGGCTTACTATTTTGAAAAAACATCCGCAACACTAGTTAATCGGCATTGCGGATAGGTTATAAGTGACTTTTTAAGTTTTAGCGGACAGTAATAGAAGTTTTTTGCGATAAAGTTTGCGCAGTTTAAGAAAAAAGTGCTATCTTTGCACCCGCAAAACGAATAACGACCATTGGAAAGATGCCGGAGTGGTCGAACGGGGCGGTCTCGAAAACCGTTAACCCCTTTCGGGGTTCCAGGGTTCGAATCCCTGTCTTTCCGCAAAGCATTAAGGCTGGTTGAGTTTTCTCAACCAGTTTTTTGTTTGTGCTGCGCAAAGTAAGCTTATGTGCAAGGGATAATTGCAGAGCCACTTCACAACATAATGTGAAGTGGCTCTGTTGTTTGTTGAAATTTTAAGGGTGGCGAGTTAGTCGTCTGTCCCAATAAAGTTGCCCGACTGGTCGAACCTTAATTCTATGTCGTTGGCCAACTCGATGTCATATCCTATACCGTTTTTGTCAATCTTGATAATTGGCGCTGACTGGAAGTTGTTCTTGACATAAGCTGAGATGGCCTGTGGCACCAGAGCTGCTGGAACCCCTTTGTAGCACTCAACTTTTTTCCATTGATTGTTCCTGTCGAAGTCAATCTTTGTTCCGTTGTCGAGCGTCACATCATATTCAAGGCCTCCGTACTCCTGATCTGTTTCAGTGTAAGTGATCTTAGCACCAGGGAATGATTGTTGCACGAATGTGTTGATAGCCTCGGGCAATGCTTGTTGAGCATTTGCTGCGGGTTGGGGTTGAGCAGCAGCCGCGTTGTTTTCGGGTGTCGCGGCTGGTGTTACTTGTTGCTGCTGTCCGTTAGAGACGGGCTGAGGTTGCTGGGTGTTATTGTTGCCATTGCAAGCCACCAGCATGGCGGTAACAACCACTGCAAGAGATAATAGCTTGAATTTCATGTCTTTCAAATCTTTTTAGTCATCAATGTCAATAACTTGAAATTCACGATTAAACTCGATCTCAAGTCCATTGTTGAGCTTCACCTCATATCCACGGCGGTTGCGGTCAATTTTTATGATGGATGTGCCAGGGAACGAGGTTTTAACGCTTTTCTTAATTTGCTCTGGAATCAACGCCGAAGGAACGGTTGAAGAGTAGCTCTCAACTTCCTTCCAGTTGCCTTCCTTGTCAAACTCGATTTTCTCACCAGACTCATACCTGATGGTATAGTCATCCCAGTCCATAGTAATAACCAATGGAACCTTATTAGCAAAATACTGTTTAAGCATCACTTGAGCTGTCTGAGGCAGTTGGTCATAAGTGATAACTTTGTCGTGGTCGGCCTTGGCGCTGAAACTTATTGTCAGCAAGGCAACTAATGCAATGATTGCTTTAATTTTCTTCATAGTGTACTGTGTAATTAAAAATATTATTAAAATGGATTACTTACAATAATTTTTCATCTTAATCGTCCATTTCCATGAGCGCACCTTGCTGGTTGAACTTAAGTTCTAAACCATTGATAAGTTCAACCTCATATCCATTGTCATCCTTATCAATTTTAGTGATTGATACGCCAGGAAACGAGGTGTTAATGTGGCTAGCAATTGGGGCAGGCACAATCGCGGTTGGGATGGGAGCAGTGGTGCTCGACACCTTATTCCACTCTTTGTTCCTATTAAAACTGATCATGGTGCCATCGTTAAGGGTCACGTCATACTCAGAGCCAAATAGTCCCCATTCTTTTTGGGCAAAAGTGATGGTGCTATTTGCAAAGTTTTGTTTAACAAAAGTTTGAACCTCTTGTGGCAGCTCGGTTGGACTGATAGGCTTTTCGCCACATCCTACCAATGTCAAACTGCAAATGATAATTAATAAAAAACTGAATCTTCTCATAATATTTATTATTTTGATTAGACAATAAACTCTTCCAAACGTATAATACTATGTGGGTGAAGGTTAAAATTTTGCCAAAATTAGTGCCTTTATTCCAATTATACAAATTTTTATCCAATATTTACACATCAAAATTTTCTTATTACGATTAATAAGTGCTGGTAATGTTAAGTGGTGTATGTCATCTTTTTTAGTTAGAGAAAAATGTGTAACTTTACAGCAAAAATCAACAATAAAGCATTTATTTACGTGGGAAAGAAAAAGAATTTGCCTCTGCTAGAGGATATTGAGATAACTGGAGTTGCTGCCGAAGGCAAGAGCCTGGGGCGCTAGAATGATGTAGATTTTTTTTGAAAAAAACACATCTCGTTGCAACATTTTGGATGGATCGTTGCGTCTAATGCATGAAAACAATTACTTTTGACTCTAATTTCTCAAGGAAATAATAAAATCAGGAATATGAAAAAGTTTTTTATTGCAATGCTTGTGGCAGTTATGGCAGTTGTTTCTGCACAAGCTGTGGTTCAGAAAAATTATGGTAATAAGAGTGCCGTTGCCAATGCTGAAGCCAGTAATGTGGCAGAGCAAGATTACCATGAACAAGATGTTGATTCTCAAAGCAGCGCTGTCGAGTCCGAGACCACCGAGTCAGAGATTACTAACGAGCTGAGATTTACTCGCAATGGGGTAGTTGTGAGGGATGCTGAGGGGAATGATGTGGAAGTGAGCATCAATGACCTTAACCGCATTATTAGCAAGCATCTCGACGACACTGTGCTTACAGCGCAAGATGAGGTCAGGGACTTAGGTTCTACTAATGTTGACGACTTTGCGATAAGAGGCATGGCGCTTGCCGAGAGCATAGCACAAATTTTTGCTGTGGCTATAATATGTGTTGTGTTCTTCTCGCTACTGTTTTACTACCTTCATCGCCGCCGCAAATACAAGACGGTAGATCGCGCTATCGAAGCTGGCTATCCACTGCCCGATGAGTTCTTCGGGAAACGCTCGCCGAGGGCTCCACAGCAGCCAACCAATGTTTATGTCACGCAGGTGACACCACCGGCAGCTGGTCCCAATGCTCCACATGACCCTCGGGTGGCGCAGGACTATGGTCAGTCCAGCAATCCCCTCAAGAATATCACTGACTGGGCTCCGTTTAAGAAGGGCTTTATGATTACCGCTTGGGGGCTTGGGCTGCTGTTCTTCTTCTGGGTAGTAGGGGCCACGCCTATTGCAGCGCTGATGATGATTGTGGTGTTTATAGGGCTGGGCAAGCTCTTTGTAGCCTATCAGGAGCAGCAGAATCTCAGGGATCACTGGCAGCAACAGCAGTGGGCTCAACAGCCACAGCAACCTCCCCACAATGTGCCACCCATGCCAGAGACCCCGCCTGAGTTCAACCCCAATGAGTAGGGGGCATATTTCTTTAAAACTTAGAGCTTTACTCCGTGTTATCTAAAGTTGAAGAACTGAAACTCATATCTCGATGTGTGCTTGCCGACGACAGGCGCGCATTCGGGACCCTCGTCGAGGCCTATCAGCCTCGGCTGAGGCGGTTCTTCATGAACTTGACCCTGGGTGACGAATATCTGAGCGACGACTTGGCTCAGGAGACATTTGTCAAGGCCTATCTCCAGCTGCGAAGTTTCAGGGGGATGGCGCGGTTTGGCACTTGGCTATATCGCATTGGCTATAATGTGTTTTACAGCCACAAGCGCGGCCAGCACAGCACTGTAGGCCTTGAGGCCGCTCCTGAACATATTACAGCCCCAGTAGATGGCAGCGATATAGCAATGGATGTGAAAACCGCTATGGCTCAGCTCACCGAGACAGAGCGCACCGTGGTCACGTTGTTCTATATCGACGACTTGCCCATCAAGCAGATAGCAACAATCACAGGCATGAATCAGAACACCATCAGGTCGCACCTGCACCGTGCTAAAGAAAAGATGACAAAGATTTTAACTTAGTGTTATTGAAGAGTAGGAAAAACTAAAAACCGATATAATCATGAGCAACCGAGACAACAAAGATAAAGAACTGAGCAAACTGCTCAAGCAGCAAGCTTGGGGAGCAGAACCCAACGAGTGGTTCACGCACCGCGTGATGCATAAACTGCCTGCCAAGAGAAACAAATCGGCACTGCATTTCGCTTGGTTTTGCTACATTGCTGCTGTGGTGGTGTGCATAGGCTTTTGGGTGTGGATGCTCTCTCTCAACGACAACAGTGTCATCACCGTGCGCGACATCATCTATTTTGTCATCGCTCTTGCCGTGACCATCATGCTCGCTATCTCACCCATCGTGGCGATGTTCAGGCGAGAGTGATGTTATACCCATTATAAGAGAAAACAGCCTGCCTTCTCCCTAAAGTCTTTTAGTAGGGAGGAGGTTTTTTGGGGTATAATGCTCGCATCACAAAATCAGCGCTATTTGCTCCTATTAATGTGCCTTATTGTGATTAGAACTGTATTTTTTGCTGTCAAGGGCGTTCAATTAGGAAAATTCTCGCTAATTTTGCACATTATTTAAAAAAAGACATTCTATTTATAGTGGGAAAGAAGAAAAACCTGCCTCTGCTGGAGGACTTTGAGATAACCGCAGTAGCTGCCGAGGGCAAGAGCCTGGGCCGCTGGAACGACATGGTGGTGTTTGTGCCATGGGGAGCACCAGGCGACATTGCCCGTGTGAAGATTACCCGCAAGAAACACAGCTTTTGTGAGGGCGTGATTGATGAGCTCATAAGGCCTAGCGATTTGCGCGTGGAGCCTATGTGCCAGCACTTTGGCGTGTGTGGTGGCTGCAAGTGGCAGCACCTGCCCTATGACTACCAGCTCCAGTGCAAGCAGCAGCAGGTGGTCGATGCCCTGGAGCGCATTGCCAAGGTGCCACTGCCCGAAATCTCGCCTATTCTTGGCTCGAAGAAGACGAGCTTCTACCGCAACAAGCTCGAGTTCACCTTCAGCAACAAATGCTGGCTCACCACCGAGCAGATGCAGAGTGGGGTAGAGTTCCCCAACCGCAACGCCGTGGGCTTCCACATACCTGGCGGTTTTGACAAGGTGCTCAACATCGAGAAATGCTGGCTTCAGGACGACATCAGTAACGAGCTTCGTCTTTTCCTGCGCGACTATGCCCAGGAGCGTGGCTACACGTTCTATGACATACGCAATAATGTGGGCTTTATGCGCATGATGATGGTGCGCACCGCCAGCACTGGCGAGCTCATGCTCGTGGTGGTCTTCAGCGAGGACAACAAGGCCGCCATCGACGATGTGATGCAGGCAGTGAAGGAAAAATTCCCGCAGATTACCTCGTTGATGTACGTCGTCAACCTCAAGGTCAACGACTCGCTTAGCGACCAGGAGTTTATCCTCTACAGTGGCCGCGACTACATTGAGGAGGAGATGGAAGGCCTCAAGTTTCGTGTGGGTCCCAAGTCGTTCTACCAGACCAACAGCGAGCAGGCCTACGAGCTCTATAAGGTGGCGCGCAACTTTGCCGCTCTCACTGGCAACGAGCTGGTCTATGACCTCTATACCGGCACTGGTACTATCGCTAATTTTGTGTCACGTCAAGCCAGGGAAGTGATAGGCATTGAATATGTCCCCGAGGCAATAGAAGATGCCAAGCTAAACTCGCGGGTAAACGGCATTACTAACACCAAGTTCTATGCTGGCGACATGAAAGACGTGCTCACCCGGGAGTTTGTGGCACAGCACGGCATCCCCGATGTGATGATCGTTGACCCGCCTCGCGCTGGCATGCACGAGGATGTGGTGCGTGTGATACTCGACGCTGAGCCACAGCGCATTGTCTATGTGAGCTGCAACCCCGCAACCCAGGCACGCGACATCGCCATGCTCGACGTGAAATATCGTGTTGATGCCGTCCAGCCAGTGGATATGTTCCCTCACACTCATCATGTGGAGAATGTGGTACTTTTAAGTCATAAGAGTTAAGTGTTAAATGTTAAGTAGGGACAAGCTTGTCCGTTAAACGTGAAGCGTGAGGTTTCAAGTGAGAGAGGTGAGGAGTTATATCTTGTGCGTGTTGATGCTGGTCATGGCCTTTGTGGCTCATGGTCAGCAGCTGGGCGAAGGCTACACGCGCATCAAGGGAGTGATTACCGACTCGATTACAGGCGAGGGAATCGCATTTGCCCAAATATTCCTGACAGGTTCCCAAACTGGCGCACTGACCAACGAGCAGGGCGGTTTCACTATAGTCACTGGTGTGAACTTTGAGAAGCTGCGCGTGAATGTAGTGGGCTATCAGCCCAAAGAGGTCAAGGTACCCTTGGGGCAATACTCCGAGCTCGACATCAAGCTGGTGCCCACCACGGTGATGCTCAACGAGGTTATAGTCAAGAAGACCGCAAAATATGTCAAGAAAGGCAATCCTGCTGTGGCATTTGTCGAGAAGCTAAGGGCTCGACGCAACCTCTACAATCCTAAGGATCACGACTATTACAACTACGACAAATATGAAAAGGTGTCGTTTGGCCTCAACAATTTCAACGCGTCGAGCACCAAGAACCTCATTGCCCAGAACTTCAAGTTCCTGAAAGACTATATCGACACCTGCGACATCACTGGCAAGATGATATTGCCGCTCTCTATTCAGGAGAAGGTGTCGCATGAGCACTACCGCAAGTCGCCCTCTACCCACCGTGAGGTGGTGATGGCCACCAACCATGCCGGCATCGACGACCAGCACGACACCGAGAGCATCAAGAAGTTTATCGACGACATCTTCCGCGAGATTGATATATTTAGTAACGACATCACCTTCATGCAGAACCGCTTTGTGAGTCCGCTCTCGAGCATCGGCACCGATTTCTACAAGTATTATCTCGACACAGTGATGGTCGATGGGGTGCAGTGCTACGAGTTGTCGTTCACGCCATTCACTACTGAGACTTTTGGCTTTACCGGTCGCCTCTATGTCGCTGCTGGCGACTCCTCTATGTTTATCTCTAAGATAAAGATGAATGTGCCGCGTAACATCAATCTCAACTATGTGAAGCACATCTATCTAGAGCAAGACTATATCAAGGCTCCAGATGGCAGCCGCCTCAAGGTGCGTGACGACGTGATGGTGGAGTTGCAGATTGCCCCCAAGACTCCCGAGCTGTATGGGCGACGGCAGACGTTCTACGACGGTCACAACTTCAAGACTCCTAAAGACTTGGCAATATTTGAAGGCAACACCGAGGTGCTCACCACTCATGTCAAGGAGCAAGACGAGAACTACTGGGTGGCGCATCGGCCCGTGGTAGCGGTCAAGGATGAGCACACCGTCAAGGATATGCTCGCACGGCTGCGCCAGTCAAAGCTCTTCTACTGGTGTGAGAAGGTGGTGGTGACTCTTGTGAGCGGCTACATCAACACCAATTCCAAGGCCACCGAGAGTCGTTTCGATATAGGCCCGATGAACACCCTCATCAGCGGCAATAGCCTTGAGGGGGCGCGCTTTCGCGTGGGCGGCATGACCACGGCACGGCTCAGCCAGCGCTGGTTTGGCAAGTTTTATGTGGCCTACGGCACTCGCGACAAGCGCTTCAAGTATATGGGTCAGCTCGAGTATTCGTTCATCGACAAGAAGAAGCATCCTAATGAGTTTCCTGTGAAATCGATACGCTTGATGCATCGCTATGATGTTGACAAGCTGGGGCAGCACTATCTCTACACTAACCCCGACAATGTGTTTCTCGCCCTGAAGCGCCAAAAGGACGACAAGATGATATATCTGCGCGAGACACTGCTGGAGTATAAACTCGAGACACAAGCTGGTTTCTCGCTGACGGCATCGGTGCAGCACCAGCGCCACGAGGCGTCGCGTTTCCTGCCATTTGTTGATGGCAACAGCAATGCGTTTGGGCATTACAACACCGTTGGTTTCAGCGTCACGCTGCGCTATGCTCCAGGCGAGAAGTTTTACCAGACCCGCTCGTTTCGCATCCCCATCAACCAGGACGCGCCAGTGTTCACACTCACTCACACCTTCATGCCGCGAGGCTTCCTGGGCAGCGACTACACAGTCAATAAGACCGAGGCTGGCATCCAGAAGCGCTTCTGGTTCTCTGCATTTGGTTACACCGACATCATTCTTAGAGCCGGCAAGATTTGGAGCCAGGTGCCTTACCCCGAGCTCATGATTCCTAATGCCAATCTCTCCTATACCATTCAGCCCGAGTCGTTTGCTCTGATGAATGCCATGGAGTTTGTCAACGACCAGTACCTATCGTGGGATGTCACCTACTGGATAAACGGTGCCATCCTCAACCGCATACCGCTGCTCAAGAAGCTCAAGATGCGAGAGGTGGTGTCGTTCCGTGGATTGTGGGGCAAACTCACCGACAAGAACGACCCGGCGCAGCACCCAGAGTTGCTGCAATTTCCCACCAATGCCCTGTGCCAGAGGATGGGCAAGCGGCCCTACATGGAGATAGGTGTGGGTCTCGACAACATACTCACATTCCTCAGGGTAGATTATGTGTGGCGCATCAACTACCGCCACAACCCCGGAGTGAACAAAAGCGGCGTGCGCATCCAGCTGCACTTCACGTTCTGAAAACTGTTGCGTTGAGCGAGATGACAACTCGCAATACTGAACTCCAGAGAAAAAACCACAAGAAACAAAACGCACCTATTTTTTTAGGTGCGCTATCGTTTTGTGCTTTGTAATTTTTATTTCACTATCTCCACTGTGGTAGTGGTGTTGATGTCGTTGATGGTCAGTGGTATGGTGAGGGTGGGGATGGTTTGGTCGTAGTTCACTTTCACCTTCTTGCCGCCCACCTTCACCATTGATGGCTTCACTTCCATGCCAGGAATCACTAAGCGGTATTCTTTCTTTGCTGGGGTGCCAGCACCCTCGCCCTTAATGGTGATGAGGCACTTGTCGGCAGCGGGTGTGGCGGCAAAGGTGATGAGGCGATGACGGCCCTGGGCAAGGGTGCCAGTGCTGGTGAGGTCGTCGTCGTAGAGGGTGTAGCTCGACGGCTCATCGCTGGGGTAATACACGATGTCGAGCTTGCCAGGGTTGTAGTCGCCCACGTTCTCCATCTTGTTGGTGGCCTGTGGTATGAAGGCTCCGGCGCGTGCAAAGTGCGGCAGCACATCAAGTGGCGTGTTGTAAGTTATTGTGGTGTGCCCAGTGTAGCGGTTGCTCGGTATGTTGATGTCAACCCATGTGCCCTCGGGGAAGGTAATCTTGCGGCTGGTGGCTCCCTGTTCCATCACTGGTGCCACCATCACGTCGTGGCCCCACAGGTACTGGTCGCTGATGTTGTCGTAGCGGCTCATGCAGTTGTCGCTCTCATAGAAGCCCAACGGACGCACCAGTGGCAGACCCTCGCTGGCGTTTTCCCACGCTAGGGTGTAGTTGTAGGGGAGCCAGCGGTAACGCTCACGGATGATGCGCAATGGCAAGTCGCCAAACTCGGTGTAGTTGTAAGGCTCGGCGATGCCCTGTGCGTGGGTGCGCAGCATGGGTGAGAACAGACCCAGCTGCAGCCAGCGGATGTAGAGCTCGCCGTCACGTTTCTTGTTCTCGTCGAGGGCAAAGCCGCCCACGTCGTGCGACATGTAGCCCAGGCCGCTCAGACCCGAGTTGAGCATGATGGTCACCTGGGGCTTTAAGCCTCCCCACGAGCGCGACACGTCGGTGGACCAGGGGAACACCGAGTAGCGCTGCAAGCCCGCTGTGCCGGCGCGCATCATGATCATGGGGCGGCGGTCGGGATATTCCTCCTTAAATAGGTCGTAGATGATGCGGCTCCACTCGTTGCCGTAGTAGTTGTGATACTGCTCGGCGGTGAGGCCGTTGTGGTGGCGTATTGTCTCGGGGTGCACCTCGGGCTCGCCCAGGTCGCCCCACCAACCAGTCACCCCTTCCTCGGTGAGCGAGCGGTAGCGGTTGCGCAGCCACTGGCGGGTGTCGGGGTTAGAGACGTCAAACATGCCTCCCTGTCCCACCCAGATGGTCACAGTCTGAGTCTTGCCGGTGTTACCATTCTTGCAGAACATGCCCTTGGGGTCGAGTTCGTTATAGTTGTCGATAGCGCGGCCGTTGGTGAGCACATAGGGTTGCGAGATGGTCACCACGTTCACGCCTTTCTTTTTGAAATTTTTAAGCATAGCGCGGTGGTCGGGCCACTGGCTCTTGTCCCATTCCAGGCGCCCCATGTCCTGCTCCTTGCCATACCAGTAGAGGTCAAACACGATGCCGTCGAGCGGATAGCCTGCGCGCTTGAGGGTATCGACCACGCCCTCGCTCTCGCGCTGGTCGTGGTAGCCATATTTTGAGGTGATATAGCCCAGTGTCCACAGTGGCGGCAGCTCTTGGCGACCCACAAGATTGGTGAATTCCTTCACTACATTCTCAACCTTGCCGTGGCCGTCGATGACATAGTAGGAGATAGGTTGAGGTGATGTGGATTTATACTCAATGCCGTCCTCGCCAAGGTAGAGCGACGACTTGCAGAAATCGTCGAACAGGATGCCGTAGCCCTTGGAGGAGATGATGAACGGCATGGTGATGCCCATCTGCTTGATGCGCGTCTCGCCCGCAACGTAGCCATAGTTCTGCTTGTTGAAGTTGATGAGCGTGTCGCCAGCGAGGTTGAGCGAGTAGCCGCGCTCACCAGCACCGTAGAACGACTCCTTGCCGGTGTGCAGCAGTCTCAGTGTGCCATGCTCGCTGCGGTCGCACAGGTCGGTAAGGTAGAACGTGCTGCCGCTGCTCACAGTCACGCTGTTGAGCTGCTTGTCGATCATCACGCGCAGCCCTTTCTGTGTGGTCGCGGTTTTCAGGGCATTATTTTCATCACACTGCAACGACAAGCCATCGCATCCCGCATAGTTGTCGGTGGCAACCGACGGCAGTCGAGTCCCAGTCCACGAGTCGGGGGTAACCTCAATTCTCACCACATCCTTTGAAATCACGGTCGCCGTTATGGTTTGATGGCGTGCTTCATCTTTGTTCTTTAATTCGTTGAGTCCCAAGGTGGGCTCTTTTGCTGCAATGTCTATAGCTGTGATAGCAACAGTTGCGACGAGCAACAGGGTCAAAAATCTAAGAGCTTTCATATTATTGTGTTTTTTATTTGATATCATTGTGAAATGCAAAGGTAATGATTATTCTAAATAATGCAATGATTATTATGGCAGTTTTTGAATTGTTTATTGCGCACCCGCGGCGTTCAAGAGTGCCCTAGGCGCCGTTGTGTAAAGTGCCCTAGGCGCTGTCAAGTATTGCGCCGCACCCGCGGCGTTCAAAAAAAGTTTCCCCAAAAACGCTCTTGTTGAAAAAAAAGTTGAAAATAGTTTGCTCATTTTGTCGAAAAGCTGTAAATTTGTTACGATTACTGAAAACGAGGTTATACCCGTATAGAAAACGCTTAAAAGAAACTTATTAACCATTACACATATTAAAACTTAATGAGCTATTTAAAATTTGATAAAAACTTGATGATCAATCTTGAGCAGTCTCTCACTAGGGAGATTCTCAGGACTAATCAGTCGGGGGCTTATCATTGCACCACACTAGTGGGATGCAACACCCGCAAGCAGCATGGCCTGCTGGTAATCCCCATTCCCGAAATTGACGACAACAGCCATGTGATGCTCTCGTCGCTCGACGAGACGGTGATCCAGCATGGTGCGCCGTTCAACCTGGGTTTGCACCGCTACAAGGGCAATGTGTATAGCCCCAATGGTCACAAGTATATCCGCGAGTATGACTGTGAGCGTGTGCCGTCGCACCTGTTTCGTGTGGGCGGTGTGATCTTAAAGCGCGAGAAAATCTTCATCACTAACGAGAACCGCATCCTCATCCGCTACACGCTAGTTGATGCTCACTCCAAGACCACACTCCAGTTCCGCCCGTTCTTGGCCTTCCGCAATGCCAATGACCTGTGTGTGGAGAATGCCGTGGCCAGCAGAGAGTATCGTGAGGTTCACAATGGCATCGCCACCTGCATGTATGAAGGATACCCCACGCTCTACATGCAGTTCAACCACAAGCCCACCTTTGTCTTCGACCCACACTGGTACAAGGGCATTGAGTATATCAAGGACATGGAGCGCGGCATCCCTTACACCGAGGACCTCTATGTGCCTGGCTATTTCGAGATAGAAATCAAGAAGGGCGAGCCCTTGATATTCTCGGCTGGCATCGACGAGGTGAACACCCGCTCACTGAGCCGCATGCACGAGGAGGAGGTGCAGTCGCGCACTCCTCGCACCAGTTTCTACAACTGCCTCAAGAACAGCGCTAAGCAGTTCTACCTTACCAATGCCGACGGCAACTATATCCTTGCTGGCTATCCGTGGTTTAAGATACGAGCACGCGACGAGTTTATAGCCTTGCCGGGATGCACGCTCTCTAACCACCATCGTCCCGACTTTGAGAAGATTATGGACACGGCAAAAGACGCGTTGCTGCGGTTTATCGATGACGGCTCGCTCGACAAGCACCTCAAGGGCATAGACCTGCCCGACGTGCCGCTCTGGGCCATGTGGTCGCTGCAGGAGTATGCCAAGGATGCGGGCTTCAATGTGGCGCGAGACCGCTATGGCGACTTGGTGAAGGCCATACTTGCTCATATCATTGGTGGCAAGCATCCCAACCTACATCTGCAAGAGAGTGGCCTGGTGAGCACCGACGGCACCCGCAAGCCCATGTCGTGGATGAACTCCACTCACCCCGATGGCTCACCCATGGTGCCCCGCACGGGATACCTGGTGGAGTTTAATGCGTTGTGGTACAACTCGCTCATGTTTGCCCAGGAGCTGTTTGGCGATGTGGAGACCGAGCAAGCCTATGTGGCATCTCTTAAAGAGATAAGCGACAAGGTCAAGCCAGCCTTCGTGGATATGTTCCTCAATGACTATGGTTACCTCTACGACTATGTGGATGGCTCCTATGCCGACCCCAGTGTGCGCCCCAACATGATAATTGCTGCCGGTCTCGACTACTCACCGCTTGACCGCCGCCAGCGCAAGCGCCTGCTCGACGTGGTGACGCGCGAGCTGCTCACCCCCAAAGGGCTGCGAACACTCAGCCCCAAGAGCTGGGGCTACAAGCCCTGGTATCTAGGCAATCCCGAGGAGCGCGAGGTGGCCTATTATGCCGGCTCGGCTCGTCCGTGGCTCATGGGCTTCTATACCGATGCTTATATAAAGGTGTTTGGCCTTAATGGGGCGTCGTTCATTGAGCGCATGATGATAGGCTTTGAGGACGAGATGTCGCAGGGCGGCATAGGCACCCTGTCGGAGCTCTACGACGGCAACCCGCCATTCATTGGTCGCGGCGCGGTGAGCTATGCGCCTAATGTGGGAGGAGTGCTGCGAGTGCTGCGTCTCTTTAAGAATATAGGAGTAATAAATTCATAAAATCACTAAAACACGATATATGAAGGCTTTAATGTTTGGCTGGGAATTTCCTCCACACATCCTGGGAGGACTAGGAACGGCAAGTTTTGGTCTTACTAAGGGGATGGCGCAATGTGGCGACATGGACATCACGTTTGTCATTCCCAAGCCTTGGGGCGATGAACCTAAGGACTTTGCACGCATCATTGGTGCCAACACCACGCCCGTGGCGTGGCGCGATGTGAACTGGGACTATGTGGAGGGGCGCATAGGCAAGGTGCTCGACCCGCAGACCTATTATGACTTGCGTGACCACATCTACAGCGACTTCAACTACATGAACACTAACGACCTGGGGTGCATTGAGTTCTCAGGGCGTTATCCCGACAACCTGCTGGAGGAAATCAACAACTACTCGATAGTGGCTGGCGTGATAGCGCGCACCGTGCCGTGCGACGTGATTCACTCGCACGACTGGCTCACCTATCCTGCTGGCATTCACGCCAAGCAGGTGACGGGCAAGCCGCTCGTGATTCATGTGCACGCTACCGATTTCGACCGCAGCCGCGGCAATGTGAACCCCACGGTGTTCGGCATCGAGAAGGACGGCATGAACCATGCCGACCACATCATCACCGTGAGCAACCTCACCCGCAAGACGGTGATAGAGAAATATGGCATCAGCCCCGACAAGGTGACCACAGTACACAATGCTGTGGAGCCGCTCAGCCAGAAACTGCTCAACCTGGAGGTGCCGCCCAAGCATGAGAAGGTAGTGACCTTCTTGGGACGCATCACCATGCAGAAGGGACCAGAATACTTCGTCGATGCCGCTTGGCAGGTGTTGCAGAAGGTACATAATGTGCAATTTGTGATGGCAGGCAGCGGCGACATGATGGAGAAGATGATACGCCTGGCAGCTCGCAGGCACATTGCCGGCCGGTTTCACTTCACGGGCTTCTTGAAGGGCAAGCAGGTGTATGAGATGCTCAAGGCAAGCGACGTGTATGTCATGCCGTCGGTGAGCGAGCCGTTTGGCATCTCGCCGCTCGAGGCCATGCAGATGGGTGTGCCGTCAATCATATCTAAGCAGAGCGGCTGCGCCGAGATTCTCAACAACGTGATAAAGGTAGATTACTGGGACACCAACGCCATAGCCGACGCTATCTACTCCATCATCAAGTATCCCGCCATGTATAAGCAGTTGCGCGAGCAGGGACTTGAGGAGGTGAACCAAATCACCTGGGACAAGGCCGGCGCTAAGGTCATAGACATCTACAAGCGATTAATAAATAGATAAATATCAACCACAAAAATATATCAACAGTCATGAAATCAATCTGTTTCTATTTCCAGATACATCAGCCGTTCCGCCTCAAGACCTATCGCTTCTTTGACATCGGTAACGACCATTACTACTATGATGACTTTGCCAACGATGACATCATCACGCGCATTGCCGAGCGCTCTTACATGCCTGCCAACCAGATGCTTCTCGACATGATTAAGGAGAATGGCAAGAAATTTAAAGTGGCGTTCTCAATTAGTGGCACGGCCCTCGAGCAACTAGAGCAGTATGTGCCCGAGTTTATCGACTCGATGAAGGACTTGGCCGACACTGGCTGCGTGGAGTTCCTGAGCGAGACCTATGCTCACTCGCTCTCGTCGCTCGTTGACCCCGAGGAGTTTATGGCGCAGGTGAAGGCTCACGATGAGAAGATTTATCAGCTCTTTGGGCAGAGACCCAAGGTGTTCAGAAACACCGAGTTGATATATGACGACGACATAGCCGCGATGGTCGCTTCAATGGGCTTCAAGGGGGCTATCACCGATGGCGCAAAGCACATTTTGGGATGGAAGTCACCTAATTATCTCTACAAAGCGGCGTCGGCACCTAAGCTCAAACTGCTGCTCAAGAACTCAAAGCTCAGCGACGATATATCATTCCGCTTCAGCAACCCCGAGTGGGCGGCCTATCCCTTGACAGCCGACAAATACATCAACTGGATTGCCACCTTGCCCGACGAGGAGATGCTCGTGAACCTGTTTATGAACTACGAGACCTTTGGCGAGCTGCAACCTCGCGAGAGTGGTATCTTTGAGTTTATGAAAGCCCTGCCACGCTTTGCTGCTGAGCAGAATATCGAGTTCATGACCCCGAGCGAGGTGGTGAGCAAGATGAAACCCGTGGGAGAGCTCTCGGTGATGCACCCCATCTCGTGGGCCGACGAGGCTCGCGACACTAGCGCGTGGATGGGAAACATCTTGCAGGAAGAGGCCGTCAACAAGCTCTATTGCTTGAGTGAGAGAATACGTCTTGTGCAGGACAAGCGCATTCGTCAGGACTGGAACTACCTGCAAGCGAGCGACCATTTCTACTACATGAGCACCAAGCACAGCAGCGATGGCTCGGTACACTCGCACTATAGTCCCTACGACTCGCCCTATGCTGCCTTTACTAACTACATGAACGTGCTTAGCGACTTCCTGATTCGTGTGAGGGAGCAGTTCCCCGAGGAGATTGATAATGAGGAGCTAAACGCTTTGCTGCTCACCATCCGCAATCAAGAACAAGAGATTGAGGAGTTAAACCGCGAGGTGGAACTGTTGCGCAACAACATCGTGAAGGACACCACAGGCGACTTCGTGCCTAAGCAGGAGGAGAAAACAGAGCCAGAGCCTGCTCCCAAGAAGACTCCAGCCAAAAAGAAAACTGCAGTCAAGAAAGCTAGCGCAAAAAAGACGGAAAAGAAGTGATGACTAAGAAGAAACTGCTTTACATTCACGGCTTTAGAAGCTCGGCGCAGAGTAGCACAATCCGCAATATTAAGGCCAGCTACCATGAGGTTGAAGTTCACGCATTTGATGTGACGCATCATCCGGTGGAGTCGATTAAGAAGATTGAGGATTATGTCGCCGCTCATGGCATCGACATCCTTGCTGGCACTTCGCTAGGAGGATATTACACGCTTTGCGCCAGGGTTGACATTCCCAAGATTGCTGTCAACCCTGCCGTCAACCCCGAGGACAGCCTGCGCTTCCTGCCCGAGATAGGGCACGAGGTGGAATACTACAACCGGCGTGAGGACGGAGTTCAAACCTTTAAGTGCACGCTTGCCGACCTCGACGAGTTCAGGGGCATTGAGAAGTACATCACGCCAGTGACTCACATCATAGGCAGCGACAAAGATGAACTGCTCGGCGACCTTAGGGAACAGTATAGGGCACTCGTGGGCGACCGCTTCCATGAGTCGTCGCAACTGGGACACCGCATCACGCCACAGTTCACCGCCATCCCCACTGGCGACTTCTACAAAGTGCTGGCAATGTTCTTGACACATTAGGGATGCTCTATAAATTGTTTGAGTCATATTTGGTTGGATTGTTGAGTAGATTTCGACTCAAATCCGCAAAACATAGTAGCGGGCTACAGGTTAAAGAGTTGAGGTGAAAGATGCCAACAAGCAATCAAAGATGACCAAAACAAAAGAAAAACATATCTGGAATTTATAGAGCATCCCATTAATTATCTCCCTAATTGGTCATTGGTTATGGAATAAGAGCTGAACTGACTTTTAAATGACTCAAGTTTTTGAACATTTTGCAACTTGAGTCATTTAAAAATTGTCGAGAACAGGTAGGCGTGGGGGCGAATCAATCATTTTTAGACTGGCAACTAACTGCTGGAATGAGAAAATCCACTTTTTCCTACCTGTTTCAGTCTTTTTTATTTAGAAATTGATGGTATTCATGATTTTTTTTAATAAATTTGTGGACATTTTTTTCAACAACTATTTTTTATTCTTTTTTTAGTATCATTCACATGAAAAAATTTTTTCTTATCATGATGGCGCTGAGTGTGTCGCTGGGCATGATGGCTCAGGACAAGCTTAGCGCTCCAACCAAGGTGTTCTTGCAGCGGCATGCCGCAGGGATGGCACAAAATCCAGACGGCAAGCATGCGCTGGCAGCACCTAAGTCAGTGAATGGGGTGGAGTATGTGGAATGCTTCATCACACTTAATGGGGCTTCGATTGCCGACCTTGAGGCTGTCGGAGTGAAGGTTACTGGCAAGTTCAGCGACTTTGTCACTGCCAGTGTGCCTGTCAATAAACTTGAGGCTGTCGCTCATATCAAGGGCGTCAAGCAAGTGGGTATCTCCCGCAATGCTCGCAACCTCACCGATGTTGCTAAAGGCATCGTCAATGCCGACAAAGCTTGGGACGGCACCAACTATGGTCTGCCCCAGGGCTACACTGGCCAGGGCGTGGTGCTTGGCATCATCGACGACGGTATCGAGTTCAACCACCGTGCATTTCTCGACGACAATGGCAACAGCCGAGTGAAAGCAGTGTATATGCCTAACGCCAGCAGCGCCAATGGTGGCACCCGCGCTACCATCGACGGTGTTCAGCTCATGGGTTATCAATATACTACTCCCACTCAGATTGCTGCGCTCACCTGCGACGACAGCAGCGAGAGCCATGGCACACACACCACAGGTTGCGCTGCCGGCTCACATGTGGGCAACTATGCCGGTATGGCTCCCGAGGCCGACCTCGTGCTTGCCGGCTGTGGCTCCTCACTCACCGAGACAGCTATCGTGAGCTCGGCAAAGTATATTGCCAACTATGCCAAGAACGTGCTTGGCAAGCCTTGCGTAATCAGCATTAGCCTCGGTAGCGACGTTGGCCCTCATGATGGCTTGAGTAGCATCTGCCGTGCCTACACCGAAGTGGCCGAGCAATATGGCGCCGTGATTCTGCTTGCTGCCGGCAATGAGGCCGACATCACCGGTGCTGCCGTGAAGACACTTGCCAGCGATAATGACTGCATGGCAGTGATCAACAACGTGAGCGGCGGCTGGTGGGGCTCGGCTACTGGCGCTTGCGACATCTGGAACAGCACTAGCGACGAATTGCAGGTTAAGGTGATTGTTAACGGTTCGCAGAGCGACTGGATGACCAGCGGCACCTTTGGCAGCGTCACTGTGCAAGGTGGCCTCGATGCCTACAACAACCGCTATAACATCTACATCGAGAGCAGCGCTTCGCAGGCTACCTACATTATCAAGGGTAAAGGCGGCAACACCATCCATGTCTATGCCGACTGCTACTATAGCACCCTTGCCACCTCGGGCTCGGTGAGCGGCTACACCCTCACCCCTGGCACCTACGAGAACTCGATGTGCGACGACATGACCTCGCCCAAGGTGATTGCCGTGGGTGCACAGGCCTCACGCTCTAACGACGGCTACGGCCAGGGCGATGTGGCTTACTTCTCGAGCTATGGCACCGATTGCAACGGTGTGAACCAGCCCTTCATCACCGCACCTGGACACTATGTTATCTCGTCGATCAACGGCTATGATAGCTATCAGTCTTCTACCTGGCAAACGACCTACAATGGCCGCACCTACAAGTGGGGCCAGATGAGCGGTACCTCGATGGCTACTCCTACTGCCGCCGGTGTGGTAGTGCTCTACCTCCAGGCCGACCCCTCTCTCGACGTGGATCGCGTTAAGGAAATTATTGCCGAGACAGCTACAGCTTATCCCGCTGGCTCTACCAGTCCCGTTAAGGCTCGTGGTCACGGTATCATCAATGCGCTTGCCGGTATTGAGTACATCCTCCAGCATCAGGGCCCAACGATTGTAGCTAAGCCTAGCGAGGTGGCATTTGAGGGATATGCTGGCGAGACCTATACACAGGTTATCACTGTTAAGGGCTACAACCTCAGCCAGCCCATCAATATCGCTAAGAGCGGTGCTAATGTCTATAGTGTGAGTCCCACAACTATTAGTGCCGAGGATGCCTACAATGGTGTTGACGTTACTGTTACCTACGCTCCCACCGCAGCTGGCGAGACTACAGCAACCCTCACTCTCACCAGTGCCGAGGCCGAGACCCAGACCGTGACAATCACCGGTGTGGCACAGCCCCGCGTTCCAACCATCCTCACCGACCCCGAGACGCTCAACTTCAATGCTAAGCTCTCGGCTCCTGTCACCAAGACAGTGAAAGTTAACGGTCTGTTCCTGACTAACGATATCACCGTTGCCCTTACCGACCAGAACAACAAGTTCACAGTGTCGCCCACTACCATCGCGGCTAGTAGCACTGGCATCGACACTCCTGTAAATGTGAATGTGACCTTCACTTCGGCCGAGGAGGGTGAATACACTGGCACGCTCACCTTCACCAGCAATGGTGCTGTGACTAAGACTGTGACCCTCACCGCCAAAGCCACCGATAAGGGCACTGCTGCCGACCCATATCTCGACATCGCTAAATATGAGACTATTGACGAGGCTGGCGCCACAGTGAGCGGCATGAGCACCATATATAAATATACCGAGAATGAAGAGGACGAGTGCGCTTGGCTCACCGTCTCTAACTATGGCGCGCTCAAGACCGACGCCACCCAAAACTGGTTCACCATTGCCGGTAACGAGAAAACTGGTACCGAGACTTGGGCTGCTACCGACGTGTTCATGGGCAGCGCAAGTTACTTTAGCGGCACCGCTTACTATACTGACTGGAACGAGGATTACCAGACGTTCTATGTGACCAACTGCTCGCAGGTTAAGCAGTATGCCGAGAACCGCAGCAACACTACCTATCCCCTGAAGATGGAGATCTATGAGTGCACCATGAATGCCGACGGCACCATCACTCCAAGCACAACTGCCGTGCAAACCAAGCAGAACACTACCACTAGCAAGGAGGTGCTGGCCAGCGACGAGCTCGACCCCGAGAAGGTATATAAGGTTGCTATCTACAACGACTACTCTAAGCTCTATGAGATAGCCTTCCGCACTCCTATCAACGGCCTTGAGGTGCCAGTTGCCACAGCCGCTACCGAGGTGGGTCCCACCTATTTCACTGCCAACTGGAACCCCTGCGACGGTGCCGACAGCTACATCCTGCGTGTCATCCCCAAGAACTACGACATCCTCACCGAGGGCTTCTCGAAGTTCACCAAGAATGGCGCTCAAGACATTGGCAGCTCGCTCGACAACTACATGGACAACGCCGGCTGGACAGGCTCTAAGGTCTATGAGGCCATTGGCGCAGCTCGCCTGGGTACTGGCTCATCGACTGGCAACCTCACCTCTCCAGCCCTGACGCTTACCGAGAACAAGGTGACAGTGTCGTTCAAGGCAAAGACTTATAACAACGACACCAACGTCAACTTCAAGATCTCGTGCGGCAACGCAAGCGAGACCGTGACCCTGCCTAACAACACCGATGCTACCTACACCGTAGCACTCGACTGCACCCCTGGTGACAACCAGAAGGTTAAGCTCGAGACCATGGCCAATGGCAAGCGCGTGGTAATCTCCAGCATCCACATCATTGATGGCGACCGTGCTGGCGCAGCCAAGTCTATCGACTTCGACGGCGTTACCTTCACTGGCATCACTGCCAACAGCTACAAGGTTGCCAACCTTGACCCCGCCACCACCTACTTCTATGACGTGAAGGCAGTGTTTGGCACTAAGCAGAGCAACTGGTCTAACAAGATTATGGTTACCACCCTTGGCGGTGGCATCTATGGCGACGTGAACTGCGACGGCGAGGTTACCACTGTTGACATCACCTGCCTCTACAACTACCTGCTCAATGGCGACGAGACCTACCTCGCCACTAGCGACGTGGACGGCGACGGCGAGGTCACCACTGTTGACATCACCTGCATCTACAACATCCTGCTCTCAGCTAAGAAGTAAGGCTCGTAGTGTAGCATAAATACAATAGAAGCGCTCTAACATCAGAGCGCTTCTGTTGTGTTTATGCCGTAGGAGCAGTGCTAAGGCTGGGCAATGAGTTTAAATATAAGAGTGACTGCCAGATGAAAGTTCTCTGGCAGTCACTTGTGATTGATAAAAAGGGAAATATGTAAAACTTATTTCATTGCATTGATGATGCGGCGGGTGGCTTCTTCCACCACCGAGCGCTGGGTGGCGAGGTTGATGCGGATGAAGCCATTGCCGGCTTTGCCATACATGATGCCGTCGTTGACCATCACCTTGCCGTCGTCGAGAATCTTCTTGGTAACCTCGGCGCTGGTCATGCCAGTGGGAGTGACATCAATCCATGCCAGATAGGAGCCCTCCATGGGCGTGATGTGGAAGGCTGGCAGCTCTTTGTGCATCATCTCGCACATGAGCTGGAAGTTGCCTGCAATGTACTCGTTGAACTGCTCAATCCAGCTCTCGCCGTGGTTGTAGGCCGCCATGAAGGCTTCTAGTCCGAAGGGGTTGATGGCACACACCTGGTTGTCGATGAGAGCTTTGTTGATGTCGCCCTTGATGCGCTCGTTGCTGCTCACGATGAATGCTGCCTGCAGGCCGGCGATGTTGAACGACTTGCTTGGAGAGCCGCATGTCACGCAGTTAGCTTGAGCCTCTGGCGAGATTGAAGCAAATGGAGTGTAATGCACGCCAGGCATCATCATCTCACAGTGAATCTCGTCGCTGACGACGGTGACGCCGTGCTTGAGGCACAGGTCGTTGACCTTGAGCAGTTCCTCCTTGCGCCACACGCGCCCAGCGGGGTTGTGAGGGTTGCAGAAGAGCAGTGTGTGGGTGTTGTCGTCGCTGAGCGCCTTGTCGAGCGCGTCGTAGTCGATAGAGTAGGAGTAGTCGTCGTTGTAGGCCAGAGGCACCTCAACGGGAGTGCATTTGTTGCTCTCGATGCATGTGAAGAAGCAGTTGTAGATGGGTGTGAGAATTACCACATTCTCGCCAGGCTTAGTTCCAGCCTTGAGTACAGCATCGATGGCAGGCACCACGCCGGTGGTGTATTCTATCCACTCGCGGTGGATGTGCCAGTTGTGGCGGCGGGCAAACCAGTTGATGATAGAGGCGAAGAACTCTTCGGGCACGTTGGCATAGCCAAACACGCCATGCTCCAAGCGTTGCTTGAGTGCATCCATGATGCATGGAGCAGCCTTGAAGTCCATGTCGGCAATCCACATGGGAATGACATCATCGCTAGGGCACTGGTCCCATTTCACTGAGTGCGTGTTGTGACGATCGATGATTTCGTCAAAATTAAATTTCTCTTTGTTCATTGTTTTATGGTTAGTTTATGTTTTATGTTGCAAAGTTACTGCTTTTATGGTTTATTATAAAATATTTTGAGAAGTTTAACTGATTGAGAGCACACTTTTTTTAGCCCACCGTCCAGACCATAGCCTTGCAAGGAAGATGATGCCTCTCACCCAAAGCTCAATGCACATGGCAATCCACACCCCTTTAAGGCCTAGAGCTGGTGCCAGCAAGGCTGCCAGAGTGATGCGCACGACCCACATGCTGCCCAGGTTCATGGCGCTTGGAATGAGAGTGTCGCCAGCACCCACCATCACGCCATAGCACACTATTGACGCTCCAAAAAGCGGCTCTGCCCATGCCTCGATGCGCAGGCATTGTGCCCCTAGGTCAACGATTTCTTGCACTGGCGACATCACCTGCATCATTAGTGGTGCGAAGATATACATCAGCACAGCCAGCGTTGTCATCGACAGCACTCCGAGCGTGACGGTGATGTTGGCAAAGCGCTTTGAGAGGTCGGTGCGGTTAGCGCCAGTGCTTTGCCCCACCAGTGTGGTGGCTGCCTCGCCCAGTCCGTAGCCCGGCATGTAGCACAGCCCCTCGGCAGTGACGGCAAAGGCATTAGCTGCGATGGCGATGCTTCCCAGTGGCGCCACAATGACTGTGGTGGCGATATAGGCACCGCACATCATCACCTGTTGCAGGCCTATGGGAGATGCTATTTTCACGGCTCTTTTCAGGCAATCGGCATTAGGGATGAAGCTGCCTGTGGTGCCAGTTAGCTTCAAGTCTCTTGACTTGACAAGGAGGAAGTATAGCATGAGCAGGCATGTCACCACCTCGGCAAGCACGGTGCCTATGGCCGCTCCCATCACGCCCAGGTTGGCTCCAGGCAAGTGTATAGCCTGCCCGGCAATGGTGATGTCGCGGCTAGGGAAGATGAGAAAGAAGTTAAACACCACATCGAGCACGCACATGAGTATGTTGAGCATTCCTGGCACTTTCATGTTGCCGCTGCTGCGCAACATTCCTCCAGCCAGCAGTTCTATCTCGAGAAACGGCAAGAACAGAGCCAGGACGAAGAAATAACGCGACGCATTGTGACAGATGGCATCGTTGCCGCCAAGCCAGTGGGGTAGGGAGGTGCTGATGAGGCATCCCACCAAGGTCATTGCCACGCTGAAAGCCATGCAGCACACCATCGACTGCCGCAGCACACTGCGAGCGTCGTTGCTGCGGTTGGCTCCAAGCAGGTGGGCAACCTGCACGGTGAATCCCATAGCTGCGGCGCTGAGCAGTCCGCCAAAGAGCCACATCGACGTGGCCACCAGTCCTATGGAGGCGCTGTCGTTGGCACCAAGACGTCCCACCATGGACGAGTCGATATATTCCATGACAATCATCGACAGCTGTGCCAGTATTGCGGGAGTGCTCAAGGCGACGGTTAGCCTGAGCTGCTGCTTCAAGGTCATTGAAGCCCCGGTTTTAATCATGTCGATAAGCTTGTCTTTTCCAGCGTTTGCCATAGGGGTAGAGTGTATATATAAATAAGGTGTAAACCTAAAGAGAGTGCAAAATTACAGAAAAAACTGCAAAGCCAATACCCGTTTTTGCTTCTTTAATTCCTGTCACTCCCAAAATTCCCTAAATTCCGTAAATTCAGTTATAGCTATCAATAAAAGCACAAAAAAACCTCACACTCGAGAAGTGTGAGGCTTTTTTAAGTCATTTAATCTGGTGTCAGAATTATTTGTTGCGAACGATAGTCACGCAACGGCCGAGAGGAGCGCTCTGTGCACCGTAAACGTCGGGGTGGTTGGCGTTGTTAGTCTCAGTGCTGAGACGGCCACCATTGATACCCTTGCCCTCAAGAGCCTTCTTAACACCATTTACACGGTCGTGACGGAGCTTGATGTTGATCTCGTCGTTACCAGTGTAGTTGTCGGCCCAACCAGTGAGGAGGTAGTTGTCGTTCTCGTTGTTCATTACGTCAGCAACAGCGTCAACAACTTCCATTTGTACTGGGGTGATGTAAGATTTACCTCTTGGATAGTAGATAGTAGCCAGAGGAGCCTCTTTCGAAACAGGACCAGGAGTGTTACCACACTTGTGGTTCTTCTTCCAGTTCAAGCAGTCGTTGAGCTGGTTCTCGAGGTCGCGGATCTTAGCGTTAGCCTGAGCAAGCTTGTTGCGGAGGGCGTCGAGATCGGCGCTGTTGTCGATAACTGGAGGACAAACGGGAACCACGGGAGCATTCCACTCAGTCTTGCCAAACTTGTAAGCGAGACCAAGCATTGCGCTTGGGTACTCAACCCAGGTCTTGCGACCGGCGCCATCCATGTGCTCCTGAACCATGTCGAAACGGAGGTCGAGGAGGAGGTCAACGTGCTTGCCAAGAGCGAAGCTGTTGAGCAAACCAGCCTGGAGAGCGAAGTTACGGTCGTGAGATCCCTCTTTACCGTTGTTAGCGCCCTTGTACTTCCAGCTACCAGTGCCGTCGGCCTTGTCGTTGTAGAAGTTCCAGCTAGTAGAAGCACCAGCATAAACTACTGCATTGTAGAAACGACCGGGCTTGTAGCCGCAAATCCAGTTGGTAACATTGAACAGAACGTCGCCAGTAACACCGATGCGGTTAAACATCTGTGCGCCATAGACACCATTCTTGTTAGCGTCATCCTTGTACCAGTCAAGGTCGGTGCGGAGACCAATTGCGCTGGGCTGTCCAGCAATACCCTTCATCTGCTCGAAGTGACCGCCGATGCGAACACCCAGCAGTGGAGAGAACCACTTACCGATGAACAAATTGGCCTTAGGAGCTATGCGCTTTCCAAATTTTGCCTGAGCGTCTTTGTAAGACATCATAACGCCTACACCACCTTCAGCTTGGATGAACCAGTTGTCTTGCATACGATTGAAGATGTAGCCTTGAGCTGGGTCCTCAACGTACTGTACCTCCTGAGCGTTAACTGCAGGGGCCAAGAAAAGAGCACATGCACATGCAAGTAATGTAATCTTTTTCATAAACTTACGTTTTTTTAAATAAAAATTTTTATTTGTTAAACACTAAAATAAATTATATACCTTATCAAAACATTGTGCAAATATACAGCTTTTTTTTTGATTGTTAATCATTTTCCCAAAAAAATCTTCAAAAAAAGGTCATTTTTTGCGTTTTTTGAGGGTTTTTTGGATTTCTGATGCGATATTTTGTGGCGAAAAGCCAAATTTCTGGTCCAAAATCTTGTAGGGAGCGGATGCTCCAAAGTGGTCAAGTCCGAAGATGTCGCCATTATTGACCACGCTATGCAGTGTGGATGGTAGTCCGGCGGTGAGTCCGAAGGCGGGCAAATGTGGTGGTATCACCTCATTTTGGTACTCCATGGGTTGGTTTTTGAAAAGACCGATGGATGGAATGGAGACGATTTGCACCTTGAAGTCTTGCTGTGCCTTGATGATGTTAGCTGCTTCGACCAAAGTTGCGACCTCCGAGCCATTACCCACGAGCACCATGTGGGGGTTCTCATCTTTATATAATATGTATGCTCCCTTCTGTGCTTGCAGTGCGTCGTTATATCGCGCTGCATAGTCGTTGCCGTGCTGTGATGGCAGGTCGGTGATGTTCTGCCTAGAGAGGATGAGCGCTGTGGGAGTGAGTGTGTTTTCCATAGCCATTTTCCATGCCACGGTACACTCGGCGCTGTCGGCAGGCCTCAGCACCAGCACGCTGTTGCGTCCGCTGTGGTTTTTGAGTTCCTCCATGAGACGAATCTGTGCCTCTTGCTCCACTGGCTCATGGGTGGGTCCGTCCTCGCCCACTCGGAAAGCGTCGTGAGTCCAGATGAACTTCACTGGCAGCTCCATCAGTGCCGAGAGTCTCACGGCGGGCTTCATATAGTCGCTGAAGACGAAGAATGTGCCGCATGCGGCAATCATCCCCCCGTGCAGTGCTATGCCATTGATAAGGGCCGTCATGGCGAGTTCGCTCACGCCAGCCTGTAGGAAAGCTCCGCTGAAGTCGCCGCGAGTGAATGCCTTGGTCTTCTTGAGGAAACCGTCGGTCTTGTCGCTGTTGGCGAGGTCGGCGCTCGACACTATCATGTTGCCCACGCCTTGTGCAAGGGCTGCGAGCACGTTGGCGCTCGAGGCACGAGTGGCAAGGTCTGGCTTGTGCTCAATGGCAGCATAGTCGATGGCATCGACTTCGCCTCTTATGTAACGGTCGAGTTGCGCTGCTTTTTCGGGGTTGTCATTGCGCCACTGCTGCTGCAGTGCTTTGCGCTCGGCAACGATGTTGCGCAGTTGCTGGGCACGCTGGCTGTAGAGCTGTGCCACCTCGGGGAACACCTGCCAGGGGTTGGCGGCGTCTCCGCCCAGGTTCTCGATGGTCTTCTCGTAGCTGGCTCCCGACTTGCTCAACGGGTTGCCGTGAGTGCTGCACTGTCCCTCGAAGTTGGTGCCGTCGTCGGTCACGCAACCGCGTCCCATGATTGTTTTGCCAATGATGATGGTGGGTCGCTGGGTCTCTTGCTGTGCTTGCTCTATAGCTTGGGCAATGGCAACGGGGCTAGTGCCGTCAATCTCAATGACGTTCCAGTTCCAAGCCCGGTATTTCATTGCTGTGTCCTCGCAGCTGACGGCGTCGCATAGTGTGGACAGCTGCACCGAGTTGCTGTCGTAGAACATGATGAGGTTGCTCAATCCCAGCAGTCCAGCCAGTCGTCCCGCCTCTTGCGAAATGCCCTCTTGCACACCACCGTCGCTGATGAAGGCGTAGGTCTTGTGGGCAAACACTTCGCTGAAGTGAGCAGCGATGAAACGCTCGGCAATGGCGCATCCCACAGCCATCACATGGCCTTGCCCTAGCGGGCCGCTGGTGTTCTCCACGCCGTGGTCCACGTCGAGCTCGGGGTGCCCTGGAGTGATGCTCCCCCAGGAGCGGAATGCCTTGATGTCGTCGATGGTGTATTTGCCGGTCATCAGCAGGGTGGCATAGAGCATTGGTGACATGTGCCCTGGGTCGAGGAAGAAGCGGTCGCGAGAGAACCAGCGAGGGTCGTCGGGGTCGTGCACGAGGAAAGAGCTATAGAGCACATTGGCAAAGTCGGCTCCTCCCATGGCACCGCCTGGGTGTCCTGACTTGGCGTTCTCAACCATAGCTGCAGCAAGGATGCGGATGTTGTTAGCCGCACGCGTCATTAATCTATCGTTTATCATATAAAATATAATATTATATATACATATTACGTCACGAAGATACAATATATTTTAATAATGTGCAAGAAAAATGACGTATTTTGTGCGAAAAAAAGCGTTTTTAAATAAAAATGTAAATAAAAAAGCCCGGAGTTGGGAACTCCGAGCCTTTATGACAAAGGATTTTGCTTATTCCACTGGTATGTCGGTGTTGACGTTCTTGCAGCCTATAATTGCGTAATATAATAGGTAAGCGAGGCCCAGCATAGGCACGATGTAAGAAATCATGTAGCCGAGAGTGCTATCAGCAATAGCGTTCTGGATCAATGGCAAAATGCCGCCACCCACAACCATCATCATGAAGATGCCGCTGGCAGTCGCAGTGTATTTGCCAAGGCCTTCGGTTGCCAAGTTGAACACACAAGGCCACATTACCGAGGTGCATAGTCCACAAAGGATTAATAATAGTGCGCTTAGAGGTACTGTCTCTACCATTAATGCTCTAGTCTCACTATCAAAGAATGGCATTAGAGTTGTCATGCTCTTTGGCATGAACATTGCAGCTAAAATTAGTATAATTCCAAAAATAGATGTGGCAATCATCATGCTTTTACTTGATACCTTGTTGGCAATAGCTCCACCCACAATTCTTCCAATAAGCATCATGAACATAAACGCCCCAGCAACCATGCCTCCGATAATTTTTGCATTCTCATCGGAGAGTCCACCACCATTGCCTGTTGTGTCGCTAAGATAATTGTTAAGAGTGGCAGGAATGCCAACCTCAATGCCCACATATATGAAGATGCCAATTGCTCCAAGCACAAAATGGCGGAATTTCCAAGGCGAATGTTCAAATTTGGTTTCAGATGTGACGCGGCCAATTTCTGGCTCTTTGATGGGAATAAAAGCAAGCACAACAAATGTGACTGCAAAAATTGCCATTGCTATGTAAAGAGCTAGATTAACGTCAACGAAGTCGGTCTCTTCTGTTACTTTACCAATGAGGATTCCCACCAGAATGGGGGCTATTGTAGCTGCTACAGAATTGAATGTTCCACCTATCAGGTTGAGTTGGTTGCCACGTTTGCCGCCACCTCCGAGCAGGTTGAGCATGGGGTTAACAACAGTATTGAGAAGGCATACACACATACCTGAGATGAACGCTCCTATTAGGTAGATAATGTTATCGGGATAACCTTCAAATGCTTCGAGGCCAGAAATAAACTGTACCAAGATGCCAATGAATCCAAGCAAGATTCCAAGTAGTGCGGTTTTCTTGTATCCATGTTTAGAGAGTAGCTTTCCTGCTGGGATGCCTAGAATGAGATAGGCTAAAAAGTTCATGAAATTACCCATCATGGCAAGGAAGTTGTTGTTGCCAACCTCTGGGTCGTATTTCATGACATTGCCAATAGGTGCAGCTAAGTTGGTAACAAAGCCAATCATTGCGTAAAGGAACATCATTGCTATGATGGCGATGATTGATCCGTTTTTTTGTTGTCTAGTCATAGCTTTAAATTGTATTTTTGTATTAATAATCGACTGTGAAATAAGTGAATGGCACTTGATTCCCTTAAAGCCATTTTCTTAAAAAGCTTGTAAAGATAAGCATTATTTAAAAAAATGCAGCTTTGTTATAAGATTTTTTGAATAAATTTTCAATATTCTCTTGCTCCAAATATGTCGGTGCCAATGCGCACGAGGCTTGCTCCGTGCTGCACGGCAATGTGCCAGTCGTCGCTCATGCCCATGCTTATTTCCTTGAAATGAGGGTCGCCGGCAAAGTGCTTGTCGCGCAGGGTGAGGAAGGTGTCGTGCACGAGCTCAAACTCGCTAGCCACCTGATCCATGTCGCTGGTGAAGGTGGCCATCGCCATCACGCCAGCAATGGTTACGTGGCTCAAGTCGTTGAAGGCTCCTTCGTCGGCAGCTTTTAAGACTTCTTCTACTGTAAACCCGCTCTTGGTCTGCTCTTTAGCTACATGCAGTTGAAGTAGTACATTAACATGGCGGTTAACTCTAGCAGCCTCCTTGTTGACGAGTTCAAGTAATTCTACAGAGTCGATGCTTTGAATTGTTGATGCCCAGGGTGTTATCATGCGCACCTTGTTCTTCTGCAAGTGCCCGATGAAGTGCCACTCGATGTCGGTGGGCAACTGTGGTGCTTTAGCCGCCAGTTCTTGAGCCCGGTTCTCACCGAAGATGCGTTGCCCTGCACCGTAGGCTTCCATTATTTTCTCCACTGGGTGGAACTTCGACACCGCCACCAGTCTCACGCCATGTGGAAGCTGAGCAGTGATGCGTTCTATATTTTGAGCTATAGACATTTTATTTCTCTTCTTTCTTGGCTTCTTTGTCGGCAAGGGTCTCGCTCAAGTTGGCAGCGAAGACATCCATGAGTGGTGTTTCGTCGATGGCAGCGATCTCATAGTCGAACGCCGTGCCTCGCATGTTCTCAAGGAAGATATTAAGGGCTTCCTTAAACTCACTAGCCTGAACCAGTGAATTGCTCGAAGTGCGTTTCTCGGCAGCAGTCTTCTCGTCGATGGTTATCATGTTGATTTTCACCTTGTACCAGCGATCACCGCCTTGGTGAAAAAAGATGTCGTCATATTTCACTTTCTTGACAGCTGTCACGGCAAACTCCCCTGTTGTGAACGGCATCATCTCCTCGGTGATGCGAGCTTCGGCCTCGGTAAACGACAAGGCGTCAACAAGATAGGGTTCAGTAACTGTCTTCTGCGCACCAGTCTCGAGGGTGCGGTCATATTTCACTTTACATTCAAAATAGGTTGCCATAAAAAATAATATGTTGTTAGTTTGTTGAAAATTACTTGATTGCAGAAAAGAAACTCTTAAAACGGTGACAAAGGTACAAAATAAAGCCGAGAAATCGTCGAAAGTGTGAGTTTTTTATTATTTTTGCACAAAAATAGTGCAAGGTGAGAGCAGAACATAATAATCAACGAAGTTTTTTGTTTTTTATGCCGAACCGCCGCCTAATTTATCCAAAATTAGTGCAAGGTGAGAGCAGAACAAAATAATTAACGTAGTTTTTTATTTTTTATGCCGAACCGACGCCTAATTTATCTAAAGTTTCATTGCACAGAAAATTATGAGTGATTTTTATAAAACGCTGAAAGGTGTGTCGCAAGGCATCTACAAGGAGAAGATGAGTAAGTTCATCGCCATTGCTCAGCCCGCCGCAAGTGCCGACGAGGCCAAAGCTCTCATCAAGCAGATTGCCAATAAATATCACGATGCGCGCCACTGCTGCTGGGCCTACATGATAGGCACCGAGCGCAATGAATACCTGTCGAGCGACAATGGTGAGCCCAGCGGCACGGCAGGGAAGCCCATTTTGGGGCAGATCAACTCCTTTGGGCTCACCAATGTGGTGATTGCTGTGGTGCGCTACTTTGGCGGTATCAAGCTGGGCACCTCGGGACTCATTGTTGCTTATCGTGAGGCGGCAAAACTGGCGATTGAAGCCGGTGAAATCCTAGAGTGCCACGAGCAGGCAACCCTCTCGTTCACATTTCCTTACCTTGCCATGAACGATGTGATGAAACTTGTGAAAAGCGGCGACCTCAAGGTCCTGGACCAGCTATTTGACAACGTGTGCTCGATGACCATTGAGACCGATGCCGACAAAATGCCCTCTCTGCGCGAGAGACTTCTGTCAATTGACGGAGTAACTGAAAAATGAACTAAAAGAGAACCGTCCCCAATTAGTTCATTTTACTGTTTTGAGCTTAGTATTTCTGTAGATTGTGGCGTGACTTATTCCTATGAAAGCATTGACTTGGCGATGAGATAGTCCCATGTCAAGAGCTTGATTTGCTAATTCAAGACGTTGCACTTTGGGCAGGGATTTGATTTGTTCAATCGCCATGTCCTCTGGTAACAGCGTTTTTATGAGCATCAAAGCATCATCATCGCCGATTCTTTTGCTTTTGAAAGGGTTTATATGAATTGTGTCGGTGTCGAGAATTGTATTTTCAAGCACGATGTTTTTGATTTCTTTTAGACTCATTTTCTTGAAAGGTATTGCTCGAGTGCAAATGCAGGTGTCTTCTGCTTCTTCAGGAAGCTCATATTCATGGTAACTGCTCCATTTGTACCACTCGGCTTTCTTCTCCAAGCCAGCTTTTACTGGATTGTTATGAATATAGTGAATTAGTGTGCAGAAATACTCAACGTCCCACACTGGTTCACTTCGGAAGCGTCCTTCAAATAGGGGACCGCTCCGCTTGTAGCGCTTGTTGAAATAGCTGGCATAAGCGACTCCAATGCGTTTCATCGTTTCGCTTATCGTCTCTTTGTTTTCTGAAATGAGCAGATGTATGTGGTTGGTCATCAGGCAGTATGCATAAATGCTGCACACAGGCACTTTTATATCGCCATTTATCTCTGTGGGCTTGGCTATTGCCTTTAATATCTTAGACATCTTGTAAAAGTCTTGGCTGTCTAAGAAGAGGTTGTTGCGGTTGATGCCTCTAAGCATTACATGATAAATGCCAGTTGGACTATAAACTCTTTCTCGGCGTGGCATAATTCTTGAGATTTTTAGTGGAAACTTGAATATGAGAATGCAAAGTTAGTGATTTTTTTGAAAGAACAAAAGAAAAATGAACTAAAAGAGAACCGTCCCTAATTAGTTCATTTTGTTGTTTTGAACTAAAAGAGAACCGTCCCTAATTAGTTCATTTTGGTCTTTTTTGGAAGATGAAGCGTGAGCGGGCACGCGTGATGCCGTCGGCGTTGATGTCGAGGCGCACGTTCATGGGGTCGGTGTCGCCGATTAGGATTTGTGCCTCACTGTCGTAGTAGGCTTCTTTGACGAAAGCGATTTCCATGCGGTGGATGAAGTGCTGGGCATGCCATTGCATGGGGAAGGTGTTGACCAGGTGCTCGAGGTAGCGCACGGTGTTGACGTGTCCGTTGAAGTCGATGTCGGTATATCGGAATAGGTAATTCTCGGTTCTGGTGGGTTCGAAAGGCCTGAGGCGGCTCTGCGGCTCGATGGGGCAGGGGTGTGGCGTTACGTTGCGTGCTATGTATCCCAGTTTGGAGATGTCCACGCTCTCTCGCGTGTTGAGGTTGATGACGACCCAGATGGTGCGTGCGTAGCCTATGATGTTGCCCTGGCCGTCGGCAATCTCCATGTTTCGCTGTGAGAAGTGGCGGTTGTAGTCTTCAATCCAAGTGGTGAGCGAGTACCACTCATCGACGCGTGGATAGCGCTGCATCTCGATGGTGACGCGTGAGAGCACCCATCCCTGTCCGTCCTCGATGAGTCGTGCATAGCCCACTCCCCAGGAGTTGGCATGGTTAGTTGCTACTTCAATAATACGGTTCATGAGCAGCGTTAGTGGCATCTCGGCTTGTGGGTTACACTCGCCAGCCGAGAGGTAGAACGCCTGCTTGTATTCTTTCAAGTTGGGGTTGCTTTCAATCATTTTATTCCGGTGTGTTTTTTTAGTTCTTTGGTTGTGCTGTGTTTCTTGCCGTTGAGGTCGTAGATGTATTGGTTAGTGTGCTTGGGCGGCATCTTCTTGACGTTGTCAAATCGCTCGGGGTTAGTGATGCGCGTGAACACCACTCGTTGTATCTTGGTCTTGTCGCAGCGCCCCATGCCATAACCCATCTGTGCTGGGTTCTCGCCAGGGCCGTTGCTGCTCCAGTAGGTGACGAGGCCGTCGCTGTCGATACCCATGAAGATGACACTGTGCCCGTGCTCCTGGAGGTCGCCTTTGTTGCCGTTGTCGCCAATGATGGCTCCACTGTCGTCGTCTCGGTTCCAGAAGATTTTCATGAAGTCGCCAGGCTGTGCTTGTTGCCAGATGGGTTGTGAGCGCCACTCGTCGTCGGTGAGGTAACGCTCGTTGGGGCTCTCTTTGCACTCGGCAGTCTTTGCGCCACGATAGGCGGTGAAGCTGTATCCCGCCTTCAGTTCGTGCACGAGCACGGCGATGGCCGGTCCGTTGCCGTTCATGCGTCCCCAGAATCCCTCACCGTCGCTCTGATAGTATCCGTTAGGGTTCATGTTATCGACGATACCCACAAAGGGCTTCATCGCCAGCCATGCCTCTCGCGAGATGCGGTGCTCATTGTCCCACAAAAGCAGGGCTTTGACAAGAGCGAGATAAGTGGCGCTAGAGCAGAACGAGGGTTGTGCCATGTTTAGGTCTAGCGTGGGGTAGGGGTCGGCAAGCGTCATCTTGTAGGCTTGGTGCAGACCTTTCCATGCTGTTTTTTTGAAGGTGTCGTTAGGCCGTGGGCCAGTGTAGTATCCTCCATTGTGTGGGAACGAGTCAACTGCCGCCAGCACGCATTGCTGCCACTGCTGGTTGATTTTGTTGTCGTCGCCTGCGATAGCGATGGGCACTGTTGCCAAGAATACTAAAATTAAAACAATTGAGTGTCTTATCATAAAAAATGTCTTAGTTTTTGTGGCACAAAATTAGTCAAAAGATTTATAGCATGGATAAATAGAACTCTTAATAATACTTTATTTTTATAAATAAATAGTTTATGTAAATTATAGTGTTGAGAAAAAGTGCTACCTTTGTGGTCGTTTTTCGCACAATGCTCAATGCATAATGCTTAATGATTAATGTGCAATGCACACTTAACATTTTACACTTTACACTTAACACTTATTTGTTTAGATGTTCAGCATATTTAAAAAGAAGTCAAAAGAAGACGCAAAGCTTTTCTATCACACCGATATGCATTGCCACATCCTGCCTGGTGTAGATCATGGCTCCCAAGACGTGAGCGAGTCGCTTGAGATGCTTAGGGCGGAGCTCGACATGGGCATCACGCATGTGATATGCACGTCGCATGTGACGGCCGAGACCTTTGAGAACACCCCCGAGACGTTGAATGCCGCCTTCGATGTGCTCAAGGCAGCGATAAAAGAAGAGGGTCTGCCCGTTGAGGTTTACCTCTCGGCTGAGTATCGCATCGATGAGTATTGGACAAAAGAATATGAGGCTGGCCATGTGCTTCCCATGCCAGGCAAGCGCATCTTGCTTGAGAACTCCTTTGCTCAGGAGCTGATAGGCATCGACGACCTGCTCTTTAACTTGCAGATGGAAGGGTATTTCCCCATTCTGGCGCATCCCGAGCGTTATCGCTACTATTACCCGAGGAAAGAGCGCTACAAGGCCCTGCACAGTGCGAGCGTAAAGTTCCAGGTTAACATTCTCTCGCTGGCGGGCTACTTTGGCAAGAGCGCCCGCGAGACTGCCCTGTGGCTTATCCAGAACAACCTGTGTGACATGCTAGGCAGCGACATGCACAACATGGATCATGCCCACATCATCAAGGACTACATAGGCAGCAAGGAGTGGCGCAAGCTCTGTGAGAAGCACGACTTGCCCCGCCGCATTATCAATGATCGCGAGTTTGGACTGTAAAAACTGCTCCGGCATAAGCTAAATCAGCTCTATGGCATCACTGAAGATAAAAAGACTCTACTGGTTCATGTTAAAGACATTCTTGCCTTTATTCGTGATGACCTTCTGCATTTGTCTTTTTATTGTGATCATGCAATTCCTGTGGAAATACATCGACGAGCTGGTGGGCAAGGGACTGAGTGTGGACTTGATTGCCGAGCTGTTCTTCTATGCCGCTGTGTCGATGGTTCCGCTAGCCTTGCCATTGTCGATATTGCTGGCGTCGCTGATGACATTTGGCAACCTGGGCGAGCATTTTGAGCTTACGGCGATGAAGTCGAGTGGCATCTCTCTGCTCAAGGTGATGAAACCCCTGACGGTGTTCATCGCCCTGGTGAGCGTGGGAGCGTTTTTCTTCCAGAACGACGTGCTGCCACAGTCGCAGGTGAAGATGTGGACTCTGCTCTACTCGATGCGGCAAAAGTCGCCCACTCTCGACATTCCCGAGGGTGCTATCTATAGCCAAATTCCAGGCTATAACCTATATGTGAAGCAAAAGAATCCTGAGAGCAACATGCTCTATGGTATCCTCATCTATGATGTGTCAACGTCGTCGGTGTATCCCCGCATCGTGGTTGCCGACTCAGGAAAGCTAAGCATGGATCCTAGCAAGACCCACTTGGTGCTGTCGTTAAATCATGGCAACTGGTATGAGGACTTGGCTCCCGATGCCACCATGACCAATGAGCTAGGTAGGGACATGTATCGTCGCGAAGCGTTCAAGAACAAGGAAATCATCATCCCTTATGATGACAACTTCAATCGCATGGATGATGAGACCATGCGCCAGCAGTATATAGGCAAAAACATCACCGAGCTCAGGCACACTATCGACTCGGTGGGTGCCCGTGTTGACAGTGTGGGCGATGTGGTGAGCCAGGAGCTCAGAGTGATGCCTTCGGTGGGCGTGCCTCTGGTGCGTCAGGAGCTGAAGGGCGACAGCCTTACCAGCGTAGCGGTAAAGCCCGTTGCGCTGACGCGAGTGATAGACTTCGACTCTCTCATGGCCGCTCAGTCGTCTTATGTCCAGCAGTCGGTGACCGCACGTGCTATCTCAAACCTTAAGATGAACAAGCAGAACTATGAGTTCAAGAACTACATGACCGAGGAAGACCGCTTCGTCATCAGGCGTCATGAGATAGAGCTTCAAAAGAAGTTCACCCTGTCGCTGGCTTGCCTCATCTTCTTCTTCGTAGGTGCTCCTCTTGGGGCGATAATACGCAAGGGAGGCCTAGGCACCCCCATCGTGATCTCGGTGTTGCTGTTTATCGTTTATTATATCATTGACAACGTGGGCTACAAGCTGGCTCGTGAAGGTCGCTGGCAGGTGTGGCAGGGTATATGGCTGAGCTCGGCAGTGCTGCTGCCACTAGGCATTTTCTTGACCCACAAGGCTATTAACGACTCGGCAGTGTTCAACCCCGATGCTTATCGCAACTTCTTCCGCAGGCTGCTGGGTTTGCACCAAACTCGTCACCTCACGCTCAAGGAGGTCATTATCGAGGAGGTGGATGCAGGCGTTGCCCTGAGCCGTGTGTCGTCGCTCAAGGCGCATTGCGAGCAGTTCTTGACTCGCTACAAGACTCGTCAGAGCTATCTCGCTTATCTTCAAAAGGGGTATGACAAGAACCTGTTGCGCTCGCTATCTCACGAGATAGAGCAGGTGGTTGACTACTTGTCTAACTCTCGCGATCGACAGTTGCTCAACAAGGCGATGGATTATCCCATCATCAGGCAGATGCTCACTTATCATCTCACCAACTACGAGCATGTGGGCACAGCCCTTGCAGTGCTTTTCCCGGTGGGGTTGCCTCTATACCTGGTGGGTACTCACCATCAATCAAATCTCAAGAAGGAGATTGCCACAGCCTCAAGGGTGTGTGACGAGATAACTCTGATTCTTAGCCCCAGTGCATGATTGTGATGCTCGGTGGTAGTGGCGATTGTGCGTATAGGGCCAAGAAAAAGTGCAGTTTTTTTATAAAAAGTTCACATAAATTTTAAAATGTGGCAATTAATATCTATTTTTGCATTTTCAATCGAGAAATTATGATATAATGAGTATATGTTTTAAATTTTTTTGAAGTATGAAAAAGTTTTTATTGCTTGCTGTTGCTGCCATGACACTGGGCGCAGCATCGGCACAAGTTACCGTGCAAGGTAACAAGTGGTATGACAACATTTCAGTGACCTTGAAGGGTGGTATTGTCTCGCCTTTCCAGCACTATGCATTTTGGAAAGCCGCGCGTGGTGTGGGCGGCCTTGAGCTACGCAAGCAGATTACCCCAGTATGGGGCTTGGGCGTAGAAGGAGAATGGTCAATCAACACCTCGTCGTGGACCAAGAGCTATGGCGAGCATCCCTCGGTGTGGGGACCTCATAGCAAGACCATCATTGACCACCAGCTGGTGGGTGCTTTTGGTACCGTGAGCCTGTCGAACCTGTTGCTTGGTTATCCTGGCATGCCCCGCACACTTGACGTGGAGGCAGTGATAGGAGCAGGCTGGTGGCATGCTTACAAGACTGGCTCAGTCCTTGGCCCCGATGAAGAGATGAATGACCTGGCCGACAAGAACTCTTGGTACACCAAGGCTGGCTTGAACCTTAACTGGAACATTGGTGAGTCGAGAGCATGGACCCTGTCGCTCAAGCCCGCCGTAGTGTGGCACATGGGCCGTGGTGCATCGCAGCAGACCAATGTGTTTAATGCCAACACCGCAGCTGTGGAGATTGAGGCAGGTATCACCTATCACTTCAAGAACCACACTGGCGCACATTACATGACTCTGTGCCCCATGCAATACACTCAGGCCGACCTCGACGCCATCAACGCACAGGTTAACGACCTGCGCAGCCAGCTGAGCAGCGCCAAGGCCGACGCCGACGCCGAGCGCGCGCGTGCTGCTCGCCTGCAACGCGAGCTCGACGAGTGCAACAAGCGTGAGCCCAAGGTGATTACCCAGACCAACGTTGTGGATAACAGCATTGAGAACCTGGAGACCAACGTTTACTTTGAGATTGGCAAGAGCGTGGTAAGCACCGCTCAGATGCCTAACGTGGAGCGCGTGGCAATCTTCCTGAAGAATCACCCCGACGCCACCTGCATCATCAAGGGTTATGCTTCGAAGGACGGTCCCGAGGACCTGAACATACGCCTGGCTAACGCCCGTGCTAAGACCGTCTATGACCTGCTCACCGGCAAGTACAAGATTAAGGGTAGCCGCATTCACTATGAGGGCAATGGCATCAGCGAGATGTTCAGCGAGCCCGAGTGGAACCGCGTGTCGATTTGCACTATTCAGAACAAGTTGAAATAATGCTCTGATATAGCGATGAAAAAACTAGGAGCCTTGCACAGCGCGAGGCTCCTAGTTTTTTATAGAGGTCCTAGATTTGCTAGAGGTTCTAGATTTACTAGAAGTTCTAGATTTGCTAGAGGTTCTAGATTTACTAGAAGTTCTAGATTTACTAGAATATCTAGAATTGCTTAACCCTTAACAGTTTACACTTAACACTTAACACTTAACATTTTACACTTAACCCTTAATTGTCCAGGTCGTCATATTTCTGGAAGAGGAAGTCGTTGTAAGGGAAGCGCTGGGTGTGGATGAGCTTGGCTTTGTCATAGAGCAGCTGCTTGAGCGCGTCGATGTTGATGCGCTTCTTGGCGCTGATGAACACTGCGTTGTTTCCCATGCGGCTCATCCAGGTCTCTTGCAGTTCCTCGAGGGGTATGTTCTCGCGCAGCCGTGGCGTGAGGTCGTCCTCTTCTTTCTCGACATAGGTGAACTGGTCTATCTTGTTGAAGACCATAATCATCTCCTTGTCGCCGGCGTTGCACACCTCTTGCAGGGTTTTGTTGACGACCTCTATTTGCTCCTCAAATTGCGGGTGAGAGATATCGACCACATGGATGAGCAGGTCGCTGTCGCGCACCTCGTCGAGGGTGGTCTTGAACGACTCCACCAGGTGATGTGGCAGCTTGCGGATGAAGCCCACGGTGTCGGTGAGTAGGAACGGGAGGTTGTCGATGACCACCTTGCGCACAGTAGTGTCGAGAGTAGCGAAGAGCTTGTTCTCGGCAAAGACGTCGCTCTTGCTGAGCATGTTCATGATGGTTGACTTGCCCACGTTAGTATATCCCACGAGTGCCACTCGTGTGAGCTTGCCACGGTTCTTGCGCTGAATGGTCTTCTGCTTGTCCCAGTTCTCGAGCTTCTGCTTGAGCAGCGATATTTTTTGCTTGACGATGCGGCGGTCGGTCTCGATTTGCTCCTCGCCTGGGCCACGCATTCCTATACCACCTCGCTGTCGCTCGAGGTGAGTCCACATGCCAGTGAGCCTGGGAAGCAGGTACTGGTATTGCGCTAGCTCGACCTGCATCTTGGCGTTGGCGGTCTGCGCTCGCTTGGCGAAGATGTCGAGGATGAGGCTTGTGCGGTCAAGCACCTTCACCTTGAGCACCTTCTCGATGTTAGACACCTGCTTGGGAGTGAGGTCGTCGTCGAAGATGGCGAGGTTGATGTCGTTCCCCTCGATATAGGTGGCGATTTCGTCGAGCTTGCCTTTGCCCACAAAGGTGGTGCGGTTAGGAGCGTCGCACTTTTGTGTGAATTTCTTCACTGTTTCGGCTCCTGCAGTCTCGGCCAGGAAATCGAGCTCGTCGAGATACTCCCGTGCTCGAGTTTCGTTTTGCTGTGGTGTGATAAGTCCCACCAGCACTGCTCGTTCTTGCTCAAGAGTGCTAATGCTGTTGCGTTTTTGGTCGTCGAGTAGTCCCATATTGGTAGTGTCAATCTATTGTGAGTGCAAAGATAATAATAAAGTGGTTAATTGTCAAGAAAAATCACCACAGCCGCTTCAAGCAAGGCCGTGGTGACGTGTGATATACTCAAGTGATGAGAGTTATTTCTTAGGAGCCACTTTAGTGTAGCGCTTGTTTAGCTCGTTAACCACCTCGTTAGTGATGTCGAGGTTAGAATTCATGAACGACCCAGGCTGCTTGATTAAAATCATGTCGTAGTGGTTCTTGTTGGCATACTCGCGCAAGAAGTTCTCTACCGAGTCGTTGAGCTGTTTCTGGCTCTGTTGCATTTGGTTGGCGCTGCTCTCTTGAATCTTTGCCAGCTCGCTTTGTGCATTTTGCTGCATCTGCTGCAGTTTCTGCATGTCGGCTTTGTAGCTGGCTTCGTTATATTGGTTGTTCTGGTACTTCTTCTGCATGCTGTTCTCGAAGTTGGTGATTTGGTCGCTCAGTCGTCGTCCTGCCTGGTCATACTCGTTCTCGAGTCTTGTTGCCATTTCTTGGAAGTCTTTAGCGAGGTTGTAGTTCTTTAAGATGCTGTCTTCCTCGATATACCTGATGGCGAGCTTTCCGTTAGGATCGAGAGGAGCGTCTTTTTCACTTTTAGAAGCGCTATTGCTCTTTTCTTTATTACCGTTGCAAGCTCCCATAGTGATGATTAAAGCCATAGCTACCATCATCAGTTTAAAAATAATACTAGATTTGTTCATTTCTTATTGTAAAGTTTTATAGTTATTATCAGTTGAATAGAGAGTGGTTGTGCCTCAATTAAAGAACTCGTCGTCGCGCGCGCAGTGGATGCCTCGTTTTCTCATCTCGGGGTTGCCGTGGATGTGTGTGTTAGGGAAACGTCCTCCCTTGACAAAGAACACCTTTATTCCCAGCAAAGCTATAGCCACCAAGAGCAATATCAGTGTCAAAACAAGTATCTTCATGAGTTTTCTTTCAAAAATGCGTGCAAATTTAAAAAAGGTTTCTGATAAATTGTTGATTATTTAAAAAAAAATTGTAATTTAGCGGTGGCAAAATGCCCGTTTTAACAATTATTTTGGAACGACTATTTTAACTAATAATTTTTATTAATAAATTAACTTACTATGACTATTAAAGATTTAAAACCTGCATTGGTTTGGCAGATTTTTGATGAGATCACTAAGGTGCCCCGTCCATCGGGCAATGAAGAAGGCAAGTTAGACAAAATCCGCGCATGGCTTGTAGATTTCGCCAAGAAACACAATCTGGAATATAAGATTGACAAGACTGGTAACGTGGCAATCTTCAGGCCTGCAGCCCCTGGCTACGAGAATTGCAAGGGCATTGTGCTGCAAGGTCACATGGACATGGTAGCCGAGAAAGGTCCTGGTTCTACCCACAACTTCGACACCGATCCCATCGAGACTATCATCGATGGTGAATGGGTTCGTGCCAACAACACCACCCTTGGCGCCGACGACGGCATGGGTCTCGCCATTGCACTTGCTGCAATGATCGAGCCATCGCTCCAGTGTGGTCCACTCGAGGCACTTGCCACCGTTGACGAGGAGACTGGCCTCACCGGCGCCAGCAATATTGAGGCCGATATGCTCGTGGGTGACTATCTTCTCAACCTCGACGAGGAGGAAGACGGCGTGATCACAATGGGTTGTGCCGGTGGCCTGGTGAGCATCTTCAAGTTCAACTACAAGCCCGAGGCCGCTCCTAAAGATCGCCTCTATTTCGAAATCAAGTTTGAGCATCTGCATGGCGGTCACAGTGGTGCCGACATCCACCTGGGCTATGCCACTGCCACCAAGCTTAGCAGCCGTCTGCTGTGGAACATTGGCGCTAAGATGGACTATGTGCTGGCATATATTGACGCTGGCAACCTGCACAACGCTATCGCTCATGCCGCCACCGTGGTTGTGGGCATCAAGCCCGAGGACAAGGAGCAGCTTAGCGTGGTCCTCAACACGTTCATCGCCGATGTTAAGAACGAGTACAAGCGCACCGAGCCCAAGATGAAAATCACCTGCAAGAGCGTAGATGTTCCCGAGACTATTATCGACACCGACACCGCACGCCGTGTTGTTGATGCCGTCTATGCCGCGCCTCACGGCATCGCTGCCATGAGCATGGAGATTCCCGGACTCGTTGAGACCTCGACCAACCTGGCCAGCGTTAAGATGCGTGAGGGCAACCAGATTGTTGTGGAGATGTTCCACCGTTCGTCGATAGAGAGTGGCAAGTATGACCTCACTCACAAGTGCGAGACAATCTTTCGCCTGGCTGGTGCCAACGAGATTATCAGCGAGGGTGGATACCAGGGCTGGGAGCCCATCGCCGACAGCCACCTGCTCACTGTTGCTCAAGAGCAATGGGAGAAGCTCTTTGGCATTAAGCCCGAGGTTAGAGCCATCCATGCAGGCCTCGAGTGCGGTCTGTTCCTCAAGGCACGTCCCGACATGGAGATGATTTCGTTTGGTCCCACGCTGCGCGACGTTCACTCGCCAGCCGAGCGCTGCCACATCCCTGCTGTGGATAAGGCATGGAAGCAAGTTCAGGCCATCATCAAGGCACTTGCCGAGGAGAGCAAGTAAATCTCTCTATAGTTACCAGCAATAAAAAATACCTCCCAGCATTTTGAGCTGGGAGGCATTTTTTTCCCTGTTTGTAAGTGAGTTTTATTATTGTGGAAGTGGTTCGCCGGTAGTGTATTTGTACGTTATTTTACCCTTAGAGTTAGTGGTGTACTGTATTTTGATCTCTTTAGCGGTTTTGCAGGCGTCAATAAACTTTTTCGGATTGAGCACGTTGTAAACTTTGCCGCCTTGTGAATCGTTGATATCTAATTTGAAATCTTGTGGTTCGCCATTGTCAAATCTAACTTTAATCAAGGATTTGCCATCGTCTTTAAGATTGTGAGTGTCAAGCAAGAGCGGTCTTAGAACAAAACTATTGTTAAAAATCAGAGCTACGTTCTTGCCATCTTCGATTGCGATGGCCGACAAAATATTGTCAATTGCTGGCTCATCACATTCAAGTGTCATCACTGTCGATACCTTGTCGGTCATCTCGTCTTTCTTCTCCACGCTTTGCCATTTCTTTACATCCTTAACCTCCTCGGTTTGGGCTTTGTCATCCGATGCCGATGTTGATGCCTCTTTGTTGCCACCACTGCAAGCTGTGAGAATCATTGCGCTGCTCAATAGCAGGCTTAATAGTTTGATTTTTTTCATTTTAATTGAGTGTTTTTTGAGTTAATAATAAAATTTTTTACAAATTTAGTGCCATTGTGACGAAAAGAGGTAGTCTATTTTAGTTCATTTTGGTTCATGCACAGTATTTTTTTTCGACAACTCGGCTTTGGCAAGAAAAAACAAGCTGCACCGCAAAATTTAGTTTGCGATGCAGCCTCTTTGATGTTGTGTGTGAGAGTCGTTATGACTTCTTGCGAATTTGCACTTTTATAGGTCCGTGGAAGTTCATCTTGTCACCTCTAGGCAGCAGTATGTCGATGTGGTTGCGCAACCGTGGCGCCATCTTGTCCTTGACAATCCACACACCATTGAGGTTCTTGTTAGAGCACTCGATGATGACGTCGTCGCCCATTCTCACGCCCAGCTTCTTGAACAAGTCGTGCGAGAGGGCAACCCATTTAATCTCATAGTTTTTTAGCTTGTTGTTGTCGATTCTCGAGCCGCTGGCAGTTACCCATCCTGCGCCTCCCATGCCAGGGTGATACTTTGTGGCTGTCACAGTCACTTGACCACTTGCATTGAGTGAAACGATTAACAACGCTAACAAAAATAAAATTTTACGCATAAAATATGTGTTGGTTAATAACTGTGCTTCACGGCTTGCTACTTAGATTTAAGAAGCTTTGTAACGCTCGAAAAGCGCTGCAAAGTTACGCATTTTTTTTCAAATGGGCAAATGTGGTGGAAAGTCTTGATAGAGTGAATGTTGTGAAAAGGATTGCATGAATGTGAAAAATAACCACCGGCGATAGTGGCGCTGGCGGCTATTTAGTGGGGATTTGAGTAAAAGTCTTTTATTCGCTCTTCTCGGGGTTGAACTCGGGTGGCACGTCATCAGGTTGTGACGGCTCTTGCTCGTCGCTAAGCTGCCCGCTAGGCAGTGCTACGCTGGTGTTGTCGCCGCCGCTGTCGTTGTTGCCGTTTTGCCCCTCACCCTCGATGATGTCGTTGCGCGATGTCCATTTGCGCTTGCCGAAGATGTGCTCCATGTCCTCGGTGTAGATCACCTCACGCTCGAGCAGCATTTGAGCCAGATGGTGATGGCCTTCGCTATACTCGTTGAGCACCTCACGTGCCCGCTCATATTCCTTGTTGATGATTTCTTGCACCTCCTTGTCGATGGCTTGGGCTCGCTCCTCGCTGTAGGGCTTAGAGAAGCCATAGTTCTCGGAACTGTCGTAGTAGGACACATTAGGCAGCGAGTGTCCCATACCATAATAAGTTACCATAGCATAGGCGATTTTTGTTGCCCGCTCCAGGTCGTTGAGAGCTCCAGTGTCGATGATGCCCAGGAACATGTCCTCGGCGACACGCCCAGCCATGAGGGAGCATATCTTGTCGAGCAGCGCCTGGCGAGGTGTGATCTGTCGTTCTTCGGGCATGTACCATGCCGCGCCCAGTGCTTTGCCGCGTGGCACGATGGTGACCTTGATGAGCGGGTCGCCATATTGCAGCTGCCAGCTCACTGTGGCATGTCCTGCCTCGTGCACCGCTATAGACCTGCGTTCTTCCTCGGTCATGACCTTAGATGCTTTCTCTAGTCCACCAATGATGCGGTCGATAGCGTTGTTGAAGTCCTGCTTTTGCACGGCCACTTTGTTGTTGCGTGCGGCGATGAGTGCTGCCTCGTTGCACACGTTGGCAATGTCGGCTCCCGAGAATCCCGGTGTCTGTCGTGCCAGCAGGTTGAGGTCAACGCTGCCGTCGGTCTTGACGCCACGCAGGTGCACTTGGAAGATTTCCTTGCGGTCGTTGAGCTCAGGAAGATCTACATATATCTGCCTGTCGAAACGCCCTGCTCGCAGCAGTGCTTTGTCAAGAATATCGACACGGTTAGTAGCGGCAAGGATGATGATGCCGCTATTGGTGCCAAAGCCGTCCATCTCGGTGAGCAGCTGGTTGAGGGTGCTCTCCCGCTCGTCGTTGCTGCCCATCTTGGGGTTGTTGCCACGAGCACGTCCCACGGCATCAATCTCGTCGATGAAAACGATGCATGGTGCTTTGTCCTTGGCCTGCTTGAAGAGGTCACGCACGCGTGATGCTCCCACTCCCACAAACATCTCCACGAAGTCGCTACCCGAGAGTGAGAAGAAAGGTACATCGGCCTCACCTGCCACGGCCTTAGCCAGCAGAGTCTTGCCAGTTCCTGGAGGCCCCACGAGCAGTGCCCCTTTTGGAATCTTGCCGCCGAGGTTGGTGTAGCGCTTAGGGCTCTTGAGGAAGTCAACAATCTCGGCAACCTCAGTCTTGGCCTCGGCCAGTCCCGCCACGTCTTTAAATGTGACGCGCGACTTGTCGTTTTTGTCAAAGAGCTTGGCCTTAGACTTTCCCACACTAAAGATTCCCCCTCCAGCGCCTCCAGTCATTCGCCTAGACATGAAAATCCAGAACACTATGAGCAGCAGAATGGGTCCGAACCCCCAAATCCAGTAGGAGTAGTCGCTGGCGGTCTCATATTTCCACTTTCCTTGAAAGCCATGCTTGTCGCGTTGCTCACTCATGTAGTCCTCAAACTTGTCGGGGCTAGGGATGTTGAAAGCCAAGTAAGGTCTAGTCTTTGATGAAGACTTGGCATCGAGATTCAACCCATGTGCTCTGGCCACCGAGTCGTTGACATAGGCTCGTGCCTCATTCTTGTTGTTGTAAACCAAGATGCTATCGACTTGCCCTTTCTCGGCAAGTTCTTGGAATTGTGTCCAGTTGATGGGTCGGCTGGGCGAGTAGTCATTAAAGAAGTACATGCCCAGAATGATGGCCAGGATGATAATGTATAGCCACATTATGTTGAACCCGCCCTTTTTGTTTTGCGACGAGTTTCTGTTGCCCGAACTGCTATTGTTGCCAAAAAAATTGTTTGCCATTTAAGTTAGAAAGCTGAATAGTGATACATTAATCGAGATTAGGAATATGCCTTAAGTCGGCATCGGCCCAAAGTTCCTCAAGGTTGTAGCGCTGGCGCTCCTCGGGGAGAAAGATATGTGCAAAAACCGTGCCATAATCAATCACAATCCACTGTGAGTTTTGATATCCGTCGTAATTAAAAGGCTTTTGACCCGTTTTTTGTTGCACATATTCCCTCACACTGTCGGCGATGGCCTCCACTTGAATCTTGGTGTTTCCCGTTGCAATTACAAATGCTGTGGCTGTGGCGTACTCAAGCTTAGTGAGGTCGATGTGGGTGATGTCTCGGCCTTTTTTTTCTTGTATTCCCTCGATGATGCGTTCAATAAGTTCAGATGTTTCTGTCATTTTAAGATGTTTATAACTGTTTATTGCACAAAGGTAGAACATTTATTAATCATGACAAAAAAAATGTTGCCCGTTTTGATTTTTTTAGAAAAACAGATGAAAAATCGCCAGTAGAGCGATGCTACTAGCGATGATAGGAGTGATGATATGTTGAAGCCCTTGTTTAGAAAGGCAGGTCGTCTTGTGGTGTCTGCTCAAAACTCATGTCGGCAGCGGGTGCAGGAGGTGCTGGAGCCGCTGCTGGAGCATCGCTGGCGGCAGGTGCTGGTGCTGCGGCAGCAGTGGCGTTAGCGTCGATTTTCTCGGCCTTCCAGCCACGAATGTCGGTGTAGTAGCGTCCTTGGTACTCACGGCTCTCGATGTCGAAGCTGAGGTTAACCATGTCTCCCACTTCAAGAGGATACTGGTCGGCTCGGTCTCCGAAGAAGTCAAAATAGATCTTCTTTGGGTAACTCTCAAGAGTCTCGAGCAGGTAGTTCTGCTTTTTCCAGGGGTTGCCAGCTTTAGAGGTGCCACTTTGGAGGTCAAACTTTTGTATAATCTTGCCTTTTATTTCCATTTTCTTGTGTTTTATGATGTTACTGTTTATGCGTTTTTTTGAAAAGTTGTGCAAAGTTAGTGAATCATTTTGGTTTATGAAAATATTGTGACGTGAATTTATTAACAATTTTAGATGAAAAGCGGCAAGCGGGCTAGGCAACAGCGAAGATTGCGCCTGTGGCTGGTGTGGCGGGGGGGTGGCAGGCAAAAGACTCCACCTGCCTAGCAATCAGTTGCCAGGCAGGTGGTAGTGGATAGGTTGAATTTAAAACCAGTGAGCAAGTTGACAACTTGCGAAACTTGAGCTATGAGTCCACTTTAAAAAATAAAAGCACACGAATTAAACGAATTGTATTTCATTTATATTCAGATTGATGGATTTATCTTATGTGGCCGATTCTGTTTGATTATTCAAAAAAAGCGACTCTTTAAAGTGGATTCAGCTATTAATTGCCTAGGAGGATGTTGTAGATGACTGTCACGTCGCCAGTGGTGATTGAGCCGTCGCCATCTTGGTCTCCGTTGACTATTGCGCTGTTGTCTTCGTTGAGGATCCAGTTGTAGAGGGCAGTGACGTCGATAGTGGTGACTTCACCGTCGCCGTTCACGTCGCCTGGAACAGATGTTGAGGCGGGCATGTCGTTGACCGAGGCGGTTTGCACTGCTGTGCGGTCGTAGTGGACATACTTGATGTTGCCAAAGAGAATGTCGCCGTCCCATGCCTGAACAGGCAGGAGCTCGCCGTCGTCGTCATATTCCTCATCGGTGTTGTAGTGGCGCAGGTAGAATGAGTCGTAGCACCACTTTTGTGCAGCGCCCACTGCCTCGCCTTCACCAGTGAAGTGAACGAAAGGATCATTGTAGATGTCGAATGCCATTGTCTTCCATCCGCGGAAGTCGAGAATCACGTGCTCGTTCTGGATGAGGCCCGAAGCTCCCGAGCCGTTGAGGCGCACCATGTGGCACACTTGGTTGTTAGAGCCATCGGCATATACCTCGCACTGTAGCACAGCGTCGTAGCCATCGGTGAAATAGTAGTTCTGGCTATAGCTGCGGTATTCACGAATCTGCCACGGGCCGTCGCAATCTTGGTTGAACTCGTAGTGCAGCAGATAGGAGTTGGTGAGGTCGGTGCGTGGCACGGTGCTTGTGAGTGCAATATAGTTGGAGTTGGCCTCGGCCACACCGTCTTTAGAAGTGGTGTGGGTAGTAGAACCCGAGCCGTCGGGGCTCCACCAGTGGTTGAGTGCCGAGCCATCTTCAATCATGGTGTAGTCGAGCACTGGACGATACTCTGTCATGAAGCGGATGTACTTAGTGATGGTGCTGGTGTTTCCCGAGATGTCGGTGAAGGTGCCGTTAATCTTGATGCGGTAGGTCTTGTCGAGCTTGAGGTCGGTGTTAGGATAGAAGTGAACCACCGAGGCATCGCGCACCACGGCATGGGTGGTGATGCCATCGACTGTCTCGCCGTCGGCACACTCGAGTACAACCACGTCGGTGGCTTCGTCATCGTTCCATGCCAGCTCCTCGTTGAACTCAATGCGTATTGCTGGCCTGAGGGTGTAGAGCATAGTCTCGCCCTCGGCGGGAGTGGTGCTGGCGATGTAAGGTGCTTCGAGGTCGGCGGGCACGGTCATGAAGGAGAACACGTAGTTGCCGCCTTCCACACCATCGGCGTCACCGTCGAGCAGTTGGTTGGTCTGCGAGTTGCGTGCCACGCTGCCGTCGATGGTGATGGTGTAGCTCATGTCGTCGAGCAGTTGGTTGAGTGCGATGCGCAGAGTGTAGTCGTTGTCCCACGAGAGGCTCACGTTGCCGGCATTGTTGATAGCGAAAGCTTGCTCCACACTCTCTCGGTTCATGTTGCGCGAGAAGGTGAGCACCATGTCGTTGATGATCTTCACGGCATTGGGGTTGCTGATGTTGTTAGACGACACCACGGCAGGTGCGTTAGATGTGAGCTCGATGTTTCCCCATGTCACATTGTCGCCTGCCAGGCCTTGAGTGTCGTAACTCATGGTGACGGTCTTGGTGGCGCTGGTGTAGCCAGGGCAGGAATAGGTTATCTCGTAGGTCTGACCAGGAGTGAGCCCTTCAAAGAGGAAGAAGCCGTTGTGTACCAGGTCTTTGCTGTTTACATAGTTGTGAAACAGCGACTCATAGCTGTCGGTGACTATGGTCTGGCCATTGCAGGTGACGCTCACGTTGTCGATGGGCTGACCATTCTCGCTGTTCTTCACCACGCCGGCGAGCATCACCTTCTCGGGGCGGTCGAGGCCGCGATATTCCATGATGGAGCGGAAGGTGCCAAAAGCCTCAAGCCGCTTGTAGCTCTCGTTGATGTTAAGAGCCTGTTGCATGGGCAGGGTGTGGAAGCCGCCCTCGCTCAGTAGCGACGCCATGTTGGTGCGTCGGTTCACCGAGAGGTAGGGATATTGGTTGGTGTGAGTGGTGGGCGAGGGGTCATACCAGCAGCGGTCATACCAGTTGCCGCGGGTGGTGGTCTCATACATCACGCTGGTGAGGTTGGGAGTGAGAATGTCGCCATAGGCTTTGCCGCCGTGAGGTGTTTTCTCAATCTCTACGCCATTTTTGCGCCATCCGCCAAAGAGCATTAGGGTGCTGTTAGTGTTGGCACCGGCATCGCTGTGTATTGAGTAGAAGAAATCGGCGCCCCAGGCGTTAGCCATGTCAGAGCGTTCCTCGAGGCTCACGTTGTCTTGGTCGTCGTCGCGGGTCATCTGTATGTTGTCGAGGGTGGCAGTGGTATATTGCATGAGGTATTCACGGGTGGCGAGCCCCACGCGCAGCACTTTCTGTGCCTCGGTGTAGCCATACATGCCCATGTTCTCGGTGCGGCTGTGTCCTGGGTCGATCCAGAGCTTGAAGTCGCCCCACTGAGCCTTGTCTTGGTCTTGTGCGTTGACAACTGGTGTTGTCGCGAAGCAGCCAATAGCAGCCACTATCGCAATTTTAGTAAAAGTCTTCATAGCTGCTATCAATAATTGAGGTTAATAATGTAGATTGCACCATCGGTGTCGTTGTCGAGGGCTAGCTTGGTGCCGTCGGGCGAGAGGGCGATGGTGACGGGAATGATGTCGCTGCTGGCAGTGATGTTGAAGGCGTTGCCGCTGTCAACGTTCACGCAGTAGATGTCGCTGCTGGTGAAGCGGTGGCCGTCGTCGGCGATGCGCGTCATCATCAGGTTGCGGCTGTCGGGGAGCCAGGTGGCGTGCGACCCCTTACCCAGGCTCACGAGGTTAGAGCCGTCGGCATTGCACACAAAGAGGCCTTTGGTCACGATTTGGAATGCGATTTTTGTGCCGTCGGGCGAGAGGGCGGGATTGATGACCCACTTGCCAGCGTAGTCGCTAAGAGCGGCAACCCTGGTGGTGGCGTTCTGTGGCTCGTCGAGCATGATTTGGAGGACATCGGTAGCCCCCGCCACTGCTGAGCGCTTGAGGTCGCGGGTTGCTGGTGCCACCACTTGTGCTTTGCCAGTGGCGACGTTCACGCGCTCGATGCGCGTCATGCGCTTCTGGTTCTCGATAGAGTAGGGGGTGCTCATGATTTCCTGGTTGCTTTCCCAGCGCATTTGGTAGCCAGCGCCTGGCGCTTGCGATACCTGGCGCAGGCCAGTGCCGTCGGCTTGCGACACCCATATCCCAACGAAGTTGTCGCCAGTGACCGCCAGTAGTGAGCCGTCGGGCGACCAGGTGGGAGCCATGAGGCCATGCTCCGCCTTGATGAGCAGCTGTGGCTCGCTCCACGAGGTGGGCTGTGCCATGATACTGCCACATGACAGCAATGCTGCTGCCGCAATGATTAGTTTTCGTTTCATTGGCTTTGAATGTGTTAATCGGTTAATAAATGGTTTTTTATTGTAAAGAATAGTAGTTTTAGTCGTGGCTTTTGATTTCATTTGCTAAGGTAGTGCATATTTTTGGATTGGCAAAATTTTTTTAGACTTTTTCAGGAAAACCATTCTTTTTCGTTGGTGTGTCATCTAGTGTGCATGCGTGGCGAGAGTAGTTTTTGGTGGTCCTTTTCTGCCCTAGAAACGCAGTGCCTAGTGTCAAGAAATGGAATTTTGTGCTGTTTTTTTTTGCGATATTAAACTTTATTACTACTTTTGCGTCAAATTTCGCGATGTGGCCCTTATGGCCATCATTACTCGCGACAAGAAAAAACGAGTTTTTTTACAATAAATTGACTAACTAAATTTTTAATTGTTATGAAAAAAATTGCAGTTGCACTCATGTGCACAATTCTTGCCACTGGCGCTGCCATGGCACAAAAACAATTCACTTTTGGCCCAAAGGTGGGCGTTGACTTCACTAACTATTGGGGCAAGGGCACAGAGCATGGCGGTAAGCTTAGCTATCAGGCCGGTTTGTTCATGGAGTATCGTGTTACCAATAAGTTCTCTTTGGCTCCCGAGGTTGTGTTTGCTGCACAGGGTGGCAAGTATGAGATCAAGAGAATGGATGTTGTTTACAAGGAGACCGACAATGTAAACTACATCAATGTTCCTGTGATGATGAAATTCTATGTTTGCCCAGAGCTCAGCATAGACTTTGGTCCTCAAGTGGGCTTCAATGTTTATAGCAAGAATACAGCCGAAGCTAAGGTTGCTAATGAGAAAGGAAAGATTACTACCAACATGAAGGACTATACCAATACGGTTGACTTTGGTCTGGGTCTAGGCCTGACTTATAATATTACCGAAGATGTGTTTGTTCAGGGTCGTTACACTATGGGTCTGACAAAAGTCTTTGACACAAAAGACAACGTGTTCTTAGAGGCTTTAGGTTTTGACAACCCCAAGAACGGCAATGCACAAATCGCCATCGGTTTTCGCTTCTAATCAAGCGAGCTTCGCAAGTATTTAAAAGAACTTAAACAAAAAGCGCTCGGGCACGCATGGTGCTCGGGCGCAGTTTTTTGTTTTGAACTAAAAGAGAACCGTCCCCAATGAGTTCATTTTTAGTTGCGGAAGATGATGTTGCCAGCTTGGGCGTCGATGGTGATGGGGCGCGAGCGATCCACTTTGTGGGCGATGATGTCGCGCGAAAGCTGGTTGAGGACTAGGTTCTGGATGGCACGCTTTACAGGTCGTGCGCCAAACTCTGGGTCGTAGCCCGCTTGTGCGAGCAGTGTCACTGCGGCGGGTGTGTAATCCAGCTCTATGCCGCTTGTGTGGAGCATCTTCTTCACGCTCTTGAGCTGCAGCTCCACGATTTGAGCAATCTGTTGCTCATCGAGTGGCGTGAACATGATAGTCTCGTCGATTCGGTTAAGGAACTCGGGACGGATGGTCTTCTTGAGCATGTTCATCACGTCGTTGCGAGTTTGATTGACAATCTGGTCATGATTCTGGGCGTTGAGGTGCTCAAAACGCTCACGAATCAGGCTTGAGCCCAGGTTGCTCGTCATAATGATGATGGTGTTCTTGAAGTTGACAGTGCGTCCCTTATTGTCGGTGAGTCGTCCGTCGTCGAGCACTTGCAACAGCACGTTAAACACGTCGGGGTGTGCTTTCTCAATCTCGTCGAAGAGCACCACGCTGTAAGGCTTGCGGCGCACGGCCTCGGTGAGTTGTCCTCCCTCGTCGTAGCCCACATAGCCTGGAGGCGAACCGATGAGTCGTGTTACCGAGAATTTCTCTTGATACTCGCTCATGTCGATACGCGTCATCATGTTCTCGTCGTTGAAGAGGTAGTCGGCGAGAGCCTTGGCAAGCTCGGTCTTGCCCACACCGGTGGTGCCCAGGAAGATGAACGAGCCTATGGGGCGTCGCGGGTCGTTGAGGCCGGCACGGCTGCGTCGCACGGCATCGCTGATGGCGGTGATGGCCTCGTCTTGCCCGATGACGCGCTTGTGCAGCTCGTCCTCGAGGTGCAGCAGTTTCTCGCCCTCGCTTTGCAGCATCTTGGTCACGGGGATTCCGGTCCAGCGCGATACCACCTCGGCAATGTCGTCGCTATCCACTTCCTCCTTGATGAGCGCGGTGTCGCCCTGCATGGAGCGCAACTGCTCTTGCAGTGCGGCGTTCTCGTCTTGCTTTTGCTTGATTAGTGAGTAGCGTATCTCGGCCACGCGGCCATAGTCGCCATTGCGCTCGGCGCGCTCGGCCTCGAAGTTAAGCTGCTCAATGTCGATTTTGTTCTGCTGAATGCGGTTGATAAGCTCCTTCTCGCTTTGCCACTTGGCCTTGTAGTCGTGCTCTCGGTCGCGCAGGTTGGCGAGTTGTTCGTCGAGCTGCTTGATGCGCTGCTCGTCGCCGTCGCGCTTAATGGCGGCTCGCTCAATCTCGAGCTGCGAGATTTTGCGTGTCACCTCGTCGAGCTCTTCGGGCACGCTGTCCATCTCGATGCGCAGCTTGGCGGCAGCCTCATCCACTAGGTCGATGGCCTTGTCGGGCAGGAAACGGTCGCTGATGTAACGCTGGCTCAGCTGCACGGCGGCGATGATGGCATCATCCTTGATACGCACCTTGTGGTGGTTCTCGTAGCGCTCCTTCAGTCCACGCAAGATGGCGATGGCGCTCTCCTCGTCGGGTTCATCAACCATCACAATCTGGAAACGTCGCTCCAGGGCTTTGTCCTTCTCGAAATACTTCTGGTACTCGTCGAGAGTGGTGGCGCCTATGCTGCGCAGGTCGCCGCGGGCCAGTGCTGGCTTGAGGATGTTGGCGGCATCCATGGCTCCGCTGCTCTTGCCGGCACCCACCAGGGTGTGAATCTCGTCGATGAAGAGGATAATCTCGCCTTGCGCTTGCGTGATCTCGTTGATTACCGCTTTGAGTCGTTCCTCAAACTCACCCTGATACTTGGCTCCGGCAATCAAGGCCCCCATGTCGAGCGAGAACACCTGCTTGTGCTTTAGGTTCTCGGGCACGTCGCCGCGCACGATACGTTGAGCAAGCCCCTCTACAATGGCAGTCTTGCCGGTGCCTGGCTCGCCAATGAGGATGGGGTTGTTCTTAGTGCGTCGGCTCAAGATTTGCAGCACACGACGAATCTCGTCGTCACGCCCTATCACGGGGTCGAGCTTGCCTTGGCGTGCGCGCTCGTTGAGGTTGATGGCATACTTGCCCAGGGCGTTGTACTGTTCTTCCGACTCCTGGCTGGTAGCCTTCTTGCCCTTGCGCAGCTCTTCGACTGCGGCTAGCAGCTCCTTTTTAGTGATACCAGCATCTTTGAGGACGGTGCTTGCCGGCGACGGCACCTCGTGCAGGGCCATGAGCAACGCCTCGATGGTGACATACTGGTCGCCCAGTTTCTGCGCCGTCTCGCTGGCCTTGTCGAGCACACGACTGGCGTCGTTGCTCAAGTAGGGCTCGCCGCCGTTCACCTTGGGCAGGCGGGCGAGTTCGCTTTCCAGTGGTCGCTCAATCATTGACGGTGCGATGTCGAGCTTCTGCAAGATAAACTTCACCACACTCTCTCCCTCGGTCATCATCGCTTTAAGCAGATGCACGGGCTCGAGAGCTTGGTTGCCATTGCTGCGCGCCAGCGTGATGGCCCGCTGCAAGGTCTCTTGCGATTTGATGGTAAAATTGTTTAAATTCATATCGTTTTTTCTCCTTTCTGCCTAACAATATGCAAAGTCGGTGCCAATAGGGAGTGAGTGATGCAAATGACAGAAGGACAGATTTTTAGCAAACCAATCATGACAAATTGGCAGTGCCAGAATAAGGCGTCCGATTAATTAAGAGTCATTGTTGTCCGACAAAAGAAAGGGGGGCGCCGCTGGCGACAAGTTAGAAGATATCAAATACCCCCCTTTGAGACTTATTCCGCTCGCTAGAGCTCGCTGCACAAGAGTCAAAGGGGGTTAATCAGAGGTCAGCCTTCGGCTGAAATGAAACAAAGGGGTCAGACCCCGATGTTTCATTTTTTAAGAGGACTCAAATAAAAGGATGGCTATTTTGAGATGATGTCTCGCATTTCTTTGAAGCCTATCTCGGTCTTCCAGATGTCGTCTTCTTTATAAAGGTGGAACTTCTTCTCTTTAGTAGTGCCGTCGCTATAGGTGAAGTCGCACACTACCTCGGTAAATTCGTCCTTCACTTTGGCTTTCTTGGCTGTTACCTTGAAGTCTTTGGCTTTAAGCTGCTTGAAAAACTCGTTCTTCTGATAGTCGCTGAATTTCTCGCTCTCTTTGAATTTCACAGCCTCTTTCAGGAACTTGATTTCGCCATTAGGAAGCTCCTGAAACAGGGCCTCTACAGCTTGCTTGGCATTGCGGTGATACTTGTCGGTGTCGAGCACTGCGCTGTCGCAGGAGTTGAGTCCTAATATGCACAAAAGGGAAAAGAAAAGTAATGCAGATAGATGTTTCATAATAAAATAAAATTAATGTGTGAATATTTCTTTGTGCAAAGATAATATATTGTTGTCAGTTCTCAGCTACTAGTCTATGATTTTCTTTTTCAAAATACCGAATAAAACTATTAAAATGGTAGTTTTTTCAAATTTTTTCAAAAAAAGTTGCAAAAATATTTGGTTTATAAAATAAACTACTTTATCTTTGCAACGGATTTATAAATCTAAAAAAATTTTATTCACCAATTAATGTTATGTAAGGAAAAAATGGAAGAGAAGAAATTAAACAGTCAAGAGAGCTTGGAGTTGATCACTAGCATGATTAACAAGACCAAGCGTAAAATGCACGTTGGCCAGGGCAACCTGCTGCTGTGGTGGGGCTATGTCAGTGCTATCGTAGGTCTGCTTGTGGGTGTGTCATTGTTGTTAACAGGTGGTAATCCTGCTTGCAACTGGTTGTGGTTTCTCATCTGGATTGTGGGAGGAATAGGCATGATGGTGATCCTGCGCAAGGACAAGGGTCGCATCGAGAAGGAGCCGTTCACCTATGTTGACCGCATCACAAGCAATTTGTGGGGCACCATAGGCTGGATGTTTGCCTTGGGCACTATCTTGTCTATAGCTTTTTTGTTCTTTGGCAAGGACACTTGGGTAATAATGCTTGTTTTCGCCTTTTTGTTAGGAGGCTTTGGGGCAAGTGTTCAAGGCTTCATCCTTCAAGAGAAGTCGATGGTGGCAGGTGGCGCCTTCGGTCTGGTGGCAGGCACCTTTGTGCTGTGCTGCGTTCTGAGTGACATTCCACTGAAGGTGTGGTGGATAATTCCGCTGTTTGTGCTGTGCTTCGTTGCAACGATGATTATTCCAGGACATATTTTGAACGCTAAAGCCAAGAAGCAATGCTAAAGGAACTTAACGCGCTGCTGCATTCCCAGTTGCGACTGGCCATCATGTCTATCTTGATGAACTGCGAGCAGGCGAGCTTCGTCTATATCAAGGAGCAGACACAGGCCACGGCTGGCAACCTGAGCGTGCAGCTCGACAAACTGGTAGCGGCAGGATACATCACTGTCGAAAAGACGTTCCAGGGCAAGAAACCACTCACGTTGTGCAGCGTCACCGACGATGGCAAGCAGGCTTTTGAGGAATATGTCAACGCCCTGCGCGACTACCTGGAAGTGAAGTGACCAATTCTAATCTTAAAAGTGAGGCTCAACGCACACGGTTGAGCCTCATTTTCTTACTATTAGTAGCGTCGGTTGATTACTTTCCAGTTGAGGACTTGCCACATGGCGGCGATGTGGTCGGGGCGGCGGTTGCGATAGTCAACGTAGTAGGCGTGCTCCCACACATCCATTGTCATCAATGGCTTTAAACCTTTAGTCACGGGATTGTCGGCGCCAGGCATTTGCAGGATGTGGAGCTTGCCTTGGGAGTCGCTTGCGAGCCATGCCCAGCCCGAGCCAAAGAGGGTAGTGGCAGCAGTTGTGAATTTCTCCTTGAAAGCCTCGAAAGAGCCGAACTGCTCGTCGATGGCTTGGGCGAGCTTACCCACGGGGCGGTTGTCGTGGCTCGGCGCTTGCAGCTGCTCGAAGTAGAGATTGTGGTTGAGGATTTGTCCTGCATTGTTAAAAACGCCTCCAGAGGCTTTTTCCACAATCTCCTCTAATGGCAACTCTTCAAACTCGCTGCCTGGCAGCAGGTTGTTGAGGTTGTTAACGTAAGTTGCCAGATGCTTGCCGTGGTGCAGGGCAATAGTCTCGGCGCTAATCACTGGCTCTAGCTCGCTTGCGCCAAAAGGTGGATTGATAAGTTGGAAGTTCATAGTTTACAGTCTTTTAGTTATTGATTTTATTGCTTTTATTTATTTTTGTTGGTTTTTTAGTTGACTAACCCGTTGGTGGAATTAAAAAAAATTTGGCAGAATGCCCTGATAATGAAGAAGTTCCTCAATGTTGGGTCGAGTTCAAATGCCCTTCGGGCACCGCCCACCGCACTTCGTGCGACTATGGCTTTTGAATCTCCCCGAGCACTTCGTGGTTGCATGGCTTGCCATAGAAATCGGGTCTTCGACCCGCCAAGCTTCTTCGACGCTAATGCCTGGAATGCAATATGTTTCATGAAAATTCATTGTCAATATAATTCCGTCAATAGGTTTGACTAAAATAATTCTACTCGCCGAGCAGTGCGCTATAGACGGCGGTGATGTCGGCGGCGGTGACGATGCCGTCGCTAGTCTGGTCGCCGTTGACTAGGTGGGCGGTGTCGTTGTTGAGGAGGTAGTCGTAGAGTGCTGTGACGTCGGCAGCAGTGACGGTGCCGTCGCCGTTCACGTCGCCTGGCAGTGCCATAGCGATGGGGTAGTGGGCTCGTAGCGACTTTAGCTGGATGACATGTTCACCAAAGTTGCTCTTGACTGGCGTGAACTTGATGGTGTGCAGAGTCAGTGGATAGGTGAGCAGGTTGTCGATGCCGCCCATTGCGTTAAGGTCAAAGTTCAAGGTGTATTCTTGATTGGCCTCAAAGCCAGTGTTTTTCCCAAACTCTAGATAGTTAAGTTTGTTTAACACAGTGTTCCGCACGTCAATCTGCACCATTTGCAATGGCAGAGAGCTTGTGAACGTGAGCGAGATGCTGTCGGGCAAGCTGTAGAAAGTGACGTCCTTCGACAGCTGGATGTAAGGCGCGCGGTTGCTGCTGTAGGTGAACGAGAGGTTTCCGTCATCGCCAAGCTCAAGGTTCTTGGCTCCCGCGCCTTTGAGTGCCCATCCGTCCCATGTTTGCTCAATATATTCCTGGTCGCTGATTTCCACGGTGATGCTGTCGGTTTCGACATATTCGCCTATCAAGCAAGTTAATGCCGTTTTTCCATTCTTGAGCCCCTTGATGTTGCCATTGTTGATTGTGGCGATGCTTGGGTCATCAACCGTCCATGTGAGTTTGGCACCATCATAATAATATTTATTGCCATAAATGGTTGCTGTCACTTCGATTGGGAACTCTCGGTGGTCAACAAAGATCATGGGTTTCATGGCGATGGTGGGCTGTGCCTCAAGCGTTCTTACAAGCACTGTGGCGGTCATGCCGTCAAGGTGGGCTGTGAGGATTCCTTCGCCCACGTTCCCGCTCAATGCTAGTGTAGGCCCTTCGGTCGTGCCCATGGTTTCGTCGCATGACAGCGTGAAGCCTGTGACGTTGTCGTTAACCACTTCACCATACTGGTTAAAGCCCACGATGCGAGGGGTGTAGGACGAATATATGGGCAGGTCGGCGCGGAAGTCATAGAATTGAATGGAAGCGATAGTGCTGTCTTGTGGTGCTTCGGTTTCGAGCATCCATCCGCATGCTACCGCGCGTGGCGTTCCTTCGGTAGTAGTGTTGATGATGGTGCCGTCAACCATCATTTGAGCCGAGCCACCAGCGTCCATGTTTATGACCTCACTGATGTCGGGGTAGAGGCTTTTAAGGATGTGGCACATCACCGTTGTTGAGCATCCGTCGCTGGTGCCATAATATCGACTTGTGGATTTGTCGATGACAATCATGTAGAGCTTCTTGCCGGTGGCGTCGCAGCCGTAGGCGGTGCGGCTATATACCATAGAGTTGTAGTTCTCGTCGTTGTTGCGGCTGGTGAGCTCGCCGTTGTGCATCACGGGCGCGTTGCCCTCAACCATGTTCTCGATTAGGGGAGAGACTTGAGTCTCCTCGTTATAGGTCCACCCGTGGTTAATGACTATTTCGTCGCCCTGGTCGAGTGCCGAGAGATAGTCTTTCATCAGGCCTGTGGCGGTGATGCAGGCGTCGTAGTCGCCCAGCGTCTGTCGGTCGGCATTTTTCACCACATGGGCAATGGTGAAGTGCATGTCTTGGTTCACGAGCCAGTGGCTACCTTCGTTAAAAATGAGGTAGTAGTTGTCGGCATCGGCCACGCCCGTCTCGTTGTAGCCCACCCAGTTAGTCTCAAACTCGCGGTTTCGTCCAAATGCTGGAGTCCACAGCACTGCGGTGTGAGGCAAGTTGCGGCGGTTCACCGTGTTCAGTAGTGCCGCTGCTGCAAGTTTTGGCGACGAGATAGTGCCGCCGCAGTTGAAATGGCCAAAGTAGAGCGTCTTGTCTTGCGTGATGGCGCAAGCCCCGGTGCGGCTGGGTCCACCGTTCCAGGCGTCGGCATTGCTCTCGGTGTTGAGATACACGCTGTCGTTGCGCACCACAGCGCCAAAGGGGTCTCCCAGCTCAAAGTCCATAGTTGGCGAGCCATTGCCAGTGACGCACCAGAAGTTGGCATTGCAGGCAGCGATGGGTCGTCGTGTTGCGGTGCGGTTGCGGTGATAGGCGTTGGTGAGCAACTCGGTTCGCCCCAGGGTGTTGTAGCCTATGGTGGTCTCCACGCGGTTGTAGGGGTTAGTCATGTCGGCCTCCAGCAGATAAACGTTGAGCGGGAAGTCGGGGATGCGTAAAATGGTGTTGTAGATGCCCGGTCCCACCTGTCGGTGCAAGATAGTGTCGGCCCTATATACCGTTCCGTCAATGTTGATGCCGGCAGTCATGGTGCTAGTGCAGCACGCCAGTAAAGCGATGATGAAGAAAAACTTTTTCATTGTGGTGTGTTTTAGATTTATTTCGGATTTATTTCGTAAAGGTAGTAATAAATTTGCAATAAAAACCGATTTATTGCCTAAAAAAATAAATAATAAATCAAAAAGTGCCTGTTATTGTGTTTTTTACACTATCTTTGCACCCAAAATTCAAAAAAACCTACAGTGATGAGAAGTAAAAAATGGTGTTTCGTCGTGAGCGTGGCATGCGTGTTGCTAACAGCCACTTTTCCAGCATGCAAAGGCCTTGCGACAAGTAATTCGTCAAAAGATTCAGATAGCATTAAGCAGACCGCAAGTGATACTGTGATGCTCCCCGACACTGTGTTCCAGAGTGTGGAGAACCTCACCTATAACGTGGAAGTGCTCGATACTGCGACGAGCGGCGAGCTCAACAGCCTTGCCAACCTCTATCAGGGCGTGGATGGCATCCTCACCTTCAGAGGCGGTCCCAGGCGTGACGCTCGCACCTACAGTGGCAAGGTGAAAGGCACGCCCAGCAAGATAGTGCGCGACTGGGTGACTCACACTGCTGTGAGGGGTAAGTGGGGCGGTGGCTCAGGATGGACTGGCGAGCCAGTCTATATCAAGTGGAGCGACGCTCAGGTGGCGCAGTTCAAGAAATCGTCGCCCGAGATAACTGCCAATTTCAGCAATGAAGAGATAATAGTGGGTTCGCTATGTGGCGAGGTCTATTTCCTTGATTATGCCACCGGGAAACTGAGCCGCAGCCCCCTCAATGTGGGAAATCCCATCAAGGGGTCGGTGTCGCTTGACCCTGCTCTTAACGGCAGCCTCTATGTGGGTCACGGCATCCCCGACAACCAGCCCTTTGGCCATGTGGCTATAGACTTGACCACTCACCAGATTGCCTACACCTGGGGCCGCGACCCCAAAGCCAAGCGCAGCTGGGGAGCTTACGACTCGTCGCCCATCGCAGTGGGGCAGTTCCTGTTTTGGCCTGGAGAGAATGGCACAATCTATAAGTATGAACGCTTGGGCAACGGTAAGCTCAAGATGCATAGCGCGTTGCGCTATGTGGTCAAGGGCGATGGCGGCGCCGGCATCGAGTCGAGCATGGCGGTGTATAAGAACTATGGTTTCGTGGGCGACAACCACGGCGACATCTTGTGCATCAACCTCAACACTATGAAGCCCGTGTGGCACTACGACAATCACGACGACATCGACGGCAGCATAGTGCTCGAGGTGGAGAATGGGGTGCCTTATCTCTACTGCGGCTGCGAGGTAGATAGGCAGAGCGGAGCCGATGCCAGAACCTATTTTGTGAAGCTCAACGCTCTAAATGGCACGAAAGTGTGGGAGTGGTCTTGTGCTAGCGCGCGAAGCTATCAGGGTGACAACCACTTTGACGGCGGCCTTTACTGCACGCCACTGCTTGGCGACGGCAACTGCCAGGACATGATTTTTGCCTCATTCAACCAGCTCGATGGCAAGAGCTTCTCCGAGTTCCTCGCCTTTGACAAGAACACGGGCAAGCTGCTTTACCGCAAGCCGCTGAACTTCTATGCCTGGTCATCGCCAGTGGGGTTCTATAACGAGAAGAAAGAGCTCTTTGTGGTGATAGGCAACTCTAGTGGACATCTTTATATGTTTAATGGCAAGACTGGTGACCTGCTCTTTGACGAGGTGCTCTCAAGCAACTTTGAGTCGTCGCCGGTAGTGATAGGCAACACCATGGTGGTGGGCGGCCGCGACGGAGGCATCTATCGTTTCCACTTAGAGTAAAGCACACTGCATAATGCGTAATTGACTGCACACAGAATAATTTTAAAAACAAAATGCCCTACTCACCAGTGACATAGTGAGTAGGGCATGATTGCTAATGTGTGTTGAGGGTGATGTTTAGAATTCTAGAGAGAAGCGTCCCCAGTTGTTGTTCATCTTCTCAAGCACGTCTTTGGTGGTCTCACCCTTTACGTTGAAGGTGATTTCGTCGCCTTCCTTGAGTTTCTTGAATTCTGCATCATAATCTACCTTGTCGGCATCGGCCAGAGTGAACTCTATCCTGCCTTTTTCGCTGCTGTTTTCCACGCAGAACACTGTTCTTCCCTCTTTGAGGCTCTTCTTGAGCTCACCGCCTTTAACTTTTACCTTTACAGGCATGGTGATGGTCACCTTGTCGCCATCGATGGTGGCTTGGAAATCAGTTTTGGTCTTTTCAGTTCCAAAGATGTCGAAGCACTCATAGTTAGAACCCGAGTTGCTGCCAAACTCATACTCTACCGAGTAGGACTTTGGTGCATCATTAGCCTCAGAACCTTCAGAGCCCGATGCAGAGCTAGAAGCACCATTACCACCGCCGCAAGCGGTCATCAATGCGATAGTCGCGATCATGAATAAAAACTTTTTCATAAAAATGTAGAATGTTTAAATGGTTAATAAAAAAGTGGTTAAATTTTATAGCTAAAAAGCTAATAGATTTCTTCGTTTATCGTTTTTCGTTTATCGTTTATGGAAGACAGAGGTGAGATTATGGGTGCTACAACCTCTTATCGTTCCACGTTCTCTGTTCTTCGTTTATCGTTTTTCGTTTATCGTTTATGGAAGACAGAGGTGAGATTATGGGTGCAACAACCTCTTATCGTTCCACGTTCTTCGTTTCTCGTTCTTCGTTCCGCGTTCTTCGTTTCTCGTTCCACCAAATATTAATTACCTAGGAGTATGCTATAGACGGCGGTGACATCGGCGGCGGTGATGGAGCCGTTTTTGTCTTGGTCGCCGTTGATAAGATGGGTCGAGGCGTTGTTGAGCAGGTAGTCGTAGAGTGCAGTGATGTCGGCAGCTGTCACTTGGTGGTCGCCGTTGACGTCGCCTGGCATTGGTGCGTCGTTGTCGAAGTAATGAATGGTGACGTTGTCGATTATCAAGTTCACGCTCTTAGAACCCGAGGTGCGATTAATCCTGAATCGCATGGGTTGCTTGTCGAGGTTTATGCGCCATGTCACTGTCTCGCTAGAAGAGGCTGTGACGTTTTCTGTGCCTATCGAGTTCCAAGTGGCACCCTGGTCAACAGAGTAGAAGAGTTGCAGTTTGGAAACGGTTGAGGCAGTGTTGGTGGCCTCGAGCGAGAGCTTGATGGGCTGCACGTTGATGTCGCTGTTCATGGTGATGGCAGCAGGCATTTGCAGCGAAGCTGCGTGGCCGCCATTGTGCTCTACCACGTTGGCTTTGGGGAAGTTCCATGTGGCGAAGTTGCCCTGCACGTTGGTGGCATTGGCGGGCAGCGAAGTGGGCATTTGCTCAAAGTCCTCGACGATAGTCAATGGTGGCACATCGTTGACCACATTGAAGGTGATGACACTGTTGTCCTCGCTAATGTTGTTAAGGGCCAGTGGGCAAGCCTCTCCTGTCCAGGGCAGTAGTGCCGGGTCGCTCGAGGAGTTGATGTAAGTGACATTGTGGTTGCCAGGGAAAGGCACGTCGGCAGCGTCGGCGCCCGAGGCACGAATTATCTCGTAGTAGTTGTGAGAGGGGTCGGAGTTCACATCGTTGTTCCGCCAAGCCCTCTGGTTGCTCAGGTCAACGCGTGTGATCACCAGTCCGTGTCCTGGCAGTGCTGCGTCCCACTTGCCATGCTGTCGGTTCTCGAAGAGGAAGTACTCGGCCTCGTTGGGCGACTGCATCATGTAGCCGGTGTTGCTGATATCTACAGGCTGTAGTTCGTAGGCTCCTAGTTCTAGCTGTGGAGGAGTAGGGGTAAATCCCAGCTCGATGCGCTCCCACAGGCTGTAGCCCACTGGGTTGCGCCCGTAGTTGTTGCCGCTGCCGCCAGCCATCACGTCCCAAGCGCCCGGGTGGTTGCTCTCGCCTCCACTGCCACTATAGTCGGTGTCGTAGAGGTCGGGCAACCCTAACACGTGTCCAAACTCATGGCAGATGGTGCCGATAGCGTTAGGCATGGTAGAGTTTTGCGACTCCCAGCCATAAATTTCGCATGATGAGGCATAAGACCCCATTTCCATGCCGTCATAGATATAAGGCTCCCAAGTGCTCCAGTTAAAGAGATAGCTCATGTGAGGCCACAGGTAGCCGCTGTTGTTGCCACTGTAGCTAGAGGAATATCCTGCCACCATGAAGAACACCATGTCGATCTCGCCATTGTTGTCGGCGTCGTATTGTGTGAAATCCACCTGGTCGTCAACGGCGTCGAGTGCGGCCTTGAAAATCTCGCGTGCCTTGTCGTTGCCTTCAAGGCACGAGTAGTCGAGATTGACCGGTCCCACGATGTCAAACACCGGGTCGAACTGCCCCATGGAGTTGTCGTAGTAGTAGTCGCGCACGCTGCCGGTGCATCTTTGGAATCGATTATTGTGATAGAAGCCGGTGTAGTTCTCGGTGTTACACAGCTTGTCGTAGAAGTCGTTAGGATCGTCCATCAAGAACTGCTTGTCGTTGAAGTTGATGAGGATAATAAGGCCTCGAAAGAGGCTGTAGTCAACCACTGGCTCTCGGTTTTGAGAGCTCTTCTTGTCGCGAGTGGCACGGTTGAGGCGTGCCTGGTTGGTGGCGGTATTGCTGGTGATGTGCTTCTTGAGCGAGGCCACCAGCTGTGTCTCCTGGGCACTGCGTGCGCCTGGGTCATGGGCCATGACTCCCGATGCGCGCAGCTCATCACCCTTGTTGACGGCATATTCCCATGTGCCGTTAACGTTGATGATGGTGTATCCATCAATTGTGGTGTTGAAGTGATAGAACTCGTCGCCCACCAGCTTGAGTTGCAGCGTGGTGCCATCGGGCTGAGCCACGTTGACTGGTGTGGGGTTAGCAGGTTCTGCACTCGCCATGATGGCGGTGATAAAGGCCATCAATAGAAAAGTTATTTTTTTCATGTGTTATAGATAATAAAAGTATAATATGTGTTTTGTGTGCAAAATTAATTAAAAAAAACGACAAGACCATGCAAAAACGTGGTCTTGTCGCATAAAAGTCGTTTTTTTTTGTATTAAAGGTAGGTTCTATAAATTAAGAAAAAGCAAAAAAATGTGTTGGTTGTATTTTGTTTTCTGTCGGCATCTTTTTTATCTAAAGTCTTGAAATGTAGCCCGCTACTCTTCTTCAACTTTGAATAAAAACCAGCTCGACAAAAATTCAAAAGCCATCTCAATTAATATATAGAACCCACCTGAAACAAAGTCCTTAAAGCAATGAGCGGTGTTTTAGTTTCCTAACAGAACGTTATATACAGCGGTGATGTCGGCCGCAGTAATCTCGCCGTCACCATTCTGGTCGGCATTTACAGCATTTGACCAGTCGTTGTTAAGGATGATGCTGTAGAGCGAAGTGATATCGCTGGCAGTTACCTGACCGTCGCCGTTGACGTCGCCAGGAACTACAACCACGGGAGCCTCAAACTTGGCGGTGGTAACGCCATAGGCAGCGATGCCCTCCACAGCGTAAGTGATAGGAGGCACTACAGTGGCATTCTCGGGTTTTGCGCTTATCATCTTGATGCCGGTTTGGTGCAATGGGTTGGCAGCGTCGTAGGCCACCATGCCGGGGACTGCAGTTCCGTCACCGCATGAGATGTAAGCCCAGTAGATATACTCTCCGTCGCCAGTGATTTGTGTGATGCCGGTAATCTCGTCGCCCGAGCCTTCGAGCAGGATGGGAGAGTTGTCGATGAGCACAGCATCTTCGGCGATGGTAGCCATTTCTTGCTTAGCCTCGAGAGTTGCCAGAGCAATGCGGTAGAGTCCTGGCACAGAGTTGCTCACATTGTCTTTCTGGACGAAGAAGTAGAGATAGCCATTCTCCTCGTCGAGGTAGAAGCATGTCATCTGCACATTGTTCAGATATACTGGCAGCTGCTTGTCGGTGTGCTGGTCGCCAGTGCCGTCGGTGTAGAGCATGCTCTTGTCGAAGCGGAAGATGCCTTGTCCATTAAACTTCTTGGCAACCCAGTAAACATTGTTACGGGTAGTACCGTTGGCGTCAATGACATCGGTAGCACGCATAGTCATGCCAGCGCCGATGGCTCCGTAAGTGATCTTGTCGTTGTAGTAAGGCAGCCAGTTGTTCTGCATGAAGAATGGCTGAGTGCCGTAAAGACCCACGGTGTCGGCACTCATCTCGTGGATACCCACGTTGCGGTCGGCGATGTAGATCTTGTTGTCGATAGAGGAGATATACATTGAGAATGGATCCTCAAATGCCTTGTAGCCTACGTTGTTGAGCACAGTAACGCGGTACCACAGGTCGTCGGTCTTGTTCACGTAAAAGAGTTCGCCGTCACCACCGCTGGCTTGAGCGTCGGCGCCCTGATACTGGAAGTAGTGGCCTGCACTAGCCACGTAGATGCGGTTCTTGTAGCTCTGGATGTTGAAAGCGTGCTCGCCAGTAGTGAACTCAGTGTCGATGACGTCGCCGTTGTTATCGCGATACATGAGTCGTCCGTCTTTAGTGGCGAAGTAGAGTCCACTTGGGCAGCCCAGCACGGTGCCTTCACCAGTGATTGATGGGTCGCCTTGAATGTTGAGGTACTGCCATTGTGGGGCAGCCTCGTAGTCTCCTACCGAAGTGGCAGCCACAGTACACAGCACATTGCTTTGTGATGGCTCAAAGACCCCAGCGCCAAGCACTGGAGGCACCACGTTGCGCACTGTCAGGCTCTCGATGGTGGCAGGCACCGACCCTTTCTCCATGTAGTTGATGTTTGCTCCCAGGTCCATGTGCTTGAGAGCTGTGCATCCGGCAAATGCGTCCTGGAACATATTAGTCACGGTGTTGGAGATATTGACGGTGGTCAGTTTGGTGCAGTTAGCGCAAAGGTTCTGTGGTATCTCACGAGCGCCTTCCTCGGTGTTGAGGGTTTCGAGGTCACTCTCAAGGAATGCGTTGGGATTAACAATCATGCCAGCCTTGTAGGTGAACTCCTTGATGGCAGCACGGTAGAAGCCGAAGTTGCCAATCTCTACCAGTGAGGCTAGGTTGACATCGGTAAATGGAGAGTAGGCCATGCCATAGTTGTCGATGGTCTCGATGGTGCCATTATTAATGGTGGTGCCTATCTCGCCCTCATGAGCTGTCACGAGCAGACGTGTGCCGGCAGCGTTGGTGAGCACGCCGTTGTTAACAGTGAATGCGCTGTTGCCGTCGGCAAGCTCAATGCTGGCGAGGTTCTCGATAGGGCCAAATGCAGCGTTGCCGATAGTTGCCAGGGTAGATGGCAACTTGATGCCAGTGATGGCATTGGCGCCAGCAAAGGCATTAGCGCCAACACTTGTGACGCCTTCAGGAAGTTCTATCACTCCAGTGAGGCCGCTGTTGTAGAATGCCGAGGCGGCAATAGTCTTGAGAGTTGCTGGGAAGGTGAAGTTGTGAAGTGCTGCACATCCGTTGAACGCGCTCTGTTGAATTGAAGTGACTTCGCCAAGGAAAGTAACCGAATTCAGTTGTGAACAGCCGAGGCACAGGTTCATGGGCACCGAAGTGATGGTTGCAGGCAGCTCAATGCTCTTGAGGCTGCTGCAGCCCTGGAATGCGTCGGTGCCTATAGTGGCGATTTTGTTGCCGTCCTCAAAGATGATTTCCTCAATGCCACTACATCCCATAAAGCAGCTCTGTGGAATGTCGAGCAGTTCGCCACCCAAGACAAGTTGCTTGATGGTGGGATAGTTGTGGAACGGTTGCAGGTTGCTCACATAGTCGCCAGTGTTCATGGGTCGCAAGATGATGAGCGTGTCGAGCGGTGGCAGGTCGGCGGCTGTAGCCCCAAAAGCGTTGCGGTTGAACTTGAGTGGTGTCTCGCTAGCCATGATAGTGAGCTTGCGAACGCCAGTGTTGGCAAACTGGTTAGAAATCAGTGTACTTGTTACACCACTTGGAATAAATGCTTCTGTAATGTTGGGGCATTCCCAAATCGTACCACTGCCTAGCTTTGTGGCAGTTTCGGTAACGGGATAGTTGGTCAAGCTTGTACATCCACGGAAACAGTTGTTACCATAGCTCACGCATGTGGCTGGGAGGTGAATCTCTTTGATGTCACGGCAATTAACGAATGCGTTGGCATCAATAGCAACTACGGTGTAGGTGATGCCGTTGTACTCAAAGGTCTCAGGGATGTTGACGATGTTGTTCTCATCGCCAGTGTAGAATAGAGAGTCCTTTACTGTCACACCATCTTCTTGGTGAGAAGTGATGGTGTACTTCTTTAGGGTCGCGTTAGTTCCGTTGGTGGTCCAGTTGTAGCCAATCACGTCGGTGAGTGTAGCAGCATTGCCAATCACCGCTGCAGTCAGCGCCATGACCAAAAGCGAACCTCGCAACCAAGATAAACGAGTAATCTTCTTGCTCATAGTTCTTTGATTTTTGAAAAAATTAATAATATACCTTAATTCCGCAACACTATAATTTAACTTTATTTATAAGTTCCTGAGCAACAAAAAGTTGCCCAGGATTTTGCCATGTCAGAATTTTCACTTATCTTAGTGTTGCAAAAAGAAAACAAGCAAA